>Ga0074197_1000026_pt1 | contig 323565 bp, 320 predicted proteins | sample EPASupsiteSAE305_FD_64526 | JGI IMG/M metagenome (GOLD analysis project Ga0074197, IMG submission 64526) | Bioremediated contaminated groundwater microbial communities from EPA Superfund site, New Mexico - SAE3-05 reassembly with SPADES | ecosystem: Environmental > Aquatic > Deep subsurface >... | reverse complement strand
TTGCGAAATTGCGTTAAATCCAAAAAATAATTGCTAATATCCCAAATAATGGGTTTTGAGGGCGATTTTTAAAATACCAACTACTCTAATTGTAGTCTAATTCCTCTTTTTTATCAATAAAAACGGCCCCCGTTGAAAGAGGCCGTTACTATCATACATATTATTTGAATAATTTTTCTATGATTTCTCTGGTGTTTGGAGAAATATTCAACTTTTTCCAATCTTCATCAGTCGGATTGACAGTATAAAACTTTGAATGTTCCGACGGATTAATTTTCACATCTCCGGGATTAACAGATACGGCGAAATTGAATTGACGGGTAGCTCTGCCTGACGAAGATTGATAATCAAAGGATCCTAGATATTTTTTTATCTCGGAAACGTCCAGAGATGTCTCTTCCTTCACCTCCCTGATTAGACAATCTATAATTGTTTCTCCTATTTTAACACCACCGCTAGGCAACTCAATGAGACCACCTTTAAACTCCAATAAATTACGTTCCAACAATAGGATACTTCCGTCCTTCCGACGAATTACGGCTCCGGCAACTATTTTTTGAATTTTGTCTTCCAGTATGCCTTTATTCAATTCTGACAAAATATCGTCTCCAATATTATTTTTATACATAATGCATTCCTTGTTTAACTTCTAGATAGATAATAACATTAATACAAAAATCGGTAAATATTCAAGACTAGAAGAAGTTATTTTTAGTATAAACATCCAGGATAATTTTCAACTACATTAATAACTTTCTTAAAACCTTTTATATACGCATTCACTATAGCGTCATCGTCGGAAAATGCCCACACAGGAATTTTGATTGCTGTATTGTAGAATTTATCTGCATTATCAAACATAGCAGCTTCCACTGGTTCATACTGGTATAATTCTGGAAAAACTTGTTCTGGAGAGCGGAAAAGTGGTAATCCATGAATAGGCCCTGTTGAACGTGGCAAGTCGACTTCGACTAAACCCTCCGCGTGCAGAGTTTCTATAAATTTTCCCAGTTTAACTCCATGCGCCGCTTTTTCATTAAACAACATAACAAGAGCATACCAACTAGGCTGAACACCACTACAAACTGGCATAGACAGAAAAGAACATTTTTTTAGCTCATCCAAGATATTGCCAGCAAATATAGACTTCTGCTTTATCCATTCATCAAGATGCCCAAACTGTTGTCTTGCTATTGCTATGGCTAATGGATGCGCTCTGAATTTCTGTCCAAATCCTGTTTGAGCAAATACTGACAATGGATGATCGGTTGGTATTTCTTGATGGCATCTCTTATTATAATGACCAAGCGATAAGGCCCTATAATATATATTGTCCGAATCAGTTAATAATATGCCGCCCTCACCTCCAGTAATGATCTTCTGGCCCTGCAGACTCCATGCGGCCGCCGCACCGAAGGTCCCTACTTTTTTGCCATTAAAACTGGCGCCATGTGCATGAGAACAGTCCTCTAACAAGACTAAGTTATTTTGCAAACAAATATTTTGGATTATATCCATGTCGCATGGAATTCCCCACATATGAGTCACCATGACTGCCCTTGTTTTAGGCGTTATCTTCCTAATAATTTCGGCCGGATCTATATTCCCATCCATGCGACAGTCACAAAATATAGGCCTTGCGCCAGTAGACATTAATGGGCTAACCGTTGCAAAAAAAGTATAAGTAGGGCAAATCACTTCATCTCCTGGGCCCAATTCTATTCCCTTATACATAGCATATATTGCACTGGTTCCCGAATTAAAAAGCAGTCCCATTTTTCGTTCGTGGTAATTTGAAAAGTCATCCTCAAATTCTTTTAATATACCAGAATGGTCATAAATGGATATACTTTTATGCAATTGTTTCGTAACAGCCATCTCAAGATCGGTTGTAATTCTTGGCCAATTAAATTTTGCTTCATTCGGCGAAATTGTCATCGGACCACCTAATATAGCTAATTGCTCATTCATATTTTTCTCCTTCTTTTAAGTTTGAAACATCAACTAGATAGTCGGATGGGCTGCAAGAAGACGATTTTCTGTCCGACTCGTAAGCGGCTTCAATGATTGCTATGTGCTGGAAGTGCTCATAATAATCGTATACACCAGCATGTCCCGTGCCTTTGATTATATTAGCAAAATAATCAAGTTGATCAATTGCGGCAGAAAACCATCCGCCGCTTCTTTCTAGGGACTCAATTTCATCACCATCAGAATTAAGTCTCTGGATTTTTCCTCGTTGAATATTAATAATTCCTTTAGTACCAAGGACAGTCAACCTTTCATCTTTTTTGGGATATACTCTAGAAATTATAAAATTACCAACGACCTTTTCCTCTGGTTTCCCAAAGGAATAGTCAAAGAGTAAGTTAACAGTATCCTCGACATCATAATTTTGTCCGAGCCTATTACCTCTTGATAATTTTGCAGTAACACTAGTAGGTAACCCCATATACCAAACGAGCAGATCAATCAGGTGATAGCCCATATCAACCAATACTCCTCCACCGGCCATCTCTCTTGATGATCTCCAACCTTCATCAAGCTTAGCAATGTTCATAACATAGCTTCCTTCAATTGAATAAATTTTACCTATTCTTTTTTTAAGCTGATGGAAGGCTTGAAAAATTGGATTAAACCTTCTCTGTAATGTAACCCCGAGAAAAACATTATTGCTTGAAACAATGTTATGAAATCTCAGAGCTTCTTCTGTACTAGTCGCAAAAGGTTTTTCTTTTATAATATTGACTTTTGATTCAGCCAACTTAAGAATAATAGAGGCATATTGGTTATGCGGTACGGAGACAATAGCAACATCAAATTTTGTTTTACCGAGCATATCGTCCAAACTAGTAAAACCATCCACTTGATATTGCTTGCTAATAATATCAACTTTTTCAGAATTTATATCGCATACAGCAAGAACATTAAAATTCTCACTTTCAACAGCGGCCGGCAAATGATCCTCAATCATTCGCTTGCCTAATCCAATAATTGCGGTTTTAAGTGCCATTATGAGTTCTCCTTTCTTTATTTATATTTATTTATTAAAGTTCTAAATTCTATTAAAATTAACATTTTTTAAAATAAAAGTCAAATAAGCTCCCCAAAATTTACAAAAAGCTCCCTTTCAAGAGAGCTTTTATTTTTGTGTGGGCCGAGTTGGATTCGAACCAACGAAGGCACAAGGCCAGCAGATTTACAGTCTGCCCCAGTTGACCGCTTTGGTATCGACCCGTTTATTAATTGCTATTCTATATTAAAAAAAATATCGGTAATTGTCAAACCGGCCTAAAAAGACCGGAATCCGATATTTCTTGATAATGCCTATTTAACCGCTCCGATAATAAAGCGGGTCAAACCATAGGCAGAAAATATTACCACCAAGCCGACCGCCGCCCATAGCAGGGTATCGCGGCCCTGTTTGACCTTCTCCGGACTGCCGGAAGAAGTCATCCAAATCAACCCGCCATAGACAAAAATCAAAAGTGCCAAAGAGCCAACTACTCCGAGGATGGAATTAATAACTTTACCGATCAAAGCCTGCGGCGTATCCACGCTAAGGGGGTTAGTGAGGGTAACTGCCGTGGCGCCTGTTCCGCCAACACCGCTGGCTGCCCAAACGACACTAACGCTAAAGACAAAAACAAACAACAATAAGCTAAAAACGATAAATCTTTTCATGGGTATTGAGTTAATTTAATCTTAATATGATTATAGCATTTCGCCAAAAAATAAAAAAGGGACAATATCTGATTAGATATCGCCCCTTAACAACTAAATTTTGGTGATTTTAATGAACACAGTTTCCTTTACCAAAGCCCTTACCTTAAAAACCGGCTTTTCGTAATAAGGAAGAACTAAATCCGGACTGTCCTTTCTTTCATTATTTTCTCCAAATAGCCTGATTGTATGGCCATAATTCTTGGAGTAAATATCATACCGATATAACCCGGCAGGAGGAATTGTCAGCCATTTGGTAGAATCACCCGGTTCCATCGCAAATTCATGTTCGCCTGGCGACAGAATCAACAAAACATCGTCTAAATTTGGTGCCGATGACATCGGTTTTGTCTTATCCAGGCTCAACCCATTCTTACGTTCCTTCTCCTGGGCATGATGATTGGTAACGCTGACGATAAATATAACAATCATCATCATAACAACAGCCAAACCAATGACGGGAGGCGTTTTCTGAATAGTGTTCAGGGCCGCCAACGATACAATACCGACTAAGAGAGAAAGAAAACTTCTCCAGAAGTAACTCACGCTATCGCGAAATAACGCGAACGCAATGAAATAAACGAAAAGAGCAATAATAATTGCGATTCCATACTTCTTTAATTCCTGGACTCTCTCATTATTCTCTGTAGATTTAACGGTCTTATTAACACCGTCGCGCGTATTGCCAGAAACCGCCGATTCATCATAGTCATAAAAATTATCTGAATCTGACATTTCAACCTCCTTACTTTGCTTCAGTTAAATTTTTTACTTTATCCAAAATAATTTTCCAATCATCCTGGCTTAATTTAGCCAGAAAATCTTTCGGGCTTTTACCGCCCAAAATGTTTCCCAATCTTTCCTCGAAACCGTGAGGCAACTGGTACAAAATAGTATTGCTCGTACCTTTGGCCATTTCCCTTAAAGACAGCATCAACTCCAAATCAGGATTTTCTTTAATAACCTCAATCATGGCTTTTCTGGCATTAGCGACGCCAGTGCCTTCCTCCTCAAGCCTAAATCTCTCAGCAGTGGCGTTAATTCTTTTTGCTTCTGAATCCAAACGAGCCCTTTCTTGTTCATCAAGTTTCTTGGCCAACTCGGGGTCGGACAAGTTAACGTCCTCGACGCTCAAAGATAAACGCTCGACATCTAAGCCTAACTGAATCAAGGGATTATCCCGCCTGGTTTCCTCTATGGCCTGTTCGGTCGGCTGAATAATCTGACCGAAAGAATAGAAACCGTCTGCGACCACAATCTCGCGGTATGGACGGCCGGGAATAATTTTAGTCAAGGCATGATCAACAAAATTTTGCCTTTCCTGATCGATAATCGGCCAAGGCAGACAACCGGCGCTAGAACGAACCATGTCAATTACATATGGCACTACTGCCGGCCCGATAGACGGAGCTGTGTTGCCATGCGCATACTTGATAGTGTCAAATAATTTTGCGTCCTTAGCAAAATAAGTAAAGAGCTTGCATTTAATATCGACATCGGCCGGACCGAGATCTTTATTACCGCCGTAGCCCGTAACTTTTCCTTGCTTAGTCTTCGCTGTCTTCACAGTAAATGAAAAAATCAATATTTCAGTAGTATACAGTCTGATGGTATAGAATGGCCAAAAGACAAAAGCGAAACCGGGATGCAAGATGCTAACCGGTTTACCTAAAAACAGCTTAACTGCAGTTTGATTAGGCCCTACTATTCTAAATGATTTTACAATTACTAACGCGACAGCAAATACGAATAACAAAATTAATATCACTAAAATTATAGTGGAATAATCCTCCACCAACCACATTTTCAACGTTTCCATTAGATACCTCCCATTTAAAGTTTTTTTGATTTATTTACTTGTAAAAGATCATCTTTTGCCGCGGCATCCGACTCTCATTATGTTCAAATAATTATACTACTTTTTCATAATTTTGTCAATTATACCGCAATAGCTCAGCACCTTGGAAACACCTCAGCCATATCAGATGCTATAATTTGGCTAACATTTCAATGTTATTAGCCAGAAAATAATGTCAGAAGCTTAAATGATACTAAATCAATTCTGTACTCCTTGGATACAGTAAAAATATATTTTAAAACTTTATTATATATCTTAACGTTCAATAAATTAAGATAAATTAAAAACCCTGAAACTATTTCGGTGTCAGGGTTCTAATTTCTATGGCGCCACTTCTATCATGGCGCTCTGAGGAATAAGTGTCGGATCTTTATTTCAATCGACAATGGCATACACACCCAAACAGATTCATGACACCAGAAGAGTCTGGTTTCATCCAGGCCCAGTTTCCGCCGCAAGGACCAGAAAATCTTCTTATAATCCATCCACGGCGAATACATTTTATCCACGACCAAGGAATATCTTGTAAACCGAGTTCTTCGGCCGCATCAACAACATTTCGTAAATTTACTGTTTTTATCATCATTTTTCAAATTTTAAGGTTCAATAATATAATCTAAATCAATAGAACAATAATATCATAAATATATTTATTTGTCAAAAATAAACTCCTTCAGTCTATTCTCTACTTCCTCAACGCTACTTTTAAATGCTCCCTTGTTTTCTAAAGACATAGTAGCGGCCATGGCGGCAAAGCGACCACGCACGAAAGGATCAGTAAACAATTCGGTGGCTCTTAGATATGCCGCCATATAGGTATCCCCGGCGCCAGTCGTATCGGCTATACGTCGAGGAGCAAAAGCAGGAACTTGATAGTATTTGTGACCGATAAAAAGATGAGAACCTTGCGAACCATCGGTAATTATCATATTCGTTACGCCTTTTGACTGCAAAAAACGACCGGCCCTAGCAACATCGTGGCATCCAGAAACAAAATAGGCTTCTTCTCGATCAAGAAACAGATATTTCAGAAAAGGCAAGACTTGTAAAAGATTCTCCGGATTCCGCCGAACCATTTTTCCACTCTCGCTATAAGTAAACATCCCAAAATTATCCATAGCCAACAGTTTATGCCGAAGACTTCTGAATAATTCAAAATCAATGTCATCGTGGAAAAGCGGACCCAGAATAATCCAATCAAAATGCTCTAGCGAGGCTAACAAATCAAGCTTTGTTTTTATGGTGTTAGAATAGGGCTCAATAAAACTCTCACGCACATCAGGCTTAGCGCTAGAATAAGCGATATTGGAAACCAAAGTATGGTCGGCCGGCAAAAAATTAACATTCAAACCGTCAAGGTTTTCTCGAACCCATTCCTGGTCCTTTGAGCCACAAGTAACATAAAGAGCGATTTCTTCTGCCCCTAAGGATTGAAGAGCAACGCCGGCATAATAAGGGATGCCGCCGATCTGCACAAAAAATTTATTGTCAATCGTTATCTGGTCTTTGGCTATCGGGCCGATAAGAGCTACTTTCATAGTTTTTATATATTAACCTCAACAGTCTTGCCTTTAGCCGTCGCGCTAACCTTTTCGGCATTATCCAGACCGACCTTAAATTCAATACTTTCGCAATTTTTCAAAGTTTCCCCAAAATTCTCTTTCAAAAAATACAGAAAAGAATTTTCGTGACTAAAGCCCAAAACCTTAATATTCTTGGTGGGCTGTTGTTGATTTATTTTTTCCTGTCCAAACCGGATAAGGCGTATAATATCATGAAATTTAGTTTCATAAACCGTTCGCGCTGATTTGACATTAGAGAAAATCTTTTCAATTTCTTCCGAGTGCGCGGCATAATTAGCACCCCAGCTACCTTTATTATCTGCTTCGATAATTTTCCGTGCCGCCGCCCATTTCTCCCTCGTTTCTGCCGAAACTTCCGCCCCCTCTTTAATCATATCCTTCAAGTAATCTTTACCCTGAAAAATCTGTTCCCTAAGCATATTGTCTAGATGATCAAGAGTCAGGCTGCCAACCTTTCGAACATAGCCCTCTCCAATTTCTTCCGCTTTATCGCGATAATTTCCCGGCTCCGCTTTATCTCTTGGTTTAATAACTTCAAAACCCCGAGAGCGCGCTTCATCTAAATAAATCTTCGCCGTTTCAGCCGCCCGAACTAAATCGCTGGAAACAAAAAACAGGGCGTCTGTTTTAGGATTGAGTCCGTCAAAAAATTCTTTAGCCCTCTCTCTCGCCAGCTCTATTCCCTCTTGTGTCAAATCGGAGTTGAACCATTGCTTATCTACACTGGGGGCAGTCTCAGGTGTATTGGAACCTATAAGACTCTCATTTAATTTATATTCTGAGATACTGTGGCGAGTCGCGAAAAAAGCATCGTCTCTATTTTTCCGATCGGGTTCAGAAATAGATTTTTCGAAATTAGTCATATTGATATTAATTATATATTTTATATTAGCATCATAATATTCAATATATCAACTCAACTATAATAAAAATTGCTAAAATTAGCCATTTTTAGATTATGTTCCGAATTGTAAACGATCTTAGAGCTATACAGTTAAAAAACGGGTTTCAACCTATTGACCGGTAAATAATTTAACTTCTCTATATTTTTTTATTTTTTTGACCACATATGGGCCACGACTAAAATTTACTAAAATTAAATTATCTCAAATTATTCCTAAATTTTTCCTTATAATAAATAAAAACAGCCTATCAGGACTGTTCCTACTCTGAGCCGTTGACCGGGATTGAACCGGTGACCTTCTCCTTACCATGGAGATGCTCTACCAGCTGAGCTACAACGGCGTATTAATTTTATAAACTGTCTATGATTTCCTTCAACTCCGCCAATTTATTGTTTTCGGGGTTAACGGCGGCCAATTTTTCCCAAGATTCATTGGCCAAATCTTTATCTTTCCTTATTATACTTAAATCTAAAATTAAATCAAGATAACGGGGCTGGTTCGGCTCCAGTTCCAAGGCTTCCCGGATATGTTCCAGGGCGATATCCAGGTTTCCGGCTTCTTTTTCCACTCCGGCCAGAGAAAAATATATCTCCTGCAGGCTTATTTCTCCGGCTTCTTCCCCGGCTTCTTGGCGCTGGCGCGCTAGGCGCAAAGCATAGTCAAATGTCTGGCTGGCCTCAGATAGTTTCTTCTGTCTTTCGTATAATTCACCGAGGCTGAAAAAAGCTCCCAAATTCTTTTGGTCCAAGCCGACAATTTCTAATAATTTTTCTTCGGCTCGAGCCTCCTCTTCCTTTTCCAATAAATCGCGGGCCTCCACTAAAAGCTCTTTGATTCTTCTCTGCCGGTCAGCGAACGACATTTTATTATTCAGGCGATAGCGGGTCTTAATCTTTTTTAAATTGTCATGCTGCGCTTGCAAAGAAGCGGACAGACGCTTGCTCAAAAAAATCCAGAGACGCCCGAAAAAGCCGCTCCATTTGGCCAAGTCCCGCTCCACCCGCGCTTTTATTATCCGCTCTTTGAATTTGGCTTCTTTCTCTCCCGGCACATTAGTCGCATCCAAAATAGCCAAAGCCGGAAACTTCTTGACGATGATAAACAAAATAATAACCACCGCCAAAGCAATGGCCGAGAGGGATATTATAGTGAGCATATGTGACTGAAATCTTTAATCTTTAAAGAAGCGCCGCCGACTAAGAGCCCGCCGATATTTTTTTGGCTTAAAAATTCACCGGCGTTAACGATATTAACGCTACCACCGTATAAAACCGACACCGGATTCTTTAAAATGCGGGCGGCTGTGGCGGCGATAAATCCATGGATCGCGTCGGCGTCCGCCGCGCTCATCGGGCGGGCGTTCTTGTTGGTGCTGATGGCCCAAATCGGTTCATAGGCGATAATCAAATCGGATGCCTTCTTTATCTTTACGCCCTTAAGCGTATGCCCCAATTCCCGGCTCAGATATGCTTCGGTTTCACCGCTCTTTTTAACCGTCAATTTTTCTCCGACGCAAACGACCGGCACCAGGCCCTGCTTCAAGGCGGCTTTAATTTTTAAATTTATGATGCCGGAATTTTCATGCAGATATTCTCGGCGTTCGCTATGGCCCAGAATGACGAACTTGACTCCCAGCGCTTTTAAATTTACTGGGGAAACTTCACCGGTATAAGCGCCACGAGCGTCCATAGCGCTGTTTTGAGCGCCTAATTCCAGGGCGCCGGATTTGATGGCCGAACCGACAAAAGGCAAAGCCGAAAAATCCGGGCATAACACGACCCGATTTTTCTTTCCGTCTATTTTTTTATCCGCCTGCTTGGCCAATTCCAAGCTTTCCTTAAGCGATAATTGCATTTTCCAATTGGCGATGATTATTTTTTTCATATTTTATTTATTAGCGCTTTGCGCCCACTGAATCGTTCTCTTAATTCCTTCTTCTAGACCGACTGTCGGCTCCCAATTTAAAATTTTCTTGGCCAGTTTCGGGTTTAAGCAGCTGCGCCGCTGTTCCCCCGGTTTGGCCGGACCGACCGTAACGGCGATTTCGGCGCCTAGGGCTCGGTTGATGCCGCGGCGGATATCTAGCAGGCTGCTCTCTATTCCGTCCCCGATATTTATTTCTCCCCGATAGGCGACTTCTTTAGCTCGAGACAAGGCGGCCACGACATCATCTACATAAACAAAATCGCGCGTCTGCTTCCCGTCACCGTTCTGGCGGCTTTCCAGGCCTTTCACGGCGTTATCAATGAAGATGGCGATAACGCCGGCTTCGCCGCCCTTGAATTGGCGCGGGCCGTACACATTGGCGAAACGGAGGATAGTATAATCCAAGCCGTATACCTGATAATAGCAATTCAAGTATTTTTCAAAAGTCAGTTTATGGATGCCATAAAAAGATACGGGATAAGTCGGATAGGATTCCGGAGTCGGAATTTCCGTCGCGTCGCCATAGACCGCGCCGCCGGTAGAAGCGAAGATAATTTTTTTGACGCCGTTTAAGCGAGCGTTCTCTAAGATATTAAAACCGCCGAGAACATTAATGTAGTTATCGCGTTTCGGATCGGCCATGGACTTGATGACTTCTATCTGAGCAGCCAGGTGATAGACGACATCAAAATGCTCTTGCTTGAACATATCCGCCACTTCCGGAGCGGCGATATCAAGCTGATAAAATTTAGCCGCCGGATTCAAGTAGTCTTTTCGGCCGGACGATAAATCGTCTATGACCACGACGTCATGGCCTTCAGCCACGAGCTTATCAACCAAATTGGAACCGATGAATCCGGCGCCGCCGGTAACGAGAATTTTAGACATAATTTAAGGATTTTTTAACTATATATATCATAATAACACGATTTTTTCCTTTTCAAAAGCGGGTCTAAAAACATTTGCCAAAGGGGTTTTTTTTTGCTAAAATAATACCAGATAATATGTTTAAAAAATAGCTAAAAATACCCTTGAATATCGGGAATTTTTTATTTTAACGTGGAAATTTATATGGCGAAAGAACTTAAAAAAAGCGGAGAATACGGAGCGGATCAGATTACCGTTCTGGAAGGCTTGGACCCGGTACGCAAGCGTCCGGGCATGTATATCGGCTCCACCTCGGCGGCCGGTTTGCATCATTTGATTTGGGAGGTCGTTGACAACTGCATTGACGAAGCGATGGCCGGATATGCCAACGAAATTTCGGTAACTCTATTGCCCGATAGATTGGTAGAGGTGGACGATAACGGCCGCGGCATTCCCGTTGATAAAATGAAAGCGACCGGAATATCCGCCCTGGAAACGGTTCTAACCAAGCTTCACGCCGGCGGTAAATTCGGCGGCGGCGGCTATAAAGTTTCCGGCGGTCTGCACGGCGTCGGCGTTTCCGTCGTGAATGCCTTAAGCGAATATTTAAAAGCGGAAGTGCGCCGCGACGATAAAATTTGGCAACAAGAATATAAAATCGGCAAGCCGCAAAAACCGGTTAAAGCTGTCGGGCCGGCCAAAGGCACCGGCACGACTATCACCTTCAAGCCGGATGCGACTATCTTTACCGAGCTGGACTATAACTGGGGGAAAATTTTGGACCGCTTGCGCCAGCAGGCTTATCTGACTAAAGGCATCACCCTTAACGTCCTGGATAAGCGCGAAGGGCATCGAGAAAAGAAATATAAATTTCATTTTGAAGGCGGCATAAAATCATACGTTAAATCTTTGCACCGCAATAAGACCGTCAAAAACGATACTATCTTCTATATTGATAAGGAAATTAAGGATTGCAAAGTAGAATTGGCTCTCCAATATAACGATGAGTACAATGAAACCGTCTTGTCTTTCGCCAATAATATCCATAATCCCGAAGGCGGTACCCATACCGTCGGCTTCCGGACGGCCTTGACCAGAACTTTGAATAACTATGCCCGCAGCAAGAATCTTTTGAAAGAAAAACAGGAGAACTTGAGCGGCGAAGATGTCCGCGAGGGTCTAACGGCCATTATCAGCGTCAAACTGCCGGAACCGCAATTTGAAGGCCAGACCAAGGGCAAGCTCGGCAATGCGGAAATGAAAGGCTACGTGGAAACTATTTTCGGCGAAGCTTTCAATATCTATTTGGAAGAACACCCGAAAGAAGCGGAAGCGATTATCGGCAAATGCGTCCTTTCGGCCCAAGCCCGCTTGGCCGCCCGCACCGCCCGCGCTTCCATTCTGCGCAAAGGCGCTCTTGAAGGCATGACTCTGCCGGGAAAACTGGCCGATTGTTCCAGCCGCCATCCGGAAGAATGCGAATTATATATCGTTGAGGGAGACTCCGCCGGCGGCAGCGCCAAGCAGGGCCGCAATCGCAAATTCCAAGCCATCCTGCCTCTACGCGGTAAAATTTTAAATGTGGAGCGCGCCCGCTTGGATAAAATGCTGGCCAACCAGGAAATTAAAAATCTGGTCATCGCCCTGGGCACGAACATTGACGAACAAGTGGATATTGATAAGCTCCGCTATCACCGCATCATTATCATGACCGATGCCGACGTTGACGGCGCTCATATCCGCACCTTGCTATTAACTCTATTTTTCCGCCATTTCACTCCTTTGATTTCCGGAGGCCATGTCTATATCGCCCAGCCGCCGCTTTATCAGCTCAAAAAAGGCGCGACGGTCCGCTACGCTTACAGCGATGAAGAAAAAGAACAGATAATCACGGAAATGGGCGGCAGCGTGGAAGAAACGATTGAGGTCGGCGAAGAGAACGATGCAGGCGAAGACATCTCAGTCGAGAATGCCGAATTGGAAAATAACGACAAAAAGAAAAAAGCCGCCGACAGCGAAGCGGCCAAAAAAGCTTCCAAGATTCATATCCAGCGCTATAAAGGTTTGGGTGAAATGAATCCGGAACAGCTCTGGGAAACGACCATGGATCCGGAAAAACGCATCGTCAAGCAGGTAACGGTTGAGGATGCGGCCAAAGCCGACCAGATATTTGACATGCTGATGGGCGATAATGTCGCCCCGCGCAAAAATTTCATTCAAACCCACGCTAAGAAAGTAGAAAATTTAGACATTTAAACAATATGTATATTTATATCGCATGTCCGATAATCGCCTTTGTTCTCGCTCAGGGAACAAAAATTTTGTTGCGCTCTTTTAAGCGCAAACTGACTTGGCGGGATATTTTCGCCTATTCGGACATGCCATCCGGACACACCTCGGTAGTCGTTGCTTTAACGACCGTCATCGCCCTGGGCAGAGGCTTTACTTCGCCGGAATTCGCCGTCGCTTTCGTCTTTATGGCCATTACCATCACCGATGCCATCGGGTTGAGAAATTATCTCGGCCAGCACGGCAAAACCTTGAACATTTTGGTTAAAGACCTGAAAGAAGACGAGTTCTTGGACGATAACTATCCGAAGCTGTTGGAGCATATCGGCCATACCCCTCTGCAGGTCCTTATCGGCGGTTTGGTCGGCTTCTTGACCAGCCTAATCGGTTTCCTAATCATTAGATAGAAGAGACAAAATGAAATGGACGAATAAAAAACCGGGGATTTATTCCTCGGTTTTATTTATGCTTTTTTTATTAGGCAGAACATCCAATAATGCTGGCGAAAACTTTTCCAGGAAAACAGCTCATTTGAATTCTGTGAGCCCTGAAATCGACTGCTTCTCCTGGCTTCTCTTTACTTTCGTCATAAGTTCCGGCCATCGGGCACCCAATGAAAGATTTGCCAAACAAATATTCAAAAGTCCGGTGATCTTTCCCTGTCAATTCCCGATAAACCTCATTAATGGACGAAAACGGAAAACCCGCGATTGCGAAAGCCGATTCCAATTTACTACCAAAAATATGGTTTATAAACAGAATAGCTTTGTCTTTATCAGTCGGCATCTTGTCCGTATCGCCGTAAATTAATTTAACAGCCAATAAGACAATTTCTTGCTGCCTGCTAGTCAAAGTTGTTTTCATTTCCTCCTCCTCGCTTTTGTTAAGTTGTTAAGTTACTAAATTTATATTAGGCTTTCTCCGGTCATATTTCCGGGCTTGGCTAATTTCATAATTTCTAAAATTGTCGGCGCCACATCGGCTAAAGTTCCGGCCGGAGTCAAAGAACTCAAATCATTATTCAAAGGATCCGCCAGGCCGATAGTCTTGCCCTCAAATTCGGGGCCGACGATAACTAACGGCACGGGATTATCGGTTAAGCCGGTGTCCGGCAAATCCATCACCAAGTTGCGAGATTTCTCTACATTGCCGCCGGCGGAAGTGATAATCAGTATTCCCTCTTTGGCGTCCGCGGCGGAAAATATATTTTTTAAAACTTTATCAACCGCTTCCACCGCTTTTTTGTTGGCTGAAAAATCCCCCTCAGCCGCCGTTAAATCCAAGCATGGTATCGCCGCAACCAAGAAAGCCGGCGGTTCGTCAGTATTGATAATATTAATAATTTCCTTGGCAATTCTCTTTAAAGCCAGTTCCGGTTTCACTTTTTTGTCCTTGCCGGTTGAAGAAACTATCCGCCAATCTTCTCCCGGGAATTTATCTTCATGATGACCGTTAAAAAAATGCGTCAAAGCCGCGAATCTTTCGGTCTCGGCAATTTTGACCTGTTGCAACCCGGCGGCGGAGATTACCGAAGACAGGCTGATATCCGTTTCCGCGGTTTCATCTTTTGTTTCCCGCCCCGTCCCTAAGCCGAGATAACGGGCATTCCAATTCTTGTCGGCGGCCTGAAGCAAGGCCACGGGATAATTTTTAACCAAATTTAAAAAAGTCGGGGTCTTGGCGGCCGTAATCGCGTTCGCTTCTCCGGCCGGAGCTACGCCCCAGCCGTCAAGTAATAACAGGATGACCATAGTTATTCAATAATATCGGCTATCGCCAGCAAACGATTATATTTAGCTAAACGTTCCCCGCGATTCAATGAGCCGGCCTTAAGATAATCGGCTCCGCAAGCCACGGCTAAGTCGGCAATGAAATCATCGGTCGTTTCCCCGCTGCGTTGGGAAACCACCACCTTATACCCGTGTTTCTGAGCAAGCTTTACACATTCTATGGTTTCTGTCAATGTGCCGGCCTGATTCGGCTTAATCAAAATAGTATTGGCCGCTTTTTCTTTTAAACCTTGGCGCAAGCGCTCGCTGCTGGTAGTAAACAATTCATCGCCGGCAATTATAATTTTTTTGCCCAATTCGGCCGTCAATTCCCTCCAAGAAACCCAATCGTCGGCGGACAAGCCGTCTTCCAGATAAACAATCGGATACTTTTTCAGCCATTCATTGTAGAGGCCGATAAGATTGGCGGCGCTGAAAAAAACTTGATCCAAGGGAAAAACATAATGCCCTTTGTCCTGATCATATAAAACCGAGGATCCGACATCTATTCCCAACTTGATATCTTCGCCCGGCTTATATCCCGCTCTGATGGAAGCGGCCATGATTAATTCCAGGGCTTCAATGGTGGAATCCAAATCGGGCGCGTAGCCTCCCAATTCTCCGGTATCGGAATCATAGCCGGATTCGCGCAAAACCTTGCCCAGTTCATAGCATATTTCCGCTCCCTGCCTGATCATCGCCTCGGCCTTGACCGCTTTCGGGATAATTAAAAATTCTTGGAAATCAAGATTGGTATCGGCGTGCCGGCCGCCGTTAAAAATATTAAAAAGAGGCGTCGGTATTTTCCGCCCGGTTAAAGCAAAAGTTTTCTCCAAATAAGCAAAGAGTTCTTCTTTGGAATCCAAGGCTCCGGCGCGGGCGCAAGCCAAAGAAACCGCCAAAGTGGCATTGGCGCCCAGATTTTTTTTATTGGCGCTGCCGTCCAAATTAATTATGATCTTATCGATCTTGGCCTGGTCGCCTATTTTACAGCCGCTTAAGGCCGGGGCGATAATCTCGTTAACTTTGGCGGCGGCTTTGAGCACGCCGTGACCGCGATAGCGTTTTTGGTCGCCGTCGCGCAAGTCTACCGCTCCCTGGCCGGCGGCGCTGGCGCCGCTGGGAACGCTGGCGACCGCGCTCAAGCCGTTGCTTAAAGTCACCTTCGCTTCCAGCGTCGGCACGCCGCGCGCGTCCAAAATTTCTCGCGCGGAAATATTTTTTATAGTAGCCATATGTTTCCTAATTAAGCTTATAAATCGCCTAACGAATTAGGCGGTAACGATTTTCTTGAGACCGGGCAATTTCTCGCCGCCGAGATAAGCGAGCATGGCGCCCCCGGCGGTCGACACCCAATCGACATATTCCGACATCTTGATATTATTGAGCGCCTCTACTGTTTCGCCGCCGCCGACAACTCCATAAGCTAAGCCGGAAGAGCGGGAGGCGAATAAATAAGCGATGGCTTCGGTGCCGTGCTTGAAGCTGGCTTCCTCAAATTTTCCGAGCGGTCCGTTCCAAACCAGCGTATTGGCTCGCTTTATATAAGCGGCGAAAGAGGCGATGGTTTCCGGACCGATATCCAAAATTATGTCTTCGGCTTTGACCGCCGACGCCGCGACCACCCGCGCTTGGCCGCTCTTAGTTTTGACAGCCACGTCAGACGGCAGGACTATTTTAGCGGCCAGCTTCCGGCCTTTAAAAAATTTCTTGATATGATTGGCGCTATCTTCGTCAACCATGGAACGGCCGATTTCCCAGCCTTGAAATTCAAAAAAATTATTGGCTAGCGCGCCGCCGATAAGGATATGGCTGGCGGCGGCATATAATTTAGAGATTAAAGGCGCCTTGGTTTTTATTTTGGCTCCGCCCATAACTACGACCAAGGGCTTCCGCGGTTTGAGTATCTTATTCAAAGCGCTTACCTCTTTTTCCAAAAGTAAACCGGCATAAGACGGCAAATAACCCTTAATGGCCGACACCGAGGCCTGGTCGCGGTGGCAGACGGCAAAAGCGTCGTTAACGTAAATATCAGCCATCGCGGCTAATTCGGTCGCGAATTTCCGATCGTTTTTGTATTCCCCTTCGTTAAAGCGCAAATTTTCCAACAGAATAACTTCCCCGGGCTTTAAAGATTTTAAAGCGGCAACCGCTCTTAAATGGCGCCAATCCGGCAAAAACTTAACCGGACGCTTCAGCAAAGATTTCAAGCGCGCCGCTACCGGTTTGAGCGATAAAGACGAGTCAATCCCCTTCGGTTCGCCCAAGTGCGAAGCGATAATCAGGCTGGCGCCTTTTTCCAATAAAAAATTGATTGTTTCCAGGCCCGCTTTAATACGATAATCTTCCTTAATTTCCCCGTTCTTGAGAGGAACATTGAAATCAACTCGCAGAAAAACCGTCTGGCCGGCCAATGTCTTGATTTTCCGAAGCGAGTTTATTTTCATATTATTTTTTCTCGGCTAATTTTATTTCCACTTCTTTCTCGGCTCCGGCGCGGACATAGGTCAAAGTAATCTTATCGCCGGCCTTATAGCTGGACAGGGTATCGGCCAAATCATGGTTGGCGTCTATTTCAATATTGTTCACCCAGGTAATGATGTCTCCGGCCTTCAAGCCGGCTGATTCCGCCGGGCTGCCTTTGGCCACGGCCGGTTGATTAGCGGCCGGAGGATAAAGCCACGCCCCCTTATCCAGGGAAACGATAGCTGTCTTGATTTTAGATAAATCCAAATAACTGACACCCAAATAAGACGGGCCAATGGGATTTTTCTGAGACAGGCTGGACCAGGCCGCGTTAAAAGAAAAGGCCGGGATGACCGAAGCGTCGGCGCCGACAACCGCCACTAAATTTCCCGACAAATCAAAAACGAAAGAATTTTTCAAGCTCTCATTCCCATCGCCGCTTAATTTCAAGCGCGCTTCGGCGTCATCGCTATTGGACACGGCCGCGGTTTTAGACAGAGCCGCCAAAGTTACCGGTTTAAGAGAGGTCAAATCATTGACCAACAAAAGACTTTCTCCCAACATCAACTCGGAACGAGAGACATTCTTCTTGACCGATAAATTATTGGCGCTGGCCAAATGGAATATCAGCGGATTGCCCGGCAGATTCTTTAAATCGGACATCTTGTCTATCTTATAGATCTGGCGGTCGCCGGTCACGACAACATAATTTTTAAATTTAAAGTCAACTTTCAAATCATTAGGCGCCATGGCCGCCACCCAGCCGTCGGTAGTGATAACCAGCCCGACGAAGAGAGGGTTTTCCAAGTCATAGTAGCCCAAAGCGGAAGACGAGGCCGGAATTTCCTTAAAAACTCCGACTAGAACCGGACGGATGCCGGCTAAGGTCTCGGCCATCTTCACGTCCTGATTTACTACCACCGTTTTGGCATCGCGAATAACTAAGCCCTGACTCGCATTATTTAATCCGGACAAATCCAATTCCCCGTAAAAAGGCGAGAGGCCGTAGTCCTGAAAAATATAAATTTTTGTTAGAATTCCTCCCAAGACTCCGGCCGCCAGCCCGCAGGCGAGGGCGATAGATACTACCAGCCAAAAGCGAGCGCCGGTTTTTGGTTTTTCGGCCTTGTCATTCTTAGATTGATTGGACATATTTGTTTGAATTTAATTTCCGACTAGAGCCAACGAGCCGTCAGAAATAATATTATGAAAGCGAGCGCGCTGAGAATCAGCGGGACTTTCAGAACCCGTCTGTTCAAAGCGCCGCGCAGATGCAAGCGGATGATAAACAGCGCCAGATAATAAGCGATGGCTAAAAATAAACCGAGTAAATGAAACCTGAGAGGCAATAAAGATAAGCCCCAAGCCAACTCCGCCAAACCCAAGACGCTGGCCAGCATCAATCCCTGGGCGGGCAATGATTTCATTTTTTTCAACGGCAAAAACTGGACGAACATCAGCCAGATAAAAGCCGCGATTATCGGGATCGTCGCCCAGATCGACCAATTGATAAATATCGGCAGGCTGAACAGCGTGGTTGCGGCCGCGAAAACCGACAAGAAACTGCCGGCGATCAAAAGATTGTCCAGCTTGTCTTCATAAATTGATTCCGATTCTTGGCGGGTAAAATAATAATACAGATTCCTGAGATAGACAAATAAAAACCAGGCTATCAGGATGAAAAGCGTCTGTACCCAGAAATTGCCGATGATAATGGCGATATAGCAGGAAACGGAGAGAAAAAATAAAGCGGGAGAAATCGCTAGTAGCGGCCAATCCGGCTTATGGCGCCCCGCCAGATACCTGACGCTCAAAATAATTATCAAAGCGCCGACGGCCAAAGCCGAATAGAATAAATTCGACAAACGCCAAAATGCCTGGCCGATAAACCAGATCAGCAAAGGGACTATGACGGGGATAAATCTTTTGAAGCTCATAAAAAAATAATTAAATTCCGGGCACTGGCGTCGGCACCTCGGTATTATCTAAAGGCACCTGAGTATCAATCGGCGTATCCGCCGTAACGCCGGTTATGGGCGCGGCCGAAGTTTCTAGGGCCGGCGAAGATGTTTCCGACGGTGTACTGGTGGCGGATAAAGCCGGCGCCGCAAAATCATCGCCGCCGACTGTAAGTTCCAGGCTCTTAATCGCCGCGGCATCATTAAGATTGTTTATTTTCAAGAATTTATTGGAAAAAGTAAAGAGAGAACCATTGATATAGAAGCTGCGCTTGACCGTGTTGTCGTAATAATTATAAGAACCCCAAGTATCGGCCGTGCCGTAATGCCCTCCGGCGGAGTGATCTATCTGGCCGCGCAAAGTCAGGGAGTTGTCTTTCAGAGTAAAGGCTAAAGCGCCCGCAAAATTCAAGCCGCCGCTGGAATCGCGCAGGGCCGCCGGTATCATCAAAAGATTCTGCGCCGCCAAGTACAAGAGAGCCTGATGGTCGTAAATAGCGATGGAATCGCTGCCGGCGACTCCCAAAATATAGCTATCTAGTTCTTTAGGCTTGGCTAAATCGCTGAAATCAAATAATGACAGCTTCAAAGCGGCCGGAGTCGCGCTGCCGTCGGTAGCGGTAGCCGCCTCATGACCGAGACTTAAAAGCTTAGCGCCGTCCGCATCTAGCGGATACAGATAATTCAATAAGCCCGGCATGGTCAGGGCGCCTAGGACTGTCGGCTTGGCCGGATCGCTCAAACCGATGGCAAATAAAGGATCGGCGGCTCGGAGAGTCACTAAATAGACTCGGTTGCCGATGAAACGGGCGGCGTATATCTTTTCCGTAGTGGCCAGATTTTCCAATTTACCGACCGTAACCAAACCAGCATCTAAAACATAGATACTGGTATAAGAATCGGAAGCAGATTCGGTGAGACGGGGAGAATATTGGCTGCGCCTTGTCGCTAGACGGAAATAACCGCCGCTTTCATTCAGGGAAAAATTATTCAATAATTGTCCGCTGACTTCGCCCATGGCCAGGTACGGCATCTTTCCACCGGCCAGGCCGATTTTATGAATTATGGTCTTATCCGCTCCGCCGGCCTGCTCGTTTATCTTCTTGGTCAAAAGGGTCTGAATGTCGGTATTCAAAGTTGTTCTATCTGCCTCAGCCAGAGAGTTGAGATAACGGTTCAGGTAGGGAGATTCTTTAACCAGCTTGGCGGCGGCGCTTAAAATAAAAGCAGGCGTCGCTTCAATCGCGTTTATCCGGCCCTGGTCATCGCCGCTTAAACGGGGATAAATCAATTCTTTTTTAGCCGCTTGTTCCAAATTATATTTATCCAAATAAGGGACATAGGTGATATAAAGATTATTTTCCGACATGTAAACATTTTGGCCCGAATTCAACAGATAGGCCTGGCCGCCGACCGGTTCGGCGCTATTCTTTATATTAATGGCCGCGATATTGATAAAATGATACGTGTCATAGGCAATATCGAAATAAAAAATATCGGGGGCAAAGCATTTCCCGTTAACTTCGCATTCAGACGGCAAGACTTGGCCGTTGTCTATCAAGCGCGGCAAAACCGGTTCTCCCGCCACGTAGCTATTATAAGTATCGGTGACAAGATAAATATAGTCGCCGGCCAAGCGGGCGTCGTAATAAGAACCTTCAAAATCTAAATCGCGGGTCTGTTTCGGATTGGCCGGATCATTGACATCAAAAATTTTAACGAAAACATAGGGGTTGCGGCGTTTGAAATTGCTATAAATATCTTGGGAAGCGATATTGGTATCATTCCCGAACACCATCAAAGAATTACCGCTGATAAACAAGCCTTCGGGCCGAGATTTAAAGATAATCTTGCTCATGACTTTCGCCTCGGCGCTCGGGCTGGCATTGATAATTGATAATTCATTCCTTACCAAAGCATAGATATAATGACCGTCGGTTTTGATAATATCCGCTTTATCAAAGGCACCGGAATTATCGGTTAATGAGGAATAATCAAAAGAATTGTTGGGCTTGTCGCTATCAGATGTAACCGCCGCCGCAGCCGCGCTATTGTTGGCTACCAAAAACTCAGCCAGCTCGTCATAGTTATTGAATTTTTTTAATTTGCCGGTGGCGGTAGCCGGAATTTCCTCTACCGTGGTTACGGCTGCTCCGCCGACGACTGGCGTCGTGTCGGCTCCCGGAGCCCCATTCTTAGGCCAAGGCAAAGTACAAGCGCTGAGCGTCAACGCTAAAGCCGATAAAATAAGAGATAATAAAAAAGTTTTCTTTGACATAAAGCAAAAAAATTATCATTGGCTAGACTAAGATAATTATATCATTTAGACACCAGAAAAACAAAAAAAGAAAAAATAAACCGAACCGTTATTTTATATCAACCTCCGTACCGACAGCCGCCCTTTCATATATATATTGGGCCGGACCGATACCGAGGCGGATGCAGCCATGCGATACCGGCGTTCCGAGATGATCTTCGCCTTCCCGATAACCGCTCGGCCAAATCGGCAATTCATGGATGCCGAACTGCCCCTTGTCTAACCCCAGCCAATAAGGCATCCATAATCCATAGCTATTGGACCAAGCATTTTCTATCTTATTAATGATACTATAAGCCCCGGTCGGGGTCGGCATGCTCGCTTGGCCGCTGGAAATCGGAAATTTTTTCCAAGGCTGGCCGCCGATAAACAAAGTCAATTTTTGAATTTTGGTATCAATTTCAATTTTAGTGTCCAATTTGGCGCCGCCGCCGGCTAAAGGATCGTGGGCAGAGTCGACTTCCAAGTTGTCGCTATAGCCGTCGCCGTCGGTATCGGCTTTAAGCGGGTCGGTCTTAAACTTTAATTCCCAATAATCGCTCAAGCCGTCATTATCCATGTCGCTTTTTTCTATTTTCACATCCGCGGGATTGACCGGCGAATAACCGTTCGCTATTTCCTGGCCGTCGCTATAGCCGTCGCCGTCGGAATCAGTCCAAGCATCAAAGGCTAGAACTATTTTGACGTTTGAAAATATAAAAATGGCCGCCAGCGATAAAAAGGCGGAGAGAAAAAATAATTTTAACCGTTTATCGCCCATAGCTATTTCTGCTTTAAAGAGTATTCGCAGCCGCAAAATTTCTGACGGTATAGACCCAATTCTTTAGCCAGCTCTTGGCTGCGCCGATAGCCGTCGTCCGCCTGGAAATCAAGATCCAAAAAAGGCACTTCGCTGACCTCTTCCAATTCCTTGCCGATAGCTCTAATGGCCGCCGCGTCTTTATACGGACTGACCAAAAGCGTCGTGCCGAAAATATCAAAACCCTTCTCTTTGGCCAGCTTGGCGGTGCGCGCCAAGCGGTCGCGATAGCAGAAGAGGCAACGCTCGCCCCGCTCCGAATCGCCAGCGCGGGCGCAGGCTATCTCCCGCCACGGCGCATGGTCATAGGGTTCAATAATCAAAGAAAAATTAAATTTTTCGGCCATCAACTTCACCATTTCCAGACGCTTGTCATACTCCTCTGGCGAAACCAGATTGGGATTGCAAAAATACCACGTCACCTCATAATGCGGCGCCAAACGGTCGCGGCTGATATAAGTGCCACAGGGAGCGCAACAGATTTGTAACAATAATTTCTTCATACTTTTTTAACGCGACGGTCCAGCAACCAGAAAATAATAATGATTAGCATCATAACGGCCGCCAGGCCGATGAGCGCCCAAAACTTGCCGCGGCTTTGCAAGAATAGCCCGCCCAAGCCGAAAATCAAGGCCAGGGAATAAAATATCAAAACCGTTTTACGCTGACCGATTCCCAAGGCCAGCAGGCGATGATGCAAATGTTTTTGATCGGCGAACTTAAAGGGGTTTTTACCCTTGAGAAGCCGGCGGATGATGGTCCAGGCGACATCTAGAATCGGAATGCCCATAATAAGCAAAGCGATGGCGATTTTGCCGCCGGAAATTATGGCCAGCACTCCCAAAATATAGCCTAACAGCAGGGACCCGCCTTCGCCCAAAAAAATTTTGGCCGGATGCCAGTTAAACACCAAGAAGCCGGCGCAAGCTCCGGCCAAAAGAATGGCCGCGAAAGCGATGTCCGGCTGATAGTAGCGGGTAGTAATCGTAAACAAAAAAATAACCAGGCCGCCGATACCGCCGATGCCCGTTACCAAGCCGTCCACTCCGTCCAGTAACTTGGTGGTATACATCATGCCCAAGAGCCAAAGGCCGATTAACAGAGGAGAAATAAAAGCGACGGCGTTCAAATTAAAATAAGAACCGAAAGGATTGGTAATCTTGGTTATTTCCACGCCGCCGATAATGACCGCCGCAATCGCCGCCAGCGGAAAAATTATTTGCTGCCAAGGCTTGAGATTATATTTATCATCCAGAACCCCGCCGATCATAATCAAAAGCGCGCCACCGAAAAATCCCCACAGATGCGGCCATTGCAGATTACCGGACAGAAAATAATCGGACTTTAAAAAAAGAATGGCGAAGTAAGCGACAAAAATAGCCAAACCGCCCAAAAGCGGAACGGGATAAGTGTGTATCTTCCGGCTAGCTTCTCCGCCCCGATCCGGCATGTCCACTATCTTAAAATAAAAAGCGACCTTCTTGACAACCAGAGTCAAGATGGCCGTCAGAATCAGAGCGGCGATAAAAATATAAAAATAAAACATAGGCTATAGTTCGGCCGCCTTTTCCACTTCTATTTCCGCGCGGCCGTTAATAATGATAGTGTCGCGGCGTTTCAGTTCGCCGGTCAGAATCTTATTGGCAATAATATCTTCAATCTTACCCTGAAGCAAGCGCCTGAGCGGGCGCGCTCCGAATTTAGGATCATAGCCTTCATGGGCCAAAAGCGCGACGCCGTCCTTGTCGGCTTTCAAGCCGATGCCTTTAGGCGCCAAATTCTTCTTGATTTTCTTAAGCATCAAGGTTGCAATCGCCACAATATCTTCCTCGCTTAAAGGCTTAAAGACGATAATGCCGTCAAAACGATTAATCAATTCCGGACGCAGGTATTTATTGAGCTGGTTATCAATCAATTCCTGCTTGATAATATGAAGAGGAGTCTGGGTTTTAATCTTATCCTGGATTAAAACGGCACCGATATTGGAAGTGGCGATAATAATAGATTCGGAAAAGCTGATTGTCCGTCCCTGCCCGTCGGTCAGGCGCCCGTCGTCCAGGAGCTGAAGAAAAAGATTTAAAATATCCGGATTGGCTTTTTCAATTTCATCAAGCAACACTAAGGTAAACGGCTTTTTCCGGACCGCTTCCGTCAGATAGCCGAGAGTACCGTCAACGTCGCCAATCATTTTACGGACGCTGTCGGCCGTTTGATATTCGCTCATATCCAAACGGACCAAATAGTCTTCATCGCCGAAATAAACCTGACTGACCGATTTGGCCAGTTCGGTTTTGCCGACGCCGGTCGGACCGAGGAACAAAAAGCTGGCGATCGGCCGCTTGCTATCTTTCATTTCCGCCCGGGCGCGGCGCAAGCTGGCGGAAACGGCGCTGACCGCTTCCACTTGATCGACTAAGCGCTGGTGGATTTCATTTTCTAAGTTTAATAATTTTTCCCTTTCGGAAACTGTCACCTGGCTGACCGGAATGCCGGTCATCTCGCTGATGGCCCGAGCGACCGCTTCATGTCCGCAGAAAGCGGATTTTGATCCGTCCGGCGCTGTCTGAGAACTTATTATGGCCGCCTTCTCCAGCAAATCAATCGCTTTCAGCGGCAAAAATTTGTCATGCAGATAACGGGACGACATCGTCACCGCTTGTTCAATCGCGCTATAAACGACATAAACATCATATTTGGCCTCCAAGAATCCAACTTTGCTCTCCAAAATCTGAATGGCCATATTGGTTTCCGGTTCCTTAATGGCAATCGTGGTCATGATGTTGCCGATAGCCTTATCTTCAATATGCCGCGAATAATTTTCGCTGGTCGCCGACGCCAAACAATATATGTTCTTGCGGCTGATGGCCTCGGCCAATACTTCCGACAAATCCAGGCTTTCTTGGCTACCGGCGCTGATACCGATGAGATTTTCCACATTGTCTATATATAAGATGATGTTGCGGGAACGGCTGACCTCATTCAAGCTTTCTAGCAGCCTTTCTTCGGCGGTCGCCGCGTCGGCTCCGGCCACCAAGCGCGAAGCGTCAAGCTCCACCAGGCGCTTGTCTTTCAAAAACTCCGGCACGTCTTCGGCTACCATCAATTGCGCCAAACCGCCGATAATCGTAGTTTTGCCGACTCCGACCTGGCCGACCAAGAGCACGCCGTTATGTCCGCCGGTAAAAGCTTCAAAGATGTCATTGATTTCTTTATCGCGGCCGACGCAAATGTCCAAAGATCCATATTTAGCCTGAATCGTCAAATCATGGGAAAAATGATCCAGAGTCGGCGTCGCTATAGCCGTATAAGCGCGGTTCATATTGCTGCCCGGCTTGTAACCAGCCAAATGGCGGTAATTATGATAGTTCTCCAGCATCTTCCTGTTGACGCGGAACCAGGCGACAGTGTTTTTAATCTTGTCCTCGTCGATTTCCAATTCATAGAGTATTTCCGCCAAAACGGTGTCATGCTGATAGCAAAACTGGATAATATTCAGCAAATCGACGCTTTCCTGTTTCAAAGTATAAGCATCGGCAAAAGACGAAATCAAAGCTTCCTGCAGCGCCGGCGCCATTATTGTCCGCCCCTTGGATTTAACATCAAGCTTGGCCAAACGGCGATCAACCATTTCCACTAATTTTTTGGCATTGACATCAAGGCGGATAAAAAGGTTCTGGACATCTTTAGCGCGCAATAAGACGCGGAAAAGATGAATTATCTCCACTTGATTCTGATGCAGCTTAACGGCTAATAAATAAGCGTCTTCTACCGCTTTCAAGCTGGCGCGGGCGTACGCGACGGCTACATTATATCTTTTGCCGGCGCGGCCGGTTTTTTTATGGGCAACGTCAAAAAGATGAAAATTTATTTTTTTCCTGGCGGCCTTCTCCTGGCTGACGCGATAAATCAAGAACATATCAAACCACAGGGAAATCAAGAAAATAAAGATAAACGGATCAAATTTTTTCCAAACAAATAGCAGACCGACCGGCTTGGCGATCAAAGCCGCCTGATTATTGAAAATCCAAAAGCCTAACGCGGCCCAGCCGGCAAAAATTATCAGCCAAACGACAAATGTCAAAAAACGATCAATGCTTTCCCGGGCTCTCTCCAAGCTGATAACCGAACGGCGCGGTACCGTGCCCCAGAATAAAAAGCGGCCCGAAAACCAGGCGCCGCGGCCGCCATTTTCCTGTTCGTCGGTAAAAGTTAATTTTTCTGCCGCCATATTTTCTCAGTTAAATTAATTCGCTAATTGGAAAGCTATCGCCAAAACAAGCAGGATCGGGAAAGCCAGCCAGGCCAACAAGGAAAGCAAAACCAAGCCCAGCCAGAATAATAGAACCAAGCCCCTAAAAATAATCTGTACCAGACGCATGACAAAACTGATTACCCGGCCGGCAATATCGCGCTGGCCGTACATCGGTACGAAAATATTCTTTACCCAGATGCTGAAACCTAAGGATTCCTCCTGTCCTTTCCAAAAACGGAACAAGCGTTTGGCGGCGCGGATGAAGCCGACGCTATACCACCAGACCGGAAAATATAAAATTTCTCCTAAAATCTGCAGGATAATCTTGCCGGAATAAGTTAAAAAATTGTGAGTAAGCATTAAAAATTAAAAATAAATATTTCCCGCCGAAAGAGCTTTTTACTTTAATATAATAGCATGTTTGGGCTCCGGTTGACAACAATTTCATGGGAATTGACAAGCATCTTTTCTTATACTATCATAGAATTAGCACTCTAATAATGAGAGTGCTAAAAATAACTATAATATAAATCACATATGTTCAATAAATTTACGGAAAAATCCCAAGAAGCAATCATTAATTCCCAGGTCATCGCCTCCACTTACGGCCAGACGAATATTGAAGCGCTTCATATTTTGCTGGCTCTCTTGCAGCAGGACGAAAGTTTGGTGAAGCCGATTCTGGAAAAGATGAAAATAGACCCGGAAATAATTGAGGAATATACCATCAAAGAAATCAAGAAAATGCCGCAGATCAAAATCAATCCGCACAACGGCCCGGTTCAAGCTGTTTCCGGAACGGCCGAGACGGCCTTGATTCTGGAACGCGCCCAAAAAGAAGCCGACGGCATGAACGACGAATATATTTCCACCGAACATATCTTTTCGGCGCTTATCGGCGTTCCCTCTCCGGCTCAAACCGTGCTCCTGAATTTCAAAGTTGACTACGAAAGCGTCAAAAATATTTTAAAAGAACTGCGCGGCGGCGCGACTATCACCGATCCCTCGCCGGAAAATAAATATAAAGTTTTAGAAAAATATACGACCAATCTGACCGAACTGGCTCGGCAGGAAAAACTTGACCCGGTTATCGGCCGCGACCAGGAAATCCGCCGCATCATGCAGGTTCTGTTGCGCCGCACCAAGAACAATCCGGTTCTAATCGGTGAAGCCGGCACCGGCAAAACCGCCATCGTGGAAGGCCTGGCTCAGCGCATCATCGCCGGCGATGTCCCGGAAAATTTAAAAAATAAAGAAATCGTCACTTTAGACTTAGGATCATTGGTCGCGGGCGCAAAATTCCGCGGCGAATTTGAAGACCGCCTTAAAGCCGTCCTGAAAGAAGTAAAATCTCAAAGCGGGCGCATCATTCTTTTTATTGACGAACTGCATACTCTCATCGGCGCCGGCGCCTCCGAAGGTTCTATGGACGCCTCCAACATGCTCAAGCCGGCTTTGGCGCGCGGCGAATTGCGCACCATCGGCGCAACCACGACCAAAGAATATCAAAAATATATTGAAAAGGATGCCGCTCTGGAACGGCGCTTCCAGCCGATACTGGTCAATGAGCCTAGCGTGGAAGACACTATCAGCATGCTGCGCGGCTTGAAAGAAAAATATGAAGTCCACCACGGCGTCCGTATCACCGATAACGCCCTGATTGCCGCCGCCAAACTGTCCAATCGCTATATCAGCGACCGCGCCCTGCCGGATAAAGCGGTAGATTTAATTGACGAAGCCACTTCTTCCCTGCGCATGGAAATAGATTCCATGCCGGATGAGCTTGACCAATTAAAGAGAAAAATCAATCAGCTGGAGCTTAATAAAGCCGGCTTGATGACTACGGAAAAAAAATCTTCCCGCTTGCGCACCCTTAACTCCGAATTGGCGAAACTGAAAGAGAAAGCCAGCCAGCTGGAACTTCATTGGAATAACGAAAAGAATATCATTTCACATATACGCGGCTCTAAAAAAGAAATAGAAGACCTGAAAATAAAAGCGGAAATCGCGCAGCGCCAAGGCGCCGATTTGACCGAGGTCGCCAAAATAAAATACGGCCTGATTCCGGAATTGGAAGAAAAATCCAAGAAATTCCAGGCGGAACTAGTAAAAATTCAAAAGAAAGGCCAGCGCATCTTGAAAGAAGAAGTGGATGAAGAAGATGTAGCCAAGGTGGTCGCCCGCTGGACCGGCATTCCGGTCAACCGCATGCTTCAAGACGATATACAGAAACTGAGCGGCGCCGAGAAAGAGCTCAACGATGAGGTTGTCGGCCAGGAAGAAGCGATTAAAGCCATCGCCAATGCCCTGCGCCGCAGCCGCGCCGGCATTAACGAAGAAAAGAAACCGATCGGTTCCTTCCTCTTTGTCGGTCCGACCGGCGTCGGCAAAACCGAACTGGCGAAAACTCTGGCCCGCTTCATGTTTGATGATGAAAAAGCTTTGATTCGTTTAGACATGAGCGAATTTATGGAGAAGCACAGCGTCGCCAAATTGATCGGCTCGCCTCCCGGCTATATCGGACACGATGAAGGCGGGCAACTGACCGATAAAGTCCGCCGCCGCCCCTATAGCGTCGTCTTGTTTGATGAAATTGAAAAAGCCCATCCCGATATGTTCAATATGCTCCTGCAGATATTAGACGACGGCCATCTGACCGATTCCAAGGGACGCGTCGTCAATTTCAAGAATACCATCATTATCATGACTTCCAATTTAGGCAACGAGATTATCAAGCAATATTCCATCGGCTTCAGCGACGTCGGCGACAAGAAACAGGAAAGCAAGCTGCGGACGAGCGAAATGAAAGAAAAAATAGATAAGATTTTGAGAAACCATTTCAAACTGGAATTCCTGAACCGCATAGACGAAATCGTTCTCTTCCAGAGCCTGACGCCGGAAGCCTTAGAGAAGATTGTGGACTTGGAATTGATTAAAGTTGAAAAACGCTTGAAGAACAAAAATATCAGCGTCAAGGTCAGTCCGAAGATAAAAAAGATGCTGGCCGAAAAAGGCTACGACATCACTTACGGCGCCAGACCGCTCAAACGCATTATCCAGACCATGATTTTGGACGAACTGGCCATGGATATAATTGAAGGCAAAATTAATGAAGGCGATAAGATTAAAATCGATCTGGGGGAGCAAGAAAAAGTGGTTCTGAGAGTTAACGCCTAAACAATATAACAATAATAAAAAATCCCTATTAAAGGGATTTTTTATTAATATTACCAGATATATTATATAATTTTGTCCAAAATTCAAAATTATACTATAATAATACAATATGAAATATTCTAAACTTATCAACACGAGCTTACTAAGCTTAGGCGCGCTTATTTTAAATCTTGTCCCTTTAATAGCGCAGGCCCAAACCGATATTGACCTCAATTTCAACCCTAATCATATTTTGGAAGATAGCGAACTGTTGAACTATAGCGCGATGGGACTGCCGGAAATCCAAAATTTTCTTAATAACAAGGGTAGCTATCTTTCTAATTACAGCGCCGTCAATACGCACGGCGACACTAAAGGCGCGGCGGAAATAATTTACGACGCCACTCACAATAATTATGATTGCGACGGAGTAACCTTGAGCGACAAGCCGACCGAAGCGGAAAAGAAAATTAAGTGCCGCCAGATAACCACCGTCAACCCGAAATTCATGCTGGTCTTGCTGCAAAAAGAAGCCAGTCTGATAACCGATAATTCTCCGGCGCAGTCCCACCTGGATTGGGCGACCGGTTATGGCTGTCCCGACAGCTGGGTTTGCAACCCTTATTACAAAGGTTTCGGCAAACAAGTCAACAGCGCCTCCCTCCAATTCTTGGCCTATATGAAAGAGCCGGAAAATTATAGTTTCAAAGTCGGACAAACCTACATCGCCAAGGATAGATACAGCGCTTTAAAATCAGTTTCCAAGTGCATCGACGACGGCGATTACAATCAAATCGTTTCCTCTCCGGATATGGTCAGTGTCACGCCGGACAATCTGGCGACGGCCGCTCTTTATAATTACACGCCCCATGTCTTCAACGGCAACTATAATACCTACAAGCTTTGGAACGATTATTTCCCCAAGGCCTCGCGCATCTACCCGGACGGATCCATCATCAAGGCCGAAGGCGATCCGAAAGTTTGGCTTATTTCCGGCGGCAAAAAAAGGCCGTTCGCCAATTGGTCGGCTTTTGTCTCCCGTTTCCATCCGGAGCAAATCGTAACGGTCACGAGTGCCGATCTGGAAAATTATCCGCTCGGAGAGGAAATAAAGTTTGCCAACTATTCCTTGGTCCAAACCCCGGACAAAAAAATATATCTGTTGGTTGATAAGGAAAAACGGCCTTTCGCCGATACCGCCACCTTCAAAAAAATCGGTTTCAATCCCGACGAAATTGAACAGGCCAGCGTGGAAGACTTGGCCGGATATGCCGTCGGCAAAACCATAACGGCTACGTCCACCTATGTAACCGGCGCCCTGCTCCAGGACTCTAAAACCGGAGAAATATTCTATGTTGAAAACGGCACCCGCGCTTTAGTGGATAAAGTTCTGTTGGATATAAAATTTGCCGGGCAGAAAATAATTAAAAAAACCACCGCGCAATTAAAGGCCTACGCGACCACCACGCCGATACTCTTGGATGAAGGCGCCTTGGTCAGAACCAATACCTATCCGACCATCTACATGATTTCCGGCGGCCAGAAACGCGCCTTTGAAGGCGACGCCATCTTTGCCAAATTGGGCTATAACCCGCAGAATGTCGTAACCGTATCCTCCCAATTCTTATATAATTACGATATGGGCGACCCGATTAGATAGGTATTCCCTTAATTTTAAAAGACCACTTTTATAAAGAGGTCTTTTTTATTAACAATAATACACAATATATGTCAACTTCCATAAACAAATAAATAATACTATACTAAAAATACCTAAAATCCTAAATTTATGGCTCTTACAACCGTGGCTCTGCTTCCCCATTCCCCCCTCCTAATTCCGGAGATTGGCCGAGCTAACTATAGTTTTTTGGCAAAAACCGTGGCGGCTTATGAAGAAATCGCAAATACTCTCAAAGCCGAACCGGCAGATACCGTTGTCATAATCTCGCCGCATAGCGCGCCGCAGACCGACGCCTTCATTATTAATATAGCGCCGGAGATGGAAATCAATCTTAAAGATTTTGGCTTTATCCCTCCGAAAACTGTTTTAAACGGCAACGCTTTTTTAGCCGACCAAATCAAGGAAACGCTCCGGCCGAATTTTCCCATCAAATTGATATCGGATAATATTTTAGACCACGGCAGCGCCATCCCGCTATACCTGTTAAAAAGCGCCCTCGGACAAGCCAAAATAATCGTCATTTCTCCGGCGGACAACCTCAGCTTGCAGGAGCAATGGAACTTTGGAGAGAAGCTGGGCACTGTCTTGGCGGCCAGTCCTAAAAAAATCGCTCTGATCGCTTCGGGCGACATGTCGCATCGCTTAAAGAAAAAATCTCCCGGCGGCTATTCTCCGAAGGGCGCCAAGTTTGATAACAAGCTGATAGAATATTTGAGCGATCCAACTGACGCCAGCGCCAATATTCTCAAAATGGACGCCAACTTGATTAAAGACGCCGGCGAATGCGGCTTGCGTCCCGTGCTTATACTTTTAGGAGTTATCAACGGTTTTAAATGGCAGCCAGAAGTTCTCTCTTACCAGACCGACTTCGGCATCGGCTATTTAGCCATGAATTTTAAATTATGGACGCCCTCTCAGACATCTTAAAAAATCGCCAAACAATTAAACCGCCGGCCTATCCTTGGCAGGACCTGGCCTTACGCGTTATCAGAGACTTAGGCATCCCGAACTTCAAGCGCGGGGCGGTCTTTAAAGTCTGCAAAGAAAAACCGGCTAACCAAATAGAGATCGCCTTAAACGACACCAAGGAATTATGCAAAAGCGGCGCGAAATGGAAATACTTTTTTAAAATAATTGATCAAAAATAATAACTGCCTTGAAATGCCAAAGGCTCTTCATCATATGCCCAAACAACTTAAAATATTAAACAATCCTCATCCCGAACTGCGGAAGATTTCCGAAAACATCAATCCGAAAATGATTAGCCGCCCCGATTTCCAAGAATTCTTGGCGGATATGAAAGAAACGATGATTAAAAAAGACGGCGCCGGATTGGCGGCGCCGCAAGTCGGCCATACTATCCGCTTAGTCGTGATTCACCATAATGACAAAGTCTATTTCATGATCAACCCGAAGATAACCAAACGGTCTTGGGCGCGGGAAATAGAGGAGGAGGGCTGCTTGTCGGTTTTGGACCAGAAAGGAGAAATAATTTACGGCCGGGTTGAACGCCATAAAAAAGTGAACTGCGCTTATCTGGATGAAAAAGGCAAAGCCAAAAAAATAAGCGCTGACAGAATTATGTCGCGCATTATTCAACACGAGCTGGATCATCTTGACGGTATATTATTCATTGATAAGCTCGCCAAATAAGCCAACCTAGAGCACGCTGGTAGTTTTTGCGGTATTTTTTTTATTACGCCATTGCCGGAATTTCCAAGCAATCCAAACCACACCGAAAGCCAACAACACCCAAGAGATTTCCTGATAATAACTGGCGAGAAGCGCCTGATTGGCGCCGATGAAATAGCCGAGACCGGCCAAAATACTGACCCAAATAGCCGAGCCCAGAGCGGTATAAACGACAAAGCGGCCGAACGGCATCCGGCAGAAACCGGCCGGAATGGAAATAAGCTGGCGGATGACGGGGATAAGGCGGCCGAAGAAGGTTGTAAAATCAGAATTGGAAAGAAAATATTTTTCCGCCCTTTCAATCTTTTCCGGAGTAACGAGAATTAAGCGAGCCAAGCGCGTGTTGGCCAGTTTATAAACCACCAGCCGACCAAAAGAGAGGGCCAGGACATAATTAAAAATCGCTCCCAAAACGCTGCCCAAGACACCGGCAATGATAATAATCGGCAAACTCATCCGGCCTTGGCTGGCTAAATAAGCGGCCGGCGGGATCACGATTTCCGAAGGCAACGGAAAAAAAGAACTTTCAATCGCCATTAAAATCCCGACGCCGATGTAGCCGAGACCTTGAGTAATATTTAATATCCAATTGATGATATCCAGTGGCATAATTAATAAGTATACTCTTAATATATCATTAATTTTCACTTTATGTCCATTACACCGGACTCCAAAAAACTGCGCCTTATCTTCATGGGCACGCCCGAATTTGCCGTTCCGGGCTTAAAGAATCTTCTGACCACTCCCGAATTTGAAATCGTCGGTGTTTTTACCCAGCCGGACAAGCCGGTCGGCCGCCGGCAGACATTGACTCCGCCGCCGATTAAAATCGTCGCGGCTGAAAATAAGCTCATAGTCTTCCAGCCGGAAAAAATCAAGCCGGAATTGGAAAACATCCGCCGCCTGCGCCCCGATTTGATAGTCGTTATCGCTTACGGGAAAATAATTCCGCAAGAAATCTTAGATATCCCGACCTTCGGCTGCATTAATGTCCACGCCTCCCTCTTGCCGAAATATCGCGGTGCCGCCTGTCTAAACGCTCCCATTCTCAATGGCGATGCCGAGACCGGCGTGACGATTATGAGAATGGAAGCCGGCCTTGACACCGGCCCTATTTTACGGCAAGCTAAAATAAAATTAAACGGCACGGAAACCTTGGAAGATGTCCACGACCGCCTGTCAGAATTAGGGGCGGAACTAATTGTACCGACCCTACTAGATTTTGTCGCCGGCAAAATAATACCGCAAAAACAAGACGACTCCCAGGCCAGTTACATAAAAACCCTGAGCAAGGAAGATGGCCGGCTGGATTTAACCGGCAGCGCTATAGAGATTGAAAGGATGATCAGGGCTTATAACCCCTGGCCGGGAACCTATACCGAAATTAACGGCGAAACCTTAAAAATAATCGCCGTGGAACCTAAGGCGGAAACGATTAATAAAGCTAGGGCGGGACAATTATTTATTGACGGCAACCGCTTGCTTATCCAGTGTGGACAAAACTCTCTTGTTATATTAAAATTACAGCTAGCCGGAAAAAAAATCATGTCCACCCAGGAATTTATTAACGGCTACAAAAGTTTGATAAAATAAAACTTAGACGGCCCTTTCGTCTAACGGTTAGGACGCCAGGTTCTCATCCTGGTAATAGGGGTTCGATTCCCCTAGGGGCTACTATTGGGGAACTGGCTTGTGCCAGTTCTCTTTTTGTTTGTAGAATTAGCGAAAGTTTGGGTGTTCGATTTTCTGAAAAATCAAAAACGGGTTTTTCGGGAAAAATCAAACACTGCAATTTAAGTTTTGCCTCGTATTTTGCCTGCCGGTAGAAAGGAGCGAGACTGGAAATGACTTTAAAAACTTTTTCGGTGTCTTTGGCGATATTAATATCAATGACCGGCTGATCGCAAGCGGTAGCCTGTAATTCGTTGATAGTGTTTTTCACTTTTTCCATTTCATTTTTAAAGTCCTCATCATCCAACAAATCTTTTTTCTTCATTTCAATCAGTTTAGCTTTTTCGCTTTGGAGAACGGCTAATTTTTCTTTTGTTGTATTAAGATTATTTTTTATGGCTCCGTTTTTCTCTTTGACGACCTCTAATAATACTTTTTGATAATTCTTTAGCCATTTTTCGCTTGGCGTTATTCTTTTTAGTAAGTCATGGAATTCGTCTTCTAATTTATCTTTAGATATAGATTTTAATCCGTGGCAGTTTTTGTTATAGCATTTATAGAACGGATAGAGTTTTCCGCTTTTGCTTTTAGACATACAGGCAGTCAATGGTCTATTACAATGCGGACATAAGATAAAATGACGGAGAGGAAAAGTTTCATTAACTCTGGCGATAGAAATATTATCGCCTTTATTTCCGTTCTTAATTAATTTTTGGCATTTATAAAATACTTGTTCGCTGATTATTTTCTCATGCGTTCCGGGGTATTCTTGGCCATTAACGGTCATGATTCCAAGATAAAATTTATCAGTTAAAATCTTAAATAAAGTTTGGTTGCTTAACTCTTTGTTTTTCCAGGATTTGAATCCGGCCTTAATCATTAGTTTTCTAATTTCCTCCATTTGATAGGCTCCGGTTGAAAATTTATCAAAAGTCGTTTTAATAATCTCCGCTCGTTCTTTGTCTATAGTTATAATGGCCTTATTTTGGCTATCACGGGCATTTAAATATCCTAGAGGGGCTTTATAACACCAAATGCCTTGCTTAATTTTCTCAAGCATACACGAAGACACCCTTTCACTTCTAACATCGTTATCAAATTGAGCGAATGAGGCCATGATCGTGCCGATTAGTTTTCCGCTCGGTGTTTTGTCAACTGTTTCCGTGGCGGAGATAAATTTAATTTTTAGTTCTTCCAAGGCCATTAAAATAGTAGCGTAATCTTTTACGTTTCTTGATAGCCGGTCAATTTTATAGACAATAACTGAATCTATATTTTTATGATTTTTAGCACAGTAAGATAGTAAATCTTGCAGGCCTTTTCGGTTTACAGTTTTAGCAGATACACCATCGTCATGAAATAACTTAATAATCTCAATGTCGTGATTGAGAGCGTATTCCAGGCAAGCCTTTTTCTGTTGCTCAAGACTAACGCCATTTTGGGCTTGGTCTTCGGTAGAAACTCGGTAATAAATAATTCCTTTTAACATAGAATTATAGATTAATAATTAAAAAGAGAGCAGTGGACTGTTGGACACAACCGCATAAAATACGATTGAAACAGCCACTGCTCCCTTTATATCAAAACGACTTATCTCGTCTTTGTGATTTGAAGTGGTTGTATTTTATGTATTTGGTTGTGTCCACTTTGAATATTAGCATATTTTTGTATTTTATCAATATTTATTAATTTATAGTCTATTTTGGCGTTTTTCTATGGTTGTTATCATAATAGAAATCACAAGCTAGATAAGCCAGTTGATAGAGATCACGCCTGGCGGCGATGAGCTCTTCTTCGGAATAATCATTGGCGTAAACGCCGAGATTTTTCCGGATGGCTTCTAAGCTCAACATTTTTTTGGGAACGAAACTATGTTTACATCAAAGGTTTAATTTTTAGACGACATTTTGCTAAACGTTTTTAAAGAGGCGGTAGCGAACCTCTCCGACATAGTCGGAACGATACTGCTTATCCAGCAATAACTCTGGGGGCGATTTGAGACTGTTAAGATACGCTTTTATTTTTTGCCCGGTAATGATAATTTCCGGACGTTTGAGCTGACGTGAATAAAAGACTTTCTTCTTGCCGGCTAGTCGGCCGTCAAACAGCTCTTTGGCGATGTATTTGGCCACATAGAGGCCAACACGAGAGACGTGGCGGATATTGTTTATGTTAACGAAACCATATCGCCAGAGCTTGGCTAAACTGCTATTAGCCGTATAAGGAAGATTAGATAAGACGTGATAATGGATATTTCCGCCGTGCTCTTTCCTAACTTTGGAGCGAAAATAATAATCGCTTTGAAATTCGGGAACGGCTAAATAAAGTAAGTCCGGATAATATCGCTTTAATCTTTTTATGAAATTAGAGAAGATTAAATTACATTTGGCAATATCCGTAAATGAGCCGTCGCTCGATTTCTTGTCGTCAAAAGTAAGTGTAATAAAAACTTTTAATTCTGGGTTGGAATTAACGAGGCGGACAATATTAGCCCTTGTCCGTCTTAGAGAAAAGTCGCTCTTTATCTTTTTATCAATCTCGTCTTCTTTTGGTTTTTCTTTGTTAGTCTTTCTTCGTTTTTTTCTCTTGTGATTTATTCGTATCGCCTGCTCGTAAGAGTATATCTCAATCAAATCCCCCGATTTGATTAGTTTTTGCCGGTAAGCTAATGGTTTATATTCCATAGCAGACGGCGTTAAGTGTGCCTATAGTCAAGTTAATAGGCACATCATTTTGTTCTTGAATAACATTTCCGGTCGCCCCCTGTTTTTCTTCTTCGGCTCCCCCACGGGGGATCCGCCGAAGAAGAAAAAAACAGCGGGGGTCGAGCCGGACTATGTTTACATCAAATGAACACTAAAAGAGTTAGAGCCGTCTTATCTGGGGCTTAGCAGTAGCCCCGATAAGACGGCCACTCGGCCAAACAAAAAACACAAGCCATATATCCGGATATATTGCTCGTGTTTTAAGTTGAGTTGGCAAAGATTTAGACTTTGCTCGTTATTATATTGAAGACTGCGTGTTTAAATTCATGGACGTAATCTGACTAGCCGTAGCTAGGTTTTATCTTCCTGCCTTATTATGTTTATTAATAAGTCTATGAGAGCAGTATAGCAGAAAATAGAGGGTGATTCAAGGGGTTAAAATTATTGAAATCTAACCTAAATCCATAAATAAGTGGATAAACCCGGTAGTATTAACCCAGTAATTTTTTGCTCCTTTACTTTTTAGATATTTTTCAATTTGGCCTCTTTGGGTAAATAATTTTTTTGACTTTTTCTGTATATCTTCGCCGATTAACTTATTCGAATAAGTTCCGTCAAGAAAAGATATATAAAAAACATTTTCTTTAGTTTCTCTTAGCTCTAATATTTTGATTAGTTCATCAATCTGTTTATTTTGTTCTCCCCCGCCAGTATTTAGGTGCTTAGCCTCCAAAATATAAATATTTTTTCCGTTTTTAATAATCAAATCGAGCATTTTGCCTTGGTTCTTTGTTTTCAAATTGATACCAAGCCTTTTTGCCACTGCGTCATTATAAAAAACATCTTTAGAAAAACTGGTTACGCATTTTTTAGATTTATCAAAGTCTTCCCAATTCTTTACTAATTTATATCCAAAATCCGTCGTTAAGAAAGCAATTAATTTTTTTTCTCCGAGCCTGCCTTTTTTTCTTGAAGCGTTAGTATCTATTATTGCCTGTATCCAGTTTTCTGGAGCTTTATCGTCTAAAATTCTTTTTCTAATAAACAAATCAGTAATTTTTTTAAACGAATCAAAATCATTTTTTATTAAATCTCTGGTTGTATCGCAAGCGTTTACAAAACAACCCAGCTCAGAACAATTAGAGTAATCATTAAAATCATCAAACAATTTCTTATAATATTTTTCTACCGTTTCTTTGCTTTCCTTGTTTTCTTTTAATTTCTTAATAGTTATCAATGTTTCTTTAATATTTTTAACATGTGCTATATATTCTTTAATTCCTGGGTCTTTTTCAAGAATAAAATAGTTAATGTCTAATTGATCCTCCGGGTTTTCTTGCGAAACCTTAAAATAATGAAGGCTGTTTTTCATAGTTTTTCTGGTATATATAGTTGAGTAATTTATAAGTAAAATCAAAAGAAATTCTTTTGCGGTTGTTGTCTCGGAAATTAGTTAAAAAATAAGAAAAATATTTTTCTCTGTTTTTATTTAATTCCTCATTAAATTCTTTTAACAACTTCTGCTGTTGTTCTCTGGTTAAATTTTCTTTAAATATTAAATGAGCCATATTTCTAGAAGAAACCTTTCCGGCCAACCCGAGTATCTGATATTTTCTTATATCTTCTAACTGAATCTTCTTGCCATTTTTACTGTCTATTGCTCTTAAAACCAAGATATTTTTTTCTAATATATCTTTTACATCTTGGTTTATGCTTATAGTTTTTTTGTCTTTAATATTTTGAATAGCAATTTCAACTTTTTGATTGCCAGGTATTAAAAAACTTTCAGTTAATCTAAAAACTCCTAAATAATTTTGTATATAATTAACCTTTTTAATAAATTCTCCGCCCAGTTGCCAATCATATTTCTTTTCGACGGTAAAATTTATCTTTTTCTTTTCCGGGAATACAGTTGCATTGATAATATCTTTCTCAGTAGCCTTATTCTTCTTTTTATAATAAAAAGCCACCACGTTATAAGTAGTATCTTCAAAAACTTGCTCGGAAAAGATATTTAATTTTACTATTTGAAATTTTTCAAAAAATAGATTTCTTGTTTTCTTTGAGTTTTCGGCACTAAGGAAATTAAGAGGAACAATAATAATACCCTCGTCGCTATCAAGCATTGATATTATAGAAACTTGATATAAATCTTCAAAAATAGCGTTTTTCCCAGAAAAAAATTGATTTTTCGTTTTACTATCTGCCTTATTTTTGTGTAAATAAGGAGGATTGGTACAGACAAATTTGTATTTCAATGGGTTATTAATAGAATCATTTAAAAAAACATGTTTATTGTCGGTATAATTTTTATCTACGTCAAAACCTTTGATTGATTTGCAACCATTTTTTTCAGACCAAGCCATTAAATCCCTATTTCCGGCAAAAGGATCAATAACATTTTTGCCTTTAACGTATTCCTCAAAACCTTGAAGAATATAATTAGATTGCTTGGTAAAAAATTGTCCGAGCTGTTTTTTCATGTCAGGGTATTATATGAGATATTATATCACTTATTACAAGAGTAAACAACTTGTAAAATAGCCCCTAAGGTGGTATAAATATAATATAATTTGTCTAAAATTATGTTAAAAAATAAATCAAAAATAGATAAAATTTTGTCGGAAGATTTTGTTAAAAATTCCGTTATAAAATGGCTGTCCGCTAATGGCTGGGGCTATTTTCAGTTCGGCGGATTACGAGATAAAGGGGTCGACATTAAGGCAAAACATCAAAAATATTCTCGCTATTTTCTTATTGAGGCTAAAGGCGAGGGTAAAATCAGACAAGCAGACGAAGTCGCTTTCGTTTATTCGCTCGGACAAATTATCACGAGAATGAAAACGGATAAATCAACGAGATATTATTACGGATTGGCTCTGCCGGAATCTAGCGCAAAAATCGCTTTACGTCGATTGCCCTGGCAAATAGCGAAGAAATTATTGCTTTACGTTTTTGCGGTCGGTAAAAATGGTAAAGTTATTCAATATTCATGGAAAGATTTAAAAGAAAATAATAAGTAAATGTGCTAAATTTTCCTCATTGATAGAAATTAAGTTATGAACGCAAAAATTACCGAGTTAACCAAGCGAAATATTTTTGATGAGCTCATAAATACAGAGGGGCTTACTTGGTATGGAAGACTAGATGATATTAGGTTTCTAAATCGTTTATATAAATTAAAAGAATTGCCCTCCAATGATTCAAGATATCTAAATATGGAAGGCGACATCAACCAGCATTGCTTATTTAACAATGATTGGGGTAACTGGTGGTTTGTAGACGATCCTAGACTAGCTTTATATGAAGATGATGAAAAATTTTTGAATTTTATTTGCGAAATGATACATCCTGTTGTTAGAAATAATGAAGAAGAAACGGTTAAACTGCTTAAGCTTTTTAATGATAATTTGGCCGGCGACGGCGTTGAATTAACCCCATTTAAATATATTTCCGGAAAACCAATTTTTAGAGCCATTGAAATTGGAAATAGTACCGTAATATTTGAAAATATAGAGAAAATTGGACGAGAATTTGCGGTTGAGCAATTAAGTAAATGTGAGGAAAAAGTAAAAAATGGTGATTACGACGGAGCGATTACTAATTCAAGGTCTCTAATAGAAGATATAATTGCTGATATCCATAAAACCGTATCAGGAGAAGAGCTTGAGAAAAGTGGTGACTTAAAAGAGGATTATAAAAAAATTAAGTCTTTTTTAAATTTGTCGACAGAAAAAGAGGCAGATAATAATATTAAACAAATACTAAGAGGTTTTGTTTCTATTATTGATGGCATTGATTCCTTAAGTAATAAAATGGGCGATAGACACAGAAGACAGGTTAAGCCAGAGAGGCATCATGCTAAACTTTGTGTAAATTCCGCCAAGATAATTTCCGATTTGTTGTATGATATTGTTGATTATCAATTTAATAGAAGAAACCAGCTCATTGATAAATTATTATTAATACTTAACAGCAAAAAAAGCTCAGATCTTTTGAGATATGAGACTTTTAAAAACTATATCCACAGCTTGAGCTACGAAGAAATTATAAAAGAACCAAGGGTGATTGATTTTATTAATAAACTCGATACTTACCAAAAAAGACTTATTATAGACGGACTAATTCAAAATTATCAAATAAATTGCTGGGACGATGACAGTAGATTTTTTAAGAGTCTATATTTATTAAAAGATCATTTAACTCTTTCCGATAAAGATAAAATCATAAATAAGCTTCACGGAAATTCACAGGCAGTTAGTTTTGATATTTTTTGGGAAGAAGTTAATCTCTAATTATTTCCGCCCACCTATCAATTTCCCCAATAATTTGACCAAAATTTTGGCAAATTTCGGAGCGTAGGACTACTAATTAAAAATAGACTCAACGAAATGTCGGGTCTATTTTTGTTAATATGGGTAACCTGGAGAGCTAAATAATGTTATGAAAATAAGCAATGCAAAATAAATTACTTCATCTCGCACCTGCTAAAATAAAAGTCATCAATGGTGCAATTTTCATAATTGGCGGGAAAAATAAAATTCCCATTTTTAAATAAAAATCCTTGAGCAATGCCCCATTTTTCAATCAGATTATCAGTTATTGAAACATCATAGCCTTTAACTGGACAATTTCCATTTTCGTATGCCTCTAGAGTACATTCATGGTTATCATCAAAAACACAGACATCATAGCTTTTACTATCACCTCTTTCCCTCTTAACAATAGAGCCGATTTCTTCGCACTTTTTAGCGACTTCAAACGCACTCTTCTCGTAATAAGATCGGAGTGCTAAATTGTTTTTCACGCCTTCATTGTTAAAATATTCAAGATTTATCGTATAAGAATAGGACCCAGGTATAAAAGAGTTAATTTTTTCCAAAGCAATATTTTTGCCAAGCAAATAAGAATAGGGATGTTTAAGTATTTTAGGGGGATTATTTTTACCAATGATTGAAGTGTCGGTTAGTTCAAAATAAAATATCCCTAAGTATAAATATTTTTCCTGCTTCTCATAGTTAAGTTCAAAAGGAAGTATAAAAGAAGACCCGTCATCAGAGAGATTCATCATTTTATCAACATAAGCAATTGCTTCTCCTCCCGATTTTTTGCCGGTTTGTGAATCTTTGATGTCTCCTTTTAAGTTTTCGCCTTTTATATTTGTCATTTTTGCCTCAAGTCCGTCCTTATTTGGGATAGTTATTACTGCCCCGAGTATATATTTTTGAGCCTTGTTTGGCTTAGTGTAGATATACAAATAGGCACCTGCTATCAAGAGTAATGCCAATATTATCAAAGATAATGGGATAATCTTTTTTCGAGACATATTTTTGTTTATTAACTTATGCAATTTTAATTATACATCAACATATTAAATTGAACAAATAAAAAGGGGGTAAAATATCATTAAGATATAATACCCCCACTTTTTTGATCCACGCTGACCTAAGAGAATGTCCAAGTTCCTGTTGCGGTAGTTGAATTTGTCCAAAACTCAACTCGATAGCGAACATTGTCATCGGTCCCGCTATAAAGAGTTACTGAATCTGACGCATAATTAACGTAAAGATAATTACGAACGTAAAATTCACGCCATCCTGGATAAGTATCGCTCTGCCAGAAAACTCGAACCGTAAGTTGCCACGGATAAAATCCTGTTGCAGAATAATTTAGGTAATAAGTGCCGATAGCATCGGGGGCAAACTCAGCCGCTACCCCTCCACCCAATGGAACGTTGTACCCATTTTGGCACGTTCCTCTCAAGGTGCTACCAAAGAACAATGTTAGGGCAATCACTAACATCATTAAAATTTTAGAAGAATTTTTCATTTTACACTTCGTTTTTAATTGTTAAATAACTAAAGAAAAATCTATCAATATTAAAATATTTTGTACCTCCTTTCCGAATTTGCTGATAGATAATTATATTATTATAGAAACCTGAAATTTGGTCAAGTTTTTAATTTATCTTATTCCAAAACTTCCACCCACCTCTCAATTTCTCTAATAATTCCATCGAAATTTTGACAAATTTCGGAACGCAGGACTACAAATTTAAAAGGACGTGCTTGATGCATGTCCTTTTATTTAAGTTGCTTAAAAAATTTATTTTTTAGCTTCGGCCAGTTCTCTTTGACGATCATTTAACCAGCTATCCCAAGTGGCTAAATATTGAGGAAAACGCATTTTGTTTTCGACAATGTAATTTAGCCATTCTTCAGCTTTTGCAACATTTCCTTGTTGTATAGCGTTTCTAAAGCCTTTAGTATCGACGAAGCCAAATTTTTCTTTTAATTCAGCTTGAGCTTCTTCTTTAGTGCGGTGTTCCATTTTTTCCAAAGAGCCATCATCCTTTAATTTTTTATAAAGTTCGACATCTTTCTGGCGGTCATTCAACCAGGAATCCCATGTGGATGCGTATTGAGGAAAACTTTCTTTGTTTTCTACAATATAATCCAGCCATTCTTCAGCTAATTCGATTTTTCCTTGTTGTAAGGCTAACTGAAAATCTGAAGTTTTTCTCAACCCGAATTTTTCAATCAATTCTTGTTGAGCTTCTTCTTTAGTTCTTTTTGTTTCCATTTTTCCCTCCGGTTTTTGTTGATTTATAAAAGAATTTTCATTTGATTTATTTCCAAATCCAAACAAGCCCATAGTTTTATAATTTAGTTTATTAATCGAACTATGTTGTTATTTTAACATAAATTTACCGAAAAGTAAACCTATTTTATTTTATCCCAAAATTTCCGCCCACTTCCCAATTTCCTCAATAATCCCTTCAAAATTTTGATAAATATTAGACTTTAAGACTACGTAATAAAAAACATCCGGAGATTATCTGGATGTTTTTTTATTAATATAAAAAGTCGGCTCATTAAAATAATACTTCCTCTTAACCCCACAAAATACTTGACAATAATGTTAGAATAATATAACATTAAGATACAGATAAAATTAAGCAAAATAATATGACCATCAAACAATACCGCTACTACCGCCTAATTATCGTTATGCTAATAGCGGCCACGACTTCTCTGGCCGTTAACATCAATAATTACGCCATTCCTCTCATAGCGATTACAGCCGGAATAGTACTCATGACTGGAGCCAGGCGCAAAGTAAAAGGCATTTTAGCCGATGAACGCGACTATGCCCTGGCCGGCAATGCCGCCCGCCATAGTTTGACTATCTTTGTTTTCATTCTGGTTATCGGCATGTTCGGTTTTATGGCCTTGCAAAATAACAACCGAGAATTCTCCAGTCTGGCCAATCTGCTGGCCTACTTAGCTTGTACGCTGATGCTGATTAACCTGGCGGTTTTCCGTTTCCTAAAAGCGCGCGAATCGCGTGAGTCTAAAAGTTTTATCAAAAATTTTAAACATTATCTTCCCGCCATACTATTATCTCTGGCAGCGACCATAGTATTAATAGCTAGCTTGAGAATACTGACGCCGGAAGACACCTGGATCTGCGCCGATGGCCAATGGGTGCGGCACGGATATCCCAACACCGACTTGCCGACAAAAATCTGCCGTTAACCTACCCCCCCCGTATGACCAATAAAATTAAAGAATGGCGCGTCCGTCATAATCTAACCCAAGAAGAACTGGCCCAGAAAGTCGGCGTTCGGCGTGAGACAATATTGTTTTTAGAAGCCGGAAAATATAATCCCTCTCTTAAACTCGCCCATGATGTCGCGGCCGCTTTGGGCATTACGATAGATGAATTATTCAAATTTTAGTCCCGCCTCTTACTACAGCTCTTGTCAAACAATAAATCTTTTGTTATTATCAAATTTGTAATAAAACTGGCTCATTTTCATGACCATTTTATTACGACGAGCGCCTATAGCTCAGTTGGTAGAGCAACAGCCTTTTAAGCTGATGGTCGCTGGTTCGAATCCAGCTGGGCGCACAATAAAAACGGGCTTATAGCCTGTTTTTTGTTACTATTGACTAAAATTTAATTATGTGATATTATATTGAGATAAAAAAGTTCGTTAAAAACATATTATTTAGGTTAATCGCTAAGTTCGAAACGATTTATACGAATTTAGCAATTAACCTAAATATTAACTTAAAAGATATGTAATGAAAAATCTACGCTATCTGGAAGCGCTGGCATCGGTGTCATTAATGCTTTCCAAATATTTTCTGGCTATATCTAGCATATTCGGTTGGTGGTTATCCATACTAGGATATATATTAACCGCAATATTTAACCTCAAGATAAATTTCAAAATAGTAGCCACGACAGTAGCCGGACTAGCAGTACTATCTGTTTACGGACTGTATAAATGGAGTTGCCAAATTCCTGGCTTGCAATTGATTGATTTCATAATCATCAGTGCTAGTGGAATCTTTGCTATCATCCTAATAATTAGAGAAGCAAAAGAAAAAAAACAATTTTGGTTGTTGCAAACAATTACAACAATCACTTTCAGTCTTGCTTTTATATCCTTAGGAATGAAGATGGAAGTTGGCTGGTATGCCCTGCTGGTAGGACATATTAACAACACTTATTTGTATTATCGGAAAAAGGCTTACATTATCGGGGTTATGCAAATAATAAGCATAATAATAGTAATCACAAAACTGGTAATGTAAAATTTACAAAAATGGGGGTTAAAATAAACTCCCTTTTTTATTTTCTTTGCCCTTGCTAAATGCCTGAAAATCTTTTATATTAATTATGCTAGCTATGCCGACTTAGCTCAGCTGGTAGAGCAGCCGCCTTGTAAGCGGCAGGTCGTCGGTTCAAGCCCGACAGTCGGCTCCATATAAAATCGCCATATTCATGGCGATTTTTTTTAAACTACCAGTTTTTTATATAACAGCTATTATGCTATAATAAGAATAAGCATATGAAAAATAAAACTCACTCAAGCTTAATTTGTGAACTATATCTTAAAAATGGGCTTTCTATGGCTCAAATAGCCGCCAAGCTCAATCAGTCTCTCTCTGTTGTTAGATATGAGTTAACTAAAAATAAAATACCAAGAAGATCAAGATCAGAAGCTATTAATAATTGGTATAGGGACAAACATAATAAAAAACCCTTTAAACTAAGGGCCACACTTTCTAATGCTGATCAAAAATTAAAAACTGCCGGAGTAATGCTATATTGGGGAGAGGGCGGAAAATCTGGTAATGTCGTGAAATTTACCAATAGCGACCCGGATATGATAAAGATATTTTTGCAATTTCTTAGACAAATATGCGGTATAGATGAAAATAGGCTCAAGGCTTTAGTACATATATATCCGGATCATAAAGAAAAAGATTTGATATTATTTTGGGCGAAAAAGACCGGGATACCACAAGAACATTTTTATAAATCATATTTACATGAAGGCAAAAAGGGGACTTACAAAAATAAAGCCATATGGGGCACTATAACCGTTAATTATCCGGATAAGCGTCTCCTTGATGTCATATTAGGATGGATAAGCAAATATAGGACATAAAAGTTATTTCAGCGGTTTTTAAAAATTAGCCAAAAATATAAGAAAAACGAGGCTTTGTCAACTTATACTAGTGAATAACCCGTTAATAAAAAGTTAATAAAAAATCATTGAAAAAATGATGCGCATGAGTTAAGATATGGGTAAAGAAACGTTTATGGCCAATAACGAAGAAAACTTAATCGCCAAAGTTCCGCCCCACAGTCTTGAAGCCGAAGAATCTCTGCTCGGTTCCCTTTTAATTGACAAAGACGCTATCATTAAAATTGCGGACATGATTATGCCGCAAGATTTTTATAAAGACGCCCATCGCTTAATTTATGACGCGATTAAAGAACTGTATGCCAATCAAGAACCGATAGATATCATCACACTTTCCAACCGTTTGGAGGATAAGAAAAAAATGGCGGTTGTCGGCGGACGTTCTTACCTGGCCCAACTCTCCAATACCGTGGCCACTTCCGGAAATATCGTCAATTACGCCAATATCATCCAACGCAAAGCGACCCTGCGCCGACTCCAACAAGCGGCCGCGGAAATATCCTCCATGAGCTTTAACGAGGAAAGAGAGATAGACGAAATTCTTGATGAAACCGAAAAAAAAGTTTTCGGCGTCTCCCGCAAATATTTAAAAAATGCCTTTTTACCCATAGACAACTTGCTCACCGCCGCTTTTGACCGCATTGACGAACTTCATAAATATGGCGGCAAATTGCGCGGCTTGTCTACCGGTTTTGCCGATTTGGACAATCTTTTGGCCGGCTTGCAAAAATCCGATCTGGTCATTTTAGCGGCCCGGCCTTCAGTCGGAAAAACTTCCTTCGCGCTGGATATCGCCAGACAAGCGGCTATAAAAAGCAAAGAGGGTGTCGGCATCTTTTCTTTGGAAATGAGTAAAGAACAGCTGGTTGACCGCATGCTCTGCGCCCAATCTAACATCAGCCTCTGGAAAATGCGCACCGGCAACTTATCCGACGAAGATTTTATGCGCCTTAACGACGGCATGGGCAAGCTGGCCGAAGCCCCCATTTATATCGACGACTCCGGGACTCTATCAATCATGGAAATCAGGGCCAAGGCTCGCCGCCTGCAAATGGAAAAAGGTTTGGGCTTAATTATTATTGACTATTTGCAGCTGATGGAGGGCCGAGGAAAATATGGAGACAATCGCGTTCAAGAAATCGCCGAAATCAGCCGCGGCCTGAAATCTATCGCCCGCGAGCTGAACGTCCCTATTCTCGCTCTAGCTCAGCTGTCTCGCGCCGTGGAAATGACCCATCCGGCCATACCGAAACTGTCGCACTTGCGCGATTCCGGTTCCATTGAGCAGGATGCCGATGTCGTGATGTTTATCTATCGCAAAGCGGCCGATCGCGGCTACAACATCAACGATCTGCCGATGGACGAACGCTACAAAGCGGAAATACATATCGCCAAGCATAGAAACGGCCCGACCGGAAAAGTAGATCTATTCTTTGATGAAAACACCGTCAATTTCAAAAATCTAGCCAAGATGCCGACCGATTCCAAGCCGGTGGAATTTTAAACGCCAAACAATACTAAATTAGCTATTAATCAATTAACAAAATAAAAACGATATGTTCAGCAAACTCAAACAATTTAAAGATTTGCGCAGCCAGGCCAAAACAATGCAGACTGCCCTCGCTCAAGAAACGGTCACCGAAGAAAAGAACGGCGTAAAAATTGTTCTCAACGGCAACATGGAACTGATGGAACTGAAGCTTAACGGCGAATTGTCTCATGGCGCTTTGGAGGAAACTGTTAAATCCTGCTTCAACGACGCTTTAAAGCGCGCGCAAAGATTAATGGCTAAAAAGCTTCAAGACATGGGCGGAATTCCCGGCCTTAACTAAATGAAATACCCGGCTGCCTTACAAAACCTGATAGACAAGCTATCCGGACTGCCGAGCGTCGGGCCGAAAACGGCGGAACGCTATGCTTTTTATTTGTTAAGACAGAGCCCGGATAAATTAAAAAGTTTCGGGGCGGCTGTATCCGAACTGCAAGACAACATTACTGTCTGCCGCGAATGCCTGAGCATTTCGGAAAATAATCCTTGCGCCATCTGCTCCAATAAAGAGCGCCGGACCGATGTCTTATGCATTGTAGAAAACATCCAGGATTTGACCGCAATTGAAGCGACTAAACAATACGACGGCCGCTATTTTATTCTCGGCGGGTTAATCAATACCATTAACGGAATCGGTCCGGAAGATTTAAATGTCAATAAATTGCTGAATAGAATCAAAAACGGCGGCGTTAAGGAAATAATCATCGCGTTGAATTTTACCCTGGAAGGAGAAACTACCGCCCTTTACCTGACCAAGATATTGAGGGATCATCTTAAAATAACCCGCTTGGCCAAAGGTTTACCAGCCGGTTCCGACTTGGAATACGCGGATGAATTGACGCTGGCCAATGCTTTGAAGTATAGAAATGAAATAAGCAAATAGAAGTATCAACAATTTAAAATAAAGGGGATAGGAAATGGTATCCCTGTTTATAATCACGACCGCGTCCATGACGCTGGGAATAATGGCCTTTGTCGGGCTCTTTAATAAAAGGATGAATGGTCGGGTCAACCTGATAATCAGATTTATCAAGGCTCTGGAAATAAGTTGGAAAAATATCTGCCGGCTGGAATCAAGAATATATTTATTGATCAAAATTCTGCCCCATAAACGCGGCTTGTTGATAAAAAAAATCATCGCCCGGCTGACTCACCAAGCGCAAGTCAGAAAGAGCAAAAAAAAGAAAGAAAAATAAATACCGCCGCCGCCTTGAGATGACAAAAAACCGCCCCATTAACGAGAGCGGCTTTTTTATTTGAGATATTTTTCCAAAATTTCTTAGGCGATATTCAAAACTTTCAAAGCGGTGAATTTCTGGCGATGGCCGACCGTTTTCTTGTACCTGGTCTTGTTCTTATATTTGACGACCGTTACTTTCTGGCCTTTGGCGGTCTCTAAGATTTCCGCCTCAACTTTATCGCCCAAAGACGGCTGCCCTACTTCTAATTTATCGCCGTCAGCGATTAATAAAGTATCTAATTTAACCTTTTTTCCGTTTTCGACTTCCAGTTTTTCCACTTTAATAGTATCGCCCACTTGGACTTTATACTGTTTGCCTCCGGTTTTGATGACTGCGATTTTTGACATATTAGCGAATTTTTTTAATAAAAAATCAGATGTATCTCTGAACTAACTTAATAATAGCAAATATTTGAAAAATGTCAACAAATGGGTTATAGTAAATCTATATTAACTAATAAATAGGCTTTACAAATATGCCAAAATTCATTATTAAGGGCGGGCAAAAACTGAGCGGCGAAATCATCACCGGCGGCGCCAAGAATAACGCCCAAATAATGCTCCCCGTTTCCCTATTGTCAACGGAAACTATCAAGCTCCATAATGTCCCCAGGATAGACGGGGTGGAAAAATCTTTAGAATTATTAGCCGATTTAGGCGCGGAAATAAATGATCGGGGAGAAACGATCGAAATCAATACCAAAAACATCACCAAAACCGAACTTGATAAAAAAATTGCCGATAAATTCCGGACTTCGGTCATGTTTGTCGGGCCGATTTTGGCTCGTTACGGCCAAGTCCGCTTTCCTCATCCCGGCGGCTGCGTTATCGGCGCGGGCGGACGGCCGATTGATTTATTCCTGGAGGGATTCACCGCTTTGGGAGCTAAGGTGGAAGTCCGTGATAACTATTATGAAATCAAAGCTAAGCGCCTCTCCGGTTGCGAATTTTTCTTCACCACCGCTACGGTCACCGGCACTCAGAGCTTAATGATGACCGCCTGTCTGGCCGCGGGCCGGACAGTTTTGAAAAACTGCGCGATGGAACCGGAAGTTGAAGCTTTAGCCGACTATCTTAATTCCCAAGGAACAAAAATAAGCGGTGCCGGCACCCCGACCATAATTATTGAAGGCGTAGAAAAAATCAATGGCGGCGATTGCGAGATAATTCCTGATCGGATAGAAGCTGGCTCATTCGCTTTGATGGCGGCGGCCACCAATTCAGAAATAACCATCAAACGCTGCAACCCGGAACACCTTCTCAGTCTCTTGGCTATTTTTGATAAAATAGGGGTTAATTATGAAAAAGGCAACGATTGGATAAAAATGAAAAAATCCGACCATATCCGCGCTTACGACTTAAAAACCCATGAGTACCCGGGATTCTCTACCGACCTGCAATCCCCTTACGTAGTCTTAATGACTCAAGCGCACGGCACTTCTCTTATCCAAGAAAATATTTACGACCGCCGCTTAATCTGGACCGATATGCTTTCACAGATGGGCGCCAATATCGTAATGTGCGACCCGCATCGCGTAGTTGTCAGCGGACCGACCAAACTATCCGGCAAACATCTCATCAGCCCGGATATCCGCGCCGGCATCGCTTTGGTGATTGCCGCTTTGGCCGCTGCCGGCACTACGGAAATAGATAATATTTATCAAATCGACCGCGGCTATGAAAAACTGGATACCAGGCTTAAACAACTGGGCGCCGATATTGAGCGCATTGACTAATATATAACTATGTCCAAAAAGATCCGTGACGGCTTATTCTATCTTTTCGTCCTCCTTTTCATCGTCGGAACAGTTTTGATTTCCCTCTACGCTTCCGGCTATAAATTCAACCTGAGCTGGCCGCTCAGATATAACCGGCTTTTAATAAAGACCGGGATGATTGCCGTTGATACCCTCCCCCGAGGAGCCGCCATATACTTAAATGACGAGCCTCAATCCAACCTCTCCTTAAACCCGTTCGGCCAGGAATACCTGACCACGGCCGCTAAAATAAAAAATGTCCTGCCGGGCGAATATAATTTACGTTTGGAGCGCGAGGGCTATTGGCCTTTCCAGAAAAAAATTAATGTTTATTCGGGACAGACAACCTTTACCGAAAATATTAATCTTTTCCGCAATGACAAGCCTCTGCTGCTCCAAGCCAGTTCGGAAACAGAAGCTGTCTTGAGTCCCAGCCATAAATATCTTTATGTTCCGGCGACCCGCGCTATGATAACTTTAAAAAATAATGAAACTAGAACTCTGCCCGCGTCCGACTCGCCTGCTTCATGGCTGGCCGCCAGCGATCGCATCTTGTCGGGCGGAAATATTTATGGCCCGACCGCCGCAGAAGATATTGATTACGAACATTTAATCGGCGCGGAAGCGACCGATTGGCGCCTGGACGAAGCTAACGGCCGCTTGTATTATCAAAATAACAATTCTCTCGGCTATCTCAAGCTATCGGATAAAGCCAGCGCGCTGGCCGTCAGCGGCCAGATTATAAATACTTATGAACCGCGCGGCGACAATATCTTCTTCGTCACGACCGGAGGCGGACGGGTCGCCGTTAAAAGATATTCCTTTTCTTCCCAGAAAACTGAAGACGAATTAAATCTGCCGACAGTAGGAAAATACGAATTCCATAATGACGGCGTAAAATTATTGGTTCTCTATGACAACCTGAATAAAACCCTGCATCTTTTGAACCCCGATAATCTCCAAAACGGCTCCCAAACCATCAATAATATTATCAGTTGGCAATGGATAGACGACAACACTCTCCTCTATAACAATAATTGGGAAATATACCGGCTTGACCTAAAAACCGGAAAATCAAATTTGCTAACCCGAGTCGGCGAAGAAATCACCAAACTTATCTGGAACGGCGATAGCGAATACCTGATTTTCGCGAGCGCCACCACTCTCAACGCTTTGGACATGAGGATAAATGCAAGCACGAAATTTTTCCAAGCGGACAAGATTGCCGGTGCCAGCTTAGACGGCAAGAGTAACATCATCTACTTCTGGGCGAGACAAGGAGCGGAGACCGGCGTTTACAAAATGATCATGCAATGATGCTGCTATGGCTTCATTCCAGCACTAAAAAAGACCACCCTAACCGGCAGTCTTTTTCTATATGGGATTTCTAGACATATTAAAAATCCCGCCTATTTTTATAGTACGGGATTAAATTTTATCTTCTGCCCAATTGTCCAAGGGCTAAAATTTCCAAGGGGGCAAAAGAGCCAAGCGGCCAAGTGCCTACTTGCGGACACCGAAAAAACGACAGCTGGCACCCCAGTCAACATCAAACCAGTAGAGACGGAGCTCGCGCAAGCTACCGCTAACAATCAGCTCGGGGACACAGCGGCTGCCAACGGTATTGTGCCAAACAGGGCCAAGAGCAATGATTGAAAATTGTTGACACTGCGGGTCGGGATAAGCTTCGCCTAGAGCTAGAAATTCCGCTAAGTGGCGGGGGGTGCGGTAACCATCTTTGTTCATTTCTTTAATAGCTTCTTCGCTACTGATATCCCGATCAAAATGGAACAGTTTGCCTGATATGGTAACTTTCTTACCAACCAGTTCGTTGGGAATGGGGAAATGCTCTTCTGTGATGATACTGCTCACCCAGTCGTACTTTCCAGCGGCGACCATATCTTCCAGGCTGCGGCTGTAATCAACGGTCAGAACTATTTCTTTGAACAGTGTATTTTGTTCTGTACTAATCTGGCAGTTGCGGTTTTGAATGTAATTGATTGCCTCAGGTACTGAGAGCCCTTGTTCTTTAATCGCCTCTAAGAGTTGCTGCGATTCTTTTACATCAACCTGCTGAGCCATAGCTGATCTTAACGAGAAAGACGAGGCAATAATGCAGATCGTAATAATAGCAATAAATTTTCTTTTCATTTTTCTTTATTTTTGATTATTATTTAATTTTTAAAAAACTATTTCAAAGCATTATGGCATTATTGTTATCTTTTGTCAACATATGCTAACGTAATTATCTGCGGTTAGTTAGAATTGGGAAATATTAAAAAAGAACCCTTGCCGGTTCTTTTTTTATTTATTGTTTATTTATTCAATTTATTTAGCAAGATCCTTGAGCAGTTTTTTCAAGTCAGCCCCGATTTCTTTGTCCTTCAAGCCGATTTTGATTGAGGCCTTCAAGAAATTGAATTTATTGCCTGTATCCAGCCATTCGCCTTCAATTCTCTTGCCGTATAGCGGCCGATTATTTTCCAGCATAATATCAAAAGCGTCGGCTAAGCGAATCTCTCCTGATTTTCCCGATTTCATTTTATCCAAAACGCTCAACACTTCCGGAGTGACGACATATATGCCGACGGCGGCCAAATTAGACGGAGCCGAACCGACTTTAGGTTTTTCCACAAATTCTTTAATTTCATAATTGCCGTCTCCCAAATCGGTGCCGCCGATAACCCCGAATTTATTCACTTCATCTTTATTTACTTCCGACAAACCGACTACCGGGTCGCCATATTTTTCATATAATGCGATAACCTGGCTGATAGGCGATTCTTGGCTGTCATACAGAGTGTCGCCGAACATGACTAAAACCGGTTCATCCTCTTCCACCAAGTGGGCCGCGCATTTGATGGCGTGGCCGTCGCCTAATGGAATCGGTTGGCGGACATAAGAAAACTTCGCCAAATTCTCTATCTCCTTTACTTTTTTCAGAAGATCAAGCTTATTTTTTTCCACCAAAGTGTTTTCCAGCTCAAAGGAATAATCAAAATGGTCTTCAATCGCCCGCTTACCGCGCCCGGTCACAAAAATTATCTCTTCAATACCGGCCTTAACCGCGTCTTCAACCAAATATTGGATAACCGGCTTGTCCACCACCATCAGCATCTCTTTCGGTTGGGCTTTGGTGGCCGGCAAGAAACGCGTGCCGAAACCGGCGACCGGGAAAATGGCTTTTCTAATTTTTTTCATATTATTTATAATTACGGGATTTGAATCCCCATTTGGCAAAATATTTTAACCAAGAATTAACATGCATCCGCGCCAAGCGATCCATAAATAGGGCCAGGTACCAAGAGTACCGGGCGCTTTGGCGCTGATGGTCGTGGATGACAACCGCTTCCGGATTATAGATAACCTTGAGGCCGCGGTACCAGAACTGGCGCGCCAAATCGATATCTTCAAAATACATAAAATAGCGCTCATCAAAGCGCGGTCGGAAAGTCTTCCCGTCGGCTAAAGTTATTTCTCTCCTGAACATGATACATGACCCCATCAGCCAATCAACCGCCGCGATGGAATTATGATCAAACTCATTCATGGAAAAACTGTCGCATTCTTTTTTAAAGTATCGGCCCAAGAAAGTCCGCCGCAGAATAGGCGTAAAAAACCGAGGAAAACGGGAACAGGAAAGCTGCAGCGATCCGTCGGGATATAACAATTTCGGCCCGATTAAGCCGACTTCGGGATGATTTTTCAAATAGGTTAATAAAACCGGTAAGGCGTTGCCCTTAATTATCGTATCGGGGTTAAGAATTAAAGCAAAGGGCGCCTGCGCCGCCGCTAGCCCCAAATTATTGCCGCCGCCCATGCCGAGATTGCGGGAGCTATCAATAACCTTTATTTCCGGATTGTAGTTTTTTATATCGCTTAAATCGTCGCCGGAAGCGTTCTCCACGACAATAATTTCATAGGTCAAGCCGTTATTATCGGCTCGCTTAATAGCCGCCAAGCAATTAATCAGTTCTGGCTTGCTCTTATAATTAACGATAATGATTGATAAATCCATATTAGATAATCTTCTTAATCAAGCGCCAATACCAGTCCATCAGCGGATTGCCGATATATTTTAGCAACGGGTTGGCTATTTCCTGGAATTCTATCCGCCCGGCAAAATCACGGGCGATGTCTGAAAATTTTATGACACTGTTCTCTTTAACTTTCTTCCGGAGAGACTGTATTTTTCGATAGGTGGAGCGGCGGCTGAAATATAAAAATATTTTCATTTCTTCCTTGAACCAGCCTCCGGCGATAGAATAAAAAAACATGACGATATCCATGGCGGCTAAGGGCAAAAAAATAAGGCCGAAGAAACGCGCCGGATAATATATCATGATTGTCAGATAACGGTTCCTTTCCATATAGTAGAGCATGCGGACGCTGCGGGAAAATTCATATTTATGGAAAAGGCGCGATCGCGGCGCTAGGATTATCTTATACCCGGCCAGGCGTATTTTCAAGCTTAATTCAATATCGTCATGATACATATAAAACTCTTCCGTATAACCTCCGACTTTTTGAAAAGCCTCGGTGCGGATTATGAAAGAGCAGCCGCTGGCATAGCCTTTTATTTCCGGGTAGCCGGCTATTTCCCTGTCCGCTTCGCCATAAGCGCCGGTAAAGCCAAAACCGAGAAAATGGATAATGTTGCCGAGACCGTTGATACGCGGAGCTTCTTTTTCTTCATTATTGCGCGGGAATAACAATATCTTGGATTGGGCGATAGCCGCCGCCGGGTTATCATCAAGCGCTTTGACCAGTTCTGCAAGCCAGTCGGCCTCCATAACGGTATCCATATTAACGGTTGCCACATACTCGCAGCCGTCGGCCAGCGCCCTATTAAAACCCAAATTATTGGCGGCCGAATAATTGCCGTCGGAACGCGTCAGGATACGCGCCTCCGGATAATTATTTTTTAAATAGGCTTCCGTCTCCGCCGTGGAAGCGTTATCTACTATATAAACCTTAGCCAATTCGGCCGGATAAGTCTGGAGTCGCAAAGAATCGCGGCAAGCGTTTAAAAAGCGCTCCGCGTAGTCTTGATAATTTATTAAAATGATTCCGACTTTTTTAGACATGGATTCTAATTTTATTTATTTTTACTTTAGCGCCACTTCATCGGCGCTTCTCTATAATATCTCGGTTGGGAGCCGGGCGTAGGTCGCGAACCAAAACTTAACAATTTGTGTTCCGGGGTTCAAATCCCCGCCGGTCCACAACTTATCAAATATAATATTGACGAGAAAATATCTTGTGTTATAATAATACTAATTGTTAAGTTTTGGCTCAACTATAAACGACCTACGTGAACGAAATAAAGATCCCCGGAAGGGGATTTTTATTTTATAAAAATCCTCACTACCCCCCAAGCAACTTTCAATAAACTATATTTCCATCCCGGCTCCCATTTTTTAAAATACTTAAGCATGGATTCGCTGACATATTTTTGTTTCTGGCCTAGTTTCACTTGGCTGAAGCTAGCGCCGACATAATCCAAACACTCCGCCACCGGCGTATACCAAACCTCGCCGCCTAATTTATAAACTTCACGGCAAAAATCAACTTCTTCAAACCAGATAAAATATCTCTCATCCAAAAACGGCTTATCATGGCCGCTGATTTTTTTATATTCCTCGTTATTAATGAGAAAGAACGCCCCGCGGATAGAATCTACCTTGGCGGCTCGGCTATAATTGAATCCGGACTTCAGATATCCGTTGACGACGTCGGGAAAAATATGCGGCACTTTTAAAACAATCATTAATTGATCCCATAGTCCGGGAAAGCGCCTGACTTGTTTGACGATGTTTCCCTTTTCATCAACCAGTCTGCAGCCGCACACTGTCGCCTGCTGATTACCGGCCGCCCAAGACAAGACATTCTTCAAAGTATCCGGACGGACGCGCATATCCGGATTAAGCAATAGAATGAATTTTCCGGCCGCCGACTTTATTGCCTGGTTATTTGCCTTGGCAAAGCCCAAATTCTCCGTATTGGCTATCAGGCGGGCATTGGGAAATTCAGCCGCCACCATAGCGGCGCTGCCATCTTGAGAATTGTTATCAACCACTAAAACTTCAAATTTAAAATCACCTTCGGATTTATATAAGGCGGAGAGGTTCTCTCTTAATTTATCTATGACATTCCAAGAAACGATGATAATTGATATGTCCATATTAATGGGTAATCTTGATAAGCTTATGCCGGTCTCCGGCGCCGCTGATGATTCTGATATTATTTTTAGAAACCTTAAACTCCCTGGATAAATATTTAATCAATTCTAGATTGGCCTTGCCCTTTTCCGGCGCGGCCGCGACCGCTATCTTCAGGGTCTCATCAGCCATTTCCTCCACCAAGCCGGTTTTGCCGGCTCCGGCCAAAACTTTAATTCTTAAATAAATTTCTTTATTATCAGATAAATTTTTAATATATTGTTCTAACATATTTAGACATTAAGGTCAACCGACAAAAATCCAAATTATACTTATAGTTTAACCTCTTTTTCAGCTTTTTAAAAGCCCGATTGGGACATAAAAACTCATTTGTCAAGATTTATTTTATTTAAATAATAGGTTAAAATAAAAGTACTTTAAAACTATTTAAATTAATCTTATGGCTCAAGAAAATGAGGTTAAAAAAGAGGTTTATCGCCGGCCAAGCTGGGATGAATATTTTATGAAAATAGTGGAAATGGTCGGCACGCGCGGCAACTGCGACCGCTTCCGCGGCGGTTGCGTTATAACTCGCGATCGGCGCATCGTAGTCACCGGCTACAACGGCTCTCCCGCCGGTTCGCCCACCTGCGATGAAGTCGGTCACGAAATGCATACTGTCGTAAACGAAGACGGCTCCAGCAGCCGCCACTGCATCCGCACAACTCACGCCGAACAAAACGCCATTTGCGAAGCGGCGCGCATGGGCATCTCTCTGGAGGGCGGGACTTTGTACTGCCAGATGACCCCTTGCTACACCTGCGCCAAGATGTTAATAAACTCCGGAATCAAACGCGTCGTTTGCGCCAAAGATTACCACGCCGGACAAAGAACTAAAGAAATTTTCCAAGAGACCGGCGTCGCCTATTCTTTAATGGACTCTGAGGTGACAAAATACGAAGATCAATAATGTTTAAAACATATGAAACAATATCTTGATCTCTTAAAAGATGTCTGGGAAAATAGCAAAAGCAAAGACGACCGAACCGGAACCGGAACCAGAAGCGTCTTCGGCCGGCAAGCGCGTTATGATTTAAACGAAGGCTTCCCCTTATTAACAACGAAAAAAGTCCACCTAAAATCAATTATCTACGAATTGCTCTGGTTTCTGAAAGGCGATACCAATATAAAATATTTAAACGATAATGGCGTCACTATTTGGGACGAATGGGCGAATGAGAGTGGAGATCTCGGCCCTATCTACGGAAAACAATGGACCGCCTGGGAAGCTAGGGACGGCGCTAAAATAAACCAAATTGCCGAGGCGATAAACACATTAAAAACTAATCCGAGCTCTCGGCGCATTATCGTCAGCGGTTGGAACGTGGGCGATTTACGGAATCTAATCAGCGGCAAAAAAACGGCGCCGCCTCCATGCCATACCATGTTTCAATTCTATGTTTCGCACGATAACAAATTATCCTGCCAATTATACCAACGTAGCGCCGATTTGTTCCTGGGCGTACCATTTAATATCGCCTCTTATGCCTTGCTGACGATGATGGTCGCCCAAGTTTGCGATTTGAAATTAGGGGATTTCGTCCACACCTTTGGCGACCTCCATATTTACAATAATCATTTTGAACAGGTACAAACCCAGCTGAACCGAACGCCCAAAAAACTCCCAAAAATGATTATTAACCCTGAAGTTAAAGATATTTTCAGCTTCAAATATGAAGACTTCAATTTGGAGGGCTATGACCCGGAGCCGGGCATCAAAGCTCCGATATCCATATAATTATTAATACATACCACATGCTACCAGTCACTATGATGATGGCTATGACGGTCGACGGAAAAATAGCCAAAGATAAGACGCAATTCGCCGATTGGACTAGCCGAGAAGACAAAAAACTATTCGTGGAAATTTCCAAATCTCACGGAGTTATCATGATGGGCGAGAATACTTTTAAAACTTTTCCCGCCCCCCTGAAGGAGCGCTTGAATGTTGTTTTTTCCGAAACGGAGCACGCGCCGCAAGAAGGCGTAAAATGGGTTAAAGGAGACCCGGGAGAAGTCTTAAAAGAATTAGAAAAACTGGGCTATGAATCCGCTCTCTTAGGGGGAGGCTCGTATCTTAATTCCCTGTTTTTAGAAAAAAAATTAATTTCCGAAATTATTTTGACGGTGGAGCCAAAAATTTTTGGATCCGGGCTATCCTTATTCAATCGGGATTTAGACGCGAATTTAAAATTATTAGAAATTAAAAATTTAAATGATGATACCCTGATGCTTAGATATCGGGTTGTCTATTAAAATATGCCTAATAAAATAATCCTCGGATTCACCGGCCTGATGGCCAGCGGCAAAGATGTCAGCAAAAAATACCTGGAAGCGAAATACAATGCCAAGAGTTTCAGATTTTCAACTATCTTGCGAGATGTGCTGGATCGCCTTGATATATCAACTAGCCGAGACAACATAATAATCCTCTCCACTTGGGCGAGAGAAACCTTTGGCCAGGATCTTTTAGCCAGAGTCATCGCTAAAGATGTGTCTAACGCCAAGGAAGATATGATTATAGTCGACGGGATAAGACGCCTGCCAGATATTGAATATCTGAATAAAATTCCCGGCTTCGTTCTTATCAGTATCGATGCTGACCAAAAAGTACGCTATGAACGAATGTTAAGTCGTAATGAAAACGAAGGCGATGCCAACAAGACTTTCGCCGATTTTGTGGCTGACCACCAACGAGAAACCGAACTGACTATTCCCGAAGTAATGTCCACCGCCAAATATAAACTTGATAACAACGGAACCCTGGAAGAACTATACGCTCAAATAGACAAAATAATCGCCGATATAAAAAATAGTTAATATGGACAAAGCCTCAGGAAAATTCATCGTTATTGACGGCACCGACGGCAGCGGCAAAACTACGCAGCTGGAGTTGCTTAAAGCTCGCCTGGAAACTGAGGGCTATGCGGTCGCGGTCGCGGATTTTCCTCAATACAATACCAAGTCGGCCGGACTGGTGGAAGAATATCTGTCGGGCAAATACGGCCAAGCGGATGAAGTCAATTCCTACAAAGCTTCTATTTTCTACGCTGTTGATCGCTACGACGCCAGCTTCAAGATTCGCCAGTGGCTAAACGAAGGTAAAATTGTCCTGGCCAATCGCTACACTAGCGCCAACATGGGCCATCAAGGCTGCAAGATAGAAAATCCTTTGGAAAGGAAGGTATTTTTCAATTGGCTATACGATTTGGAATATAAAATTTTTGAGATTCCCCGGCCGGATTTATCCATCATTTTGCATGTAGAATCGGACATCGCGCAAAAAATGGCCAAAGCCAGGGCGCGGGAAGACTGGTCCGGCAAAAAAACCGATATCCATGAAGATAACCTGGAGCACTTAAAAAAAGCCGAACGCATTTACCTGGAAATCGCCAACAGTTTTCCGGATTTCAAATTGATAAATTGCACCAAGAATAATGAAATATTAAATCGGGAAGAAATCAGCCTGTTAATCTGGCCGGTCATCAAAAAAATAATTTCCGGAAATAACGACAACGGCCGCGACTTCCAAGCGATCGGCAACATCATCGGTTCTAACCGCCAAATCGTCAACAATCGGGAAATAATTTTTGATAAGAACGAAACCAATCATAACCCCAACTCTAAAAATAATTCGGCACCCGCTCCAGAAAGCCAATTAATGAATATAAAAGTTGAAAAAATCAATGCCCAAGCCAAGCTGCCGCAAAAAGCCCACAATGGCGATGCCGGCTATGACTTGTACGCCAATGATTATTACTCCATCGCTCCTTACGGCCAGGCTCTTGTCAATAGCGGAATCAAAATGGCCATTCCCTCCGGATATGCCGGTCTGATTTGGGATAAGAGCGGCTTGGCTTTTCAAGCAATCAAGACCATGGGCGGAGTGATTGATTCCAACTACCGCGGGGAAATAAAAATCGTCGTTAAAAATCTCAGCGAAGAAACCTTTAATCTCGTGCCCGGCCAGAAAATCGCTCAAATACTTATCCAACCGGTGTTGGATTTGGAAATAAAAGAAGAAAAAATAAGCGACGAGACCGAGCGCCAAGCCAAAGGCTTCGGCAGCTCCGGCCAATTTTAGTTAGCTAAACAAAAGCTTATGAAATACGATGCGATTATCGGCCTGGAAATCCACGCCGAACTAAAAACCAAAAGCAAGATGTTCTGTTCTTGCAATAACGACGCCGCCGGCCAAGCGTCCAACACTACCGTCTGCCCGATTTGTCTCGGCCATCCCGGCACTCTGCCCGTTCCGAACAAGCAAGCCATTGATTGGACTATCCTAACCGGACTGGCTTTGCACAGCAAAATAAACCGCCTGTCCAAATTTGACCGTAAAAATTATTTTTATCCCGATTTACCTAAAGGCTATCAAATATCCCAATATGACCAGCCGCTCGCCTATGAAGGCTATTTGGAAGTAGACGGAGACAAAATTCTCATAACCCGCATCCACCTGGAAGAAGACACGGGTAAATCTTCCCATAAAAAAGACGCCGACTATACCTTATTGGATTTTAACCGCGCCGGCATTCCATTAATGGAGTTAGTGACCGAACCGGTTATAAAAGACGCCGCTCAGGCCAAAAAATTCTGCCAGCGCTATCAACAAATCCTGCGCTATCTCGGAGTCAGCGGCGCCGATATGGAAAAAGGCGAAATGCGCTGCGAAGCCAACGTCAGCGTGCAGGCGGCCGGAACCTGGGAATATAAAAATGGCAAAATCATTCCTAAGAAAAAAGGATTCTTCGGCAAAAAAAGCGAACTTAATCCGAAAGTGGAAGTAAAAAATATCAACTCTTTTCGGTCCGTGGAAAAAGCCATTAATTTTGAGATCAAACGCCAAACCGAAGCGTTGGAAAAAGGCGAAGCCATACAAGTAGAAACCAGGGGCTGGGATGAGAATAAAGCCGAAACCGTCAGCCAGCGCGTCAAAGAAAGCGCGGCCGACTACCGCTATTTCCCCGAACCGGACATTCCTCCTCTGAAAATAGGCGATGATTGGTTAGAACGGCTGACAGCCGAATTGCCGGAAATGCCGGCTGCTAAAAAGCAGCGCTTTATTGCGGAATACAAATTTACCCCAGACATGGCGGAAGTGCTGACGAGCGACAAAGGTCTAGCCGACTGGACTGAAAATGTCATTTCCGAGTTGGACGCCTGGATAGAGGCCAACGGCGACAACGAGGCGCGCCAAGAACGCCGCTTAGCCAAAGCCGCCGCCAACCTCATCAGCGGCCCGCTCCTAAAACACTTGAATACCGATAATAAAAGGATTGGAGACTTAAAACTGACAGCGGAAAATTTTGCCGAACTCACTTGCCTTATCTACCAAGGCAAAGTCAACTCCAGCGCCGGCCAGAATATCCTGGAAAAGATGTACCAAGACGGCGGCGATCCGACCGATATTATGCGTGAAGCCGGTTTGGAACAACTGGATGATAGTGCCGAGCTGGAAGCGGCAGCCAAGCGGGTTTTAGCCGATAATCCTGATCAAGCAGCCCAATATCAAGGCGGAAAAACTAATGTCATTCAGTTCCTGCTCGGGAAGCTGATGGCTGAAACCAAGGGTAAAGCCAATCCAAAAATCGCCAAAGAAATATTGGAAAAGATTTTAAACGAAAAAAAATAAACTGGATAATAGACATACAAAAAGCCCGGTTATAAAAACTGGGCTTTTTTGTTATTTTTTTTATTTAAGACAACCACTTATTTATTTTCTTCTCCGCTCCGCCTTGGTCTTTAATCCAATTAATTTTCGCCCTCTGTTTTTCCCAACGCCGAAACCAAGTCTGCTGACGCTTGGAAAAACGATGTAGGGCGATTCCCAGCTTATCAACCAACTCTTGATAAGATAATTCTCCCAAAAGATAGCGGCTGACAAATTTATATTCCAAGCCAAAAGCCTGCAGCCTGTCCCAAGATACTCCGATATCATTTAAATGTTTAACCTCGCCGATTAATCCCGCTTCCAATCGCTCCAACAGACGCTGAGTTATGCGAAAACGCAGTACCTTGTCCGGCTGTGTTAAACCTAATAACAAAAAATCATAGCGGCTCTCTCGCTTACCGACTTTATCCAATCCCTCCGCTTCTATTATTTCCAAATAACGAGCCAAACGGCGCGGGTTATTGCTATCGCTGTTATTAAGCCGAGCGGCGAATTCCGGCTTTTTCTTGGCCACCAAAAAGAACAGGCGGGCGGCGCTCATTTTTTCCCATCGACTGCGATTGGCCGATACGGCGCGGACGCCGGATAAATCATAATTATCCACTAAGGCTTGAAGATAAAGACCGCTACCGCCGACCACAACCGGCAGCTTTTTACGACGCAAAATGTCATCAATCGTCTTGAAAGCTAATTTTTGATATTTAGCCAAATCAAATTGACTCTTAGGGGAAGCTATATCAATTAAATGATAGGGGATGCGGTGGCGCCCGATCTTATATTCGGCCAAATCTTTGCCGGTACCGATGTCCATGCCCTGATATACCTGTCGGCTATCGGCACTAACTATTTCCCCTTGAAATTTTAGGGCCAATTTAACCGCTAAACCTGTCTTGCCGGCCGAAGTCGTCCCTAAAATTACCAAGACTTTAGGCCGGTTATTGATAGCATTATTGTGGATAAAATTTCTGGACATATTCTAAAATTGTGCTAATATATTAATAGTTCTTTGTTAAACTATACAAAATAAACACAAATCAAACTCTTTAAAGTGATTCAAGGAGATCACATGGAGAGGTCATAATAATATGGCCTCTTTTTTTTATTCTTAATTATTTATCACTTATTTGCGCGGCAGATGGCCTTCCAGGCCAAAGGCCAGCGTCTTGTCTATTACAACTTTTACAAACCGGCCGATTAATTTTTGTCTTGTTCCCCGGCCGGCGTTGATGAGAACGGTCTGGTAGCTGCCGGTTTTGCCATAATATTTCCCTCGCCGGTTGCGCCCTTCAACCAGAACCTCCATTTCTTTCCCTAGATGGACTTTATTATTTTTAGCCGCCGTCTTTTTTAGGATTTCATTTATCTCCTCGGCGCGCCGTTTCTTCTCAGAGGGAGTGACGTTATCATTCATCTGATAAGAAACCGTTCCCGGCCGCGGACTGTATTGGGCGATATAGGCCAAATCAAAATTAACCGCTTTGAATAACTTCACGGTATTCAAGAATTGCGCCCTAGTTTCTCCGGGAAAGCCGACAATGACATCGGTCGTAATCGCTATGCCCGGCTTGGCGGCGCGCACTTTCTTAATCAATTCTTGATAGTGCTTGGCGGTATAGCCGCGATTCATGGCTTGAAGAATCTTATCATCCCCGGACTGGACGGCCAGATGCAGATGCGGGCAAACTTTTGGCGATGAGCCGATTACTCTGATCAAATCGTCGCTCATGTCTTTCGGATGACTGGAGGAAAAACGAATCCAAAAATTTCCCGGGATTTTGATAATCTTTTCCAATAACTCCGGAAATTTCATTTTCGGATCATGATAGCTGTTGACATTTTGGGCAATGAGCACTAATTCCTTATATCCTTTTTTAACCAGCGCCCGCGCTTCGCGCAAAATATCGGCCGCCGGACGATAGACTTCACGGCCGCGCGCATAAGGCACTACGCAATAAGAACAAAAGTTATTACAGCCGTTGCCGATGGGAATATAGGCGGTAAAAGCGCTCTCGTGTTTCGGAGCAATGTCCAAGTACTTCTCTCCTTGGGCCAAACGGATTTCATCCAAGCTGAAATGCGGCTTGAATTCTTCGCCGCCAAGCAACTCGGGCAAGCGCATCATTTCGCTGATCGGTAAAAATAAATCGGCTCGTCCATCCAGACGTTTTTGGACATCCGTCCGCTTGCTTAAGCAACCGGCGATAACTATTTTTGCTTTCGGATTAACTTTCTTAATTTGATTAACCAGGCCGTAGGCTCGGTCTTCGGCCATCTGGCGGATGCCGCAAGTATTAATAATCACGGCGCCGGCGCGCTTAAAATCCGGGCTGGCCTGATAGCCCTCGGATTCCAAAAAAGCGGCCAGGCGCTCGCTATCAACTTTGTTCATCTGGCAGCCGATGGTAATGATATGATAAGTCTTATTGATTTTCATAATTAGGGAATGATTATCGCGGTGTTGGTGCTCATTTCCAGCTTATATAATCCGAAGTCTGGGTTTACTTTCTGGATTTCCGTCATCTTCAAGCCGTAAGGGAGCAAGCGCCCATTATTTAAATAATCTATATCTATCGGCTTAAGATAAAAATTATAATAATAAATCGGGTAATAGCGAACAAGCTTAGCGACTGATTGCAAAACGCTGTCATTGGGCAAATTGGCCATAATAACCCGGCGCTCCGGCCAGAAGAATTTATCGTAATACTGGGTTATGATAATGCCGTCTTTATCAGTCAAATCCCACACTTTGCCGGTATTAACTTTCTCGGCGCGGTTGGTGTAGTAAAGATAGGCCAAGCCTTCTTCCGAGCCGTATAAGACAAAAATGGCTGATACTGCCGTAACAGCCGCTATCGCTAAAACTTGCAGACCGGTAGCGGACCAGCTTTTTAGCCGGCTGGTGCTGTTGACTCCGATTAGCAAAACGGCTCGGGAAGCGCGGACTAAAGCTAAGGCGGCCAAAGGCATCAAACCTAAATACAAAGGCAGCCAATATCTGGTATAAGAATTGCCGATAGTAAACCGCGTTAAATCCGGATTATCATTGAATTTCCAACTTCCATAATAAACAACCAAGAAAACGCTTAAAAAGAGCCAGACTAAAACATAAACCGAATATTTTTTCTGGAAGCGCCGGCAATTCTTAACAATCAAGAAAAACAAGCCGGCTAAACCGGAGTAAAACAACACCGGAAACATCCGGACCACGTAATTTACGAACATAATGCCGGATTGATCCGGCTTAAAGCCGAAATAAAAAATATTCCTGAAAATTTGGGCTAAATAACCGCGATAATTCAGCAGATTATCCCAACCCCAGCCGAATTTAAATATGGCGCCGCCGGCTTTGGCAATATCCGACAAAGACCGGTTCATTGCATTATAGCCGCCATACCAGAAAGAGCCGTAGAGAATCTGATTATGATAGGCGACTAGCAGTAAGGGCAGAGCCAGGCCGCTGAAAAACATCACCAGCTTGGTAATTCCGAATCTCCGCGCGTAAAACAGCCAAATCAATAATAATGACGGCGCCAACCACAACAATTCGGAAGTCCTGGTAATTACGGCCAAACCGATAAAAAACCCGGACATCAAAGCGGCCAGAAATTCTAACCAATGACGGCCGGATAATTCCCAAGTCAAAAAAGAGACTTTAACTTTTTCTTTCTTCTCGCCTAAGGCCAAAGTGAACAAATACGCCCCGGCTAACAGCAAGACGACAAAAAGAATGTTATGGAACATGCTCCGCACCGTATAATAAATGTAAACCGGAAAAGAAGCCAATAAAAAAGCGGACCAAAGAGCGACCCGATCGGAAAATAGTCCTTTAACGAGAAAATAAAATAAAATTATGCCGAGAGCCGCGAAAAATGGCGTCAGATAAGGGATAACACCGATACCGGCCGCGGCCGCGATACTGCCATAAATCAAACTTATGCCCAAAAAACTGACCGGCTTCATGAAGCCGTCATCGCTACGGACGCTCCTGGGAACGACAATATTATCTCCGCGCGCGTTTGCTTGATCAAAAACGGCCAGCTCGCCGGTCAAGGCAAAATTTTTAGTAAAAAAATAATTGGCGCTTTCGTCGGGAGAAGACCACTTTACATAATCGGCCGACTGGGTCAAATAATTAAAACTAGCGGTTGCTAGAAAAAAAATGACCGCCAACAAACCAACTATTATTAAATTGAAGTATTTCTTTAAAAACATGTTTTATTCTAAAAAATAAAAAGGTTTCTTTTTTAATGTTATCCGAAATTGCCAATTTTAGCAAGAATTTGCTATTATTAAAGCATATGCTTAACATGACAAAATTAACTAAAATTAGCCCTCGCTGGCTGGACCATCTACTCCTAGCAATGTCTTTAATCGTTATCTGGGGAGCAATAATCTACTATTTTTATGCCCTAAACAGCGCCGGCCTGCTTTTGACTGTTTTCTTGACCGTGTTTAGTTTTTTGGCTTTAAAAGGCGCTTTTATTAGAAGCGACGAAGATTACGATATAAAAGAAAACACGAATATTACGCCGAAATCTCTTAAAAATTACCTAAAATTACATAAAATAAATTTAGTTTTATTTTTTGGCTACGCTCTGACCATAAGCCTGGCTTTTAACCGCCTCATCAGCGCCAAAAGCGACCGGGCCCTCATTTCTCCCTGGGAAATGGTTAATTATGACTTCTTCTGGCTCTATGCTATCAGCGCCTTGATACTGACCGGCATTTTAATAAGAACTAAAATCCAAACCGGTTTAAAAATAACGCTCATTTCCGTTTACTACTTCCTATCCTTAGCAATCGCGGCCATAGTATACAAAATCGGCTACGGCTTTGATCCCTTTGTCCATCAAGCGACCATGGAACTTATCGCCTCCAAGGGGGTCGTCTTGCCGAAGACGCCTTATTATTTAGGCGAGTATAGCTTGATTATTCTGCTGTCAAAAATCAGCGGACTGGCCATCGGAACCATCAACCGCTACCTGGTTCCGCTCTCGGCGGCTTTATTTTTACCGTCCGCCTTATTTTATTTTCTAAAAAAACAAGATATAGAGCGACCGGCGATATTTCTTACGATACTGTTCGCGCTAATTCTAAGTTTTTCCCCTTTCATCTCCACGACCCCGCAAAACTTAAGTTATCTCTTCTTGATACTAGCTGTCATAGCGGCTGCCGGCGGGGAAAAAATCGGCCGCGTCCTCATATTATCTCTGGCGACGGCCGCTATCCATCCTCTCGCCGGCTTGCCCGCTTTGTCTCTTAGCGCTTTTCTGATACTGAATAAATACAAAAATCGCTTAACAGGCGGCGGGGAAAACATAATACGCTTCTTGATTTGGCTGCTAACCGCCCTATCCATACCCCTGGCTTTATTTTTCGGCTCCGGAGCCACGCGCGCCGATATCGGCAAAGGACAAATATTTATCAATTCCCTCTTAAGCCTGTTCGGAGCGCCCAATAGCGCCGGCCGGGAAAGCGCCGTCTTAAATTTTGTCTATTTGCTGGCTAATAACTATCATCTGATAATAATCATAATTATCGCGGCCGGCTTAATATATATCAGGCGCCGGAAAAATTTGACCGGTTCGCTCACAACGGTTTATCGCGATTTAACGTTTCTATCATCAGCTATTCTGCTGGCTTACTTTCTCAGCGGCCAAATTATTTTTGACAATATTATCAACTATGAACAATCCGGTTACGCCAATCGCCTGCCGGTCGCCATTATTATCTTTCTGTTGCCCCTCATAATCATATCTCTGGCCGCCTTGATCGCGCGCCTGCTCCGCGAAGAAACGGCGCGGCGCATTATCTGGCTGATTTTCGGGCTGGGTATTTTGAGCGCTTCCATGTATATCTCTTATCCGCGCTTTGATAAATATTTTAACAGCCGCGGTTATAGCGCCAGCGCCAATGATATTGCCGCCGTTAAATCAATTGAGGCCGACGCCAGCTCTCCTTATATCGCCTTAGCCAATCAGCAGGTCAGCGCGGCGGCGTTAAGCGCTTTCGGCTTTAATCATTATTATCTGACACCGGTCGGAGAACTTTATTTTTATCCCATTCCTACTGGCAGCCCTTTATATCAATATTACCTGGATATGGTATATAAAAACCCCGGTCGCGCTACCATGATTAATGCCATGGACTTAACCGGGGTTGATAATGGCTATCTGGTTGTCAATAAATATTGGTATCAGAGCGGGCGCATTATCAATGAAGCCAAGCTTATCGCCGATAACTGGTGGACGATAAACGACCAAGTCTTTATCTTTAAATACCAACGCTAATTAGCGGCTTTCTTGATAATCCCAGACCGGCCCGACGGAAAATACTTTATTATTCCCTTCTTGATGGACAATTAATAACAATTTTAACCGGCTTAAATCCTCTTTTAAGGCGGTTTTTTGCGCGGGCAAACTGATAGTCAGCTGTTTCTCTTTAGACGAGGCCGCTTCGGTCCGTGATTGTTTGGTGAAATCGGCGATGGCTTCGTTATCGGTGGCGTTCAATTCTTCCCCGACTAATTCCTTCCCTATTATCGCCTTCATCTTTTCCAGGCTAGCAGACAAGTCTTTAATGTCTTGGGAAGCTAAGCGCACTTCAGAGTCAAGCTGGAGAGCGGAAAACATCTGGCTGAGCATTGAGGTGTCGGCCAATAATTCATTGACCAGATTTAAATTAGGCTCCACATAGGAATTTTCGTTCCAACTGGCGGCATTATTCAATCCAGAAGAGGCAACTAAACCGCCGGAAGAAAATTTATCCATCGGCAGCTGCAAATTAATCCAAGCGGCCGAAGCGGTTCTGAGCGCCTTATCCCGCCAGGCTTCCGATCGGGCGAAGAGCGGAACATTATTTTTATCAACCGCCAATAATGATTTAATCAGGCTGAGGTTGGTCCAATAATTATTAACATGCCATATATTATTTTTGGCCAATTCCGATTGCAGACCGCTGACAGCTTGAGCATAACCGGAATAGCCGGTATTTTGCGTAAAATAGCTGTTATTGGCAATCGGATAAACCAAATTGACGATATCCAGAGAAAAGCCGTTACAACGCTGATATACACGGCTATTTTTATCCAAGCAAGACGTGATATCGTTGGCAGACGTCGTCGTAGCGTTAAAATTGCCGACAGCCGGAGAAGTCAAACGGCTGAAAATATAATTATTCGGCCAATAGGATTCGGCGAGCAGCTTAAAGCCAAGCAGCGGTTTATCGGCGGCCGCAGTTTTATTTAAAGCGCCGGAAATTTCGGCAAAATTATAAGACAACAATTTAGCGCGCAATTTGTCTAAATTAACGAGCGCCTCCTGATTGGATTCGCCGAACAATTCTTCTATCCTATAATCATCACCGAATAAAGAGCTTAAAGAATCGCGGTAATGGACATAATTTAAATCTTCACGCAGGCCTTTGAAGAAAGAGATGACTTTATAAATACGCGCCCATTTATTTTTCAAACCCGGCAATTCGGAAAAATCTTTAGCCATAAAACTGGCCGCCGTCATGTTAATCCGCCAATCGGCCCGATCCAACAAACAATCGGGACAATCTTTTCCTTGATAATTAAGGGGAAAAACGGAATTAAGCCAGGCGGTGGTCATATAAAAATTACTCAGCTTAGCGTTAGATCTATAGTCGGTCGGGATAACGAAATCAATATAATCCCGGGTGTAGAGCAGGACCGGAGATTTCAGCTTTTGTTTGGCTTCACGAATTAGTTTCACTTCCGCCAAAACATCTTCTTTCAGGTAAGGCGGAGTAACGAAATAGAAGCGGTCGGTATCGGCCGAGGTAAAGGCTCCGGTTCCGGCCGAGACTCCAGTGGCGTTTAATTGTTCGGCCGTCGGCTTTAACAGTTCCAAAGATACGGCAAAGAAAGCCGTTTCCAAGCGTTCGCCTTCCAAAATTGCATCGTTGACGTTGCCGATAGCGGCCAAACGGGTCTCATAACGGTTCTTGGCGGCCGTATATAATTCCTTATTGATATCCCACAAGTTATCATAAAATATATTTTCTTCTATATCCTTAAACGCTCGCTTAAGAATATTCTGATACGAATATATCATGAAATCGGACGTTATCAGGAGGGGCAGTTGTTTGGCGTCCAGGTTGGAATAAGCCGCGTAAAAATCCGTCGTTGCTTTGGACCACGGGGAGTCAATAGTCGCAAATCCTAAATTATTGAGATTGTCCAGGGCCGGATCAAGATTCAGTTTGCGGGAAACGTCATAATAATTCATGACGTCAATTTTGATATTCAGAGGCAATTTATAATCATTGATATCCGGGGTAATCGTATTATCCGGTGACTGATAGAAATCCGCGAAGGACAAATATTCAATCGCCAAAGACGAAAACGACGAAGTGGCGGTCGTGGTAGTCGCTACTGCCGGCGCGTTCAAATCGGGCAAAACGGCCGGGATACTGGCTAAATCGCTGTTAGTGACGGAATTATCAGTTCCTAACACCGCTTCCTCCGCTTTCGGCGCCATTATTTTTTTAACAGCAAGAACCAGTACCGCTAACAAAAGCAAAACCGATAATATTAACGCGCTCACCAGCATAATTTTCTTCAGCCGGGATGGCGAAGCCGGCGCCGGCGCGGAAGATTCCGGTTCTAGTTCCGAAGAAATTATAGTGGATGGGTCGGAGAACATAAATTTATTTTAAATATTTATTCTTATTCTTTAAATGGTCGGCGTAAGTCTTGGCATAAATAACCTCATTCTCCGGCGTCGTCAAAAAATAATAATAATCGGTGGCAACAGGATAAATGGCCGCCTCAATCGCTAAAATTCCGGGATTACAGATCGGGCCGGGCGGCAAACCTCGATATTTATAAGTATTGTAGGGAGAATTTATCTCTAAATCCTGGCCGCTGTGCGTCGGATTATTGTCTCCAAAAATATAAGTTAAAGTAGCGTCCGATTGCAAGCCCTGGCCGATATCCAGGCGGTTCCAAAAAATACCGGAAATAATCCGCGCGGCGCGGTTATCGTCATTCTGATAATCCAGCGGCGCTTCTTTTTCAATAATTGAAGCCATGGTAACGATTTCGTAAACAGTCTTCCCTTGTTTTTTGATATCCGCCCGCATTTGCGCGGTAAATTTTTTATCGAAATTGCCCAACATCTTTTCAATGACATCGCTAACGGTTGAACTGGCATAAATCCGATAAGTATCCGGGAATAAATAGCCCTCCAGGCCATAATATTTAGGCTTATCGTCCAGGAAACTGAATTCGTCGGACCAGTCTCTAAGAGCCGGCAAATCTTTATTATATCGATAATCGGTTTTAGGAAATCCGGCCGCTTCCCAGAACTCTTCGCCCTGCCATTTTCCCTGGCGCTCGAAATATTGGCCGATATCCCGGACAGTCCAGCCTTCTAAGATTTGGATGGTCTGTTCCGGCTTCAAAATCGGCGTAGTCGTAGCCGGAACGGGCGGATATATTCGTTCTATCAAACGGGTGGTCAAGCGAAACAGACTATCTTGATTGCCGGATGATTTATGAAAAAAACTTAACGCTAAAATAATAATCGCCATAACGGCCAATAAGATAGAAATAGGGGAATAGCGCATTTTTCTTTTCTTGATAAATATCATAACACCGCATCATTTAGCGGCCGACTTGGCTTCGGCCTCCTGCTGCGCTTTCAAGGCGGCGGCGTTGGCAATCATCTGGGAACTGGCCCTGATTTTATCGCCCAAACCGTCAACCATCTTAATGCCATATTTCTTACAAACCGGGTATTCGGGAACATTGACAATATTATGGCGGTCGCCGCCATTGGCAAAAATATTTGGCCTCACTTTAGCTAAAGACTTCGTGATTGGAATCTCCCCATTGCTCAATTTATATTTATCAATGGACAGAAAAACTTCATCCACATCGCGCAAGGCTTTGATAATCGCCACCCGATCTTTTTCGGACATAAACGGCACGCGGCCTTTCAGCGCCACTTGTTTATCGTTATTGACGATAACCACCAATTTATCACCAAGCTTTTTGGCTTTTTTAATCATGTCCAGATGGCCGACGTGAAGCGGATTAAAATAGCCCGAAACAGCCACGACTACCGGTTTTTTTTGTTTGCTTTTAGTTCTTTTGATAACTTTAGGCATAATAATATAATATGATTCAATGTTTATATTATAGCAAAGAGCGGGTTAAAATAAAAATTATCGCCATGATAAATTAATTGCCTTATGTCAATATATCGCCCAAGTAATTTTTGTAGTAAAATAAAGGCATAAATATAAAAATATGACTTTTAACGAATATCAAGCAATAACCAAAAAGGATGCTATTTTTCCCGATGAAGACAATCATTTTATTTACGCCACGTTAGGGCTGATCGGGGAGGCCGGCGAAGTGGCGGAAAAAATCAAGAAAATCTGGCGCGACAAAGAAAAAGAAGTAAGCGAGCGCGACCGTGAAGAAATTAAAAAAGAATTGGGCGATGTGCTGTGGTATATGTCCCAGCTAGCTTCGGAAATCGGCCTTGATTTTGACGATGTCGCTTCGGCTAACCTCGCTAAATTAGCATCGCGCTTACAGCGCAATGTTATCCATGGCGCCGGCGATAACCGCTAATTATTATGACTATTTTTCACAGCTTGATTCTAGGCATCATTGAAGGTTTAACTGAATTCTTGCCGATTTCTTCAACGGCGCACCTAATTATCGCCAGCGCTTGGCTAAAAATTCCCACAACCGAATTTTTAAAAACCTTTACCATTTCCATCCAACTGGGCGCAATTCTGGCAGTCGTTATCTTGTATTGGAAAAAAATTTGGAGCTCCTGGAATCTGATATTTAAAATCGGAACCGCTTTTGTCGTGACCTCAATTATCGGCTTAGCCTTATACAGAATAGTAAAAAATTACCTGCTGGAAGATATGCCCCTGATTGCCGGCGCTCTTATCATCGGCGGCTTGGCGATTATTCTATTGGAGAAGTATTACTCTAAAAAAACAAACGGCGAAAACAAGCCGGAAATAAGCGCGACCGATCTTCATGCCATTACCTATAAACAGGCGGCGGCTATCGGCGCTTGCCAGTCGCTGGCGATGGTGCCGGGAGTTTCCCGGTCGGCCGCCACGATTCTGGGCGGGCTCGGTCTCGGTATCAGCCGCAAAAATATCGTAGAATTCTCTTTCCTGCTGGCGATTCCGACCATGGCCGCGGCTACCGGTTTAGATTTATATGAGAGCCGCGGTCTTCTCAGCGGCCTCAGCGGCCAAGATATAAAGGTCTGGCTAGTCGGTTTCGTTACCGCCTTTGTTACCGCCATTATCGGCATCAAATTCTTCATTAAATTTATTCAAAAAAATGATTTCGCGCCTTTTGGCTGGTATCGTCTGGTTCTGGGCGCACTTGTTATCTCGTGGCTATGGCTGGCTTGATTGCTTGGATAAACCAAAAGATAATGTTAAAATCATTACATGATTCACTAAGTTAAAAATATGGCTTTAATAACTTGGCAGAAAGAATACGAGCTGGGCATAGAAGAGATAGACAACCAGCACAAAAAAATCGTGGAAATAATAAACCGCCTATTCCCGATGTCTTCACGGCTGACCGATGAAGAAGCTCTCGGGAGCATTCTGCAAGAACTGACCGATTACGCTGATTATCATTTTGCGACGGAAGAGAAATATTTTAAACTTTTCCACTATCCCGAATCAGTCGGCCATATTGAAATCCATCATAAGTATCGCGATAAGATTGAGCAATTCAAAAAAGATTTTGCCGCCGCCAAGACCGAAGAAGTTTTCTTTAATCTTAATAATTTCCTTCAAGACTGGTGGATTTGGCACATCAATAACATGGACCGGGAATATGTGCCTCTCTTTAAAGAACATGGGCTAAAATAGAATATTAATGACATCCTCCCCACACTCCGGTCAAAGTCCGGAGGACGACAAAAGAAAGCTTCTTCTTACTTTGACCTCCATGCGGGGTTTCCTGACCTATTAAAAAATAGAGCCGAAACTCTATCTTTTTATACTAATTTGTGTACTGAAGACCTACTTGTCTAATGGCTTTAAGGAAGAATGGTGATGCTCGATTTTCCAATCTCCAGCTTCATCCTTCTGCCAAAGGAAAGTGAATCTAGCTTCGACTGTCTGATGGTTGTCCGGCACTCCAGTCTCAAAGTTATACATACCAGAATGCAAGAAACCGGAAATATTGCCGTCTTTATCAACAGAAGTTTTTTGTACCGCTTCCTCAATGACTTTGCCTTCAGGATTTTTTTCCAAAAAATGCTCAAAGTATGCTTCGGCACCTTCCCGCCCTTTCTTAAATTTCGGATTAAGTGTAGGCAAAAAACTGGCATCGGCAGCATACAATGACGCAACTTCATGGGCGTTATGGCTAAGCAAGGCCTTATTCCAAGTCTCAAAATTTTTAGCCGCTAACTCTTTTAACTCTAATTTTTGCTCGTGTTCCATGTTATTCATGTTATTTGATTCGTGAAACATATTAATGTACTATTATATAAATTATTTAGTATCTGTGCCTTTTAATCGGCGCCAGCGGCTGACGGCGCGCAAACGTGCCAATTCTTTTTCCAGCTTGGCGGCCACGGCGGCAAACTGGACGTCGTCAATATTACGAGCTTCGGTCTTAAGCTTCTCCGCTCTCTCTTGCGCCTCCTTAATTCTCTTCTCGTCCAGCTCTTCAGCTCGCTCGGCGGTATCGGCCAGGATAACCACCTTATCTTTCATGACTTCTATAAAACCGCCGGAGACGGATAATATTTCCGAACTGTTATCGGTCAGCTTTAATTCCAAAACGCCCGGCTTTAAAACCGAAACCAACGGAATATGGTCCGGCAAAACAGTAATTTCCCCGCTGGTAGTCGGAACGCTGATTTGCAAGATATCTTTCTGGAAGACTACCCGTTCCGGAGTAACGATTTCAAATTTTATAGTCTTTTGGGACATAAATAAAAATTAGGCATTTAATTCTTCAATTCCGCCGATCATATAGAAATCATCTTCATTCTTATGATCATATTTGCCATCTAAAATCTCTTTGAAGCTGCGAACCGTGTCGGCTAACTTAACATACTTGCCGGCGCGGCCGGTAAACTGCTCGGCGACGAAAAACGGCTGCGATAAAAACTTCTGAATTTTCCGGGCGCGAGCGACGATAACTTTATCTTCGGCTGATAATTCTTCCATGCCCAAAATCGCGATGATATCCTGCAAATCCTTATAGCGCTGCAAAATTTTCTGGACGCCGCGGGCCACTTCATAGTGGTCCTGACCGACAACCTTGGGATCAAGAATAATGGAGGATGAATCAAGCGGATCAACGGCCGGATAAATACCGAGTTCCGATAAAGAACGGGATAAAACTACGGTAGAATCCAAATGCCCGAAGGTCGTGGCTGGAGCCGGATCGGTCAAATCGTCAGCCGGAACATAAACGGCTTGGATGGAAGTGATGGAACCGTCTTTAGTGGAAGTGATTCTTTCTTGGAGTTCGCCCATTTCCGAAGCTAAAGTCGGCTGATAACCAACGGCGGAAGGCATGCGGCCTAAAAGCGCCGACACCTCGGAGCCGGCCTGGGTGAAGCGGAAAATATTATCAACGAAAAATAAAACATCCTGGTGTTTTTCATCGCGGAAATATTCGGCGATAGACAAACCGGATAAAGCCACGCGGGCGCGGGAGCCAGGCGGTTCGTTCATCTGGCCGAAGACCATAGATACTTTATCAATAACGCCGCTTTCTTTAAATTCATTATATAAATCATTGCCTTCGCGAGTTCTTTCGCCGACACCGGCAAAAACTGAATAGCCGCCGTGCTCGGAAGCGATATTATGGATAAGTTCTTGAATAACCACCGTTTTGCCGACACCGGCGCCTCCGAATAAGCCGACTTTGCCGCCTTTGACAATCGGGCAAATCAAATCAATGACTTTAATACCGGTTTCCAAGATCTCGGTGCTGGTTGACTGATTGACAAACTTCGGAGCCGGGCGATGAATCGGATACTTCTTTTCAGTCTTAATGGTCTTGCCGCCGTCGACGATATCGCCCAAGACGTTGAAAATTCTTCCCAAAGTTTCTTCGCCCACCGGAACGGAAATAGCCGCACCGGTATCAACCACTTTATCGCCGCGCTTTAAACCGTCAGTCGTACCCATGGCTACGCAACGGACGATATTAGAACCGATATGCTGCTCTACTTCCAAGGTTAAAATTTGACCATTAAGGTCTATTGTCAGAGCGTTATAAATCTCCGGCAACTTATCTTCAAAACGAACATCGACGACCACGCCGATAATCTGTTTGATAATACCTACATTTTTCTTGTGTTCTGACATATTATTGACAAATTATATTAAATATTATATATTACAATATTACCTTAAAAATAAAATGATAACTAAAGCTTTTACTATGACAACATGGGAAAAAATTTTGGTGATTCTCAGTTTTATAACTTTGATCATTCACCTGATTTGCAAAGACATCGGGATGGCGGAACAAATATCGTCCCTTGCCTTCGGCATTATTTTCACGGCTATGCTGGCCATGATAACTTCAGTGAATTTCCGAGCTGATAAAAGAGACGGTCTCTTATCGATTCTTATCAGTATATTTGCCGTAGCCGCCTGGGTTACTTACAGCGGCTATTGCGGATATCTGACTTTTTAAACACCACGAAATTCTACTACAAGCTCTTCTGCCAAGAAGGGCTTTTTTATTCTGCCAAGGCATTAGCGCCGGCCGAAATCTCCGCGATTTCCGCGGTAATGCCGGCTTGGCGGGCTTTATTATAAAACAACGTCAATTCATTAACCATATCGTTAGCCGCTTCCGTCGCTTGGTGCATCGCGGTCATTCGAGCGCTATGTTCGGAAGCGTTAGCCTCCAAGAACGCCTGATAAAGCTGAATTTCCAACAATTTGGGAATAATCATATCCAAAACTTCTCGCGGTGACGGTTCAAAAGCATATTCTATCACCGCCTCTGCCGCCTGATTAATCGGATCATTGTTCGCTTCCGCTGCGCTGACCGCCCCTAACTGAGAATCAATCTTTTCTATTTCTATCGGTAAAAGCTGCTTAACGCGGGGGATTTGCTTGGCGGCGTTAACAAAATCAGTATAAGCGATAAAAATTTTATCATATTTGCCGCTCAAATAATCGCCTAGAGCCATTTTGACGATCGGATAGATATCGCGGGCATCGTTAATAATATCGCTTTTTTCAAATTCCGCCGCGACGGCGTGGCCGTGCTGGTGTACTGAAGCCCCCTTCTTTCCGGCTAGGATAAAATCGGTTTTGACGGCAGGGTGCTTCTTTAAAGATAACTCGGCTTTGCTGATAATAGAAGAATTATAACCGCCGCACATGCCGCGATTAGAGGTGATTAAAATAACCGCCGCCGTTTTAATTTCCGGGCGCGGCGCCAATAAAGGATGAGTGTGACCGTTGCCGGAACTTTCCAGGGACGCCAAACGCAAAACCGTCTCCCAGCTTAAATTAGCATAAGCGCGAGTCTTTAAAACCGCCTCAATCGCTTTTCTCATTTTAGCCGCCGCCACCATTTCCATAGCTTTCGTAATCTTTTTGGTGCTGGTGACTGATTTGATGCGGCGGGAGATTTCTTTAGTCTTGGCCATTTTCTTACTTAATTAAATAATCAACGGTAATCTTATAATCTTCAATCAATTTCTTCAAATTAGATTCAACTTCTTCGTCTATTTCCTTCTTGGTATCAATCAACTTCAAGGCGGTATCATTCAAATCGGCATACTTGTATAAACCGGCTTCAAATTCTCTGATCTTATCAACCGGAACATCGTCCATAAAACCGTTTATTAGAGCATAATAAGCAGTGACCTGCTTGGCGACGGATAAAGGCTGATACTGATCCTGTTTAAAAATTTCATACAAGCGCTTGCCTCTTTCCAATTTCTTCTGGGTTTCAGAATCGAGATCGGAGCCGAACTGAGCGAAAGCTGCGAGTTCGCGATACTGGGCCGCTTCCAGGCGCATCTTGCCGGCCACTTTTTTCATGGCTTTAATCTGAGCGGAAGAACCGACGCGAGAAACGGACAAGCCGGCGTTAACGGCCGGACGATTGCCTTTATAGAATAAATCCGGTTCCAAGAAAATCTGACCGTCAGTGATGGAAATGACGTTAGTCGGAATATAGGCGGACAAATCTCCGGCCTGAGTTTCAATAATCGGCAGGGCGGTAATTGAGCCGCCGCCGAAATCTTTGTTTAACTTACAAGCGCGTTCCAATAAACGGGAATGAAGATAAAAAACGTCGCCCGGATAAGCTTCGCGGCCCGGAGGACGGCGGAGTAATAAGGAGATTTCACGATAAGAAACGGCGTGTTTGGATAAATCGTCATAAATGACCAAAACATCTTCGCCTTTATCCAAAAAATATTCAGCCATGGCGCATCCGGCATAGGGAGCAATATATAATAAGGAGGCGGAAGTAGAGGCGCCGGCTAAAACGATAGTGGTATAGTCCATGGCGCCTGCTTCAGTCAGCTTAGTAACAATATTAGCGACTTTAGATTCTTTCTGCCCGATGGCAACATAGACGCATTTCATATTCTGGCCTTTTTGATTGATGATCGTATCAATCGCCAGAGCGGTCTTGCCCAATTGGCGATCGCCGATAATCAATTCTCTCTGGCCGCGGCCGATCGGGATCATCGCGTCAATCGCCTTGATACCGGTTTGCACTGGTTCTTTGACGGAAGCGCGGGTAATAACGCCGGGGGCGATCTTCTCAATCGGATAAAATTTGGAAGTTTCAATCTTGCCTTTGCCATCCAGAGGTTCTCCAAGAGGATTGACTACGCGACCAATCATATTCTCCCCCACTGGAACTTCCAGAATTCTTTTGGTCGCGACTACTTCATCGCCTTCTTTAATGGCCGTATAATCGCCGAGAATGATGGCGCCGACCTGGCTGTCTTCTAAATTCAAAGCTACGCCGGTCACTTCCGAATTTTCGGTCTTAAAAATCAAAATTTCGCTCATCATCGCTTCGGCTAAACCGGAAACCAAGGCGATGCCGTCAGAAACTTTCAAAACTTTTCCAACTGATTTTTCGCTTACCTCGGCTTTGAATCCCGATATCTCCGATTTGAGTTGTTCAACGATGAAATCCTTTGTAGTTGACATACATTTATACTAAAAAATATTTAACTAATTACTAATTTTATTCTTCAGGCTATCCAGGCTGTTCTTTAGGCTCCCGTCTAACACTTTACTGCCGTATCTTAAGACAAATCCGCCGATTAAACCCTCATCGATTTCTTCGTCCAAAATTATTTTCTTGGCGCTAGTCTTGTCTTTCAAATAATTAACTACCGTTTCTCTGGCGGTCGGACCGAGTTCGCGCGCGCTTTTCAGCGTCGCCGCCAATTCGCCGCGCTCCCGATTCCAAATATCTATAAAAGCTTCAATAATCGCCTTTTCTTTGTTGAATTCCCGATTTTGGCCTAAAACAGCGACGAAATTCTTTAAAACAGCTTTAACCTCCTTATCGGATTTGCCGACGACCGATTCAAACAAGCTTTGGGCGTATTGTTGGGCGGATATTTTCATAATTATTTGACCATTTTCTTGATTAGCTCCCTGTCTTTATCGCCGGTCATTTTTTCATTCAATAATTTTTCCACTGTCAAAATAACGAGTTCGGCGACTTCTTTTTTCAACTCTTTCAAAGTTTCGGCTTTTTCGCTGGCTAATTTGGCTTTTTCATTATTGATAACCTGACCGATTTCTTCCTTGGCCTTGGCAATCAATTCTCCTTTTCTTTCTTCTCCGCGCTTATCAGCTTCTTCAACAATGAGATTGGCTTGTTTCTTGGCGGCCGCAATAATTTCTTCGCGCTCTTTCTCGGTCAGGGCCAAACGTTTTTCAATCGCATCGGCGTCTTTCAAACTCTTATCGATTTTTTCGCTGCGTTCGGCCATCACTTTAACCAAAGGCTTGAAAGCGAAAAAATATAAAACCGAAAAAACAATGGCAAAATTGACCAACTGGGCGACCAGCAGTTTGATATCGACGTGAAAAGTTGAGATTAATGAATCCATATTTGTTTAATAATAATCTAGCGCTTTCTCCCAAAAATATTCAGGAGAAATCCGTCAAAATATTATTTGATGCTGAAGGCGATAACGAGCGCGTAAATGGCGACCGCTTCGGCGAAAGCTGAAACCAAAAGCATCGGCACTAAAATCTTGCCGGCCGCTTCCGGATTGCGTCCGATCGCTTCCATGGCCTTGGCACCGATTAAACCGATGCCTAAAGCCGGGGCGATAGAACCTAAACCAATGGCCAAAGCCTTGGCTAACATTACATTTTCCATAATTTTATTGAGCCGAACAAGATAATATTATTCCCGTCCCGCTTTTATTTAAATTTAATTAATGTTCTTCCGCTGTCGTGTTAATTGTCAAATATGTCAAAATTAACATCGCAAAAATTAAAGCTTGGATAAGACCGACCAGAACTTCCAGAAACATAAACGGAATCGGAACGCCATAAGCCAATATCGCCGACATGGAAGCGAGCAGCACTTCTCCGGCAAACACATTGCCAAATAAACGAAAAGACAGGCTGGCTACTTTGGCCAATTCGCCGATAATTTCAATCAAACCGACAAAAGCTTTAATCGGATTGACCAAGATTATCATCGGATCTTTTCTGATTCTCTTGGGTATTTCTAAAAATGCCTTGATATTGATGAACTTATTAAGGTATTTCCACCAGCCGATGGCAATGACGCCGATAATATGGCTCAAAACCACGCCTAAAGTCGCCAGCGCCAAAGTGGTGTTCAAATCGGCCGTGCCGCCGCGCAGATAGGGAATAAAAAACTTTTCTCCGCCTTCTTGGGCAATCTGGCCAATGGAACCGACGCCGGGCAATAATCCCATCCAATTATTAATCAAAATAAAGAAAAAGAAGGCCAAAACAATCGGAGCAAACTGCATAGACTTTTTGCGGCTGCCGGTAACGCCGTCAAAGATGCCCAGAAAACCCTCAATAACCATTTCCAAGGCATTCTGCAAACCGGTCGGAACTTTCTTGATATTTTTGCGAACCAAAGTCGCCAGGATTACAATAATCACCAGCGCCGCCATTGATGTAGACAAAGCGTTGGTAATAGTAAAACTGCCGATATGAGCTATCGGTTCGGCATATAGAGTATTTTCGTGGATAATTTCTTCTCCTTCCATGATGTTCAAACTAAATTATAGCTGTTTTTCCGCCTTAGTCTTAAGTTCTTTCTTGTCGGCGTATTCTTTTTCAATTTTTTTAAACTCCTTTAAGGAATTTATCACCAAACCATATATGGAAATAATGAAACAGATTCCGATAGTGGCCAGAAAGAGCCAGGGTTCGGTCCCGAACCGTTTATCCAGCCAGCGGCCCAAAAATAAGCCGATAATGACCGGAAAAGCAATCCAACCGGAAATATTAGCCATGACTTTCAGGGCTAAGCTCCAAGAATCATTCTTCATATCTTATAATATTTGGGACAACTCATTTATACAGCAAAAAACCCTAAGTGTCAACCCTCCGATTTTTAGGGCTAGCGGCGTTTTTACGGCTAAATTCTGAAGAAATTGCGAGCCGTCGCCGTAGTCACTTCGGCGACCTTTTCCAGCTTGATACCCCTTATATCAGCGATGCGGTTGGCGACATATTGGACCAAAACCGGTTCATTGCGCTGGCCGCGATATGGTTCTGGGGTCATATAGGGCGTATCAGTTTCAATCATCATTTTATCCAAAGGAATTTTTCGTATTAAATCATCCCACTGTTTGCTAAAAGTTACCAGGCCGGTAAAAGAAATCAAGAGGCCGAGACGGAAATATTTCCAAGCCAAGTCTTCGTCGCCGGAAAAACAATGGATAACTCCCCAGGGTCGGTCGGCCGGAATCAAATGGCCGTATTCTTTTTTGAATTCGGTCAAAATAGTCAACAGATCGTCATGGGCTTGGCGGCAATGGATTATCGCCGGCAAATCCAAGCTGCGCGCCAACAGCAGCTGTTGGGCAAAAATTTCGTGCTGTTTCTTCTTAATCGCTTTAATGTCCTTGGTCGTGTCCAAATGATAATAGTCCAAACCGATTTCTCCGATGGCGACCACTTTTTCAAATTTGGCCATTTTTTCATAACTGCCGTAATCAAATTCTTCGGCACGCGCGATAAAACTGGAATTGGCTCCTTCCTCGCCGGTATCCACGGCTCCGTCTTCAAGATGGACCGGATGCAAGCCGATAGCGGCATAAACACCCTTCTCATATTTATTCGCGTAATTCAAAGCCCGGCCGGAAGTCTTGATTTCCGAACCAACCAAAACCATCCAAGTATTATTATCCAAAGAGCGATGAATCACCTCGTCGGCGTCATCTTTAAAAGCGGCAAAATTAACATGGGCGTGAGTGTCTATAAACATGGTTATATTTTAACAAATTGTCTTTAAATATCCAATTCCTCCAAAGCTTGCTTCTGCTTTTTGGTGAGACTTTTCGGAATGTTGACGATAACTTTAACGAACTGATCGCCGACACCGCGGTTGTTGAGACGGGCCACGCCTTTTTCTTTTAATTTAAAAACCGTGCCGGACTGCGTGCCCTCGGGGATTTTCAACTTAACCGGACCGTGAATGGTATCAACTTCAATCTTAGCTCCCAAGATAGCTTGCTTGACGCTAATCGTTTCCTCGGTGCGGATATCATAGCCGGCCCGAATAAATTTTTTATGATTTCTAACAGCCACGCGCAAATACAAATCTCCGGCCGGAGCTCCTTTGGCGCCCGCTTCCCCTTGGCCGCTTAATCTGATAGACTCGTCGTCGTTTATTCCGGCCGGAATGCGAACCTTGAAACTAACGCGCTCATGATGGATACCCGTTCCCTCGCATTTAGCGCATTTCTTAGAATAGATTTTGCCTTCGCCGCCGCAATGTGAACAAGTCGCTTGCGTCTGGATATTCCCTAAAATGGTCCTCTGGACGCGGCTGACTTGGCCGGCGCCGTGGCAGACCGGACAAGTCTCAATCGGCGTGCCGGGTTCGGCGCCGTTGCCATGACAGCGGTCGCAAGTAATATTTTTGGCAAAGCTAATTTCCTTTTCCAAACCGAAAACCGCTTCCAAAAAGTCCAGGCTGACTTTCATTTCCAAATCGCGTCCGCGCGCCTGTCTTCTGGATGAACCGCGGCCGGAACCGCCGCCAAAGCCGAAAATGTCTCCGAAACCGCCGAACATATCGCCCAAATCTTCAAAATCAAAACCCTGGCCGTTCTGAAAACCACTAAAGCCGCCGCCGAAACCTCCGGGGCCACCGGCTTGGCCGTTCTGATAAGCGGAGCCAAAGCGGTCATACTGCTGTCGCTTTTCCGGGTTGCCTAAAACCTGATGAGCTTCGTTCAGCTCTTTAAATTTTTCGGCATCGCCGCCCTTATCCGGATGATGCTCATGCGCTTTTTTGCGGAAAGCCGCTTTAATTTCATCTTGAGAAGCGTTTTTGTTGACTCCTAAAATATTGTAATAGTCTTTAGACATATTTATTTATTCAACAAGTTGCCCCTCTAAAATAAGAGAGGCAACCTAAAAATAAGAAAATTATTTCTTCTCTTCCACTTCGCCCTCGACTACATTTTCGTCTTTCTTCTCGGGCTCGGCCTGCGCACCGGCTTCCGCGCCGGCGGCTCCGGCTCCCGGCTGTTGGTACATAGCCGCGCCGATTTTCTGGGCAATCGTATTTATTTCTTCCATCTTCTTTTTGATATCTTCAAGATTGCCGGATTCTTTAGCCTTCTTCAACTCTTCATTTTTATCTTCCAATTCTTTCTTGTCTTCCGGCTTCATCTTATCGCCGCTTTCCTTAATCATTTTTTCCATCGTAAAACTGACGGCATCGGCCTGATTCTTTATTTCCACTTCTTCTTTTTTCTTCTTGTCTTCATCGGCATGCAACTCCGCTTCTTTCTTCATCTTCTCGATTTCTTCTTTGGAAAGCCCTGAAGAAGCGGTAATGGTTATCTTTTGCTGCTTGTTGGTGGCTTTGTCAGTCGCGGAGACGTTCAAGATACCGTTAGCGTCCAAATCAAATTTAACCTCCACCTGCGGTACGCCGCGAGGCGCGGACGGTATACCGTCCAAAGTAAAGTGGCCTAAAGTTTTGTTATCGGCCGCCATCGGGCGTTCGCCTTGGACAATATGGATCTCTACCGCCGTTTGGCCATCGGCCGCGGTGGAGAAAACCTGCGATTTGGAGGTAGGGATGGTGGTGTTTCTTTCGATTAAAGGAGTAGCTACTCCGCCTAAGGTTTCAATTCCTAAAGTCAAAGGAGTAACATCCAAAAGCAAAACATCCTTGACATCGCCTTGGAGAACGCCGGCTTGGACAGCGGCGCCCATGGCCACGACTTCGTCCGGATTAACGGTCAAGTTCGGTTCTTTGCCGAAAAATTCCTTAACCTTCTTAAGGACCAAAGGCATGCGGGTCATACCGCCGACCATAACGACTTCATTGATATCGGATAATTGAAAACCGGAATCGGCCAAAGCTTTCTTGCACGGTTCAATCGTCTTGTCCACCAAGTCCATCACTAAAGTTTCCAGCTTGGCGCGGGACAGCTTCATAACCAAATGCTTCGGGCCATTAGCGTCGGTAGTAATAAACGGCTGATTGATTTCTGTTTCGGTGGCTGTAGATAATTCAATCTTAGCTTTTTCGGCCGACTCCTTGATTCTCTGCAGAGCCAAGGTGTCTTTGGACAAATCAATGCTCTGGTCTTTCTTAAATTCTTCAATAATCCAGTTGATAATGCGCTGGTCAAAATCTTCACCGCCTAAATGCGTATCGCCGTTGGTGGCTTTAACTTCAACCGTATCGGCAGATATATCCAGAACGGAAACGTCAAAAGTACCGCCGCCTAAATCATAGACGACAATTTTCTGGCCCTGTTTTTTATCAAAACCGTAGGCTAACGCGGCCGCGGTCGGCTCGTTAATGATACGCTTGACATCAAGACCGGCAATCGCGCCGGCATCTTTGGTCGCTTGGCGCTGCGAATCGTTAAAATAAGCGGGGACGGTAATGATCGCTTCGGTAATTTTTTCTCCTATCTTAGCTTCGGCATCGGTTTTAAGCTTGGTTAAAATCATGGCCGAAATTTCTTGCGGAGTATAATCTTTATCGCCGATTTTAACTTTCACGCCTTCGCCGGCCTGCATAATCTTATAAGGAGCGGTTTTTAAATCGCGCTGGACTTCGTCTTCGTTAAAATGACGGCCGATTAAACGCTTAACGGCATAAACCGTATTTTCCGGATTAATAACCGCCTGGCGCTTGGCAGATTGGCCGACAATGCGTTCGTTATTCTTAGACATCGCCACGATAGACGGGGTGGTCCGATTGCCTTCAATATTTTCCAAAATTTTTGGAACACCGCCCTCCATGATAGCCATGGCGGAGTTGGTTGTTCCCAAATCAATTCCTAAAATTTTTGACATATTTTTTTTATTTAATTATTTGTTTAATTAATTATTGAATTATTAAATAATTCCATATCCTGACGCCCGACTCTTCGGGCGCCAGAAATAAAATTATTTTTTCTTGGCTGAAATCTTAATGGTCTTCGGCTTGACTTCCGGCGCTTTCGGCACGGTCACCTTCAAGATGCCTTCATCGTTAGTCGCTATCGCCTTATCGCCGTCAACTTTGGTCGGCAACGGGATAGAGCGGTAGAAAGAACCGCGGCGAATTTCCTTGCGATAATAATTTTTATCTTCCACCTCGCTCTTTTTCTCGCTTTCGCCCTTGATGGTCAGGACATTATTCTCAATGGAAATATCCACTTTCTCCGGATCAATTCCCCCCAATTGAGTTTCCACGACCACGTTATCTTTATCTTCATACATATCGATCGCGGGCGTAAATCCGAATTGCTGGCCGCGGACGGCCGGCATCATTTCACCCATCATTTTTTCCATGTCATCAAATTCCTGAAAAAATGGGGTCCATTTGATTAATGACATAAACTTTATATATCTTCCCGTAAAACGTGGCCCGATGCCAGTAGATACGGCAAGAATTAAATTAATTATTTATTCCACTATCACTTTCGCGTGCCGAATAACTTTTCCGTGTAATTTATATCCTGGCATAATTTCCTGTTTGACCTTTTCGCCCTGTCCGTCAACCGCCTCCATCAAATCGTGGTCAAACTTTTCGCCCGTCGTTTTTATTTCTTCTATCCCGCGCGCTTCCAAAATATCTTTAAATTGCTTTAACACGTGCTTGACTCCGACTACCCAGGCGTTTTGGCTTTCTTCTTCGCTCAGACCGGCGATAGACAGTTTCAAGTGGTCATAAACCGGCAAAATATCTTGCAAAAAATCACTCAAAGCATATTTGACGAAATCTTCTCGGTCTTTGGCGGTTTGTTTTAACAGATTCTGATAATCGGCTAAGGCGCGAAGATATTTGTTTTCAAAGGAGTCGGTTTCTTCTTCTCTTAAAAATTCAAAACGCGGTTTTTTCTTGCCGTCTGCCTCCACTTCTTCCAAAAACATCTTTTTCGGTCTAACCCAGATTTTGGCTTCATCGGATATATCCTGATAAACAACTACCTCAGTTTTAGTTTCCGAATCCTTAGCTTCATCAATGACGCGATATTCCTGGCCCTTATAATGTTTATAAATTCCCTTTTTGATTTCTTCCTTCATAGTATTATTCAAATTTATTTTTAATAAATTCTACCAGGGCCAAATTTCTTTCATAGTCCATGCGCATCGGACCCAGGATTCCCAAAACGCCGCTTTGGTTATTATGCTTATATTTAACGAGCACTGCGCTCAAAAAATTACCGAACGGATTTTTGGAACCGATTAAGACCTGCTCGCCGTCATCCAAGTCTTCAAAAACCTCGTCAATTATTTCTTCCAAGCGGTCAATAATTTCCGAAACGTCGCAGACGGCGTTGACCTGGCGAAATTCCTGCTGGGCGAAAAGATTGCTCAAACCGGTATAATACAAATCATTTTTGTGGAAAGCCCAGAATACGGCCGTGCCCGATAATTCGGCTATGGCCTTGGCGGTCGCCTTATAAGCGGCTTCATCGCTCTTAAAAAGATTATTCAACAGTTTCGTTTCAGTTTCGCGCAAGCCCTTTTTCTTCTTCATTTCTTTAAAATTGGCGATAAAAAGCTCATAGGCGGCCTCAGTCGGAATCCGGCCGGAGGAAGTATGGGGCTGATAGATGTAACCTTCATCTTCTAACTCCATCATCTCGTTGCGAACGGTCGCGGGCGAGATATCCAGCTTATATTTATCCACCAGCATACCGGAAGAAACCGGCGTGGCGGTTTTAACGTATTCCTTAATGATTGTCTCCAGCAAAAATTTCTTACGTTCGGAAATCATAGTATTTTAGGCCTAAAATTACCTCTTTAAACTCATAAATCCATTATAAACAAAATTAGCACTCAAGTCAAGAGAGTGCTAATTAGGAGAAAAATCCGATTTTAACCGAAAGCTACAACCCCAAATCCTGCTTTAACTCGGCATTGAATTCCAGCTGGTCGGGATTTAACAGGCGGCTGGCGGAAAAGCCTTGGCTGGCGCGATATAAAATAGAGTAATTGCGAGGCGGATAGTTATTAAGGACGCAATCGGTGACCAGGTGGACCATTGCTCCGAAAGTCAGCGTTAGAATAAATACGCTTAAGCTTTGGCGGCGGCGGACCAGCCAGGCGGCCAATAATAATATAGGGGCATATTCCCAAGCGTGGAAAATCAAGATCATCCGGTTACTGAGCAGGAACTGCCGACCTTGAATAAAATAAGTGACGTTAAAATGCGGACCAAAAGCAAAGAAATATTCTAAAATATGGTCCACGTCAATAAAAAATCCGCCGATGACGCCGGCGATGATGCCCAACTTCACTTTATTATAATGACGACCGACCAGAAAGCCGGCTAAGACAGCCAGAATAAAATGGATTGATAAATGTATCGGTAAAGGAATATGCATATATTTATTTTAACAAATTATGGCCGGCCGCCGTAATACCAGCTTAAAATATCTTTGGCTATCGGAACGGCAATGGTACTGCCTTCTATGCCCTCTTCCACTAAAACGGTAATTGCGATGTTCGGATTATCATAGGGCGCGAAACCGATGAACCAAGCGTGCGGCTCTTTCTTGGTTGACCATTGAGCGGTACCGGTTTTCCCGGCTACGGCTACCGGCAATACGCTTAAAGAGCGGGCGCTGCCATAGGTAACGGTATCGCGCATGCCGGAGCGAACGATTTCAATATTCTCCGGAGATATAAAATCCTGCCGGATTACTTCCGGCGCAATTTCTTTGACGACTTTATTCCTCTCTCCCAGGATCTCGGTTACCAAATGCGGCACATACAAAGTTCCGCCGTTGGCGATCGCCGCGTTATAATTGGCGACTTGCAGGGGCGTCACCAGAACATCCCCTTGGCCGATAGCGAAATGATAGGTATCTCCGATATACCAAGCCTCATTTTTCGTTTCTTCTTTCCAACTGGCCGTCGGCACGAATCCGGGTCTTTCTCCCGGTAAATCCACGCCGGTTTTTTGCCCCAGGCCGAAGAGTTTCGCGTACTTTACCAAGCCATCCACGCCCAAGCCCCTAAAATCTCCATAACCGCCGCCAATATAATAAAAGAAAGTATTGACCGACCAAGCCAAGGCCGATCGGACATTAGTCATGCCATGGCCGCCGGCTTTCCAGTCCGGGAAAAGCCATTCGCCGATACGCAAACCACCATTGCTTAAGAAACTGGTCGCCTTAGTAATGATATTTTCTTCCAAGGCGCCGGCCGCAAAAATCGGTTTGATAGTGGAGCCGGACGGGAACTCGCCGCTGACGGAACGATTGAACAAAGGCTGATTAGGGTCATTCAATAATTTTGAATATTCCGTTTGGCTGATGCCGCTCGCAAAGGCATTATTATTATAGCCGGGCAAACTGACCATGGCCAAAATTTCGCCATTTTGCGGATTCATTATAATTACCGAGGCGCGGTGCAAACCGGCTTTAGTCAAATACGACTGAGCGACTTCCTCGGCTTTCTGCTGCAGGCCCAAATCCAAAGATAGCTGCAGGTTGGCCCCATCCTGTGCCGGCTCTTCATTGATAATTTTTTTCTGGCGTCCAAAAGCATCGACTTCAATATTTTTTTTGCCGGCCGCGCCTTTCAATGCTTTTTCCCAATAATATTCAATCCCAGTTTTACCGATATAGTCTATCGGAGAATAGACGGGACTTAAGGCGGATAATTCTTGGCTGTTTATTTTTCCGGTATAACCCAATATATGAGCTAAGCTGCTGACGCCTAAAACTTGAGGGGTAGAAGAAGCTTGGCTGACTAAATATTCACGCCTGATTTTACTGGACAAGAAAACACCGGGCCAATCGGGTAAATCCAGGGCGATTAGCATCGCATTATCATAGTCAAGATTATCAGCCACAAATAAAGGCTGGTACGACTCCAAAGAGCCTATCTTTACTTTAGACAGAATATCCTTGAGTTGATAGAAAGTAGCATTATCGGAAACGACCGATAGCCCGCCGTCGCCGACCGCGCTGGCGGCGGTCGTAGTGGCCTGCCCCTCCATAATCAGACTCAAGCGGCGCAACATATCGTCGCGCGCCAATTCGTCTTTAGGCAAATCAATCGGTTTAAAATATAAAACAAAGTTAGCTTTATTCCGCACAAGCGGTTCCAAGTCGCGAGAATAGATGATGCCGCGCTTCGGCTCAATCACTTCGGCGCGCAAACGATTATTTTCCGACAACAAACTATAGTAGTCGTTTTTATTTATCTGTAGCCAGAAAGAACGGGCGAGCAGGAGAACTAGAGCCAGGGCGCCAAAAAAAATAAAATAGCGGAGTTGAGAAAAATTAAAAGACCTGGTCACCATTTCCTTATGGCTGGAATCAGCCAAAAAAGATTCCTCGGTCCAATCGGTTTGATATACAGAGTCCTTAAGGCCGCCGAAGTTAAATTTACCTTCTTTTACGGAAAAAGGGTCTTCTTTAGGATCGCGTAAAGACTCTATCAGGCGATTTTTCTTGCTGTTTTTTAAAAAATATAGACTCATATCTTTTAAATATTTTAGCCTTAATATGGAGGAAAAGCAAGGTTGATTAATATTTAGTTATTTATTCTAGTTTAGAAAAAATTTAAATTTTATTTATCAATAACATTATATAATTTAAATATAAAAATTGTTTTTAAAAAATATTAACGCTACAATATATATAAAAATAAAATATATGAAAATATTACTTATTGAAGATGATAAAAATATAATACTCTCTCTTGTGCCGTCATTAAAAGAAACTGGATATATTACAGATAGTGTATACAATGGAGAAGATGGATATTTTGCAGCTCAAACAGATATATATGATCTTATCATTTTAGATTATAATATACCAAAACTTGATGGCCGTGAGGTTATAAAAAAAATAAGAAATATCGGGATATCTACTCCCATTATCATGCTAACAGTACGAAGCGAGATTAAAGAAAGGGTAGATATATTACAAATTGGGGCTGATGATTATTTAACTAAGCCGTTTTCTCTTTCTGAATTATTAGCCAGGATAAAGGCAGTTCTCAGACGACCAAAACAATTAGAGGAAAAAATTTTAAAAATAAATAATGTGGAACTAAATCCTGATAAATTCACCGTTACTAAAAATAATAAAAGAATATTTCTGGCAGCTAAAGAATTTTCTCTATTAGAATATCTGCTTAGGCACAAAGGTCAAATACTATCACGCCAGAATATAATGGAACATGTTTGGGATGAAAATGCCGACCCATTCTCTAACACAATAGAAGTGCATATACGAAATTTAAGAAGAAAATTGGAAAACGATGGAAACAAACTCATTTTTACTGTTTCCAACAGGGGGTACAAAATAGACACTGAAGCATAACCAAAAATATATTGTATGAGCAAAAAATTAATATTAAAAAACTTATATATTTATCTTCAAGGGGTACCGAACTTATCAGAAGACACAACGAGACGGCAAACTATTTTGAATATTTTATTATTTTTCTCAATAATGGTCTTTACGGCTATAAATATAATAAGAATTATAGATAATATAATTTATGAAGAAAAACGCGGCCTACCACTGTGGTCCACTTTAATAATTTTATTCATATTCATAATCTTATTAAAATTATCACAAAAAAATAAAATCAATTTAGCTTCCATACTGCTAATAGCAATATATTCGGTGCCCATGATTTTTTGTCTGATGATTTGGGGTGCCGATTTACCTGCGGGGCTCCTATTATCAGTAATAATCATAATGATGACCGCAGCGCTTATGGGCGCACAATCAGCATTCATAGCTACTGCGATAATATCTAGTGTGCTAATATCGTTAACTTGGCTACAAAATATAGGAATAATAGCTATACAAGATTATTGGAGAGAAGAAAATAATCAGATTGTAGATGCTATTGTTTACTCAATTTTATTATTAATTGCCGCAAGCATAGTTTGGTTATTTGCTCATGGTATAAGTCAATCTCTACTACGTGCAAAGCGAAGTGAAAAAGCTCTCAAAGAAGAAATGGATTCCTTAGAAATTAAAATTATACAAAGAACGAAAGAGCTTAGAATGGCCGAACAAGAAAAAATAAATCAATTATATAGATTAGCTGAATTTGGTAAACTTTCTTCTGGTATATTTCATGATCTTATGAATCCATTGACTGCTGTTTCCCTAAATTTAGAGCACATAAAAAATGAGTCGAAAAACGACATACAAGATAGTAAAGATATATTGCGAGCAAAGACATACCTTAATCAGGCTATGATAGCCGCGAATAAAATGAATGGCTTAATATCTGGAGTTAGAAAACAGATACAAAAAGAAAGCAATTCTGTTCCGTTTATGTTAAATAAAGAAATTGAAGAAATAATACAAATCTTGTCATATAAAGCCAATAGGGCAAATATTAAAATCATTTTTACTAATAATTACAACCTGATGCTGGTAGGGGACCCCGTAAAATTCGGCCAAGTCATTATAAACTTATTAGCGAATGCTATAGACGCTAATGAAGATTATGCAGAAATAAAAAATATTAAAATAAATTTAGAAAAAAAAGAGGACAACATTATTATCACTGTACAGGACCGCGGTGTAGGCATTAATCCAAGCTATATTAATAAAATTTTTGAACCATATTTTAGTACAAAAAGTAAAACTGGCCAAGGATTCGGTATCGGCCTATCTCTAACCAAAGACATAGTAGAAAAAACCTTTAAAGGTCACATTAACGTCATTAGTAACCACAATGTCGGAACAATATTTACCGTAATTCTGCCGATTAAACAATAATCAACCTATACGTTATCTATCAACACATTGAAAACACTAGCCTATAAATTGACTGGGGTCTTGAGTCTCAGACTAAGAGGCAACCTAGAGTCATTATAATATTTTAATAATCATTAATTAAAGATAAATATCGGTCATAGTTCACCGGTCTTTCAATACCGATTTAAAAAAATCCTCAGTTTAAAAACCCCAGAGGCAAATTGTTTTGCCTCTTTTTTATTACTCGTAGTCGCTAACCCCTCAGAGCCCGAAAATGCTATAATATAAGAAAGTCTCCTAACTATATAAATATGGCTATAAGAAAAATCACGACTGAGAACCTTAAAACCCAGCCTCTCTCCGAGCTCTATTCCCGCCTGGCCAGCGGCGCCGACGGTTTAAAAACAACCGAAGCGATTAAACGATCCCGTCTTTTCGGCTATAACGAATTCAAAGCCGCCAAGAAAAAATCGCCAGTTCTTCTTTTTCTCGGTTATTTCAAAAATCCTCTTATCATTATCCTCATTATCGCTTCCCTGATTTCCGGTCTGACCGGCGGTCTGCGCAATATGGCTATTATCCTGTCCATGATTTTTCTCAGCATCATCCTTAATTTCTATCAAGAGAGAAAATCAGATAAAGCGGCCGACAAGATTGCCCGTCGTTTAGCCATCAAGGCGCGCTTGCTCCGCGACGGCACCGAGCAGGAACTGAATAATAAATATATCGTTCCCGGCGATATTGTCCTCCTTTCGGCCGGCGATATTGTTCCGACCGACGGGCGAATTATCGCCGCCGATGATTTCTTTTTAAACGAGGCCAGTCTGACCGGGGAAAGCCTGCCAACAGAAAAATTTGCTGATAACAATAATGTCATCTTCGCCGGCACCAACGTCGTCTCCGGCTTCGGCCGTTATCTCGTGACCAATACCGGCATTACGACCGAATTCGGGAAAATCGCCCAGCGCTTATCTCGGCCGGAAACGCAGAATGCCTTTGAAAAAGGCATCAATAGTTTCGGCTTTTTAATTGTGCGCGTCATCGTTATTATCGTCGCCATTATTTTTCTGATCAACGCGCTCATGCATAAAGGCGTTTTAAACTCTTTCCTATTCGCTTTGGCGGTTGCGGTCGGCGTCACGCCTGAGCTCCTGCCGATGATAATGAGCATCAACATGGCTAAAGGAGCCGCAAAAATGGCCCAGGGCGGCGTGCTTGTAAAAAGATTAAATTCTATTCCGACTTTCGGCTCTTTGGATATTTTGGCGACCGACAAAACCGGAACACTGACGGAAGACAAGATTACTCTCATAAAACATCTGGATATTTTCGGCCGAGACTCTGAGGAAGTCTTCTTGTCCGCTTATATCAACGGCTATTTCGAAACCGGTATTAAAAGCATCTTGGACGAAGCGATCTTAAGCCATAAAAAACTGGAACTAACCGGCTGTAAAAAAATTGAAGAGCTGCCTTATGATTTCAACCGCAAGCGCTCATCCATCGTCTATGAAAAAGACGACCGGCTCACGATGATTACCAAAGGCGCGCCCGAAGAAATATTTAAAATCAGCATAAATTATTACGATGGCTCCGATATCAAACCGCTGACGCCGGAAATATCGCGCCGCGCCCTGGAAATATATGACGATTTGAGCGGCCAAGGCCTGCGAGTTCTGGCTATCGCCGAAAAGGAGGTAACCGAACGCAAGAAGCAATATCCGCTTAACGAAGAAAACGGGCTTACCCTTAAAGGCTTCATGGCTTTCTATGACCCACCCAAAGCCGGTGTCAAAGAAACTCTGAAATTTATGGCCGAGCACGGCGTCGCTATTAAAATACTGACCGGCGATAGTGCTCTCGTCACTAAAAAAATCTGCGCCGATTTAGGCCTGGAAGTAACCGGCGTAGTCAGCGGCGAAGATTTGGACCTGAACCGTCTGACTGACGAAGAAATATATAAAAAAACTCGAAATGCGACTATCTGCGCCCGCCTGAGTCCGAGCCAAAAAGAAAAAATTATCATAGAACTAAAACGCAACGGTCTGGTAGTCGGCTATCTCGGCGACGGCATTAACGATGCTCCTTCGCTAAAATCCGCCGATGTTGGCATTTCCGTGGACAACGCCGTGGATATCGCCAAAGAAACCGCCGATATTATTTTAATGAAAAAAGGCTTGAAAGAACTGATGGGCGGCGTTATTGAAGGCCGCAAAACTTTCGGCAATACCATGAAATATCTCCTAATGGGCCTGAGTTCTAACTTCGGGAATATGTTTTCCATGATTGGCGCCAGCTTATTCCTGCCCTTCTTTCCGATGACTGCCGGGCAGATATTGCTGAACAATTTCATTTACGACTCCTCGCAATTGTCCATCCCATCCGACAATGTCGATCCGGAGTACCTGAAGAAACCCAAACACTGGAATATTAAATTCATCAAAAAATACATGATGATTTTCGGGCCGGTCAGTTCTCTCTTTGATTTCCTAACTTTCTACGTATTGTTTGGTGTCTTGCATTTGAGCCAGGGCGCTTTCCAAGCCGGCTGGTTCGTAGAGTCGCTCGCGACTCAAACCCTAGTCGTCTATATAATCCGCACCAAAAAAATCCCTTTCTTGCAGTCTCGCCCCAGCAAATTTTTGGCGGCGACGACTTTAGGCGCGGTGGCTTTGGCGATAGTTTTGACTTCCAAGGGTATCGGCTTTATCTTCGGTTTCACGCCCCCGCCCCTCATCGCTTTCGGAACTATCTTTATTCTGGTTATCTCTTACTTATTTATGATGGAACTTATTAAACAGTGGTTCTATAAAAAATACTCCGACAGTAAACAATCACAATAGTATGACTGCGGTTTCACGTTGGCATATACAATATCAATCTACATCAGCTTCTGCCGGCCGCACCAGAGATAATAGTATTAAGCCAATGATAACAAAAACGCCGGCGACAGAAAACGTTAACGTCGGACCGTAGTGTTGCCATAAATAACCACCGACAATGCCGGCTAACAGAGCTCCTATGCCCACGGCGGCATTTAACATTCCCAAAGCGCTGCCGCGCGTTTCATTAGATGTCAATTTAGACGCCAGAGAACGCTGAATACCGTCGGTAAGAGCCGGAAAAAGACCCAAAAACAAAAAGCTGGCGGCCAAGGCCCAGAATGAAGCCGCTTGAGACAAGAAGAAATAGCTAACGAGCAAAATAGTATAACCGATAAAAATAACTTTCTTGGCTCCCGCCCTATCGCTCATTTTGCCGGCTGAGATGGAAAAGGCCGCATACGACAAACTATATATCATATAGAACAAAGGGATGTCGGCGATTATCAAGCCGATGGACTGGGTCTTCAGGAGCATAACTACTATCGGCAAACTGCCGATAGATAAGATAAAAACCGCGGCGATGAAAATTTTAAAACGAGATGAAAGCCGTCGGAAAGAATTAAAAAACTTCAAATTCCGAGCGGACGGACGCAGGGCAATGTCGGAAATAAAAACTAAGCTAAAGATAGCGGCTAAACCGACAAAAAAAGCGGTCATAAAAACGGTATTAAAATGCAAAGGAAATTTTCTTAAAATAAGGTAAGCGACCAAAGGGCCGAGAATAGAGCCGGCCGTATCCATCGCCCGATGATAGCCGAATGACTTGCCCATTTCCGCTTTCGGAGTTGATAAGGAAATAATGGCGTCGCGGGGCGCGTCCCGCAAACCTTTGCCGACTCTATCCAGCACTCGCAAGCCCAGCGCTCCAGAAACCGTAGCCGCTAAAACATAAAAAGGGCGGGTAACGACCGATAGCGCGTATCCGCTGACGACCAAAAATTTTCGCTTTTGGAATTTATCAGACAAAGCGCCGGAATATATCTTAAAAAAATTAGATAAACCCTCGGCGATACCGTCAACCAAGCCGAGCGCTCCGGCGCCGGCTCTTAAAACCGACGTAAAAAAGGCCGGAAACACGGAAAAAACCATTTCCGAAGAAAAATCATTAAAAAAACTGGTCAAACCGAGAAAAAAAATATTCTTAGGCAGACCCAATATGCGCGGATTATTTTTGTCTTCCGGATTAAACTCAGGCATATGTACATTTTATCAAATATGGGATGGTTTTGATAGTTTTGCTTCATACAACTCTGGTAACAAAAAGACCTCATAAAATGAGGTCTAATTAAAAATAGTCACAAAATAATTCCTTTAAAACATTAACTGGGGTTCTTAACGACAGCAACGATTTTTCCGCTGATGTTAAAATCATCATCCGGATGCAAATATATTGGGTCGTAGTCAAAGGAAGAATCAGCCTTCAAGACAATCTGACCATGGATACGATCGTCTATAAACCGTTTTATAGTAGCCTTACTATCAATAATGGCCAAGACTATATCATTATTGGAAAAACTCTTTTCTTTACCATTAACGATAACGTAATCGCCATCCTCAATTTTCTTGCCCTTTACTTCAGCCTTATTCATTGAGGCTCCTTCGGTTTTAATGGCGTATAAATCATCCGGGAAATTTATTCCGACCAACTTATTGGATATTTTTAAAAACCCTTGAAAATTAGTTTCCGCGAATATGGTAGCAATGCCGCAATTAGCCGTTCCAACTATAGGGATAGAAAAAATGGTAGATGTTTTTCCCGGGAAATCCTTAACCCAGCCCGGTTTGGCGGCTGACCGTCTCATGGTTCCCTCGGCACGATTGATAGTCAAAAAGCCTTTTTTCTCCAGCTGTGCTAAGTGATGTTTAATCTTTTGCGGGGAGGCTTCCGGCATATTAATGCTTTTGGCCATGTCCCTAAGGCTTATTTTAGCCAAATTCTCTGTTTTTGAGAGCTCAAGCAGCTTCTCTTGGATAGGATGTATCATATTGATATAAATTATATCTTAATTATACACATTGATTAATAGTATGTCAATAAATACTTTAAGGACTTAATACTTGACGGATATATGTTTAAGACTTATTTTTTAGATCCATATTAATTATTTACATTATAAACCCACCCCGGTTGCCAAGCCTTTATCTTGCGCCAGTCGTCGGCGAAAGCCTGTTCCCAGGTTTTTCCATTTAACAACACATCAAGAGCTAATTGCGGGGCTTTGTGAGCAACAATGGCCACGGATTGACCGTTATAATCCTTCTTCAAAAAATCTAGAAAATCACTAATCCTATTTTTTACATCTTCATAAGATTCTCCCTCCGGAAATTTATCATAAATCATCTTTTCCTGCATCGGCTCGACAATATCAGAAGACTCAGCATTATATCGGCCGTAATTACACTCTCTGAGTCTTTTATCTTGGATTATCTCTATCTTGCCGCCAAATGTTAGCTCGGCGGATTTTACCGCTCTTTTCAGATCAGAACAGAATACTACATCAAAATGTTGATTCTTCACTTTATCAATTAAATCAATTGATTGTCTGATTCCCAACTCAGAAAGTTCGACATCCGACCAACCGGAAGAAGCATTGTTTTCATTATCGATCGTGGTGCCATGGACAAAATATGTTATTTTTATACTCATATTTAATTATCTAAATTTTTTATATCTACCAACAATCTACCGAACTTAATATATCCAGACTTTGAATTAAAATGTCCAGCGTTCTTGATAATGATTAGTTTACTGTCAAAATTTTTTGATATTGCTTTAGCATTTTCTATTGATATATATGGATCATTATCAGAATAATAAATGTAAATTTTCTTAACATTAGATTTAATTTTTGACCAATTAAAATTTCTGGCTGTGAAGGAAATATTTAAATTATCAAATTCTTTATTATTTAATAATCCTAGAAAACCGGAAACTAAAAACACTGCCTTCACTGGGCTGCTTAACGATTCAAGTATAGTTAAAATAAAAGCCGCTCCTAAGCTATGGCCAATCAATATAGAATTAGCGTTGAGTTTAGCCTCTAGACTGCCAAAAACATTCAACCAAGATTCTAAACTTTGATTATCGGGTGTGGGAAATAATGGCACTTCAACTTGATATCCTATATTTTCTAAGTTTTCTTTTAACCAAGGGAACCAATTTTCATCAGGACTGCCATAAGTACCGTGAATTATAATAGCATTTTTCATATAATTTATATTATAGCATAAATATTAATTGAACAGTGTTCGGATTCTAACTAAAAATCTCCTTTATTTACGGCCTTTTCTAATTATTTGACTTAAACAAAAGAACCTGGCATAAACCAGGCTCTTTCATTTTTTGACTGATATTAAACAATATATGTTGGTCACCTCACACAAAAACTCTGTTGGCTGCCGCAGCGATATTCGAACTGGAGTCGGTTTTAAAACACGAATATCTATTGCAGTATTTAATATTGGCTAAATTATTTTAATTGGCAATAAATTTGTCTAGAAATATTTTCATATCCTCATTAATAAGATTCGGACATTCTTTTTTATAACTTTCATATAATTCTCTCCAGGTAAATAGAGCGTGCAGACTTATCCCTAATTTAGCCAAATTATCCTTTGCCGCTTTCTCAATATCTAAAATAGTAATAACGTCATCAACCACCAAGTTATTGTTCTTTAATTTATTTACAAATTCAATTACGGTATTAGCTGTAACAGTGGCGTCTTCAATAATCAAAACCTTATCCCCTTCTTTATAATTGCCGAGTAATTCCCCCTTGGTGCTATAATTTTTAAACCCCTCTTTTCTTATTGTCAGGCCGGGTGTCTTTAATATACTGGTAACTCCGTAGCTAAACGGCAATCCGCCATAAGGGATGCCGATAATTTTATCAAAATAAATAGATTTATCTCTGATTATTTCTATAATAAGGCGGTTTACTTTTTCCAACAAACCCGGGAAAGAAATAAATTTTGAGGTATCTAAAAAAATCGGGGTACGACTATTATTTTTTAATAACACCCAATCTTTTTCATCGATGGTAGGCGAAATATACAGGAGTTTATTATTAATTATTTCTTTTATGATGGTTTGTTTCATTTTATTTCATTGTAAGCAATTTCATTAGGAGAGCGTGCCTATCTTTTATTTCCTTTTTAGCAAACGGGAAAAATATTTTTTTATTATAATCACGTTCTAATTTCTCTAGCGCCCAAATTTTAAAATCATGCAAATTTCTTTGGCCGGTAACTGCTATCTGTAAATAAAAATCATTCACATAATGGGTCATAGCATCAGCTGTAGCCAAAATTTTACCTTCTAGCGTTTTGGGTATTAAATTATTACAACTATGGCTAAGTATAATATTTTGAACTTTTTTTATCTTGTCGGGTAAATAGCCGTATTCTAACATTATTTTTTTAGCCTCAATTGCTCCGATTTTCTGATGGTCACCTTTTATCCCACGCACTCTTTGAGTATCGTGCAACCAAACACCTAACAAGACAATCTCCTTATCTGCCTGAGGCAGTTTTTTTAATAAAAAATTAGCATATTTTTCTACAGCTAATAAGTGGTCGTTATAAAACCAGGAATCAATATGCCCAAGATCATAACATTCATTTTTTATTTTTTCTTTAATTTGTTTAACAGTTGTTAATGACATATCTTTGTCGCTTTGAAAACACAATAATCTCAATTTAATTAATTTATCTTTATTATAACTAAATAATTAAGAAAATAAAAGAAAAAACGGTATTCGGATTCGAACTAAAAATCCCCTTTACTTGTAGACCTTTTCTCACATTTGACTTAAACAAAAGAACCTGGCGCAAACCAGGCTCTTTCATTTTTTGGCTGACATTAAACAATGTATGTCGGTCACTCACACAAAAACTCTGTTGGCTGCGGAGCCTGGATTCGAACCAGGATAGCAGGATTCAAAGTCCCGAGTCCTACCGTTAGACGACCCCGCAAATAAACTCCTAACAAAATATCCTCTCCTTGATGATATTATTAAAAATACATGGATATGTCAACTTAAATCACTATTTTCTATTAAACTTTAGCGTATTTCCTGACCGCAAACAAACTGGCGATGATGTTGATGGCTAAAACCGCCAAGAATTGGGCGCCAAAAATAATGGCGAAGTTATCAACGAAATAAGACAGGATATTAACGTTATAGCCCATAAAGAATGTTTCCAAATAGGGCTGGAGAAGCGTCAGGAAAGGATAGAAGACGGCTATGACTATCAAGACGCTGGCCAGCGCGTAAATCAAGGCCGAAAAAACATAGGGCATGTAAATGAAGAAGTTGGAAGCGCCGACCAGGCGCATGATTTCAATTTCCTGGCGATGCGTATAGATAGCGACTCTGATGGCGTTATAGACCACCAGTAGGCTGGTCAGGACGAAAATACAGATAATAATCAGCCCGACTTCATTAATCCTTTTAGTTATGCTGTTAATCTTATTCAAAATAAGCGTGTTGTCGGAAAAATCGCGCGATTCAATAATGGAGCTATCCAGCATCTTTAAATCATTGATGACCAGATTGGACTCTTCAAAATTATTGGGCACGACCGTCAAGCTCGGAGACAACGGATTGCGACCCAATTCTTTCAAAGCCGCCAAGACTGTCGGATCATTTTCGTATTTAGCCCTGAAAGCGTCAATCGCGCTCTGTTTGGAAGTATAGACGACTTCTTTCACTTTCGGCGAAGCGGAAATTTTATTTTTCAAAGCGATAATTTCGCTCTCTACCGTATCCGGTTTTAAATATAAGCTGATATCTATCTTCTCTTTTATCGCCGCCACCGCGTTCTCGCTGATGAGTCGTACGGTCAGGAGAGTATTGATGGTAAATAAAGCTAACAGCAGAATAGTAATAGTCACGATCGTCAGCCAGATATTTCTGGCAATGTCCTGCAGGCTGAATTTGATGATGCGATAAAGAGAAAGCATAAAAATATTTTAAAGCAGGTAGCGGCCGTGCGCTTGGTCGCTGATAACCTGGCCGTTCTCCATGGTAATGACCCGGCGGTTAAGGCGGTTCACGATTTCTTTGTTATGCGTAACCAGGATGACGGTTGTTCCGAACTTATTTATCCTCAATAGTAAATTAATAATCTCATCGGCGTTGATGGCGTCAAGATTTCCGGTCGGCTCATCGGCTAAAAGCATTTTCGGCTGGTGCACCAAGGCTCGGGCAATAGCCGCCCGTTGCTGTTCGCCGCCGGACACTTCATTGGGATAGCGCCTCTTTTTATCATCAAGCCCGACTATCTTCAAGACGCTGGGGACAATCTTCTTGATTTTGTCCGGCCGGCCGCCGGAAACCTGCAAAGCAAAAGAAACATTTTCTTCCATCGTCTTTTTCGGCAACAATTTGAAATCTTGGAAAATGACGCCGATTTGACGCCTTAAGAAAGGCACTTCGCGGCGGCGCAAACGCGTTATATCCCAATCGCCAATCATTACTTTGCCTTCATCACAACGCTCTTCTCCGATTAACATCCGCACCAGAGTCGTCTTGCCTGCGCCGGATTGCCCGACAATGGAAACAAACTCACCCGGCTTAATAGACAAAGACACGTCTTTTAAGACTTTATTCTTACCGTCGTATGATTTGGAAACATTTTCTAAAGTAATCATAAACAATTTGCTGTTTAGGAAAAATTATTTGGCCAAGAGACGCAAGCCGTAGCGGATCATCTGCTCGTTATCGGAAAAATTGGCCGCCTTGCTTGGCGAACCGAAATTGATGGCGATGATATTGCCGGCGGCTGTCTGGACGCGAGTCATCAAACAATAGCCCGCTTCGTCGAGATACCCGGTTTTGGAGCCGATAATGGAATAGGTGCCGGCTTTCAAGAGCTGATCGGTATTGGTCAAGGTATGCGTTTGTTTGGTATTGATAGTCTTGAAAGAATACTTGACGGTCGTGCTGATTTTTTTGAGCAACGGATTTTCAAACACCGCTTTAGTTATTATAGCATAATCCAACGGCGAACTCACATTGTCAGGCGATAATCCGGTCGGTTCTACGAAAGACGTGCTGGTCGCGCCCCAGCTTTTGACGGCTTCATTCATTTTAGCGATGAACTGATTGCGGCTTAAGCCGCTGACGCGCACCAAAGTTTCAATGGCATTATTCGCCGAACCGACCAGCGCGCTATAAATCAAATTCTCAACTGTCAGCGTATCGCCTTCCTTAACGGTCAAGCGCGCCGACTCCCAAGGCTTGCAATACTCGTAATTATATTTTTCATCTTGATACTTATAAGTCACAACCTTATTCATATCCGGCTTAGTGTCTAAGAATATTTTCATAGCCACCAATTTGGTCAGACTGGCCAGAGGGGAAACATCCGTTTCGTTCTTGCCCCACAGAACGCTCCCGTCTTTTTCCAGCATAATAACAGCCGAGGAAGCGGTCACGTTCAAATCAGCGCTAGTTTGCGGCGTCGCTTGCTTAACGACCGGGATGACTGTCTTAAGAGTTTCAATTCTCACCGGCACGACGCCGGCGCCAGGCGAAGCGATCTTGGAAAAAGCGACATAGTCCAAATCAACCACCCGATCCGGAAACTTGTCCCTTTCCGGCCCCCAATCATTAACGGTCACGTCCACGGACTTGCCGTTATCCAAATTATAGACGCGCAAAACCGTGCCTTTGGCGAAATCCGGGGAGGCGGTGAACAAACCGTTTTTATATTTATACCAACTGGCCGTGCCGACGCTGAGAGTTTCGGGATTATATAAGACAATCAAACGGCCCGAAGTGGAATCGGTCCTAGCCGTCACATATTTTTCTTGCGGATTATCAGTCGTTAACAACGGCCGCCAAGTCTTGGAAAAAGTGTCATAAGAAAAAATCTGCTTCAGATAATTATTCTTATCGGCGTAATATATTTTTAAAGTTAACGGACGACTCGGATCATAGAAACCGGCCGTTTCAAAAGAATATTCATATACCGGCGTCAATTCTTGCCATTCCCAAGGCAGATTGTCAGCCGGTGCGCCGTCGCTTATTTCCAGGCTGACCGGAGCCGTAAAGGCCAAGGTCTGATAATTTATTTCCAGACCTGCTGACGTCCGCGCTTGAGCCAGCGCCGGCGAGGCTAAAAAAGCCAAACTGACAATTAAATAAGAAATTTTTTGTTTAAGGTTGATAGACATGTTAATTGACTAAAATTATTTTTTAAGACTATAATAATTAAGCTTTAGATAAGGCGGGTGTCGTATAATGGTTATTACATCAGCTTCCCAAGCTGAGGAAGGCGGTCCGATTCCGCTCACCCGCTCCCTTCTAAGGAAATAGCCGAGATAGCTCAGCTGGTAGAGCAACGCACTCGTAACGCGTAGGTCAGGGGTCCGAATCCCCTTCTCGGCTCACTATATCATCTTTTGAAACGGCTGGCACAGACTGCGGCTGTTTTTTAGTTGAAGTAATACCTCCACCACTTTACTAAATTGCTCACATTTTCTTGAAGGGAGACGACAGTGCTGTCGGCGCCCTTGTTTTTAGCGTCTTCAATTACTACTACCGCTTCTCCCGGCTTCTTCATGTTCAAATTAAGGCGGGCCTGCTCTTCAAGGGATTGGTCAGACTGCAGATAAGCGGCCAATTCTTTCAATTGCTGATTCTGGCTTTCATACTCGCTAATTTGTTTCTTTACATCCTCTATCTCCTTTTCCACCAGGCGTTTCTGATTATAGGTCCGCGCGAGCGGAAAAATTATCACTACTAAAAAAACTAAGCCGATAATCGCCAAAAAGCGCTGGCTGGAAAAGAAACGATACCAAAAATTATCCGGTTTGGAGCCGAAGCTCGCTATCCGCTGGCGGGAGCCTGACCTATTTTTTATCATGTTATTCATTATAACATAAAAAAAACGATAAAAAAACGAACGCCTGAACGCCCGTTTTGGTCATTGATAAATATAAATTTAACGGATTTTAGGCGTTACCCAAAAACCCATATATTTCCCGCGCATTAGCCTAATTTGCGCTTCCAAACAAGGCACGGACCCGAAAAAAACTATAGTCACCGGCACCGCTACCCATTCTAAGGTCATAAAAATCTTTTTCCAGACCCGATAGCCCTCCGGTTTCTTAGGCAGAAGCAAGGCGGAAACCACCGCCGACAAAACTAAGCCAACCATCGCGAAATTCATCAAGTTTTGAGTGACATATGGTAGATTCCCCGATAAGACCGTGGAATTAAAGCGATCGCCTCCGACCAGCATCGGCAGCCAGCCGATAATACCGATAATCAGAGCGTTAGTCGCCCAGGCGTGAAAACCATAAATTTGGATGATTATATGGCCGATAATTTTACCTTTGTCCAAATCTTTATTTTTCCAGCGCTTGGCGGCGTTAAATATCAGATAAGGGATATTCTCTCCTCCCCAAGCCCAGCGGCGCTGCTGTTTATACAAACTCTTGGCTGTCCCCCACATATTCTGTCCGCAGGCAACATCCATAGACACCTCAAAATGGATAGGTTCAACGCGGTAATGACCGTTATAATGCATCAAGCAATGCCAAAAAATACGCGAATCCTCGGAAACGTTTTTAGTGCCCCAAAAACCGATTTCTTTAAGCGCGCGCCAAGTCATAGAGTGGGAAGAATAGGTGACTAGGCTTTCTTGGCGAACCTGCATAATCATCTGCCAGAAAGTATTGGAAGTAGCGGCCACGCGGGAAAAGAAGGGCGCTTTCCAGATGTTGTTATGATAAACCGGTACCGGCTGATAACTGGCATGATAAGGGTCGGTAACCGTTAAAAATGTATAAGTCAAAACCGAGAAATATCCAGGCTTGACCACGGTGTCAACATCAAAAACGCTGATCAGCAGTTTTGATTCGTCGAAATTTTCCGCTTCAATAATTTCTTCCTTAACTTTCTTGGCGCACCAAGCTTGGTTGGCGCCCTTGCCTTTTAGCTCTCCGATCAAACCGTCCGGGTGGAAGGTAATAAAAAAACGCCCGAATTTATCGCCGAATTTTTCCTTGACCTCCGCCGCGCGCGCCTGCGCTTCCGCCAAACCGGCCCTTTCTTCAAAAGTCATGGCCACAATCATGTGATCGGTTCTGAAACCGTCGTCAATTAAAGATTGCAGGCATTCTGAAAGAATAACCGCGCTTTCTTGATAAGTCGGCAATACCACCAGTTGCCAAATATCATCCGGCTTTATTCCTTGTCTTATTAAAGCGTCGTTCGGAACCGCCGCGTCATTAAACTCTCCGCGATTCAAGGCTTCGCATTTATCTTTCCAGGGCGTTTTCATTCCCTGCCTTAAGCGGTAATATGAAGAAATTAAAAAAATCGCCATGTAAAGGACTAATAATAGCCAATATACATCAAAGGCGATAATGAAATAAGCCACCAAAACCGGCTTAAAATAAGACAAAATAGCCAAGACTAAGAGAGTAGCAATAGAAAAAAATCCAGGAAAAATTTCTAATATTCGGTAAATTTTACGATCACGGCCAATTAAGTCGGTCGCCTTGCCGATTTTAAGATAATCAATGCTTTGGTCCATATTTAAACCTTATCTAAATAATATCCGATTGACTAAATAGCGCCCCTTCTTTTTAACTCAAAAAAGCATTCGGCGCAAGCCTTAACGTCAAAAACGGCGTCATGAGCATCGGGGAAATCAGTCTTAAACAAACATTGATACAACTCCGTTAAATTAGGCCACTTATAGCCGCCGCGCAGACTCGGTATTTTGCAAAACTGCGCGCTGCCCTTCATTGTACAAATTTTATTGGCTCCTTGGATATTATTGGCTAAATTAAGCCGCAATAATTCCGAGCCAACAATCTTCTCGTCAAAATCAATGTTATGGGCCACCAAATAATCGGCGCCGCTGACGGCGTTCACAAAATGATTCAGGGCAATGGCCAAATCCACGCCTTCTTTGAGAGCCCGGTCCTGAGAAATGCGGTGGATTTTAGAGGCTTCCTCGGGAATAACAAAACCGTCTGGTTTGATAATATAATTCTGGCTCTCCCAGTGATTGCCCTCGGAGTCGTACAGGCTCCAAGAGATCTGGACTATTCTCGGCCAATTTGAAAAATCATCAAGCGGGGCCTGATAATTTTTCGGCAAACCGGTCGTTTCAGTATCAAAAAATAAATACATAATTTAATTCTTAAAAATAACGTCCTCTCCCTCTTTGAATTCCTGTTCCTGATAAGGCAATTCCGGAAAAGGTATATCCTGCCAATTAGTTGAAGCGGAAGATTCCTTCTTCGTGGCCGGACGATTATTGCCGGCCGTCGTCCGAACCGAATTCAACGGCGGACGAACGCTGCCAGATAACGGACGAGCTTCCGTTTTGACCGCAGTCTTTATTTCCCGGCCGCGGAAATCGCGCGGCGCGATATTTTTCAAATCACCGAGAGATAAAGTCGGCACCGGCTCAGGCTTAGCCTCGCTCTTATCAATTTGGCGGCGTTCTTCTATTTTAGCCAGCTGCCGTTTTTCTAATTCCTGACGTTTTTCCTCTTTTTTTTTACTCAAACAATCGCGGCAATAAACCGGACGAATGCCGTCAGGTTCAAAGACGGTCGTAGTTTCTTGGCCGCAAGAGCTGCAAATAGCCGTGTAGCCGCCGGTGCTGATACTCTTAGGCTCTGGCCGCGGTTTTAACTCTTGGGCCGGAAAAGAAATCGGAGCCGCCGGCGCTGACGCGGCCTGACGGCCAATTGGGATCGCTGGCACGGGAGCTGGGGGAACAGAAGTAATATTTTCTCCGTCATTTTCATGCCAACTCATGATCTTTTCCTCAACCGTCTCCCGATCGGAAGCATAGTGCTCCCGTGAATAATCAATCACTTTCTGTTCATTGCCAGTTTTTTCCTCTTCTGACAAAGGCGGCAAACCTTTAGCGGAAAAAGGCGAGGAAGAAATGCCGTCAATCATAAGTTTCATATACATTTCATACTTTGGCAAATTGACAATATCCTCTTCGGTGAAAGTCGGCGTAAATTCCTTGACCAATTCTTCGGCGTCGGCCGCTCCGACACGGAAAACAACCATTGTGCCGACGTTGCCGAATACCGCCGGCTTAACTTTCTCGCTCAGCTGTTCAATATATTGATGCGCCAAAATCAAACTTAAGCGATATTTCCGAGCTTCCGACAAAATATTGGCGAAACTGTCGGTAGAGAAATTTTGAAATTCATCGATATACAAGAAAAAATCGCGGCGATCTTTTTCCGGCACATCCACGCGGCTCATGGCCGCCAGCTGGATTTTAGTAATCATCATCGCTCCCAACAAAGCGGAATTATCTTCGCCAATCCGGCCTTTAGACAGATTCATAATCAGAATCTTGCCGCTATCCATGATATCGCGGATATCAATCGCCGATTTGACCTGGCCGATGATATTTCTCATTAAAGAGCTGGACAAAAATTGGCCGACTTTATTTTGGATAGGCGAAACCGCCTCGGAAGCGAACTTATCGGCATAGCCGGAAAATTCCTTTTCCCAAAAAGCCTTGACGACCGGATCTTTGATGTTAGCTACGACGCGCTTGCGATAATTTTTATCGGATAGCATGCGGACGACGCCTAAAATCGTGGAACCGGGGAAATCCAGAATCGCCAGAATCGCGTTGCGTAAGATATATTCCAAGCGCGGCCCCCAAGAATCGGCCCATAATTTCTGAAAAACACCGATTAAACCAGAAGCGACCAAATGGCGCAAATGCGGCTCTACCTGTTCCACGACGTTAAAAGCAATCGGAAAATTAATATCAGCCGGATTGAAATAAACAACATCCTTTATCCTCTCGGTCGGGATAAATTCAATAATTTTTTCGGCCAAATCTCCGTGCGGATCGACCACGGCCACGCCGTGGCCAGCGCGGATGTCGTCCACGATCATATTTTCCAGAATCGTAGATTTGCCCATGCCGGTTTTCCCAATCAAATACATGTGCCGGCGGCGATCGTCGGTTTTAATGCCGAATTTTTTAAATTCGTTGCGATAAGTTGTTTGAGCGAATACCGCAATGTCTTTCATAAAAAGTATTCTTTAGTCTTAACCCAGCTTTAATTGAGAAGATTCCGATAATTTTGCAAGGCATTCTGGATAATAGGCGGCAGATATATGAATCCGAGGACTATCGGCACGAAAATTATAAAAAGGCGCAGGGCGCTCCAAATTTGCTGCCAGCGCATATATTTTTTAATATCGCTAATAGCTTTTAAAACCTCGGCGTTACTCTTCAAAGTATCCTGCAGCAAATTTTCCCATCTGTCCAATCCTTTTTTGTCTATTTCCGGCATATTTAAAATTTAACCGTTATCCGTTTTGATCACTTAACCGCGCACTTCGCATAGGCCGACATATTTCCGGCCGCTAGCCGCGAATCCCGCCATTTCCTGCGCAGTATATGCGGGTTTTCGTTCAAAATTATCATCTACCAGACCGGTGTCTGATTTAAAGTTCTGCAAGTACCACTTGCTGGCGCCTTCTATCAATTTTCCCATTTCTTCAAAATCAGCCTTTTCCAGCAAACCAGGAACAACGGTCGTCCTAAATTCATAAGGCAAGCCGCTCTGCTTTATTATATTAACACTTTTTTCAATATTTTTACAGTCAACATCGACGCCGACCACCTGGCTATACTTAGACAGCGGGGCTTTTATATCCATGGCTACATAATCAATCAGCCTATCTTTAATCAGCCCGGACAGCATGTCGGGATTAGTGCCGTTAGTGTCTAATTTGACGACATAACCAATTTTCTTGATGTCTCTAATAAAAGACGGCAGGTCGGGATGCAATGTGGGCTCCCCGCCGGTAATCACTACTCCGTCTAAACGGCCGTATCTCTCCGTTAAAAAAAGAAAAAGGTCCTTGTTTGAAATCTCGGAAAAACCTTTTTCTTTTTTATTTTTTTCGTCCTCTCCCTTACGGGGCAGGACAAGCATAGGGTTATAACAGAAATGGCAGCGGAAGTTACATCCTTGGGTGAAAATAATGGCCGCTAAATGATCGGGGTAGTCAAGAAGGGTTAATTTCTCTAAACCACCAATTATCATAGCTTTAAATTTATTCGCAGGAAACCTTGAAGGTTTTACGGTCCTGATACTCGGCAGCTTTCCCCGGGTTATAATTCTTAACCGGAGTAAGCCAGCCGACAACACGGCTGTAAACGATGCATTCTTGTCTTTGCGTCTGTATTGGGCTCATATGATTACTATTGATTATAAATTATTTTTATTTAAATTACAAATTATCGCTCTTGACCGATTAACGATTACTGATTAGCGGTTCTGATCTCTTCCACGCTCTCTTTATAGCCGATTTCTTCGTCGCATTTCGGACAATATTTATGCTCTCCGGAAAGATAGCCATGTTTCGGGCAAATGGAAAAAGTCGGCGTAATCGTAAAATAAGGCAAACGATAAGATTCCACGATTTTTTTCACCAATTTCTTAGCGGTATCACCGTTGGGCAAACGTTCTCCCAAATAACCGTGCAGAACGGTGCCGCCGGTATATTTGATCTGCAAATCGTCTTGCAAATCCAAGGCTGCGAAAATATCATCGGAGAAACTGACGTGCAAATGAGTGGAGTTCGTATAATAAGGATTGGCGCCGTCTCGTTTGACCGCCTCGGTATTGGCGCAAATTATGCCCGGATAAAGCTGCTGATCCTTTTTGGCAAAACGATAGGTGCAGCCCTCTCCCGGCGTCGCTTCAAGATTATAAAGGTTATTGGTTTCATTCTGAAAATCCATGAGTTTTTCGCGCATGAAGTCCAAAATTTCAGAGGCGAAAGCGTGACCCTCGGGCGTGGAAATATCTTTACCCATCAAGTTGAGAGCCGCTTCGTTCATGCCGTTAATGCCAATCGTAGAGAAATGATTTTTCCAATAAGTTCCAAAGTGTTCTTTGATATTTTCCAAATAGAACATGGAATAGGGATAAAGGCGGTCTTCGGTAAATTTTTCAATAATCTTGCGCTTTATTTCCAGACTTTCTTTGGAAATTTCCATCAACTGGAGAATCCGCTCTTTAAATTCCTCCTTGCTCTTAGCCAAGTAGCCGATACGAGCCAAATTCAAAGTCACGACCCCCAAAGAACCGGTCAAAGGATTGGCGCCGAACAGGCCGCCGCCGCGCTTGCGTAATTCACGATTATCTAAACGCAACCGGCAGCACATGGAACGGGCGTCATCCCTATTCATGTCGGAATTGACAAAATTTGAAAAGTAAGGGATGCCATATTTAGCCGTCATTTCCCAGGCCGGCTTTAAACATTCTCTATCCCAGTCAAAATCTTTATCAATGTTATAAGTCGGAATCGGAAAACCAAAGACGCGTCCGGAAGAATCACCCGCCAACATGACTTCGGCGAAGGCTTGATTGAACATATCCATTTCGGCCTGGAAATCTTTATACTTTTCGGCTTTGATTTCCCCGCCGATAATGACATTCTCATCGCCGATCATCGGAGACGGAGTCACATCCAAGGTAATATTGGTGAACGGGGTCTGGAAACCGACACGAGTCGGTACGTTGATGTTAAACATGAACTCCTGCAAACCCTGCTTAACTTCTTTATAGCTTAAATTATCATAACGAATAAAAGGCGCGAGGTAAGTATCAAAATTAGCGAAAGCTTGGGCGCCGGCGGCCTCTCCCTGAAGGGTATAAAAAAAATTGATAATTTGGCCGAGAGCGCTTCTAAAATGCTTGGGGGCATTACTCTGAACTTTTTCACTGACGCCCCTGAAACCGCGCAATAATAAATCTTTCAAATCCCAACCACAACAATAAGGAGCCAGCAAACCTAAATCATGGATATGGATATCACCGTTAATATGGCTGGCACGGATATTTTCCGGATACATCTTATTAAGCCAATAGCGAGCGGAAATTGAAGAGGCGATGTAATTATTCAAGCCTTGGACCGAGAAGCTCATGTTGCTGTTCTCTTTCAGGCGCCAATCGGCGCGACCCAAATAGTCTTCCAAGAGCTTGTCGTCAGCCGTGGAAGTATTTATATCGCGTAATTGGCGATGCTGGTCGCGGTACAAGATATAAGCTTTGGCGATTTTGATAAATTTGCTCTCTATCAAAACTTCTTCCACGATATCCTGGACTTCTTCAACGGCCGGGATACTATTCTTATGAAATTTTTGATTCAGACGGATAGTCACCTGATCGGACAATTTCTTGGCCAAGTGACGATCGTCCACTCCGACCGCCAAAGCCGCTTTATGAATGGCCTTAGCGATTTTATCTTGGTCAAAATCGACGATTTCACCGGATCGTTTAATCAACTTGCTGATAATTTCGGACATAATTTTATTTCTTTTCTTTTATAAGTTTATTCAATTCCTTGCGGAATTCATGGGCGTCCTTAAACGATTCATAAACCGAGGCGTAGCGGATATAAGCGACCGGGTCTATTTTTTTTAAATTTTTCATTACTGCTTGTCCGATTTGCCGAGAGGTAATTTCCGTTTTTTTCAAACGTTGCAAATCTCTTTCAATGGAATGAATTAATTTTTTAAAACGATCTTCGGTAATCGGCCGTTTTTCACACGATTTTTTCAAGCCATTCACCATTTTCTCTCGGCTATATGACTCTCTCCGGCCGTCGCGTTTTACAATTATCAAATCCAATAACTCTATTTCCTCATAAGTAGAGAAGCGGAAGCCGCATTTCAGGCATTCGCGGCGGCGGCGGATAGATAAGCCGTCGGGAGCAACTCGAGAATCGACGACTTTAGTATCCGGAAAATAGCAGATGGGGCATTTCATAAATATATAAATAAACCCTATATTTAGTGGCTGTTTAAAAATATAACCACTAAATATTGTATCTAAGGGTATTTTAGCAAAATTACCAGACCGGGTCAATTTAAGCTAATTTTCAAAAAAATATAAAGTTTTTTTTCACTTATCCACAGAATTATGACTCAAAACAAAGATGACCGATGAACAAAAAAAATTCCGCGTCAATACAAATGACACGGAATCAAGAAAAAAACTGACGGCAACTTGCAGAATAAAATTCTTATCGGTATTGAATTTTTATCGACTTTTAGCCCATCTTCTTCCGAATAAAGGCCGGCACGCTTAAATCGTCATCTTCATCAAGCACCGGCTTATCCACTTTCTTTTCCAAAGCCGGTTTAACTGGAATATTCTTAAAAACCGAGAACTTATTCTTATTTTTATCAACATTTAAAGTAGAATTAAATTCTTGTTCATTCTCCTTTTCGGTTATAAAGGTGTTTGGCGTATAGGTTTTTAAGGATTCGCTCTTCTGACTCTTGCCATGACCGTCAAAACCTGTCGCGACCACCGTAATTTTAATGGAATCTTTCATCTTTTCGTCAACGACCGCACCGAAGATAATCTTGGCGTCTTCGTCGGCCGCCGAAGTAATAACCTTGGCCGCCTCGCTCACCTCAGTCATGCTCAAATCAGGACCACCGGTAATCGTAAATACGATGCCTCTGGCGCCATCAATGGACATATCCAGTAAGTTAGAGTTAATTGCGTCCTTGGCGGCCTCTACGGCCTTATTTTCGCCCGTAGCGGTACCAATACCCATCAGAGCCGAACCGGCGTTAGCCATAACCGCTTTGACATCGGCAAAGTCGGCGTTAATTATGCCGGGAACGGTAATAATTTCCGCTATACCCTGGACACCTTGGCGCAAAACATCATCAGCAATCTTAAAAGCGTCCAAAAGCGAGGTTCTTTTATCAATAACTTGCAATAATTTATCGTTAGAAATGGTAATAATCGTATCTACCTTATCCGCCAACTCGGAATAGGCGCGATCGGCTATATTCTTGCGCTGTCCGCCCTCAAACATAAACGGCTTAGTTACTACCGCGACAGTCAAAGCCCCTAAATCCTTAGCTATTTGCGCGACTATCGGCGAAGCACCGGAACCGGTGCCGCCGCCCAGACCGCAAGTGATAAACACCATATCGCAGTCTTTCAAAACTTCCCGCAATTCATTTTGCGATTCTTCGGCCGCCCCTTTGCCCAAATCGGGGTTCATACCCGCTCCCAAGCCTCTGGTAACGGTTTTGCCGATATGGATTTTCTCCGAAGCTTTATTATAATGCAAAGCCTGGACATCGGTATTAACGGCGACAAAGCCGACTCCTTTAATACCATTGGCAATCATACGGTTAACGGCGCTTCCGCCGCCGCCGCCGACTCCAACCACTTTTATTTTCGCAAATGTTTCTATTTCCGGTTTAACTTCAGCCATACGATTCTTCTATATTAAATGTTTTAAATTACCCTAACCGGCTAACGCCGCCGCGCCAAGGTTTTTTATTTAGGCATTATTTTATTCCACAAGCCTTTAGTTTTTTCCAACAAACCATGAAAATTCTTCTTTAAATCTATACTATGACCGCCACCGACAACATCGGTATGCGCTCCCCATATTACCAAGCCCAAAGCCGTCAAAAATTCCGGACTCTTAACTTTATCGATAATAACATTAATATTTTTAGCCGCCCCTAAAGCTGCCGGCAAGCGTAGCTTTTTCTTGGAAGCTTCAACCAGCCCGTCTAATTCCGCGCCGCCGCCGACAAAAATAATCCCCGCCGGAAGCATGCCGGAACGATCAATCCGTTTAAATTCATTATCGACTTTATCAAAGATTTCTTCAACGCGGGCGCTGATTATCTCCGCCAAATATTTACGCGAGATAACGCTAATATCATCATTTACTTCCTCTTCTTTAACCAATTGGCTGATATCCACTTCATCTTTTTTATTGATATCATCGGCTACAGCTGTTCCATATTCATGTTTGACCCTTTCAGCTAAATTAATCGGGCAACGCAAGCCGATAGCGACGTCGGCGGTAATATGCTCGGCGCCGATAGGCAGAACCGCCGTATGGATCAGATTGCGGTCTTCATAAACGGCCAAACTGGTAGTTGAGGAGCCGAGGTTGACAAGAGCCACGCCTAATTCTTTCTGCTTGGTGCTCAAAACCGCTTCGGCGGCCGCCAGCGGAGCAATAACCAAATCTTCAATTTCCAAACCGGTACGATAAATTGCCTTAGTTAAATTTTTAATCTGAGTGCTCAATCCCTGGACGATCAAAGTCTCCACTTCCAAGCGGATGCCGTTCATGCCGATAGGATCTTTGACATCGCCTTGATTATCAACGCCGAATTTAATCGGAATAACATGTAAAATTTCATAATTAACCGGCACCGCCAAAGCCCGGGCGGCTTCAATCGCTCGATTGACATCGTTTTCATTAATTTCTCCGTCGCTGCGGCCCACCGCTACCACGCCCTTGGAGCGCTCGCATTTGATATAAGGGTCGTTAATGCTTACCCAGACGCGGGAAATCGGGACGCCGACAAGACGCTCGGCTTTTTCCAAACAAGCGGAAATAGAGGAGGTCGCTTCTTCAATACTATTGACGATACCACGATTAACCCCGGCGGTCGGGACGGAAATCGCGCCGATAATTTGCAACTCATCACCGGCCGGTCCGGCAATCTGCTGTCCTATTACTAGACGAATAGAGGTGGAACCGATATCCAGTCCGGCGATAACATTATCTTTCATAGCTTTTTATGCTTTAAATAATTGCTGTTAATATTATACAAAATTTCTGGAAATTAAACAATTCTTTGACTCCCTTAAAACAAGCCCAAATACCAAGCAATCAGCTTTTCGCCCCAAATTAAGGTAATAATAGCCCCACTGGCTAAAAATGGGCCTAAAGCGATACGAGACTTAAAATTCTTTTTAGCCTTAGAGACTAGAATTAAGCTGATAATTGACCCTAAGCCATAAGACAAAACCATTATCAAAAGCAGTTGCCCGGCACTGGGAAAAGCTGCCCCCAAATAAGCGCCCAGCCAAATATCGCCTTCACCGATTCCCTTTTTTCTTGTCAGAAAGTATTGGAACAAAAAGAAAACGGCTCCGACCGCCACATAGAATAACTCCATCATCCAGGATATTCCCAAAACGATATTCAAGATTAAAACCAAAATTCCCATAAACCAAATAAATTTGACGGGGACGAGCTGCCAGCGGAAATCATAGACGAATACCACCAATAAGGTGACAATAAGCAGCCAGTCTCGCATCAAGAGCCAAGAAAATTGCGGCGATAAAGCATCTGATGTGAAAGTCCAAAGAAATAACACGGCGGTAATAAGTTCTATCAGGGGATATTGCCAAGAAATGTTCCGGTGGCAATGGCGGCAACGGCCGCCGAGCAGCACGAAGCTCAACAAAGGAATATTGTCGTACCAAACAATAGTCTGCCGGCAATGCGGACAATAAGAGCGGCCGCCCAAAGTTTCTTCTTTATGCATGCGCCAAATCAAACAATTTAAAAAACTGCCGATAATCAGGCCGAAAATAAAAACAAAAACTAAAAATAGAGCGGGCATATTTTATATTGAAAAATTTTCTAATATCTTGGAAATTTTTTCTTCCACCTCAGCCGGAGTTATCTCTTTTAAGCAAGTCAGGCGTTCGCAATAACTAAGTTCGCAATCTCGGCAAGCCGGTTGAAAGATTAACACTTCGGCTCCGGGAGGAGCCCAAACGTCCGGATCATTGGCGGCTGAAAAAATAGAAATTACCGGGCGGCCCAAAGCGGCGGCCAAATGCGCCGGGCCGGAATTCGCACCGATAAAAATATTAGCTTTTTTTATTATGCGAGCCGTTTCTACCCAAGGCCGACCGCTTAAATCAATACAGACACCAGCTAAATTCGGGAGTTGTTTAAATAAGGCCTTGGAATCGTCCTGACTGCCAATGATTATTATATTATACCGATTAACAAGTCGCGTGAGAAGATTGCCCCAATAAATAAGCGGCCAGCGTCGCGACTGCGTACTGGCTCCCAAGTGGACAACAATTACAAATTTCGATTTATCAACGCTATCTATGAACTGGCCCATATCAGATAACTCCAAATTATTATATCTTGATAAGCTAGGTGGGCAATTATAATCAGAAGACGCGGGCGTAAAGACATCAGCTAAAGACAACAGGGCTTTATATCTTCTTATCTTGTCCGGTTGCGAAACGGGGTGTGTCAATAAGAATCCTAAACCGCCATTATTAAATCCGACTCGAAAAGTTATTTTAGACAATAACATTAATAATATAATTATCGGATCGCCTTTCACGTCAAGAGCGACATCATATTTTTCAGATCGAACTATTTGTCTTAATCTAAATAGCGCTAAAAGAGATCTTAAAAGACCTCTTTCTCCGCCCGACCACGGTAACTCGGCATAAAATACCTTCCCTAACATTGGTGAGTTCAATAACACCTTCTCTCGTCCAGGAACACAAACTAAATCAACTTTTTTTCCAGAAAAAGCAGATAACACCGATAACAACGGGGCGCTAATAACCAAATCTCCGGCCCCGCCAAGATTAATAACCAATATTTTATCAATCGGCTTGGCAATTTTCGGCTTGGAAAGAAAAAATATGAAACCAATGGCGTCTATAACACGAAAAAACATCCTCAGCAACGATGAGCGATAAAAATAATAATCAGGCCAGACTCGGTCACAAGATTCTTTCTTTTTATTTTTTAAAAACATTTTTTTATAATTACAGATGATTGTTATTCTCCGCTACCTTCATAATAAGCAAACATTTTTGTGGGAGAATAAGATACCTTATAGCGCGGCTCAATATTCAAAAGCAAGCTAGTGAGCGCCTCCCTATCATCGGGGCGATGATAAGTGCAAATAGACAAACGAGGATGAAATTTGTTAATAGCAACCCTGGATCCAATCAGCAAATCGCGCTCGCTGCCTTCAATATCGGCTTTAATAAAATCAATTTGTTTTATTTCCCCTGATTCCACCAGGCTATCAAGAGTTTTCATGGCTACTTTTTCCGAAAATACGCTATTAAGATGCTCTGCCGAAAAAACAGCTGAACTGCTGCCTAAATCACTAGGAATATTAAAATTAACCATTTTGTCGCTGTCTCCCAAGGCCAAAGATTTAATTATGACATTATCTAATCCGTTTATCCGGACATTACGCTCCAACAACGACCTCGTAATCTTAACCGGCTCAAAAGCGTAAACTACGCCTGATGAGCCGATTTTTTTACCGGCAAAAATAGTAAACAGCCCTAAATTGGCGCCGGCGTCGACGACATGATCCCCGATTTCTAGAGCTACTTTACCGCTCTCATAAGGCCCTTCAAAAAAATATACCTTATTTTTAATAAAAGTATTATAAAAATACTTATGGTCATTACCCCAAATAGAAACCAAGTCCGCCATTAAGGCGGCCAAATCATTGGCTTCATAATAAAAACTAAAATCTAAAAAATTTATTTTTTTATCTAAAAAATTAGTTTTTATCAAACCTTTCTTTTCCAAAAATTTAACAAAATGGACGCCGCGGCGCCGAGCGGCCGGCCGCAATGACCATAATATTTCCGGCCAATCATTATAAGAAGACTCGCGTAGTAACACCAAAATTCGCTTTAAATTATCTTTGATTTTATCAGCTTTGGCTCTATTCATAATATTATTTCTTATACTCGGAAATTAATTGGCCAATCTCCCCATCGTCGGGCGCCAGTTTCAAGGCTTGTCCCAATAAATCCAAAGCTTTATCTTTCTTTCCCTGCTCTTGATACAAGGATGCCAGAGCGACCAGCCATTTATAATCACCGGGGTTGCGAACGGAGCCATGCGCGGTATGCTGAGCGGCCGCTACTAAATCGCCGCGCCGATATTCCATGTCGGCCATTCTCTTCAGCAAGACAAAATCATCCGGATTGCTTTGATAGGCCAAGCTAAAATATTTCTCAGCGGCGGCGAAATTATTTTGCCGTTCATAGATGGCGCCCATGTTTGCATAAATAAAATACTGATACCGCCGCACCAAATCACGATGCGGATCATTCAGACGCCGGTCGTCAACCGAAGGTAAATTCAATAAAGCTAAATTATAAGCGACTAAAGCTTCTTTAAAATTTCCCTCGTTTATGCTTAATTTCCCCTGCTCCAAATAAACTAAAGGCCAATAGGGAGTAATGGCTATGACCTTATCAAGATAATCTTGGGCAATCTGGTAGCGTCCGAGCGCGTTATTAATTTTTGCCTTAACCAACAAATCTTTATAGCTATTCTCCGGCAAAGACATGGCGACTGCCTCCAACTTATCCCGAACCACCTTCTTGGGCGTCAACTCGTCAATGGATCGATAGGCCTCACTTAATTTTTCACCCCAGAAAGAATCATAGGAGGCTTGATTAATCGGATTAGTCTTTTCCTCCTTGAGATAATCGTCTATAACTAAGGCGGTAAAATAATCCGGCTCGGCCAACAAGAAATAAATCTTGTTAAAATAATAATCGGCCGATAGAGTCCTAATAGCAGCTCCCAATCGCCAATAGACCAAGACGGTAAACAACGAGACGGCCGCAATTTTTATAATTTGATATAATATCTTCCTAAAAAATATACGCTCAGATTTTAACGGCCAATCCAGAATAAATTCTTCGTCTGTTTGATAATTAATCGCGACCAGCATGGCCAAAAATAACCAAAAATAAATTTCTCCAGCCACTATAGAAAAACTGAACAGGAGAGAAAACAGATAAGCGGCCGCGCCCAAAGCCAAGGCTAAAGACAAGGACGGCATTTTCTTTTTCCTGATATTTCCGACCGCCAGAGAAAAGAAAAAATAATACAAAACAAGAGACAAAGCCAAACCATAGAAACCGGCGCTTAAAACAATATCCAAAACTAAATTATGGGCGCGATCGGCGGATTGGCCGACATCGCCGTAAACCGCCCAATCCGGTTCATAATATTTAATAAAGATATTATCGCCGCCTTCCAAGCCATAACCGAAAGCCGGCCGCGCCTTAATGGCGTCGACCGCCGCCACATAGAAATTAGCGCGGGCGCCGATACTGCCATACTGGTAGTCTCCCCAGCCTCCCGAGCGACTACTCCAAATGAAAGCGGCGGACAAAGAAATCAAGACAGACAGAACCAAAAAACTAAAGCCGATAAATATTTTCCGCCGGCGAGACCAGGCCGAAGTGGCAAGCAGATAAATTACATAAACGGCGACGGCAAAAAAGAAAGCTGCCAAACCGCCGCGGCTGCCAGTGAAGAAAAGGGCGATTAACTGTAAAGCCGCGCCAAAAAAATAAGCCGATTTTATCAGAAAACGCCGCTCACTCCAGCCCAAATATATACCAGCCGGAATGACCAATAACAGCCAAGAGGCCAAAAAGTTAGGCTGGCCAAAAGTTGAAACAATACGATGGGTCAAATAGGGCGCTTCTGGCCAAATTAAAAAATCAATATTTAAAATCTGTAAAATGCCATAGGTGGCCACGAGCGAAGCCGAAACGAAAGCGCTGATAATTATTCTCCTGATCTTTTTGCTCTTATTATCGCTTCCGACCGGCCAATGATTGTTCAGCGTAAGGATATTAAAGCTAAGGAGAATAAAGCAGGCAAAATATAATAAATAGTAATTCAGTCCAGCCTGCCTTTCAACCGTCCCATAGAAACTCAGCAAAGGATTATCGGAAAACAAAATAGAAACACTTAAGCCGGCAATAAATACCAGCGGCCACAACCAATATTTTTTAAAGAATCCCAGCCAGGGAAAATTAAGGCGGCGACCGAAAAAAACTAATTTCAAAGCGGTAAAGAAGAATAATAGCCAAAAAATAATTTTAAGAACAATCGCTTTATTAAATTCAAAAATATTATAAGTCGGGAAAAAATAGGCGAACCATAGAGGAACTACAAAAATCAACGCCAAATAGACGGTTTCAATCAATAAATCTAAAATTTCCCGACCAAAGTCGGCCGATAGAGGCTGGCTAGAGTCAAATTTCCGGCTAATCTTCATATACTGATAGTATAACAAATAAAAAAAGATCCGCCATCAGCTGGATAGAGGCGGGCCTTTTGATATCTGACGAGAAGTTTGGTTATTTGTGGCGGCGGGTAAGATTATCCCAGACCACCAAAACCGGAGAAGCGATAAAAATGGAACTGTAAGTACCGACAAAAATACCTACTACTAAGGCTAAAGCGAAATCTTTAATGGTATCGCCTCCAAAAAATAAGATGGCAATCAAAGCTAGGGTAGAGGAAATTGAAGTATTGATTGAACGGGTAATAGTCTGATTAACGCTGCGATTGATAGTGTTCTCAAAATCTTCTTGGCTCTTGGGAAGATTTTCGCGGATACGGTCAAAAACGATGATGGTGTCACTGACGCTATACCCTAACACAGTCAGAACCGCCGCGATAAAAGGGGTATTTATTTCCACCCCGTAAAAATGGCCCAGAACAGCGAAGACGCCGAGAATAAACAATACATCGTGGATCATCGCTATAATCGCGGCAATACCGTATTTCCATGAAGCCACCGGCTTGGACACTTTCTTGAAAGCCCAGGAAATATAAATAATAATCATGATGAAAACGATGGCAATCGCGTTAAAGGATTTGCTCTTCAATTCCTGGCCGATGCTGGAGCCGACCGCGTCAAATTGCAATTCCGTGGCCGGAGTATTGGTTTTAGCCATCGCCAAATCTTGGAGTTTGGAAAGAACGGCTTGGTGCGCCTCCTCGGTGCTTTCTTTGAATCTTAAAATCACGGAATCATTGGTCGGCTGGACAACCAACCCATGAATATCCACGCCCTTCAAGCTGTCTTGGATTTCCGTCACGGTCGGCTGGTAGTTCTTGAAACCGACTTCCAGCAAGCTACCTCCGGTAAAATCAACCCCGAAATTTAAGCCCCAGAAAAACAGGGCTAGAATAGAACCGATAACCGCCAAGGTAGAAAAAGTCAGGAAAAATTTTCTCTTTTGGATTATTCTGTAAATCATATGTTTAAATTAATATTTATTCTGGCTTATGTTTGGCGGAAACGCCCAAGAGCCAAGTTCTTTTATCCAGCCAGCCGCCGATAATCACCACGAGCAAAGTATGGGTAATGACAATAGAACTGAACAAAGAAACGGCGATACCGATAAATAAGGTCGTGCCAAATCCTTGGACGGCCGAGGTGCCGAAAAACATCAATATCAGACAAGTGATAATCGTGGAAATATTACCGTCGCGGATGGACGGCCAAGCGCGCTTAAAGCCGTCCTCAACCGCTTGGCGCACAGATTTTCCAGCCTTAAGCTCTTCTCTGGTGCGGGAAAAAATAAGAATGTTGGCGTCAACGGCGATACCGATTGAAAGGATGAATCCGGCTACTCCAGATAATGATAATGTCACCGGTTTCAACGCATAGAAAAATAACAACAGGCCAATGATAGTGAACAAAAAAGCCATTGTGCCGTCAAATATTTTCAATTCGCTGAAAGTATAGAAAATAAGCCCGATCATAATAATAACCAAGGCTAGCGCCAACCAGATCGGTAAGGCCTTAAAGATGGCTAAAACCGTCAAGCCATAGACCAAAAGGGACAAAACCGACAATAAACCGGGAAGACGATAATAAATTACCATAAAAATGGAAACCAACAACAAACCCAACAAACCGGCCGTCATGCTATTATCAATTGATTTTGAGCCCAAGCTGGCTTCAACCGTTTTTTGAGAAATTAAAGTTATCGGCACCGGCAAAGCTCCGGAGTTCAATCTTTTGACCAACAATTTTGCCTCTTCCACGTTAAAATGTCCGGAAATGGAAGCCTGCCCGCCGGTGATCTTATCATTCACCGTCGGAGTGCTGATGGCGTAACCATCCAAAAAGATAGCCACCGGCTTACCGATATTACGGGCGGTAATTTCTTCAAATAATTTAGCGCCTTCAGAGTTAAATTCCAAAGAAACTTCCGGAGATCCGTCGCTAGGATTGAATTGGACCGAGGATCTTTTTAAATATTTCCCGGTTAACTCAGTATTTTTCCAATTGTTAGGGTCGGCGTTGACATCCAATGCGATCGCAGACGAAGTGGCGGAATCAGGTATAATCTGAGCCTGAGTAGCATCTCCCTGCTCTTTAAACTCCAAAATCGGGGTGTCGCCGATGGTTTTAATGGCTTCTTTGATATCTTTAATCCCGGCTAATTCAGCAATAATACGATATTCGCCGCTAGCGCTCTTGTTAACCTGAACCAACGGTTCACTGACACCAAAAGCATTAACTCGCCTCTCAATCACGTCACGGACCGATTCCATGGCATCGGCTCTATCGGCGGCGGGTATATTGCTGACATCGGCTGAATAGACCAAATGGGCGCCTCCTTGCAAATCAAGGCCCAGATTATAAGGCAATTCTTTGACAGCCGGTAAAACCACTAAATCGTTTGTTTTAGAGGCTAATTTGTTAGCTAAATTATTGTACACTGAGCCTCCGGCGCTTAGTCCGGCCATGATGGCAAAAATAAAAATAACAGCCAAAACCCACCAGGCCTTGGATTGAGCGGATAATTTTGAGAATTTTTGGATAAGTGACATATACTTATTTTATATTAGCTTAAACTGGTTTTATCTTAGAATAGGTGGAATAAAAAATCAAGCCAAAGCGGCCTTTACAAAAATCCGTTTTTTATTTATAATTTAATTTACCGTTAATTAACTAATATTTCTAAATATGCCATTAATACCAACAGTTATTGAAAAGGACGGACAAGTAGAGCGCGCCTATGATATCTATTCCCGACTTTTAAAAGACAGAATAATTTTCTTGGGCGAGGCCATTGACGACCATGTCGCCAACATCGTGATTGCGCAATTATTATTTTTGGATGCCGAAAACAAAGATGCCGATATTAAATTCTATATTAACTCTCCCGGCGGCTCGGTCAGCGCCGGCATGGCCATCTATGACACCATGCAGTATATCAAATCCGATGTTTCCACCATTTGCGTCGGTTTAGCCGCTTCCATGGCTTCGGTCTTGCTGGCCGCCGGCAAGGCCGGAAAGAGATTCGCCCTGCCTAACAGCGAAGTGATGATCCACCAAGTTATGGGCGGCGCCGAAGGCCAGGCTTCCGATATTAAAATACGAGCGGAGCACATCCTGAAAATCAAAGACAAAATGAATAAAATATTGGCTCAACATACCGGACAAAAAGTAGCGACGATTGAAAAGGACAGTGATCGCGATAATTTTATGAGCGCCGATGAAGCCATGAAATATGGCATCATTGATAAAGTTATCGGCCAGACCAAAATTTGAACAATTTTTTACCACTACAAAACCCCTTAGCCTGACAGCTGAGGGGTTTTAAGTTGACAGCGATTATTTAATGACCAAGGAGTTGATCATCAATTTGAAAATATTGGGGTAGGCTAATCTATCGGCCACGGCCGAGATATAGGAAATTACATAAATATTTTTATGATTCAAATCGGTCAAATAAAAATTCAGGTTATCGGTTCCTATGACTCCGTCCCAGCTAGCCGAACTCAAGAGCTGATCATAAGTGGCGGAAACATCGGAAAAAGCGCTCTCATACCAACCTAAGATGCCAGCACGGTCGGAATTTTCCTGGGCAGAAATCTGGATGAGAGAATTATCCGGTGCCGTAAAAATAACGGTCGCATTACCGGTCAAGGATTGCGCTACCCAATCTCTGGGATAAAAAATACTGTAAGAAAAAATAGGGTTATTATATTCGGATAGATAGGCATTATCGGACAGCTTACCCGCTCCAGCCGGATTGTAACCTTTATTTATCTCCGTCAAATCGCTATAGCCGTCGCCGTCGCTATCGCTGAAGGTGGCCGATGTGCCCAATAGGATTTCTTCATCATCAAACAAGCCGTCGCTATCGCTATCCAATAACGGGATTGGGGTACTTGAGGAGGCGATGGCCGTTTGATCCAGCAAAGAATTGACATCGGAAGAGGTAGCAATCTCCGAGGGAATCGGGGTGACCACAGTCGCTGGCGTGACGGTCGCCGTTTCAGGCGCCGGTGTCAAATCGGCGGTATCAGTTTTAACCATCTCCAGCGTAGTCGGCGCGACGGTCGCCGCCAAATTTTTTCCGGCTGTCGGCGAAATTATATAATGATAACTCAAATAGACTAAAATGCCTATAAAGATAACGCCACCGGCAATTATCAGCAATCCGACCGCTTTAAAATTAGACTCTTTTGCGGCTTCTTTATTTAAACCGAAACTGCCGTCCGAGCCAGCGATGGAATCAAAAAAAGATCCGCTTAATTTAGCCGGGGTAGGCATATTATGAACAATCAAATCTTGGCTGGACGGCAAACCGGCCGCTTCAGGCTGACTTTCTTGTTTCTCTGATTGTTCTTTATTTTTGCCAAACATAATTTAAAACATTCTCCTACTGCCAAAATAATAAAATGGCGATTAGGATCATCAGCCCTCCCAGCGATAAACCTAAAAATAGCCATTTTTTAAAATGGCTGTTTGAAGTCTGGGGCATGGTGTGCAGGCTTAAAGATACTCGGGGAAAATTTCGAGAACCGATAAAAGCACTGGTCCGCGACCGGGGCTTATTGTTTAGATTTCCAGTTATCATAGCTGAATATTATTGAACTGTCGAAACGGCTTGATCGGCTGTCATTATATCGGACAGCTTACCCGCTCCATTGGGGTTGTATCCGCTTTTTACTTCCGCTCCGTCCAGATAGCCGTCGCCGTCGGTATCGGCGCTCAGAGGATTAGTCTTATAAATTTTAACTTCTTCGTAATCGCTTAAACCGTCGTTGTCGGTATCGATGATATTAATGTTAGTGCCGGCCGCTTGCTCTTCTGCGTCGGTTAGACCATCGGAATCGGAATCTACCATTGAAATCGGGGCAATAATCGGCACTGCGGCTTCGGATGAAGTTGCTAACGGAGCGTTGACTCCTGGTATAAGCGGAACAGAGGCGGTGGCGATAACATCGCCGGCGGGTTCCACAAAGGAACCGGATGAAGTGGCGGGGACAGTAGTAGCCGGCGCAGAAGCCGGAACGGACGCCTGATCATCAGACTGGGTGGTCGGAGTCGTTGCAACCGGAATTTTTAAAAATTTACTATAAACCAGATAACCACCCAACGCTAAAACGATTACAGCGATGGCGATTATAATAATCTTGAATAATTTATCTTGGCCTTTTTTCCCTTGGGCGTCTTCTGACATATCTTCAGTAGCCGTCAAACCGATTTTTTGCGTGTCAATCTCAGAAGAACCGGTTTTTTCCGGCGCGGAAGCCGCGGTCAAATTGGAATTTTGTGATAAGGACCGGGGGGCGTCTTGAGCCTTATCGGTTTCAGCAAAAATATCGTCAACCGCCGGACGAGTTTGATTGTTAGAGTCGTTTAAATCGTTAAACATATAAGTTGCTAATTATTATTATCTCTATTATAACGAAATTTTGATATTTTGCCAATTTTATTTATTTATTTCTTCTTGTCGCGGACTCAAAGATCCTATCTTGGAAGCATCATTAACTATATCGGCATCGCTATTAATAAGTTTATAAACCGCCGGCTGTCCATTGGCATCACGTTTCAATACTTGAGCTTTGATGTTATCATCTAGACTGAAAGCAGCCTTCTCTTGAGAAGTCAAAAATTCCGGCTGAGAGAAATTAACGTTGCCAGTCGACAAGCTGTCCTGATTCTGGATAGCGCTCTTCCGGCGATTGACAATGGCCAGAACCAACGCTGTGATAAGCATCAATCCTAAAATGCCAATGATAATATTCTTTTTATTTTTTATCATATCATTCAAAATTAAACGCGATTATTAGCTGCTCGGCGCGATAATCAATTGGCGCTAGATACTTGGCTAAAAAATGTATAACGGCAATAAATGGTTGAATAGGTTGCGAAACCATAAGCCCAAATCTGCTGATATGGCAAATAATTTCCTGGCCTGACGCCAGCGGTCCCCACAATGACGGCGGTCGGCCAACTGGAATCGTTAAAATCTATGGAGTTCCAGCCAGGATACAAAACGCCTACGCACTTCCAGCCGTTAATATCGTCGGTAGTCATGCTTTGGCAAGGCGCTTGATTTAAAGTGGCAGAGAATCCGTATATACCACCCTTATCTATTGCCTGTATCGCCATAACATTCTTACCGGGCTTAACGGTAACCTGGAATTGCTCAACGTTATGCCAATCGGTGCCGTTGCCGACCAAAGAGCCGTTAAAATAAGTGATATGAGAATTGTCGGCGCAAACTTGAATATTAGCTTGTTTCGGACAACAAGCGCTGCTATCGGCGTTGCATAAACTGTTACTGGCACATGTTCCGCATAGCCCACCGCAACCGTCATCGCCGCAGACTTTACCGGTGCAATTGGGCGTGCAACAGTAGCTTTGTTCATGGCTAGAATCGATGAAGGGGCTGAAACAGACTTGAGTATCATTATCGCATAAGCCGCAGACATCGCCGCAACCGTCGGAACCGCAAGTTTTATTAGTGCAATCCGGAATGCAAGGACAAACGCCGCAATCCGCCTGACAATTGGAACAAGTTTCCATGGTTTTACCGTTGACGGAAGCCTGACAATAAGTGTCACCGCAATACCCGCCGCCTTCTAAAGGCGACTTAAAGATACAATAGGTATTGGTAAATATGGGGTTAGGCACTGACGAACCGACTTCAGTTCGGCAACCGTATTGAGCGTTTATTTTGCTAGCTGCCGGCGTCGAGATGACTCCTTGCAAGCCGTCGCAATCTTCATAGCCGTCATTATAAATTCCGCCTCGGCCCTCGTTATTGGGATATTCTATCTTTCCGTCACCGCAATAATTATTAAGCTTCAAAACAAAAGCCTGAGAAGACGAGGCGCCGTATTCATTAATGGTTTTTACCCGGATATTATAGCCAGCCACGCTCGGCGTAGCCTCCGCGGCGGTACCGCCGGAAGAAGCGCTAATAGTCGGGCGACCGGAAATGACCGCGTCGCCGGCAGAAGATAAGGCAAGCCCGGCTGGCAAACCGCTGACAGAATAAGTTAAGGTGTGGTTTCCCTGCGTACGCGGACCAATAAAACAACTATAATCGGTATCAATTCGCGCCTGGGTCGCGCAGTCAACGTTCAGCTGAGGCTGCTCGGAAATAATCTTAAGATTCAAATCTTTGGGATAAACCAATCCGTTTTTATCGGTGATGTTAATGCGATATTTTATATTGGCGTCTTGATAGAATTTATGGGTCGTAGCAATCAAACCGGCATAATCAACTTTAAAATTATTCCCGGATAAGGCCGTAAAAGTCCGAGACAGATTAAAACCATTCAAAATATCATAAGAGCCGGAAGTCTTGGAAACCGCATAAGCTGCCGATGGGGTGGCTAAATTCTTACTGGAAAAAGTAAAATTATAATCAAATGGAATCTTGGGATCCAGAATATATTCGGCATCGGCCGCTTCAATCCGAGGAGCGTCTGGTAAAATTACGATTTTGGTTGTTGTTGATAAAACTCCTCCCTGGCTATCTGAAACCGTTAATTTCAAATTATAAATTCCCGGCGCCGCGGCGCTGGAAGCATAAACTTTTTTTTGAGTTGGATCGCTGGTGCTCTGTAAACTAACCCATGATGGTCCGGCAATAGACCATGTCAACGGATTATTCTCCGCGTCTACGACTTTCAAAAAACCGCTGAACTCCATATTGGCTTGACCAATTAAAAATTGATCTACCAATGACGGCACGGTATTATTAGTAAAAGCGCCGACAACGATGCCTCGGCCGCTGACACAAGCGGAACTGGTCGGGTCAGTTTCATCTGGCAAAAAATGATAATTAACATCGGTCGCTCGAGTTTCCAGCGTAGCGCATAAATTATAATCCGCTCCGTCGGAATCGGTAGAATAAGCAAAAGCATAGCTGCCGGCCGGAAGAGTTAGAACATCGCCGCCGGAGTTAAAAATAAATTTTTTTGATTCCGCGCTCCAGCAGGTTTTAACATCATAGCCGGGACACGCACCCAAACGGTTAATCGGATCCGCCAAGTTTTGGCTGACGGCAATGTCGGACAATAATGACTGAGTCCAGCTCGGCCAAACCGATAAACTGTTGTTAGCCAGATAAGTGCCGGACGATAAACGCGGATAATAGTTACTCCGCTGCTTAAAATTAAATAAAGCTTCTTTCATTTCTTCCAGCTGGCCCAAGCGCTTTACATCCCGCGTGATTTTAGATTTGATGCTGTTACAGAATAAAGCGCTGGGGCAATCGGTATCAACCAAGCAATTTTTAGGCGTTTTTAATAAACAAGAACTGGAGGCGATGCCGGCGACAGCGGTCGCGCAATATTGATCGGCCGGGCACTCGGTGTCTGAGTTGCAAGCCGTTCCCGATATGGAACAGTCAGGAACTAGAGTAGCGCCGTCCGTTATATTATTGTTAAATTTCCAATGCGACACTATTTGTCCCAAGATATCGACCGTTTTAGCGGCAGAGTCTTGGTTATAAGAAATGAGATAGATGTTGGTATAAATTCCCCGCGAGGCCGTATCAACATTAGCGGCGTTTACGTAAACCGTCCGGCCGTCTCGGATTGCCTCGTAACCATCAACAACTAAGGCTTGCGGCGCACCCGAAAATCCCTGGCTTTCATACCAACGAACGATACTATAATGATTAGGGTTGGGAATAACCCGCACGGCGATAGCGTCGGCAGCATCGACGGAAACATCAGCGGACTGTGCTTGAGAATATTTAAAAGACGCCAATAATACAGACAAGATAGAAAAACCTGTTGCCATTAAAAACCAAAATTGATGCTTTTTATTCATAATGTTAAAACTAATAATTGTAACCGCCTAAGGTAAGGCGCATACTCCGGCTACGCATGATAATTCCGCCGATTTAGCGCTTTCATTCTTATATTTATCCAAGGCGGAAACCGCGAAATAGTCACCGTCAAATTTGAACTGGCTGGCATCAAAAGAAATGCCGGTAACTCCATTATTAGAATCAAAGGATTCGCCGTAAGCTCCTGATTTTATACCATGGTATAAGCGATAGAAAGAAGCGTCGGAAGACGTCGCCCAGCTAAAAATATCCTTAGAGCTGGAAATATCTACTTTAAGCCCACTTGGGACGGCGGGCGGAGTTTTATCGCTTGGAGTGGCGTTTTTTTCCGACGATAATTGGCTTTCAACTTTATTAGTAGAAATCACACTGACCTTAAAAACATAATTAGTCCCGTCAATCAGCCCGTTGATGACATCGCTGCAATTATAGCTGCTTCCGGTTAAAATACAGTTTCCCAAAGGAACATCTTTATAGAGCATCGCCCCTTTATTTGCCGGGAGATAATAAATTTTATAAGCGCCGACATTGCTGGCGGCCGATTGCCAGCTTATCTTAACCGCTCCGCCGGTCTGCAAATCGACCGCCTCGCTAATCGCCCCGCCGGCAATTCCGGCTTCACGGAAAAAATATGATTCTTTCAAAACGTTCCAGATACACAGGCCATCCTTAATGCCGTCTCCATTATCATCGCCGCCGCAGACAGAGCCGCTGACGGTACAGGCGCTTCTATCGGTACTGCATACCAGATTAGAGCTCTGCCCGCGAATGACAGCCTTATTGAGAATGGCCGGCAAGTCGTCTATAGTTCCGGCCGCGCCGGCATCGCGGCAATAATAAAATTTATAATTATAGTTGGCGCAAGCTCCGCCGATAGAATTAGCGCAATTATCCGCCCAAGGGGACCACAAGCCATTATTGGCTACCGGTGGCCAAGGATTCTGGCAGGAAAACACATAGACATCGGCGGCATTATTATAACCGTTGCCGCCGGAATAAGCGTTGCAACAATTGGCGGAACAGAATTCGTCCGTGCAAGCGCAACTGCCGCTCTTACAAGAAGCGGCAATAAAATTGTTCATATTGACCGTGGCCTTTACTTTAGTTTCAGCATCAGTCACTCCGGCAACGGCCGAAACAAAGCGCTTGCTTCCGTCTAGACCGGATACATTGCTGATAGCCACCACGGCTGGATTGTTGACTTGAACATCCCAAGTCCAAAAATATCCGGTTGTCGGCTGAATCGGTTGATCATCGATGCTATAAGCCTGCGCGGTAAATACTTTATCTTTATCGGCCACCATATCAAAAGTCTTATTATTGGGGTCGGCATCGTTTTCATCAAGACCGTTCTCGGCGCTATTAAACAAATACGAAGACGGAGATACTGATACGTGGTCAATAGCGCAGATTCCGGCTGTCGGGCCTTGATCGGACAAAGTAGAAAATTTAATAATTTGAGAATTGGTATAATGTTTGTTATTGAAATTTATCAAGGCGCCGGAAACATAAAACCCAGTATCGCTATTAAGATATCCGACACCGTTAAAGCCGATGCCGGCGGCGCTTAAGACGCCAGATTGGCTGTTTAAATTAGCATCTCCTAAAACTATCAGATAGTAATTGGCCGAAGCGGTTAATAATTTTTTCGGAGCAAAAGAAACCGCAGTGGTATTGCCGGTGATTTCTCCGCTGACAGTTCCCGGAACCGCACAATACAAATTATTAGGATTAGGCGTATCGGCTAAGGCTGTCTCGGAAAAACTCCTAGTTACTGCCCGCCATTTATTTGCAAGATTGGAAGCCAAGCGCGCTAACCAGCTTTGATTTTTATGAGCCAACAAGCTCTCGACCGAATCCGCTTCGGCCACAAAAGTTCCGGAGGGGCAAACACCGTTACCATAGCTGCGTTCCTCCAACAATAAAACATTGCCGGGCAGACTGCTAATATCCATGACCTGATCAAAATCAGCTTTTACCACCGCGTTGCGGCAGACATTGGTCTGCATGTGCTCAGGGACAGTATCAATAATCGACGGCCGGGCTTGGCAGCACGTATCATTCCCGCAACCGACGGTAGCCGGAGAACCGCATTCATTATCGCTGGAGCAGCCGCAACATAATCCGCGGCTGGCGCCGGAACAGCTGCCTTGATCGGGCAGGCATTGCAAATTAGGATTTAAAGCGGCACAGGCATCGTTTGCTCCCGGTTGGCAGCAACAGGTGCCGCAGTCCGAATCTTGAACTCCTAATAATCCATTGGGGGAGAAACAGCCAAAACCTGCAAAAGTACATTTATCGCTTGCACAAGTAGAGGTTGTATTGCTGGCGCAAGACAAACCCGGACCAGTCGGAGGATTGGCGCAATTCTTGACGCAAGTATCTAAATTATTGTAAAGTCCGGTCCTTTGCGGCGTTGTGCTGGCGCAAACGCCGGCGCCTAAATGATCTGAAGAGGCGTCAATGGCGCAATTATAGTAAGCGCAATATCCGTTATCCGCTCCTCCGGCTATGGGCGTCCCCAGAGTACAAACATCATCGGTGGCATCAGCCGTATTTTTAGAGTCAAAACAACAACGAGAGTTTGCTTGGCAAGCGCTTAAATTCAGGCCGGCACAAGGATTAGAATCGGCGCAATTGGCGGTACAAGCCGACAAACTGGGATAATTTCCGATTTTCAAAGGATTAGCCGAGGCGCATTGGGTTAAATCGGCATCCGAACAATTATAATAAGCGCAATAGCCATAAGAGGGGTCGCTCGGATTTGAAGAAATTAAAGTGCCGTCGCCTCCGCGGCAGACATCATCGGCCGTATCGGCGGTCTTACGGGAATCCAAACAACAAACATCGCTATGGTCGGCACATTCGGCAGCACTTAAATTAGAACAATCGGTACATACTCCGGCCGCAAAAGACGGATTATCGGTACTGCAAAATTGGCCGCTATGGCCGCTGCAATTGCAAGCTGAATCGTGTTCTGCCGCCGTTGTGCCTACCGAAGCGCAACCGCCGCAACTGCCCAATCCGACACCGTCATTGGTAGTATCGGAACCGCAAGTTCCCTGACAGGATAAAGGGGCGCAGCAATCGCGCGCGTCTTGCCCGATAGTACAGCAACAATCGCAAGTGGCTTGATCGGGCACAACGCAATTATCAGTTTCTCCGATCGTCGGGTTATCCGAGCAAGTCGCCCCCGACGGGCATATTTTTTGAGAAACGCAGCTGCCTAATATTCCGCCGCCATTTATATCCGCGCAAGAAAAGTCAGACGGACAAATGGCGCAAGCAGAAGCCAAGTCAACGCAACGGTTGCCGGTCGCCCTTGTCCAATTATCCGGGCAGGAAGACGGGGTTATTATTTCCCAATGACTATCGGCATTACAAGTTTGAGTGGCCGTATAATCGATTCCGTTCAAGCTGTAGGATAAAACTGAGTCCAAATTACAGGTCGCGCCGGCGCCGTTTTTAACGCATTTATCAATTGAAGAGTTATAGGTGCAGCCGCCATCGCCGCAGCCGGATACGGTCGCGCAGCTATAATCGCAACTGCCGACAGTCTTGGCGCCGCCACCGGCGTAAGGAGAACAAGTGCCCGGCACGTTGGGACACGTTGCTCCGGTCTGGCAAGATCCAAAGTATGAAGCTAGCCCGGAACAGCTATAAGCGTAAGGATTAGGAGTGTCTGTACCGAAACCGGTGCTGAAACTCCATTCAAAAACCGATGTCGGGATATCTATGAAACAATCAGCTAAAGTATTGGCGCAACGCCCTTTCTTATAAGTATTTTGAGGACAACACACCTCGGTTCCGCAATCGGAATCGGCGGTACATTCTCCGACAGTAAAATTTATCTCATTCCCCCATTGACTCTTTTTTATGACTCTGACCGGACCGGTAATGGAACCGTCTGGAACCGTTGTGGTAATCGTATCTGCCCGGCCGTCTCGCAAAATAGTGCCGGTCGCCGCCTTCTGATAATTGAAATTAACGAGCCCTTCATTATTAAGCTGTCCAAAATATTCGCCCCACAAGGTCACCGGCGTGGCGGCCGGACCTAGGTCCGGTTCTATTTTACAAAGACTGGTAGTTAAATCTAAATTTTTATCAGAATGAAAAGTATTAGGATTCAATGTTTGCGTATCAAAACTAACGTCTCTCTTGGCCACTTTTATAACTTGATATCCGTCTTGGAGCCCTGCCGGCACTTTAACGATTATCTGGTCATCTTTCCAAACAGAATTCAGGCACATATCCGGAAAATCATACGCGGCCTCAATATTGCCGAAGAAAACTTGAGAATCGCCGCGGGCGCCGCCGAAGCCGCCGCCCCTGATGGTTACATATTGTCCGGTATTCCCTTCCGTGGGATAGAATGAAGAAATAAAAGGACCTTCGCCCGGTTCCGGTTCCTTGGTGAAACTTAAATAATTACTTTTTTCGCTATGGCCATTAATATTATTTTGGACAAAACTTCCGGATTCGCCGGATTTGATATTAGGAGTAGTTGAGGTCCCCGTTAGACCGGTCGGGGCATTGAAATTGGAGCTTAAGGCCTGGACATTGCTTTGATAGTTGCCGAAGTAGGCGCTGCCGGAATATAAATTTACGCCCTGATACCCCACCTGCGAACTTAAAGCGCCGCTATTGGGGCTTAAATAGCATAAGCCGGGACGGACAATGTTATTCGCCTGAAAATCAGGGATGGTTGGGCCATAGGTATCATTGGTAGTATCTTCAAGGCTGTCAGCGTTAATGACGCTGATAGCGCCGGTACTGACTCCGGCGGGCACGGCAATAACTATTTCTCCGTTTTGCCAAGTATCAACGCAAGCGGAGTTAATGTTTGCCGGCAACTGCCCGTCTCTGGGATTGCCGCTACCTTCGAAAACAACCCGACTAAAAGCGGCGGAATAAGCGCCAAAATTTTTACCGACAATAGTTAAAAAATTACCGGCCGCGCCATTAGCAGCAGCCTGGTTGCAAGTAGTGGCGCAATCATCATCCGACAGGCAGGTCTGATTAGGATTGCTATCGCAAAAACCGCCGACCGGACTGACTCCGGTAATAACCGGAGGGCCGTAACAGGCACAGGTAGACGGATTACAAGTTAAATATTCCGAACAACGATTATTATCCGCTTCGCAGGTAGCGTTAGTTAAATCGCCGTCACAAGGATCCCCCAAATCTCCTTTTGGCTTGCAACCGCAATCGTTGGCATCACAATAATCATTGGGGTCGCAAATCTGCGCTTCAGCCTGGCAGCCGGGATTAGTGCTGGCATCGCAACTGGTCGGAGCGTTGCCTCCGCCGGCACTGCAATCTGAGCCGATACAAGATCCGTATGACCCGCCGCCACAGACCATGGCTCCGCCGCAGCCGCAAGCAATATTTTCTCCGTCCAAACAGCCGCCGGCAGTGTCTCCGGCGGTCCCGCCGAGCCGAGAGATAATGAAAGTAGCGATGGCCCAAGAAGATAAAACTATTACCAAACCGATGGCAGCGTCTTTTAAAATCTTCTTGGCTTGGCTTATCTTTTCTTCATCGCCATTAGAAGTCATCCAAGCAAATCCGGCATAAATAATCAAGCCGACAGCGATAATTCCCAAGAATCCTAAAGCGATATTAATAATCCGTCCGATAATAGTACGAGGATCAGTGGAACTCAAAGAACCGCCGAGGCCGGCTCCGACTTCATTGGTGCCGAAATTCTGAGCCAAAACAAAATTAGCGGCCAATAATCCGATTGACAGCAGGGAAAATACTAATAAATTTTTGAAAGCTTTTTTATTCACAAATTTTAATTTACTGGCAATTGCCGTCGGAACTTAAAGCATCGGTCGGCGCGCCGAAACAGCAAGACGGCTGTTCGGCGGTCGCATTACAACCCGGACCAATGCTAGGCTTAAAGCAATTTTGATAGATATCTTTGACGCCGGAACCGACTTGGGCGCTAAAAGTCAGAGATTCGGCAAAAGGCGAATGATAAATCTTAGTCAACGTCAAATCCGGCTCTCCGTCCAAAGGAGCAACATCCTGATTCTCGCTGGCAATCCAATATCCTAAAGGGCTCAGAGAAGAAGAACGCAAATTAATTAATTTATGCTCCACCCCGGCCAAACCGTTATTAACCATGATACTGCCGGTATCCAAAGTACTATTGAGCATTAGAGTATTGAACTTGATGGTAACCGGATCGGCTAAATTGATTCCGCTTTGTCCTTGTGTCGGTGCCACCGAAGTAATCTGGGGCGGAGTCAGCATGATTTGATCGCTGACGTAGAAAGACCATTTATATTTATCTTTCTTGTTGACATTAACGGTCGCATCATAATTGTCGTCATAGAAATCCAAGGGACCGTCGGCATAAGTGTTACGGTCGCCATCAAAAGAATTAACCGAAGCGTCAACGATACCGTCTAAATTGCCGAGATTGGCGGCCGGATAATTCTGGCCATCGCTATTTTGACAAGTTTTGTAGCCTAAATTAGTGGCGCCGCAAGTTTGATAAGGAGCAAAGGCCAGACAATCGGTGTCGGTAGCGCAAATTTTTAAATTAGCCGCCACCAACTCTATTGATAAATGGCTGTTAGCCGGCAAACAATAAATTTCTTCGCCGCAGCCATTAACGCCGCATTTGACATCGGAAATGAATTCTAAAGTTTTATAACCGTTGCTAACCTGGAATTTTCCTCCCAAGTAATCGCCGACGCAGGCATTGTTCTGGCATTTATAAGACCGGCAGTCGGAGTCTAAATTGCAAGCTGCTCCCGACAAGCTGCCGGATGTCTCGGCGTTAACGACTCTGACATAATCAGCCACTTCACTGGCCGTCCCGGAAATTGTTAACGGATTTATAGCTTCGCTGAAATTGATTTGAATCGCGGAATTCATCGGCCTATCCTGCTTATCCTTTGACTGATTCAACTCTTGACGATTACTGCCTCCGGCCAGAGCGCGAATTGATAAAGCATCGGCGTTAGTCGTCGTGAGCACAATATTATTTCCGGCCGTACCGGCCACCTTAGCGCTGATATTAACGGTTGCGCCACTTAAGCTGACATTGATATCTTCTTGCCCGCTCAGTTTAGCTTGAATATTGGCGGCTTGAGTGTTAACGCTGCAAACCGCAGGAACGACAATGTTATTATTTTCTCCCGTAGAGGCGAAGGTATACACGGTAGCATTTACAGACAAAGTGTCAGCCAGCCTTTCCGGCGTAATATAAATTGTCCAGAGACTGCCGGCCGGGTGGCTTAAGGCGGTTAAAGTTAAAAACTTCGGGAAAATCGCTTCGCCGGCATTATTAAAATCAGCAATGCCCAAAAGATTATTGGCGGCGTCAAAAAGCTGAGCTTTATCGGGCGCATCGGCCGGTACCGACACCTTAAAACTAGCCAAACCTCCATGATAGTCAAGAGTTACTCCGGCTGTTGCCGGGCTGACATTTATGACTGCAGCCGCGGCATAAGTGTTAGGACAAGAATTGACGATGACAGCTCCGGTAGCCGGAATCGCCGGCGTAACGACCCGATATAAATCTTCCAAATTATCCGGCAAGGGGAATATGCCGGCCGGCGCGACAATCGGCGGGATTAAATCTAAATTGGTATTGACCGTAAAGCTCCATTGGGCCAAGTCGGCATTGCAAGTTCCGAACATAGAAGCGCCATCTAACTTCTTGACCTGATTGGTCAATTTAACCGAATAGTCCGTATTGCCGTCGGCTGATCCCAGTACGCCCAAAGGCGTCAAAATCAAAGTTCTGTCAGATCCGGTCACGCTCACCAAGACATTCGCCACGTTAGCGTTCGGAGTCGGACAAGTACTGTCGGAACAGGCGTCTCCGAGCTCAGTTTTATACAGACGGATAGCTACCGGGTTTATTTTATTACAGTCCCCGGTATCGCAGGCGCAAGAATTGCCGGCGCTGTTAGTACAGATTGAATCCAACTGCAAAGCTTCTTTGAATGTCACCATGATGGAGGTGTTGCGAGGAACGTCGATCTGGCCGTTATCAGGATAAGTGGTCGAAATAGTACAAGCGCCGATAGCGCCGATGCCGGCGTTCAAAAAGGATTGGCCGCTGGCTCCGGTATTGCCGCCGCCGACGTTAGCGCCGGTAGCGTCTATCAGCCGCGATAAGATAAAAGTGGTTATGCCCCAAGACGATAAAACAATAATCAGACCGATAACCGCATTTTTTAAAATTTTTTTCGCTTGAGAAATTTTTTCTTCATCCCCTCCCGATGTCGTCCATAAAAACCCCGCGTACATTGTCAGAGAAATGGCGATAACTCCCAAAAATCCCAGGGACCATTGAATAATTCTCCCGATAATAATTCTCGGGTCGGTGGTACTGAGCGACCCGGCTAAACCGGAGTCGACCTGATTGACGCCGAAATCAGCCGCCAATGCGAAATTAGCCGCTAAAAATATAGCCAAAAGACTCAAAGATAAGCCTAATAATTTAACTTTCTTAGCCATTGTTCAAGACAATAAAAATTTTTAAACTGACATCCCTTATGATATAATTGTGATGCTTCAATTATAGCATAAACCGGCTAAAATAAAAAAGGGTTATTGCTCTAAAACTGAGCCAATATGACAATTGAAAGAATCATCCAAAAATTTAAAGAAAATCATCCCCGCGAGGATGCTTCCGTTTTATCTTTGGCCTTTGAATTTGCTAACGAAGCCCATAATAATCAACTCCGGAAGAACGGCGAACCATATATCCAGCACCCGCTCCACACTGCCTATATCTTGGCGGAGATAAAAGCTGACTTGGCGACCATTACGGCCGGCTTGCTGCATGATGTGCCGGAGGATACGGAAAAAACCCTGGAAGACGTCCGGACTCTTTTCGGTCCGGAAATCGCCACGCTGGTGGAGGGCGTCACCAAGCTTGGTAAAATAAAATATCGCGGTATCGAACGCTATCGTGAAAATTTAAAAAAAATGTTTTTGGCGATGGCTAGCGACCTGAGAGTCATCTTTATTAAATTCTGCGACCGCTTAAATAATTTGCGCACTATAGAAACTCTGCCGCCGGATAAGCAAAAAAGAATCGCCCGGGAAACTTTAGAAATTTACGCCCCCATCGCCGGCCTATTGGGCATCAGCCGCTTGAAGTGGCAGATGGAAGACATCTGTTTTAAAATTTTGTTCCCGGAAAAATATCATGATTTGGAATATAAATACGAAGTCGAAAAAAAGGTGGAAAGAAACCGCTTCTTCCATAACGTCAAAAGCATCTTAACCCCCAAATTGGAAGAAGCCGGCCTTAAGTATACGATAGAAGTCCGTTTTAAACATTTATACAGCATCTATCTGAAAATGCAGGAAAAAGACCGTAAATTCGATGAAATTTATGATGTGTTCGCCCTGCGGGTCATCGTGCCGACAATAGATGATTGCTATAAAACCCTCGGGATAATCCATACCATCTGGAAGCCCAAGCCCAATCGATTTAAAGATTATATCGCCGTGCCCAAACCCAACGGCTATCGTTCTCTGCACACCACTATTTTCGGGCCGGAAGGCAAGGCGACCGAATTTCAGATACGCACTCAGGAAATGCATGAAGAAAGCATCTACGGTTTGTCGGCTCATTGGTACTATAAAAATCAACGCGGACAAACAGCCTATAAAACGCCGACTTGGGTGGAAGAAATCATTGATATCCAAAAAGAAATTACCAACACCAGCGAATTTGTCAAAAAGATAAAACTGGATATTTTCCGCGACCGCATCTTCGTCTTTTCACCCAAGGGCGATGTCTTTGAATTGCCGGAAGGAGCGACGCCGGTTGATTTCGCCTATGCCGTCCACACCAATATCGGCAATAAAACGGCCGGAGTTATTATAAACGATAAGCTGGGCAAGCTGGATCAAGAGCTTAAAAACGGCGATTTTGTGGAAATAATTACCGAAAAAAAACGGCCCTACCCCAATCGCGATTGGTTAAAATTTGTAAAAACTAAGCGCGCCCGCGACCGCATTAAACAATTCGGCAAAAAATCCACTCTGGAAAATATTAAAAGATTCATTCCCGGTATCAATTAGCAAAAAAGCCTCTCTTGAAAGGGCTTTTTTGTATATCGACATTTGCTCAGATATTAGGAGCGCATATTGCTTTCCGGCAATTTGCCGGTCTTGCGCAAATATTCATTTTTTTTGCGCAAATCCAACCCGGTTAAAGCGTGTTTCTTTTGTTTCTGTTTGGTTTTTTTCGGTTCCAAGTGCTGTTTTGAGCGCGCTTTTTCCAAGCGTTTGCTATTTTTCAAGCCTTTCTTGAATTTACGCAAGAAGCTTTCAAAACTTTCACCGGGCTTCCTTTTAAAGTCCGCCATATAACCCACCTTCCTTTCTATTATTTAATCTTTTTTCAATTAATTTATCTTTTTTTGACAAACGTTCCTTTATTTTCTTAAAGACAACCGTTTCTTGCGCTCCGGAATCCATATCGCGCATCAATACAGTTCCATCCATTATTTCTTTTTTACCTAATATTAAACTCGTTTTAGCCTGCATCGCCGTAGCTTCCTCTAGTTGCGTCCGTAAGCTGTCAGATGCGAACGACTGGCGGACATTAAATCCGGCATTGCGCAAATCTTCAAACAATTGCAAGGATTTAATCTTGGCCTGATCGCCCAATTGAGCAATAAACACTATATCCTCTTCGGAATTTTTTAGCAAGAGTTGCTTGTCTTTTATCCTCGCCAAGGTTCGTTCCAGGCCGATAGCCAAACCAATGGCCGGCGTCGGCAAACCGCCTAAATTTTCCACCAGGGAATCATAGCGTCCGCCGCCGCCCAAAGCAATCTTGCCGATAATGGAGCCGTCCTCGTTAATCGGCCAGAATTCAAAAACGGTATCATTATAATAATTTAAACCGCGGACCAAGAGCGGGTTAAAATTATAATTAATATTCAGTTCATCTAAAAACTCCAAAGTCTTGGTAAAGCGCTCTCGGCTATCCGTTGACAAGTAATCGGCGATCTGCGGCGCTTCTTCTCTCAGCTTGACGCATTCGTCTTCCGTGCAATCCAAGAGGCTCAAGCAATTCTTGCCTAAATTATTTTTACAGGTATTACAGAGCTTAGAGCGCCGGCCGCGTTCCTTATAAAAAGCCAAGAGCTTGCCGCTATATTCCCGGCGGCAATCGGCATTGCCGATGCTGTTGATCTGAACTTGGACCTTAATGCCCAATTCCGCAAAAAAATTATGCGCAATGGTAATCAGCAAAGCTTCGGCTAACGGCTTGTCGTCGCCGATAATTTCCAAATTCATCTGCGTCGATTCGCGGTAATGGCCGGCCTGCAATTTTTCATGGCGAAAAATCGGCCCGAGAGAAAACAGTCTCGCCGGCAATCCCGCTTCGCTGAGGTTATTTTCCAAATAAGCTCGAACCACGCCTTCGGTAATTTCCGGACGTAAAATCATCTTCTCGCTCTTCTCTCCGTCCACCGAATAAAATTCCCGATCTACGCTTCGTCTGGTAGATTTTTTATACAAATCATAGCTTTCGATAATAGGAGTTTTAATCGGAAAGAAGCTATAGATTTTGGCGAACTCATTGGCCTTGGCGGCCACAAAATCAAAATAGCGGCACTCGGCCCCTACCCAATCTTTCATACCCAAGAGACGGTTGGGAGTTTTTTCGCTTTTACGCTCGACTTTCTTGGCCGTTTCCGGCGCGCCTTTTTTTCGTCTAGGCATAATCTTAGTTATTATATTTAGGCCAATAATCTTTATTAAATACCGTTATTTCATTGAGGGGCCAGCCACGGAACAAAACCTTGCCAGTAATATAGCTTCTATTGACCGGACCGAAGCTGCGGGAATCCTTGGAGGCGGTCCGGTTATCGCCCAAAACGAAATATTCATCCGGACCGACGGCCATCTTCAGTTCGCTGGAATCAAAAGTAATCAGATCGCCGTCCAGATATTTTTCATTGATTGAAAACCCCTCCGGATGTTCTTGATTATATATGATTACTTGGCCGTCCTTGATTTGGACCTGCTCGCCCGGCAGGCCGATCACGCGTTTAATGAAGTATTCCTGCGGATTGCGAGGATAGCGGAAGACGATTACTTGGCCGCGCTCCGGATTATTGAAACGAAAACTTATTTCATCTATAATCAAATATTCATGGTCATGAAAATTAGGCTCCATGGAAGCGCCTTTTACATAAAACGGCTGGATTAAGAAGTATCTGACCGGCAGAATAATAGCTAAAGATATGGCGACGACTTTGGTAATCTCCCAAACGAATAAAAAAAACTTTTTCATATCAAAAAAGATAAAATAAACGAAATGATACAAATTTCACTATATCAGAAAATCGCGAATAAATCAAACAGGCGATTTCGTCTAATATTTAATAAATAAACATCGCATCGCCATAGCTGAAGAAACGATAGCGGTCGGCTGCGGCCTGCTTATAGGCTAAGTCAATGTGTTTTTTGCTTGCCAAAGCGCTAACCAGCATTAGGAGCGTTGATTTGGGCAAATGGAAATTGGTAATGAGAGCATCCACCATTTTAAACTTATACCCCGGATAGATAAAGATATCCGTCCAAAACGATTGCGGCCCCGGTTTTTTCCAATTAACCGACTCTAAAGTGCGGCTGCTAGTTGTTCCGACGGCGATAATCCGACCGCCGGATCGTTTGGCCTCCAAAATATCCCGAATCGTTTTAGCGCTTATTTCCGCAAATTCACTATGCATTTTATGATCGGAAATTTTATCGGTTTTAACCGGAGCGAACGTACCCAGGCCGACATGCAAGGTGATCGTTACTATTTTTACGCCCTTATCCTTGATTTTCTTCAATAAACTTCTCGTAAAATGCAGCCCGGCCGTCGGCGCCGCCGCCGAGCCAACTTTATGGGCATCCGCGAAAACAGTTTGGTAGTTATTCTTGTCGCTGGCCGTCTTACAGTCGCGTTTAATATAAGGGGGTAGAGGCACTAAGCCGACTTTTTCAATCGCCCGCCAAAAATTATTGCCGGCCAGATTAAATTTTATCTGCCAGGTGGCATCTTGGTTATCTTTTATAAGCGTCGCCTCCAATTTGCTTTTGGGAAACACCACTGCTAGTCCTTCCCTGGCGCGGCCACCGACTAAGCATTCCCAAATATCGGCTTTGATTTTTTTATGCAGGAATATTTCTACTGCCCCGCCCGTTGCCGCCTTATGTCCGAGCAAACGCGCCGGAAAAACTTTAGAATTATTGAGCACTAAAATATCGCCTGCATGCAAATAATCAATAATTTCAAAAAAATGATGATGGCTGATGGCTCCGTTTTTTTTATTTAACAATAAAAGCCGCGAGCGGTCTCGCGGTTTGGCCGGCTTCTGGGCGATAAGCTCGGATGGTAAATGGTAATCGAAATCTTTGACTGATAAGGACATAAATAATTAAAATTTAATGGCGGTATTCTGCCTGATTATTTTTCTTCTGATGATCAAGAAAATAATAAAGGTGCTGTTAGAAACTACCAGAGCGGTCGGATACAGCCAAGTAGTCACGTTATAGGCTTCAAGCGCCGCCAGACTGAGCAGTATGCCCACAGTAGTTATAACAAAGGCCGGCAAAGTTTCTTCAAAAGGCTTATAATAAGCTTTTCTAAAAGTCGGAATATAAGCCAGGCTATCGATTAAGACGGACAAAATCACGGCCGATACCGGATTATCGGTTATCAGCCATAAAGCTAAGGCGAGAATAGCGCCACTGAAAGATAATTTGTCTGTCAGAGTAATATTTTTTTCTCCCCTGAAAATAGCTAAGGCGGCGATAATAAAACAAATCAAGGCAGTCGTGCCGTTGGCCCAAGAACCGGCGCCGGCGCCTTTCACCAGCTGGGCGGCGAAAGTTATCCCGCCTAACAAGCCCCAGACAAACCATGAAAAAATATGAGGCTTGGTCCGGCCTCTAAAAATATCGCGGAAATACGGGATATAAGCCAGAACAGCCACCAAGGAAGCCAGCAAACCTATAGTTATTTTATAATTACCCATAAGCAACCAAATATACATTATTTGCCGGCACCCGATTCTTTCAACCCTAAATGCTTATAGCCCAGCGAGGTGGCCACCCGTCCGCGCGGCGAGCGGTCCAAAAAGCCTAATTGCATCAGATATGGTTCGTAGATATTTTCAATCGTATCCATCTCTTCGCCGCTGGCCGCCGCCAGCGTATTCAAACCGACCGGACCGCCTTTGAATTTATTGATGATAGTTTCCAGAATGCGCCGGTCAACCAAATCAAGCCCGAGCTCGTCAACTTCCAGCATTTTAAAAGCTTCCAGGCTGTCTTTCAGAGAAATTTTACCGTCGCCTTTTACTTCGCAGTAATCCCGCACTCTTTTTAACAAACGGTTGGCGATACGCGGCGTTCGACGGCTGCGTTTGGCGATTTCTTTCCGCGCCTCAACGTCCATCTCCACCCCCAAAATGCCGGCGCTGCGGGCGATGATTTTTTCAATATCATCATTCTCATAAAAATTGAGATGATGCGTGACTCCGAAACGATCGCGCAGGGGCGCGGATAGCAAGCTGGCCAAAGTGGTGGCTCCGATAATCGTAAACTTGGGCAAATCCAGACGCAAAGTCCTGGCGCTCGGCCCCTTGCCCATGATAATATCCAAAGCATAGTCTTCCATGGCCGGATACAATATCTCTTCCACGGTTTTAGGCAGACGATGAATTTCATCAATAAATAAAATATCACCCGGTTCCAAGTTAGTCAGAATAGCCGCCAAGTCACCGCTTTTTTCTATGGCCGGACCGGAGGTCACCCTGATATTGGCTCCTATTTCGTTAGCGATTACATGCGCCATAGTCGTCTTGCCCAAGCCGGGAGCGCCGTAGAGCAAAATATGCTCAATCGCCTGGCCGCGCTTTTTGGCGGCCGCGATAGTAATTTCCAAATTCTCTTTGATTTTTTCTTGGCCGACATATTCCGTTAAAAATTTCGGGCGCAACGATAAATCCAAGACTTCATCGCCTTGACGCTCTATCGGACTGATTAAACGATCAACTGGGTTAGGCATATATTTTAATTTAAAACTATCTTTAAACGGCGGGTATTTAAGTCTGCCGAAATTCACAAATGGAATTGAAATCGCAAAACGAGCACATCGGTGAAGGCGTCGGCGTAAAATCGCGCTTTTTAATGGCCGTGATTTCCGCCGTAATATCCAGGCGTAATTTGGTGATATCTTTTTCCGTGGCCACAAATGTTTTTTTCTCGCCGCTCTCCAGGTAATAATAGCTTAAAGCGCTGACCTTAGCCCCCAAAAATTCTTCCAAGAAAAGCTGATAAAGAATCAACTGGCGCTTATCTTTAAATTCTAATTTTTCCTTATCACGGCCGGTTTTGTAGTCGACAATTTCCAAACTGCCATCGTTGAGCTTGTCCACGCGGTCAATCGTCCCCTTGATTACATCGGAGCCGACCTTAAAAGAAAATTTCTTTTCTAAAAATAATATTTCATGGACCGGAGCGGATTTGTAGGCGATAAAGAATTTTTTCAAAGCCTCGCGGCCCTTAATTTTATATTTTTCCCTCTCTTCTTTGGAAGCATAGCCGTCCGCCTGCCAAAATTCCGCGTACAGTTCCATCAACCTTTTTTCGCCCAACAGCTCTTTAGCGGCTTTCTGCTTAACGCTGTCACGGGCCGAGGCTTCTAGGCCGGCGAATAAATCTCCTTGCAATATCTGGCGTTCGCTAAGGAATGGCAAGAGAAAATTATATAAAGTATTATGGAGAACCCGTCCGAAAATAAGCGAAGCCTTATCGGTAGAAGCGGGAATCTTCAAAATGAAAGCGTATTTATACTGAAGCGGACAAGTGGAATAAGCGGCCAACTGCGAAAAAGAAAATTTATCCGGCAGGAGATACTTTTCTTCAGCTGTTTTTTCTTGAGCAATCAGCTCGCGGGAATTCAAATAATGCAAATCGCGTAAAAACTCATTCTTCTCGCTTAAAGATAGCTCCGGACCGATTTCGCTGGCCAGTTCCATTTCCCCGATAAAACGAGAAGATTTCTTGGCGCGCGCACCGCCGTAATCTTTCGCTCCGGTCAAATATAGCCGATCTTTCGCGCGGGTCGCCGCCACATAAAACAAACGGCGCTCCTCCTCCAAATGGGCGTCCGGAGATTCGGCTAATTTTTCCCTGACTAGCGCCTCCGGTATGGAGATTCTCTCGCTCCGGGAAATAGTCGGAAATTTTTTATCCACCAGGTTGACAATAAAGACATATTTGAACTCCAAACCCTTGGCGCCATGAACAGTCATAATCTTAACCGTATCGCTATCGACAAAATCCAATTTCAGAGAGCCGGTTTCTCCGGCATCCAATTCCAAATTTATGGCCGCCAAAAAATCTCCCAAGCGCAAATCCGGCTCGGCTTCCTCCATGGTCTTTATTTTCTGATAGAACTGATTTAAAAAAGAGAAAGTTTCCAAGTCCTTATCATGATCAAGGCCTGACAATAAGCCGGAATCATAAGCAAAACGCAAAAATATTTTGGTCGGCTGGGCGGTCGCGGCCAGTTGCGAAAATTCCGTTATTAGCGCGAGAAGCTTATTGATATTCTTGACGCTCTCGGCGCTGACGCCGATAACGGCATTGATATTTTTCAAAGCTTCATACAGCGACCAAACTTTGCGCGCCGCCATTTTATTGATATTGACCAAATCCAGATGGGATACTTTAAATATTTCCATATTCAGCACGCGAAATAAGGCCGAAGATTCATGATAATTATCCAAGAGTCTGAAAAAAGCCAAGATGTCCAAAATAACGGGCTTATAATACAAGCCGCGCCAAGACATAAACTGATTGGGAATATTCTGGCGATTTAATTCTTTGACATAGGCTTCGGCCGTATCGTTAGCGCGGACTAAAATTGCGAAATCAGACCAGGCGGCCGCCTCGATTCCGGCGCCTGACGTTTGATGGTGCAATTCTTGGATGCGATGCGCGACAAAAGATAGTTCGTCATTGGCCGCTTCAAAATTTAAAAACTGCACCGGCGGCGCAGCCGGTTTCTTCTTATTAACATCGCCTTTGGCGACCAGCCGCTTATCCAGTTTCAACTTGGTTTCTAAACGATTCGGATTATTATTTTGGATAAATCTATAAGCTCGGTCCAATATTTCCTGACGGGAACGGTAATTTTCCGTCAATACTATCTCTTTGGCTTTCGGATAATCGTCTTTAAATTGCATGATATTGGATAACGACGCTCCCCGGAATTTGTAGATAGCTTGATCGTCATCACCCGTAACCACAAAATTATTCTTCGGCGCTGCCAACATTTTAACCAGTTCATACTGCGCCCAATTCGTATCTTGGAACTCGTCCACCATGACGTATTTGAACTTATGCCGGTAAAACTTCAAAATATTCGGCCGCTCCCTAAACAGCCGGAGAGCATGAACAATCAGGTCTCCGAAATCCAAAAAATTATTTTCCAAAAGCAATTGATTATAGGCGTGGTAAGCATCGGCTAGTTCCTTGATTCTGGCCTTTTCTTGGATGTCTTCGTCTTCTTCAGCCGGCAGACCCGCTTCCAGCTCGGAAGCATAGTCCAAATATTCCGCCGCGGAGATATTTTCATCCTTCAAGCGGGAAAAATGCCTAAGTAATTCGGAAATAAATTTAGTCGGATTGCCGAGCGGACGGTAATAGTCCAAGTTGAAGCGATCCAAATTTTTCTTGACCAATGCCCACTGCTCGGTAGCGCTTAAAAGCTTGAAACCGGGATTAAGCCCGATATCCAAGCCGAACTCGCGCAATATCCGTTCGCTAAAACCATGGAAGGTGTTAATCCATAAATCAACATAGCCATAAGGTAAAATCTTATCGGCGCGCTCCTCCAGTTCTCCGGCCGCTTTTTCGGTAAAAGTAAGCAGGAGTATTTCATCGGTTTTAATCTTCTTGTCTATTATCAAATACGCCAGACGGTTGATCAAAACCGTAGTCTTGCCGGTGCCGGCGCCGGCTACGATTAACAGCGGCCCCTGATCATGGGTCACGGCCGTTTGTTGCGCCTTATTCAATTGTGATAACGATTCTGATTTCATTTCTATATATATTTACCAAATATGCAAACACTTAAAATTTAAGAACGGACTTAAATTTGTCGGCTTTAGTCTGGCCGATAAGCGCCAAATTTAAACCGCGGTCAACAAAAATTTTCTTGGCGGCGGCGCGCAATTCGCTCGCGCTGATTCGGTTAATTTTCTTCAAAAACTCTCCCGGAGTAATTATCCTCCGGCGCAATACCGCCTGGCGCGCGTACCAAGTGGCCAGATTATCGGTCGCTTCCATCTGTAATAATGACTTGCCTTGCAATAAATCTTTAGCGCGCTTCAATTCCGACGCGCTCACCAGCTCAGTCATCAATTTCCTGTACTCCGCCAAAATAATCTTAATAGCCGCTTCCACTTTAGTAATCGGCACGCCCGCTTGAGTGGTCAAATATCCGGAATCGGAATAAGTCTCGTTCATAGTCCGAACATAATAGGCCAATCCGTTCCGCTCCCGCAAGTTTATAAATAAACGCGAGCTCATAGAGCCTCCCAAGATAATAGACAATAATTTAACTTTGAATTCATCCGGATGTCCGATCGGATAAGCGCGCACGCCGAGAGAAAGATTGATTTGATCGGTTTTCTTAAAAACGGACTTGGCCCGAGGCTCTGCCTGCGATTCTTTCACTGCCGGCTTATCCCGCCATTTATTGGTTTTGAATTTAGAAAATAATCTGGCAGCCTCTTTTTTGGCGGTGGCGGTAATTCCGCCGACCAGCACGACATACATTGATTTGGCTCCATATTGGGCTTCCAAATATTTAATGAAATCGCCGCGCTGGAAATTGGAAATATTTTTTTTGGTGCCGATAGTCTCCCAGCCGGCCGGAGTATCGCCATATAGAAGCGATTCAAAAACATCTTCCACGTGCATCATCGGATTATCCTCATACATATTCAACTCTTCAATGATAACTCCCTTTTCCCTGTCTATTTCTTCGGCTTCAATTTTGGAATTCAACAGCATATCGCTGACGATATCTATGGCCGCCGGCAATTTTTGAGCTGCTACCTTGACCCAATAGCCGGTGAACTCTTTGGCGGTAAAAGCGTTATACTCTCCACCCAAAGAATCCAAATCGCTGGACAAAACCAGAGTATTGGGGCGTTTCTCCGTACCTTTAAAGAACATGTGTTCCAAAAAATGAGAAAGGCCGTTATTGTCCCTGGTCTCGTATTTGGACCCGGCTTTTATTATCACCAAAACCGTAGCCGTAGCCGCCCCCTTGATCGGAACGCTGATCACGGGCATTTTATTTGACAAAATATTAACTTTATATTTATTCATATATTTATTAGGATATTTCAAATATTAGAACATTCTCGTGTTTTAAATTTACCACATCTTTGATATAATTTAAAGCGAGAGGAATTTGCTAATCATTATTAATTTAGGAAAATTATGCCTTATAAAATAAGCGACCATAGCTTTGTCCTGAATCACGGCAAACAATATAAAATAGCGCGGGTCAAAGACTTGCCTGACGATGAAAAGCCGCGGGAAAAAATGATTAAAGATGGCGCCGGGACTCTCAGTTCAGTCGAGTTATTGGCGATTGTCCTGAATGTCGGCACGAAGAAAGAAGAAGTTTTTGCCATGTCCAGCCGCTTACTGAGAGAATACGGGGAAAAGGGCATCGCTTATCAAAAAGATCCGAGCGTAATTGAACGTGATTTGGATATTCCTTTAGCCAAAGCGTGCCAGATAGTCGCCTGCTTTGAGCTCGGCCGCCGTTTTTACCAGAAGAAACCGGGCGGATCAATCAGCATCAGAACCGCCAAGCAAGCGTTTGAATATTTGAAGGATATGGGCCATCTAAACAAAGAGCAATTCCGCGGACTTTATCTTAATACTCATTACCAGCTGATACATGATGAAGTAATTTCCATCGGCACCTTAGATGCTTCTCTGGTTAACGCGCGCGAAGTCTTCCGCCCGGCCTTGGAATATTCCGCCGCCGCCATAATTATCGCCCATAACCATCCGTCCGGAGTCATCAAGGCCACCAAAGCCGATGTAGAAATAACAAATAAGCTGATTGAGGCCGGCCACATCATGGATATTGAAGTTCTGGATCACCTTATTATCGGCAAAAACAAATTTGCCAGCATTATCTGATTATGACAAGAAAATATCAGCTTACCCCGACCTTGCATCTTTTGCGGGACGAAGCGAACGTAAAATTCCATATCCACAGCGATGACTATTTCGGAACGATTGCGACCGTTATCGGCTTATTAAAGCAACAAATTAAAAAAGACGGCCGCCCGAATGCCGCCGTCATGAATAAAACTTTAAAAAATTTGGAGAAAGACTTAATGTTCTTGCAGAACAACTATAAAATAGAAGCTCGTCCTCAAATCAAGCCGAGAATCAAGAATAGAAATAGCAAGCCGAAGGGCAGGCTCAAAAGCCAATGATCCAATAGCATAATCACTACCAGCGCCGCCAAAATCGCTCCGGAAAAAACCGCATGGCGATTTTTTTGCGCCATCATCACCAAAAAAACAACGAAGAAAAAGAGGGCAAAAATTCCGCACTCCGCCCAAAGCAACAGAAAGACATTATGAACCGGCTGATAATCCCAGGGTGATTTCTGGAAAGAATCGGCCCGTTCCAAGAACAAGGGATAATTACCGACGCCGACACCGGTAAAAATATGGCCACCGATTAAATCTTTGGACTGCCAAAGGTAATCGCGGCGTTCATTTAAAGATTTCTGTTCCAGCCGCGTTTCGCCTTGAAGGCGTGTCTGCAATAGCGCCTGATACGGATGGGCGACAATCGTCAACATAATCACAGAGAAAAAAATCAAAGTCAGATAGCGTCCTAAAATCCAACGATCTTTTTGGACCAATAAGCTGATAAACAATATCAATGCGCCGACAGCCGAAGTTAGCCAAGCGCTGCGCGAAAAAGTAAAAAATAAAGCGAAAAGAGCCACAAAATAATAAACAAACAAAAAAATAGATTCGCCAATTTCCTGTTTTGTCCGAATCATTTTTTTCTTGGCTAAAAGATAGGCCGCCAAAATCAACGATACGGCCAAAACGCCGCCGAAAATATTAGGATGGTCCATGCCGCCATAAACTCTCAACCAGCGCCCAGAGGCCGTTTCAATTACCGCCGTACCGGCTATTTCCGAATTATGCGCGGCTAAGCCAAGATATTTAGAAACCGGAGCGCTTTGAGTCAAGAATTGATAAATACCGAGCAAAGCCTGCAGGAAAAGGCTGGACAAAAATACATATATTATTTTTATTCTATCCAAACAATTATCTTCATGGCTGAAATCTCTGGTGCCCTCGCGCAAGAGATAAAACATGCCCACTCCCATCAGAAAAAGAAGGTAATGATAGAGGGCCAAGACTTGGTCGGGAGCGACAAAGAAAGACGCCAGAACAGCAATCTCTAAACCGGCTAAAGCCCACCAAATCCAAGCGATCTTTCCGCCGTTATCAGGCCGCTTGGCTTTATAAATAAAAAATGCCACCAAAATTGCCAGCAGCAATAAATTGCTGAGATAAAGGCTAATCTCGTTAAAATTGGTATCGGCCGATCGTAAAATCAGCTTGGTCTGCCAAGGAAAAACAAAAACAAAAACGTAAAAAGAATATTCAATTGTTTTTTTTAATAATCTCGTTAACTTTGTGTTCATAGAGGTCCGCATATTCCCGGCGCCGATCGCGCTGGTATAATTTTAAAATAGAATCATTAATGACTACGCCGTCGGAGTCGTTCATAGCCGCCTTGAGCGCAAGCGGCATAATGGCCAATTGAAATTTTTTGGCGACGGATTCCAAACTATTTAAAAAATATCCGCTCCGAGATTCATTGAAAGAGAAGACGGCGCCCGTTGCCGGCAATAAGCCGTTAGCCTGTAAAAATTTTTCGTAAGTATTGTTCTTATTATACAACACGACCAGGGATTGGCGCCAATAATCAAAATATGGATCTTCTCCTGAAAGACGCAAATCATCAAAATTGAGATGATCGGAGGCGGCATAAAAGCTCAGACAGATAGTATCCTGTTTCTTGCCGGTCCGCGGACGGCGATTCAATAATTTAGCCAGGCCGGTACAATACAGGCGCGTCATCCAAACGCGGCGCGGAGAACTGATGATAAAAAAATCGATATCGCTGCCGTCGCGTAAATTATATTGACCGAGGGAGTTGGCCAAAGCGATCATCCGCACGAACGGCAAGAGCGAAAAAACACGCGCGAAACGTCTGGCAATCTTGATCTTCCTGGCGCTATAATTATGGCGCTCCTGCCTGACGCTGACAATATCTTTTCGTCCGGGTAAAAAATAAAAGCCGTTTTTTTCGGCCAATATATTGGCGGGGGCGGCTGCCAGTTCATCCAAAGAAACCAATAACTCCGATAGTTTTATACGGCGGCTAAGCCGCTCCCTGATCTCAAAGACCGTCAGAGGATGGTCAAACAAGTCAAAGAAAGCAATCACTCTTATGATTGCCTCTTTAAATTCCTCATTATTTTTTATTTCATAATCGGACATGGAATTATTCGTTCTTCGGACGCTCAATCTTTAAAATTTCCAAATTGCTCTTGCCGCCGGTAATCTTCATGACATCTTTATCTATCTTTTTGAACTCGGACGAAGCATTATTATAATGATTGACCGTAGTCGATAAAGATAGTCCCAACTTCTTGATATAATCGTCATAACTAGTCATGTGCTTCCCTAATTTTTCTATATTGGCTCTTATCTCCAAGGCTTTCTCTTCTATCTGCATGGCTTTGAGTCCCTGCAGAACCGTCTGCAAATACGCCAAGAAAGAAGTCGGAGAAACTATGATGACTTTCTTGTCGCGGAAAGCGTATTCTATCAAGTCGCGCGTGTTAACTTTGACTGCTCCGACTTTATTAACCAATAAATCATAATAAATGGCTTCCGAAGGGATAAACATGAAAGCGAACTCCATGGTTTTAAATTCCGGCAAGACATATTTGGCGGTTTCATCAATCCTATTCTTTAAATCTTTCTTGAATTCCTGTTCCATTTTCTCCCGTGTTTCCGGATCGGTGGCGTTTAAAATGCGTTCATAGTTTTCCAGAGAAAATTTGGCGTCAACCGGAATGATTTTATCTTTTACGAAGACGACCGCGTCAACAATCAAGTCGTTTCCGGTTTTTTCGCTCTTGCCGAGCTTATATTGCATCGCATACGAACCGGGCGGCAAGACATTCTTCAAAGTCTCTTCCAAAAAATATTCACCGAGCACGCCGCGCTGCTTCGGATTTTTGAGAATATCCTGCAAGTTCTGAAGCTGTGAAGAAAAATTGACAACTTGTTTGTTGGTCTCATCAAGCTTAGTCAGCTTTTCGGTGACATCCGCGATAAGTTTGGCTGACTGGGAGCTTATATCCTGCACTATCTTGGCCGTTTGCCCGAACTGGACTTGGCCGGCTCGATGCGTTTCCGACAACTTCCGATCCAACTCTCCGCGCAGCTCGCTATTCTGCTGCGATAATTGCGACAATTTTTCCGATTGCTGAATCAAGCGTTCCGCCAGGTTGTCCAGCTTGCCGCTATCCGCAGTATCCTTTTTTCTTAGCAGCAAGACAATAACGACGGCGACGCCGGCTATAAGGACTAACAATAATAATCCGATTAAATAATTATTCATATGCCTAAATTATAGCTCAAGAGATAACTTTTTTAAAGTTGACAAAAACAAATAAAAATCGGCCATTTCGGCCAATTTTATTGAATAAGCGATGATTTGTTGCCTTATTTCTTCAATAAATCTCTGATTTCCATCAAGAGCTCCTGATCCTTGGTTAAAGGGGCGGCTTTAGCTTCTATAGCCTTTTCTTTAATCAGTACCGGCTCTAATTTTCTTTTTATCCGGCTCATCATCTTAATCGCTATAAAAACAGTCAAAGCGATAATCAAAAAATCTAAGACATTCTGCAAAAAATTTCCAATATTCAAAAATAAAGCGGGACGGACTATCTCTCCATTAGTCACCAACGCCTCTCTCAAGATAATTTTAATATCGGAAAAATTAATGCCGCCCATCAGGACCCCAATCGGCGGCATAACAATATCATTGACCAAGGAGGTTACTATTTTGCCGAAAGCTCCGCCGATAATCACCGCTACCGCCAAATCGACGACATTACCTTTGACGGCAAATTCCTTGAATTCCTTAAAAAATTTATGCATAATTTTATACCCAAGTGACTCCAGCCACTCGATCATCATCCTCCTTAAACCTCATAATTCTGACGCCTTGCGTATCGCGGCCCAAGACGCTGACGGATTTGAACGGCGTTCTGATGACCTGGCCTTTCTCGGAAATGATAATCAAATCGCGATCAACCATATTATCGGCATTGACGAGGAAAGCGTTGGTGATATCGCCGGTCTTGTCTGTGACTTTAGCGGTCTTAATGCCGCTGCCGCCCCTGCCCTGAACCTTATAGGCGGAGAACTCCGTGCGCTTGCCGAAACCGTTGGCCATAATAGTCAAAATTTGATAATTGCGTTTTTTCTCCTTATCAGTTTTGGCAATACCAACGCCGATTAAAGTATCATCCTTATGAAGCCTGATGCCGTGGACTCCGGCCGCGCCACGTCCCATTTCCCGCACATCGGTTTCTTTGAAGCGGATTGCCTGACCCTTAGCGGTAATCAATTGGATATGATCGCTGCCTGAAGTCGGCCTGACCCAAATTAATTTGTCGTCTTCCTTGATTTTAATGGCGATTAAACCATTACGGCGGACATTGGAAAAAGCGTCCAGCTCGACTTTCTTGACTAATCCCTGAGAGGTGGCAAAAAATAGATATTTGCTGAAAACCGCTTTATCTAGAGGCAAAATAGAAGAAACTTGCTCTCCGCCGATAAGCTGTAAAAAATTGACTACCGGCGTTCCCTTGGCGACGCGGGAGGCTTGCGGGATTTCATAGACCTTGAGTTGAAAAACCCGGCCCTTGGTCGTAAAGAATAAAATATCGTTGTGAGTTTGAGAAGTAAACATGAATTCAACCGTATCTTCTTCCTTAGTGGTCAAGCCCATCACGCCTTTACCGCCGCGGGCTTGAACCTTGAAAGTGTCAGGCTCCAAGCGCTTGATGTAACCGTCTCTGGTCATCATCACGACCGTTTCCTCGTTCGGGACCAAATCTTCCATGCTGAATTCTTTAACGCCATGCGCCACTACGGCCGTCCGGCGTTCATCGCCAAACTTGTCGGCCAAGGCTTTTAACTCGTCCCTGACGATAGTTCTCATCTTGGAAACAGACTTGAGGATGGCCTCCAATTCCTTAATCAGCTTCATCTTTTCTTTTAACTCTTCCTCGATCTTCAATTGCTCCAAATTAGCCAGGCTCTGCAAGCGCATCTCCAGAATGGCAATCGCTTGCTTTTCGGAAAGCTTGAATTTCTTAATCAAATTAACCCGAGCGATATCTTTATCTTTGGACGCCTTAATAGTTTTAATAACCTCATCAATATGTTTCAAGGCAATCATCAAGCCTTCTAAAATATGGGCGCGATCCTTGGCTTTGTTCAAATCAAACAAGGTGCGGCGGCGGACAACTTCCTGGCGGTGCTTGATATACTCCTCTAAAATCATTTTTAAAGTCAGGACTTTAGGCTGGATGCCGTCAACAAGCGCCAACATGTTGAGATGGAAAGTCGTCTGGAGAGAGGTATGTTTATATAAACTATTGAGAATCTTCTTGGGATAAGAATCTTTCTTCAATTCAATCACGATGCGGACGCCGTCTTTGTCCGATTCGTCGCGCAAACCTTTAATGCCTTCGATTTTCTTTTCTCGGACCAAATCGGCGATTTTTTCCACCAAGTCGGCCTTATTGACCTGATAAGGAATTTCGGAAACGATAATGCGGAAACCGCCGTTTTTTTCTTCTTCTATTTCCGCTTTGCCGCGTAAAACTACGCCGCCCTTGCCGGTCGCATAAGCCGTTAAAATTTCTTTCTTGTCATAAATTATGCCGCCGGTCGGAAAATCAGGTCCTTTGACAAATTGCATCAAATCTTCAACGCTCGCTTCCGGATTTTCAATCAAGTGGTCAATCGCATCCGCCAATTCTCTCAAATTATGCGGCGGGATATTGGTAGACATGCCGACCGCAATACCCATAGTGCCGTTCAACAATAGGTTTGGCAATTTAGAAGGCAGTAAGCGCGGTTCTTTATGGCTGCCGTCATAGTTGGGAATGAAGTCGACCGTATCTTTATCAATATCAAAAAGCATTTCTTCGGCTACCGCCGCCAATTTCGCTTCGGTATAGCGCATCGCCGCCGCGTTATCGCCGTCCATTGAACCAAAATTTCCTTGGCCGCGAACGAGAGGATAGCGCATAGAAAAATCCTGGGCCATGCGCACCATTGATTCATAAACGGCGCTGTCGCCGTGCGGATGATACTTGCCCAAAACTTCACCGACGACTGTGGCGGATTTACGGAATTTAGCGTTTGCCTTCAAGCCGATATTCCACATCGCATATAAAATACGGCGATGCACGGGCTTCAAACCATCGCGGACATCGGGCAGGGCGCGCGAAACAATGACACTCATCGCATATTCTAAGTAGGAGCGGCCCATTTCATCCACTATCGGCTGTTCTTCGACTATTCCGTAATCGGTCTTCTTACGCAAATTAGCGATATTTTTTTCCGGTTGATTGCCAGTATCTTTTATTTTTTCTTTTTCGGTTTTAGGCATAAAGAAAATTTAGTAAGCAATTAAAGTTATTCCCTCGCATCCCGGCGGGACAACGCACGGTTTTGGCGCTCCGACCGTGGGCATGCAATCTATATATTCGGGGCAGCCGCCGGAAACGACCGGGCTGGAAGAAGCGATAACATTGGGAGAAGAAGTCGCCATATCGGCCAAGGACGAAGAAGCCGTCTTTCTGGCGGCATCCGCCAGAATGCCGGAGGCTAACTTATCGCCGGCCTTTTTATCAGCTATGGCCTGATCGGCTTTAATCTGATTTAATTTTACTTGGACTTCGTCTAAAGTCTGCGTCAATTCCTGCTTTAAATCCAGCCATTCGGACGCAGATGGGCTGGCCTGACGGCCAGATTGCCAGACATTTTTTAGATTGAAGGCCCAAAGAATTAAGACAACGAAAAAAATGCCGCCGATTATCACGCGCATCATAAATATTTTTTTCTTCTCGTTGTCATTCATATATTATAACTCGTTCTCCTTATTCTAAAATGCCATCCAAATTAACATCATATAGGATCTGCTCGGCGACTAGGCGATAATTCATTATTTCTTCATCGGAAAACCATAACGGGATTTCACGGTCGGCATCGGCCACCGGGTCGGAACAGTGCACCAAGTTGCGGATAGCCCGATCATCAAGATTAGCTAATTCATAGGAATCCAAAGTGAAATCTCCTCGAATAGTTCCACAGTCGGAAGAAAGCGGTTCGGTGGCGCCCACCAGCTTCTTAACGATTCCCACAGCTTGGTTGCCTTCCCAAACCATCATAATGACCGGGGATGAGGTCATAAACTTAACTAAAGCCTTAATGATGTCCTTGCCGTATTCAATCGCCTCCTTATCAACCGGCAGACCGGCGGCGGTACGCTGGTCTAAAACGCGCTGTCCCTGTTTCTGGAACCAAGCGTCATCTTTATTATAATGCTTCCAAAGCTTCTCTTCGGTCGCCATCGCGAATTTCAAAGCCACTAATTTCAAACCGGCAGCTTCAATTCTCTTGATAGTTTCGCCCACCAAGCCCCGTTGGATAGCGTCTGGTTTAAGGATAACAAAGGTTCTTTCTCTCTTAGAGTTAGTCATAAAATTTTAAAAACTTAATATTACTAGTTCCATGTCTTCGCTGGGAAGATCCTTCTTGGAAATTTTTAATTTTTCTTCATAAGTCGGCGTTAAGCCGACTTCTTTAATGAATTTATCTACCGGATCAAGATCAATTTTAATATCTTTAGTTTTGTAATGCATCGGTATGACAATGCGCGGCTCAATCTGGGAAATGACCTCCACCGCCCGTTTGGCGTCCAAAGTATAAGTGCCTCCGACCGGAATAAGCAGAATATCGGTTCCAACCAATTTTTCCAATTGTGCATCGCTGAGAGTGTGACCCAGATCTCCGAGGTGAGTCACGGAAATATCGTCTATCTCAATCCGATAAATGATATTATTGCCGCGCTCGGCGCCGTCTTTCTCATCATGATAAGAGTCAACGCCTTCAATAAGTACGCCCTTGAAATCATATTCTCCGGCGCAATCTATCACAAAGGGATTACCGCGCAAAGCGCCGATATTATTATGATCGGCATGCTGGTGGGAAACCGTCACGATATCGGCTTCAAAATTAGGGACCTTTAAGCCCACTTCTTTATTGAACGGATCGGTAACGACCGTCACGCCTTCGGGACCGGATTTGTCTTGAAGCTTAAAACAGGAATGTCCTTGCCAAGTAATAATCATATAAATAAACAATAAAAATAGGCTCTAAAACCTTAATTTTATTATAACAAAGGAATGCCTCCCGGTCAACTTAATTTCCTTGGTTTTTTTACTTATTATTAAGTATTATTTAACAAAAAATTTTACCTCCCCATCCTGGTCAGTCCTCTTGATCGGGATATTAAGCGCCTCCGCCCTCTCCAAGAAAAATATACCAGGATGGCCGAAACGATTATTCTCTCCGACAGATACGACTATCAGGCGGGGCGAGATTTTTTCTAAAAACGGCAAACTATTAGAAGTATTGGAACCATGATGCGAAGCCTTGAAAACATCGGCATTGACAGGCCAGCCTGAAGCCAGCAATTTGCCCTCTACAGCAACGCCGTTATCGCCGGCAAATAAAAAGGTCCGGGCGCGGCAATCCAGTTTGGCTACCAAGGAATTGTTAGGATCATCTTTGACCGCCAGAACGGCGGGATTTAAAAGAGCCAGCGCGCAATCAGGGCCGAAAGATAGCTTAGCCTGGTTATCCAAAATTCTTAGCTCGACTTTATATTTAAAGGCCGTATCCAACAATTCGCTCATTAATGGAGAATCAACGTCTTTCCCGGAATAAATCAGAGTGCCGACCCGATAGCGCTTTATCGTCTCAATCAGGCCAACAAAGTGATCGTCATGATAATGGCTAAGGATTAAAAAATCTAGTCGACGATGTTGAAAAGGCAAATTTTTGCCTAATTCTCGCAAAACTCTATTATCAGGCCCGCCGTCTATCAAGACCACCTGGCCGGCAGGCGTTTTAATAAGCGAGGAGTCCCCCTGGCCGACATCCAAAAATACGACTTCCAAACCGCGGGAAGCATATACCAATGAATAATAGATAGCTAATATAAGCAAAAAAATTGCTATAATAATTAAGCCAACTTTTAAAATTCTCCAAAAATATTGTTTATGCTTATTTTTCATATAATACTAGTGAGCTTAATAGAGCTTGTATATATAAGAGGAGCCTATATTATATAAGGTAATTCATGAACAAAAATTAAAATAAAGCTAAAGTATTGACAAAAACTAATAAATATTATATAATATAAAGTTCTTTACAATTAAATATATAAACTATATAAACTAAATAGACATGGAAACAACTGCAATCAATGCCAGCGCCAATGACAGACAGACTCAAGCAAAGTGGATTATGGAACAAATCCAGGGAGAACACGCAATCGATTTAATAGCTCAATCAATAGATGAACAATTTAGAGACGATGCATTAAATCAAAAAACATTCAGGTTCATTCCAGCTCACTTTAAAAATTTGGAGCAGTATCATAACGTACTGGTAAAGATACCTCCAATTATAGATACGTGTTTGGTCATGAACAAGGCGCATATATTTGTCGCGCCTAATGATATTGATCTGGAGGAACCGCTTAATATCCTCGCCGTGCCAAAACATTGGCACAGAACTCTAATCCCGGAAAAAGGGGTGAGAATTCTAAGAAATTTCTACACCAAAACGATTCTGGGATGTCGGGCGGTAGCCGATATAACGGTGCAAATTAAAACCGATCTCAATACCGACCGAAAAGAAATTGTAATTAATTACAAAAATATCCGGTACTTGGGGCAGGCCGAGCCACAATTCATTGAAAAGCTTTATGTAAATTTCGGACAAATAACAGTGCCGGGAACAAACAAGTGCATTGCCATTGAACCTATTAAAAAGAAATTAGTTTCTCAAAACTAAATGCTCATTAAAGAGCAGACCAAGAAGCCATCTAAAAAATAGGTGGCTTTTTTCTATACAAAAACCGCCCTGATTCCGCAGGACGGTTTCTGTATAATTTTCAAATCAATAAAATTTATTGATTAAAATAAATTTTAAAAATTATCTCTTTTTCTTTTTTACAGTCTTCTTAACCGCTTTCTTGGCGACTTTTTTCTTAGCGGTCTTTTTGACGACTTTTTTCGCCGGCTTTTTCTTGGCGACTTTTTTAACAGCCTTTTTGGCAGCTTTCTTTTTCATAATATCACCCCCCTTCTTAAATAGATTAAATCTAAATTAATTTTTTAAAAAATTTTCTTCTTATCTTAATTATATAACTTATTGAAATAAGTAGCAATACTTTTTTACATTTTTTAAAAAAAATCCGCCGCTCGATTCCGAGAGCGACGGATCTTTTATTTTTTCCTCTTTACAAGAGTCTTCTTCGCCGGCGATTTAAGAAATCCGGGAGCGAAAAAAATTTTCCAAATCAACTATTTTAATTCTCTCTTGTTTCATGGTATCGCGATCGCGCACCGTTACCTCGGAATTATCCAAAGTGTCAAAGTCAACCGTTAAACAATAGGGGGTGCCAATCTCGTCTTGGCGGCGATAGCGTTTTCCGATATTACCGTTATCATCAAATTCACAACGCCAAGTTAATTTTAACTTATCAAATATTTCTCTAGCTTTGGCCACTAATTCCGGTTTGTTCTTTAACAGCGGGAAGACCGCGATTTTAATCGGCGCCAATTGTGGCAGAAGTTTCAGGACAACTCTCGTCTCCCCTTCAAGCTCTTCTTCTTGATAAGCCTCGGACATAAGCGCCAAAAAAGTGCGGCCGACTCCGGCGGAGGTTTCCACCACGTGCGGAGTGAATTTTTCATTGGTAGCCGAATCCAAATAATTCAAATCCTGACCGGAATATTTAGAATGCTGAGTTAAATCATAATCGCCGCGAGCGTGGATTCCTTCCAGTTCTTTGAATCCGAAGGGGAATTTATATTCTATGTCAAAAGCTTCTTTGGCGTAAAAAACTAAATTTTCATGTTTGTGCCACTGTAAATTCTTTGTGCTTAGCCCCAGCCCCAAATAAAACTGCCAACGAGCTTCTTTCCATTGTTCAAAATATTTCATATCGTCGCCGGGCCTGACAAAATACTGCATTTCCATCTGTTCGAATTCGCGAGTGCGAAAAATAAACTGACGGGCGGTAATTTCATTGCGGAAAGCTTTGCCGATTTGCGCGATGCCGAAAGGAATCTTGACTCTGGCGGAGTCAAGCACATTTTTATAATTTACATATATGCCCTGGCAAGTTTCGCCGCGCAGATAAGTCGGCTCTTTGGTCCAATCGCCGGTAAAATTTCCCAAATTTGATTGGACCAATAAATTGAATTTGCGGCCGGGAGTAAAATCGCTAGCGCCACAAATCGGGCATTTGATTTTATCCCGATTGGCGTCAAAAATAAGATTTATTTCCGCTTCGGTCATTTTTTCATCGGCGAAAATTCCCGCTTCTTCCAATAAAGAATCCAGACGCAAACGCGCATGGCACTTCCGGCACTCTGTTAACGGATCGGAGAAGCCTTTGACGTGTCCGGATGCTTCCCAAATTTTTGGACTCATAAAAATGGCCGAATCTAAACCGACGATATCATCGCGTAGCTGGGTCATGGCCTTCCACCATTCTTTTTTTATATTATTGGCCAATTCCACGCCATAGGGACCGAAATCGTAAACGGCCGCGAAGCCGTCATAAATCTCCGAAGACGGAAAGACGAATCCGCGCCGCTTGCAGAGAGAAATTATTTTGTCCATTGAATTGTCCGATTCTTTTTTTTTCATATTTTTTCAGCTGCTTTATTTACATTTCTTCTAGAGCCCGAAGCCCCAAAATATCAAAACCGTTATAGAGAACTTGAGCCAAAGCCTTTATCAAAGCCAGACGCGCTCGTCTCACTTTCGGCTCGGCTTTCAAAATATTAACCTCATGATAATAATCATTAAACAGCTGGACCAGCTCAAACAAATATTTGGCGACTTCGCTGGGATTGTATTTGACTCCGGCCTGGACAATCAGATCCGGATATTGCGCCATTTTAAGCAATAACCCTTTTTCCTTCTTGTCTTTCAGCAAGCTCAAAGCGGCGGATCCGAAACCGAATCCCTCTTTGCGGACTATGCTCTTTAATCTAGCATATCCGTATTGCAAATAACAAGCGGTATAGCCGTCAAAACGCGAGGCTTCTTCAATATTAAAAGTGATTATCTTATCGGCGCTGACTTTTAACATTTCAAATTTGATGGTTGCGATAGTCAAAGCCATGGCGACTTCGTTTATCCGGGCGCCGGTCCAATCCGGGTGGCGGCGAGCGGTTTCTTCGGACAATTTGACATAGAGCTTATCGCGCAGCTCCCGATAAGTGATAACATTGCCGGTTCTAGAAGCCATCATTCCATCAGGCAGAGTCACAAAATCATAAGTCAGATGGACTAGGGGCTGGGAATAGCCGATTAACTCCAAAATTTTAAATAATTGTTTAAAATATAAGCTTTGGCGCACATCCACCACATAAATGGAACGAGTCAACGGATATTTCTTAAACTTTTCGGAAGCGAGCGCCAAATCAGCGACCGGATAAAGCGCCGTGCCGTCAGAACGGATTATCGGCAGAACACCGAGATTATATTTTTCCAAATCGGCTATCAAGGCGCCTTCGCTCAAACGGAAAATGCCGCGGGACGTTAAATCTTTAACCATTGCCAAACCGGCTTCAATAACTTCGCTTTCATAAAAAACATCTCTAAATTTTACCCCCAGCTCTTTATATATAGAGGCGAAGTAATCCAGGCTCCATTGCCTAGTCTCTTGCCATAATTCATAGTTGGCGCCGGATCGGCTTTCGATATCGGACATGATGCTGCCGACCTCGAACTTAGCCTCGGGATTATCATCCAATAGCTGGCTGGCCTCGGCGTAGCATTTGCCCAATAGATAGCCTTTGTCCTCCAGACTATCGATGTACTTTTTATTATTGCGCCAATTCCAAAGAGCTTTGGCGACATGGATACCAAAATCATTTATATAGGATACGGGAATAGCTTCATAGCCGTTAGCGCTCAGCAAGCGGCTGACGGCATCGCCATAAGAAATATTGCGCAAATGGCCGACATGGTATTCTTTATGAGTATTCCCGTTAGAATACTCAATCATCACTTGCTTCCGCTCTCCGCTGTCATTGAATCCATAGACATCCTTTTCTCTTTTAATCTGCTTAATCAAGGCGGCGGCCAGATATTCCTGGGCAATGAAAAAATTTAGATAAGGGCCGACGGCTTTTATGTCGGAAAAATATTTTTTCAAATCTCGATTATCCTTTAAGCTGGTTGCAGCCGCGGCGGCAAACTCAGCCGGAGTTTTCCCTTCCGCTTTGGCCGCCTCAAAACAAGCCAAGCTCAAATCTCCCAGCTCGGCGCTGGGCGGATAAGAAAAAATCGTCTTATCCAACTTAAGAATATCAGCGATTCTGGATTTTAAATCTTCCAATAGATTCATAAATTATAAAGGCATCACTCTGATAAAGGTAAATTTTCCTTTTTGAATAATAATAGAATTAATCCCGGTATTGAAGTCTATTTCATATTTTACATCTTTGATAACTTGCATTTCTTCCGCGTCATCTTTAATATTTTTATCAATTTTTATCTTAATTGCGCCTTCTTCAATTTTCTGGCGCGCCTCGGTTTTGCTTTTAACCAGTTTTGTCTCTACCAATAAATCAACCAGGCTATTTTTAATCTTAACGGCCCCGTACTGCTCCATATCCTTATCCGCCGGCAGTTCTTTTTTCTGGATAGTCTTGACGAAATGCGCCTGTGCCGCTTCGGCTTCCGCCTGTCCGCGATTTATTCTGGTGATTTCAAAGGCCAAGCGCATTTTAAAGTCGCGCGGATTTGCCCGGTTATCGCGCAACTCCGTTTCCATCTTTTTGACTTCCTTCGTCGGGACTAGAGTGCATAGTTCAAAGGCGGGAACGATTGTTCCGTCCGGCCAAGACATGACTTTTCCATAAATATCGTTAGCCGTCTCGTCTAAGAAAACCACGTTGCCCTCAGTCTTGCCCATTTTCTTACCGTTTTCATCGGCCAGTAGCTTCATGGTTAAAACGAACTTCTCTTTATTTTTAATAGTTTTAAGCAAATCCCGGCCGCACATCATATTAAACATCTGATCATTACCGCCGATTTCCAAGTCAACATCCATGGCGACGCTGTCATACGCCTGGGTCAGGGGATATAAAAACTCATGAAGATAAATAGGCTTTTCTTCCTTTAATCTTTCCTGGAACATATCGCGCTGAATCATCTGTTGAACGGTAAAATTGGACGACAATTCTATCAAGTCACGAAAAGCCAGCTTATCATTCCACTCGCTATTATACATTATTTTCGCCGGATTATCGCCGTCAAATTTAAGATAGGCGGAAGCCTGTTCTTTATAATGAGCGGCGTTAGCCAGCACCTCTTCACGCGTCAATTTCTTCCGAGTCGCTTTTTTATCGGTCGGGTCGCCGATAATGCCGGTAAAATCTCCGATTAAAAAAATCACCTCATGTCCCAAGGCCTGGAATTGGCCGAGTTTGCTGATAGATATCGCATTGCCGATATGCAAAGACGGCGCGGTCGGATCATAACCGCAATAAAGACGCAATCGGTCGCCGCTTAACAACCTCTTTCTTAAATTTTCTCGCCCCGGATAGATGTTTTCCACCCCCCTGGTCAACAGTTCGTCCACTTTCTGTTTATCAATGATAACGCTTGGCATATAAAGATGTTAATTCTTGGTATTAATTAAGAAATTATGTTATAATATTATCAGACTTTTTTAAATTTTTCAATTAATTTTAACTCTATGTTTTCGTACAGAACGCTTTTAAAACAAGCCTGGATAACCGCTTGGCGGCATAAATATCTCTGGTTTTTGGGTCTGTTTGCTTCTCTGGTCGCCGGCAGCGGCACCTGGGAATATCAAATTATCACCCAAAATCTCGGCCAGAATCCGATTGAAGGCTCATATTTGCGCCTCGGCAGCGTTTTGACCATCGGCGATGTGCTAAAAAACTTCTTTTCGGGCTTAAGCCATCTGTTCCAGAATGATTTCTGGACCATGCTTAATGTTTTATCGGTCTTGTTGGTAACCGCCATTTTGCTTATTTCTTTCATCTGGCTGGCGGTCACTTCCCAGGCCGCTCTGGTCGGTGATGTCAAAAAAATACTGACCGCCAAGAAAAAACCGTCCGACCTAAGCATCCGTACCGGCTTAAGCGAGGGCCATAAACACTTCTGGCCGGTGCTGGGCTTAAACATTTTTGTCAAAATTTTGATTTACTTTGCTTTTTTCATTATCGGGCTGCCTTTGCTTTTCATGGTAATCAGCAATTCTTTAGTTCTCTTTGCCGTCTATATAATTATCTTCGTCATCTTTATCCCGATAGCCATGAGCTTGTCCCTCTTTATCAAATACGCCATCGCTTACAGGGTTATAGAAAATACATCGTTCATAGTTTCCCTGGAAAAAGGCGCGGCCCTATTCCGCAAGCACTGGCTTGTCAGCTTAGAAATGGCGGTGATGCTATTCCTGATTAACTTTCTGCTCAGCGGTATCGCGCTAGTATTCTTCGCCCTCTTCTTGCTGCCGCTCTTATTTCTGGGACTGATTTTCAATCTCTATTGGTTGATAATATTGATAATGTTCTTGGCCATAGCGCTAGTAGTCATATTCGGCTCTTTCCTGACCACCTTCCAAATTGCCTCCTGGACCAATCTATTCTTATGCTTGAAAGAAAAAGGCGGTTTGGCAAAATTAGAGCGTCTTTTCAACCGCAACCTGGGCAATACTGAAAAATAAATCTTTTCCATAAAAACTATGAGTGATCTCGCTTCCATTGAAAATCTAATCAATCCGACCGATGACGAAGAAAGCGTCACCGGTCGTTTTGCTAAAAAGCAAGGGGAAATAAAAGAAAAGGAGATGGAAAAAGAAACTAAACAGGCGGCCGAGCAGCTCGGCCTGGATTATGTCAGCCTAACCGGTTTCCCCATCAGCCCCGAGGCCCTCGCTTTGATCCAAGAAGAAAGAGCTCGGGAAATCGGAGCGATTTGTTTTTTCTATGACGGTAAAAATATCCGTCTCGCCTGCATTAACCCGACGACGGAAGTCAAAGATGAGTTGACCCGACTGGGCGACCAATATTTTGCCGCCACCAGATTATATCTTATTTCCGCTACCAGCCTGGCTATCGGTCTAGACGCCTATAAATCGTTGCCGAAAGCAAAGAAATATGAAAGCGGCGTGGAGATATCTGAAGAAAATTTAGAAAAATTCAAAAAGGATATCAGCGATTATAAGAGTCTGAATGAAAAAATCAACGAAGTAAATATTTCCGACATTATCACCTTGATGCTGGCCACGGCTTTAAAGGTCGGAGGCAGCGATATTCATATTGAAGCGGAAGAAAACGGCGTCGCCATCAGAATCAGAATCGACGGTGTTCTGCAAGAAGCCGCGGTGATTGAAAAAGAAAAATGGGATAAAATAATCTCGCGTTTAAAAATATTGGCTCGCGTCAAAATAAACATAGAAAACAAGCCTCAAGACGGGCGCTATACCATTTATCTGACCAATAAAAAAATAGATGTCCGCTGTTCTTTCTTGCCGACAGCTTACGGCGAAAGCGTCGTCATGCGCCTCTTGGATTCCAGCGCCGTTACCCTTGAATTTGAAAAATTGGGAATCAGGCCGGAAATAATGCCGATACTGGAACGGGAGATATCCAAACCTAACGGCTTAATCGCAACGGTCGGCCCGACCGGCAGCGGCAAAACCACCACCCTATACGCTATTCTCAACAAACTGAACAAGCCGGGAACAAAAATAATCACCCTTGAGGATCCGATTGAATACCAACTCAAGGGCATGAACCAGAGCCAAGTTGACGAAAAGCACGGCTATACTTTTGCCGACGGTTTGCGATCAATTTTGCGCCAAGACCCCAATATCGTGATGGTCGGGGAAATCCGCGACTTGGAAACGGCTGAAATAGCCGTCCAAGCTTCTCTGACCGGACATCTGGTGCTGACGACCATGCATACCAACGATGCGGCCAGTTCCATCCCCCGCTTAATAGACATCGGGGTCAAGCCATACTTCTTGGCGCCGTCGATCAACGTCATGATCGGCCAGCGCTTAGTCAGAAAGCTTTGCCCGCATTGCCGCGCAGAACACAAGCTGGCAGACGACGAAGCCGAACAGGTTAATAAAATCCTGGCGGTGTTATCCCCCAAAGCCGGAGTGGAGGTGCCGTCAATTCTGCCGACAATATACACGGCCGGACCAGGTTGCGCCGAATGTAATTTTATCGGCTATAAAGGCCGGGCCGGCATATACGAAGTCTTCACGATGAACGATAAAATCAAGCAGCTGACCATTGATCAATCGCCTTCTTTTAAAATTCTTCAGCAAGCGATTGAAGATGGCATGATCACTATGCTCCAAGATGGAATTCTTAAAGTCTTGGAAGGAATAACCTCTACCGAAGAAGTTTATCGCGTCATCGGAAATTTTGACTACATAAACGACTTATATGACATTGTTATATCGCAAACTATCGGCCGCGGCGCGAAGATTAAACCCGAGGAATTTGAAAAAGCCAAAGAGCTGAGCCAAAACATCAGCGATATCTCCCAAACAGTCAAAGAGATTCCAACCGGAGAGTTAATAAATCTCGTCATGGCTCTCGGCGCCATCAGCGACGCCGGCGATATTCATATTGAACCGACCGAAAAAGACGTTAAAGTCCGTTTCCGTATCGACGGCGTCATGCATGATATCTTAAGTCTGCCTAAAACCAGCTATCTGCCGTTACTTTCGGAAATAAAAATCCTGGCTGGAGCACCGACTAATATCAAGCGAGCAACCTTTGACGGACGCTTCACTATCTACTTGCCGGATAATAAAATTGATTGCCGCTTATCCATAATTTCCGGCGGCTATGGCGAAACTATCGTTATTCGCCTCTTGTCCACTTCGGCGGCTAATCTAGATATGGCTAAATTAGGCATTACTTCCATCGCTTATGACTCCCTGCAGGAAGCCATGAAGAAAACGCGCGGCATCATCATTACTACCGGTCCGACCGGTAGCGGTAAAACCACCACCTTGTACAGTATTTTGAACAAACTCAACAAACCGGATGTCAAAATTATCACGGTTGAAGATCCAATCGAATACCAGCTGGCCGGAGTGATGCAAACTCAAATCGATGAAGAGCGCGGCTATACTTTTGCTTCGGCTATGCGCTCGCTCCTGCGGCAAAATCCCAATATCATGATGATCGGGGAAATCCGCGACAGCGAAACCGCTAAAGTGGCGATTGAAGCTGCCATGACCGGCCACTTAGTCTTATCCACTATCCATGCTAATTCCGCCGCCGGAGCTATTTCCCGTTTCGTCGGTTTAGGCGTCGACCGGCAGACTCTCGCTAACTCCGTTGAATTTACCATCGGTCAGCGCCTGGTGCGTCGCCTTTGCCCTTATTGCAAAAAGGCCGCGGAAATGAAACCGGAGGAACTGGCAAAAGCTCAGGATATTTTAAATTCCATCAAAAATCCGGATATCACCATTCCAAAGAAGCTGACTTTCTATGAACCGGTCGGCTGCCCGAAATGCGGCCAGTTGGGGTATAAAGGGCGCCTCGGCCTGTATGAAACTATCGGCATGAGTCCGGCTATCCAAAAATTGATTCAGACGGAAAACGTGACCGATGCCGAGATCGAAAAGACAGCGATTGATAATGGCATGATAACCATGCTGCAAGACGGCGTCTTAAAAGCCGCCAACGGCGAAACCAGCTTGGAAGAAATTTTCCGAGTCGTCTAATAAACAATTAAAAATTCAAGCGACACAATTATGATCAATCAAAAATTTCTGGAACAGTTGAGAAAAGATTACCAGGCGAACGAATCGCAGCGGCGCCAGATTATTAGCGCATCCAATAATATTCTATTTGAAGCGAAAAAAACTATCTTCGCCCTCCAGCGGCAAGATGTTAAAACCGCCGCGTCCAAATTGGCAGAAAACGAAAAAAATTTAAAAAATTTAGCCGGGCGCTTCGGCCAGGACCGTCTTAACAAAGAGGGCGCTTATAAAGCGGCGGCGGAAGAGTATTTGGAGGGCAAAACCTTCTATACCGTCATCAAGAATAAAAAAATTGAAGCTACTCCCGCATTGCAGCTTGATTATGAAGGCTATCTCGGCGGTATTTGCGACCTAATCGGCGAGTTAGTCCGCTACGCCACCAACCGCGCCGCCGCTGGAAAATTTACCGAAATCGCTAAAATAAAAAAAAGCGCCGAGGATATCATGGCTCAACTGATAGATTTTGACATGACCGGATACCTGCGCACCAAGTACGACCAGGCGCGCGGGCATCTCAGAAAGTTGGAACAGATGGCTTACGAAATAAAATTAAGAGGAAAAAAATAAACGACGTTATTATGATTATCGCCGTTATTTCCGATATCCATGACAATATTGCTAATTTGAAGACATGCCTAGATTGGTGCCGCCGCCATCAAGTGAAGAAGATAATATCTTGCGGCGACTTAACCGACTCAGAGACTTTAAATTATCTCGCCGCTAATTTTGCCGGCGAGATTTTTGTCATCGACGGCAATGCCGAGCTTTACGAAAGCAGCGATTTAGCCAAATACCCAAATATTACGACCAGCGGCGATATCGGAATCCAGGAAATAGGCAAATTACATATCGGTTTCACGCACCAACCGGAAAAAATAAAAAAAATTCTTAAAGCCGCCTCTCCGGCTCCGGACTTTATCTTCTACGGACACACTCATAAACCTTGGCTGGAACATAACGGTTCAACTATCATCGCCAACCCCGGCAACCTGGCCGGCATCTTCCATCAAGCCACTTTTGCTGTTCTCAATACGGATACCAAAAACCTGGATTTAAAAATTGTCGCTGATTTGAAATAGACGCATTTAACCGCTACCAATTTAAAAAGCCCTGCTTAGCCAGGGCTTTTTTAAAAATTTGAATTACAAGATATTCTTCAAATACTTCCCCGTATGACTCTTGGCAATCTTGGCGATGGTCGGAGGAGTGCCGGCTCCGACTAAATAGCCGCCGGCATCGCCGCCTTCCGGACCCATATCAATCACCCAATCCACGGATTTAATGACATCCAAGTTATGCTCAATAATTAAAACCGTGTTGCCTTGGTCAACCAGCATATTCAGGACCTTAAGGAGACGGTCAATATCGGCAAAATGCAATCCGGTCGTTGGTTCGTCCAAAATATATAAGGTTTTGCCGGTCGCCCGGCGCGACAATTCCGTCGCCAACTTAATCCGTTGGGCTTCCCCGCCGGAAAAAGTCGTCGCGCTTTGCCCTAATTTGATATAGCCCAGACCGACTTCATCCAAAGTTTTTAGTTTTTGGCTGATAGCCGAATGGTCTTTAAAAAATTCCTTCGCTTCTTCAATAGTCATTTCCAAAACTTCATAAATATTCTTCCCCTGGTACAAAATGTCTAGAATTTTCGGCTGAAATTTACGCCCGCCGCAGACATCGCAAGTCAAATAAACATCGGAGAGAAACTGCATCTCCACTTTAATCACGCCGTCTCCGGAACAATTTTCGCAGCGTCCGCCCGGGACATTGAAAGAAAAATGGCCGGCGCTCAAGCCTTTGACGCGCGCCTCCGGCAAATTAGCGAATAAATCGCGGATATACGTAAACAAGCCGGTGTAGGTGGCGGGGTTGGAACGAGGCGTCCGGCCGATAGGAGATTGGTCTATGTCAATGACTTTATCAATAAATTCCAAGCCGGTCAGTTCTCGGTGCGCGCCCGGCTCGGTTTTGGCGCGATAAAATCTACGGGTCAAGGCGCTGGCTAAAATATCATTCATTAAAGTAGATTTGCCGCTACCGGACACGCCGGTAATGGCCACTAACTTGCCCAAAGGAATTTCTATATCAATGTCTTTCAAATTATGTTCGGTGGCGCCCATTATCCTGATCGCCTGGCCACTGCCTTGTCTGAATTTATCCGGCACTCTTATCTTCTGGCGTCCGGAAAGATAGGCTCCGGTCAAAGAAGCGGAACAATTTTTAATATCCGCGGGGCGGCCGGCGAACAAAACATTGCCGCCAAAATCACCGGCGCCAGGCCCGATATCTATCAGCCAATCAGCCGCCACCATAGTTGAGGCGTCATGCTCCACGACGATAACGGTATTGCCGTGGTCGCGCAGTTCTTTGAGGGTCTCAATTAATTTATCGTTATCGCGCTGATGCAAGCCGATAGACGGTTCATCTAAAACATATAAAACTCCGCTGAGAGTGGAACCGACTTGCGAGGCCAGTCTGATGCGCTGGGCTTCACCGCCGCTTAAAGTCGCCGCCGCGCGACTCAGGGTCAAGTAATCCAAACCGACATTGGCTAGAAATTCCAAATTTTTTATCATCTCTCGGATTATCGGCTCGGCAATCTTGGCGCCGCCATTCAATGTGGCCGGAGATTTCAACCAAGAATTTAAAAGCATGATCGAAGATTTGATGCTATGGTTGGTTACTTCTATAATGGACAAACCGTTTATTTTAACCAATAAAGATTCAGATTTTAAACGCGCACCCTGGCAAGACGGACACGGGGCCGTTCTCATCACCTTCTCAATTTCTTGTTTTACAAAGCTTGATTTTGTTTCCTGATATTTATCCTCCAAAGCGGCTAGCAAGCCCTTGAATTTATCGTCGCCTTTTAAAATCAAGTCTTTTTGTCTGCTCTCCAAATCTTTAATGGCCGCTCGCAGGCTGAAATTATGTCTCTGAGCCAGCGCATCTAATTCGCTCAGTAAGCCGCTGACGCTTAAATTCGCGTGGGACAAAGGCTTAATCGCCCCTTCAAGGATGCTGAGATTATTGTTAAAAACCAATTCCGGATCCACTTCCGACCTGGTGCCGAGGCCACCGCAAACCAAGCAGGCGCCATGTCCGGAATTAAAAGAAAAATCGCGAGGCTCCAATTCCGGCCGGCGATAATCGCAAGTCGGGCAGAAGAAAGACCGCTCCACTCGCGTCGCTTTTATTTCTCGGCCGCGCACAATCTTGGCCGTCTTTTTTTCTTCGGCCATTTTTTTCAGTTTAATCTGGCAATGAGGGCAATAAGGCTGGCCGGCGCGGGCATATAGCAACCTTAAATAGTCATAAATTTCAGTAATCGTCCCGACCGTAGAGCGGGGATTGTGGCCGACCGTGCGCTGATCGATAGAAATGGCCGGCGACAGTCCCTCAATCAAATCAACATCCGACTTATCCATCAGACCGACGAATTGGCGCGCGTAAGAAGACAGGGATTCTACATAACGGCGCTGGCCCTCGGCATAAATGGTGTCAAATGCCAGAGAAGATTTGCCCGAGCCCGATAATCCAGTCACGACCACCAATTGGTCGCGGGGAATATCCAAATTTATATTTTTTAAATTATTGGTGCGCGCGCCCCTGACTTTAATAAAATTATCGGCCATGTGAGTATGCTTATTAAAAAAATTAATAGGTTCATTATAGCCGAAAAGACCAAAAAAAACAAGTCTGCCGCCAGACGGGCAGACAAGCCAAATAATATCTAGAAGATGGGGTAAAAAATTTTTAAAATATTAATCAAGATATAGTCATACCACTTGAGGCGGCGGACGGAAGCTTCAAAGACGGAGGACTCCGATTTCCATTGTTCAATGATCTTTTTTAAGTCAGCGACCAATTGTTTTTGTCTGAAAAATATGCCAGCTTCAATATTCCAGTTAAACGATACAATATCCATATTTTGAGATCCGATTGTTCCTTCGTTATCGTCTATCAGCATTATCTTCGCGTGATTCATCAGGTGAAACACATAAAATTTAACGCCGAAAGAAGACATCCGGCAGGCATTAAGATAATTAACCTTGTTCAATGGTTTGACATCGGTGTCTTTGGGAATAAGTATTTCCACTTTAACGCCGCGGCGGCAGGCGTCATCCAATAAAGCCAACATCCGCCGCGGCGGCAACAAATAAGGCGTTACGATTTGAATAGACTCTTTGGCGCCGACAATTTTTTTCTTATAATACTCATTCAAATGATAATGGCCGGTAGTGGCCGGCAAATTATCGACCACCCACGACTTTATCCTTTGAGTTAAGGGCGAGCGGCTATATTTTACGATAGACTCTTTTTTGCCGCCGACCATTTCATATGCATAAGCGAAAGATTTTAAAATCGGCTTGATAATCCTGCCTTGCAATTTAATCTGCATGTCCCGCCAATTGCGGGTCTTTTCCTCGATATTAACGCCGCCGATAAAGGCGAGGCGGTTATCAATGATGACAATCTTGCGATGAGTATGCCTGAACCAATGGGAAAAATAGATAAACTCTATGCCGGCGGCCTGCAGGTCGCCGACGGTCTCCGCCTTTAACGCGGAACTGCCGTAGGCATCGGCAATAATGACTACTTCCACTCCCATGGCCGCCTTCTTCTTTAACAACGCAAAAAAGTCATTAGTGGAATCGGTATCGCCCAAAAAAATAAACATCTCAATATATATTGATTTTTGGGCGGAAGCCATGGACTTGAACATGGCGTCCCAGGCCTTATACGAAGTTGTATAAAGACGATATTTCATAAAGCATGAACCGTTATTTACTTTGCTCGGCCAACAACTTTTTTATTTTAGGGATCATTCTGTCAGTTGCCTTTTCTCCAATTTTTATGAGATTATCAGTGACTTCCTTGGTAAAATATTTTTGAAATCCCTGCCGTTTCACGACCACGGAAGTGTCCGGCTCAATGATTACATCGGCTTTTTTAATATCGGATTTGGCTAAATTATGCAAAACAATGCGCGTGCTCCTTAATACTACCGTCGGCATCGTAAATTTTTTATTGATAAACTCATTCTTGTGATATAAATTGACCCCAATCACGACGTCCGCCCCCATGCTCCTGACCAAGTCGCAAGGAATCGGATTACTTAATCCGCCGTCAACGAATAAGTGTCCTTTATAAGGTAGGGGCTTAAAAACTAAAGGCACGGAAATGCTGGCGCGGACCGCCCGGGCAATATCGCCATTCTCAAATATATAAGGTTGGCCTCCGACCAAATCGGTCGCCACTATCTTCAAGGGCGTCTTGGCGTCGGAAAAATTATGGTGTTTCAGCCCCTTTTCTAAAACGTCGCTAACTTTGCCTCCTCCGATAAATCCGCCGGTCAAACTAAAGTCAAACAGCATCGGCAGATTGTCGGCCGGCTGGGCAGAAAGATCGGCTTCCAATTTCTTAGTATCCTGAAAAACGGCATAATAGGCAGCCACCCAAGCGCCGATACTGGATCCGGTCAAATAATCTATCGGGATGTTGTGTTTAAGCAATGATTTAAGCACGCCAATATGGGCAAAGCCCCGGAATGAACCGGAACCGAGCGCCAAGCCCACGGTTTTGCGGGATTTTTTATTTTTTTTCATAAAAACCATATTTATTAAGCAATTATAGCATTAAAAACAAGAATTAAAAAACCGGAGCGCTTGCTTGATTAGCTCCGGTCTACTATTATATGGATATAGCTTAAATATATAAATAAAACATATGATTACATCAATCCAGGTTATGGGTTCGGGCTGTCCGACCTGCAAAAAATTATTTGAACTGACCAAGCAAGCCGCTGAAGAATTAAACCTAACCATCGAGGTAGAATACGTTTCCGATATCCAAAAAATAATCGATATGGGTATGCTGTCGTCTCCGGTGCTGGTTATCAACGGACAAGCGGTTTTAGCCGGACAAATCCCCAGTGTAGACAAGCTTAAGCAAATTATCGGAGAAAATAACGATCCCTGGAAAAATGACGCTTTCCAAGGCTGTTCTTGCGCCGGCCATTGCTAATAAACAATAAAAATGAATCTATTTTATCCTTTACAATTACTGTCTGACTGGCTGACATATTCCATTTTTAGACTCTCGCCATCAACTATAGCGGCCGGCGCGATAAACTTTTTTATTTTTGACACGCTGAAAATTATTTTGCTTTTGGCGATCATTATCTTTATAGTCTCTCTTCTCCGTTCATATCTGCCCCCGGAAAAAATACGCGCCATCTTAGCGAATAGAGGCCGCTACGCCAGCCATATTATCGCGGCGCTCTTGGGAATAATTACGCCTTTCTGTTCCTGTTCGGCCATTCCCTTGTTTCTGGGTTTTGTCCAAGCCGGCATCCCGCTCGGCGTCACCTTTTCTTTTCTGGTCTCTTCGCCAATGATTAACGAAGTCGCTCTAGTTTTGTTGCTGGGTCTTTTCGGCTGGAAGATTGCTCTAATTTATATAGCCAGCGGTTTGATGATAGCCATCGTTTCCGGCATTATCATCGGCCGGATGAATATTAAAAATTTAGTGGCCGAGTTCGTTTATCAAAACACCGCTAAAACTCAAAATAATTTGCCGGCCATGTCCCGTCGCGATAGATTAATTTATGCCAAAGACTATACTCTAGATATCATTAAAAAAATCTGGCCTTATCTATTAATCGGAATTGGCGTCGGCGCCTGGATACACGGTTATGTCCCGGCTGATTTTCTGGCTCAATACGCCGGAGCCGACAAGTGGTACGCGGTTCCTTTGGCTGTTATTATCGGCATTCCTCTCTACTCCAATGCGGCCGGAGTCATCCCACTGGTCAGCGCTTTGACCGAGAAAGGCGTTGCCATGGGTACGACCCTGTCATTCATGATGGCGGTTACGGCCTTGTCATTACCGGAATTCATGATTTTAAAAAAGGTGATGAAGACCAAATTAATCGTAATTTTTGCTTCCATAGTCGGACTGGGAATTGTCTTTACCGGCTATCTATTTAACGCTATTTTAAAATAGCTCGACCCAACTTAATAAATTATTTTTGTCTAATATTAATTAAATTATTGTCAAAATAACCTTAATGGTCAATTATTATTGACAAAAACTAATTTAATTGATACTATACTATGAATATCTAAGCACTTTCCAAACTTAATATATAAACCAAACATAGAACCAAATCAAAAAAAATAGAACGATGAAAAAGATCTTTTTTGTTTTAATGATGGCTATCTGCGGTGGAACCGCTTTGGGCCAATTGCGCGTATCCAATGGCTTCGGCCAAGATTTGCAAGTAACAATAAAAAATTCCAACGGCAGTGAAAGCCGAGATATCCCAAACAACGGGATGGCGACATTTTCAGTTCGCAGCCAGGCTGTGACTTTAAAATGTAAAATTACCGCTACCGGGCAAACCTTCAGTGTTTACAAAGGGGTGCCAAGATCAGGATTGGTTACAGTCGAAGTAAGTGATTACAAGATTACTGCCGCTAATCCTAAAGCGGTAGCCTCTGCGCCCACAGTATCTCCGGAAAAAAGCGGGACGGCTCTTCCTTTTATTTATAAAGGGGGCATCTCCTTTAAAATATTTTCGGAAACTGGCCGGGGATTGGAATTTTTTAAAGATTCCACCGGTAACAACGACGATATTAAGGAGGTATATTTAAACGTTCCGACGAATAATGATATGGTTCTCGGGATAGGAATAAAGAACGGCGAAGACCAAGCTATTTGGCCATACGCCGAAATAAGGAAACGAGTAAATGCTACTGATACGGCAGTTATTGTCTCCGATAAAGACATCAAACAGATGTCTACCGGGGAAGTAAAAAAATTAAAAATAAGGCTGGTAGCTAAAGACTACAAAATTTTCTTTGAACCTGGTTCCGGAGAGCCCGTTTCGCTGGGGTTTAACAGTGTATCGCGTCCGATTGAAGTTCCAATCGGACAATTCTACATCAAAATGTCATTTACTGATCCGAGTGGGATGTTTCATTCAACCGTGTTCGTGCCTAAGCACGTTACTGGTGATGACAAACATCTGGATATAACGGAAAATGATTTAAAAAATGCCGTTAAGTTAGATTGGTAATGATTGGTGAAAAATTTTTATGCAAGGCTTGTGACGCAATGTTACAAGCCTTTTTTATTTATATGTAATATTGTGCCAAAGCAAAAACCCGTCAGATAAAATATCAACTAGTTTTTTATTACGTAGTTTTAAAGTCTAAAATTTCTCAAAATTTTAACGAGATTATTGTGGAAATTGAGCGATGGGCGAAAATTTTGCCACTCGAATAGGGCTCATATCTAAAGGCCTGATTATTTTTTTATATTTTTTATTTCTTATATAATAGTAAGCTTTGACAAATCGAGGTCTACCCCCAATCCTTTGAGCGCGGCATAGGTTAATTTATCCATCATCGCACCGTCGAAGTTTATAGTTTTCATTGCCAGGTAGTTTTTATTAGTTAAGGAAAACGCCGGATGAAAAGACACATTTCTGAGTGTAGCACCTTTGAATGAAACTTCATTCAGTGCCGCCTTATCAAACTTGACGCCAGTAAAGACAATCTTGTCCAAGTGCAGTCCTCTTAGATCACTGTATTTGAAGTCTACGCCGTTGAAGCTACAGTTTTTAAAAATTATTTTTCTTAGGTCAATCATGGTCAGTTTTACATCGATAAATTTCACATCGGTGAATTTTACGTCTGTCAAATCTGATTGATTGAATTCGGTTCGCACAAGAGTGGTTTTGTTGAAGTTCGCACCCGTAAGGTCAAGGGCCGAAAAATTGCAGTCTGTCAGATTTGCTCCGCCGAAATTAGCTTCACGCACATCGCTGCTATAGAACGAGCTTCCGCTCAAATCCGCGCCTGAAAAATCGGCTCCGCGCAGATTGCTTGCTTTGAACTTTCCATTATGTGCAACAACGCCCGCAAAATCGCTCTTTGGCAGGTTACTCGCACTGAAGTTTGTCAAAACCTGTCGTTCCAGCGAACTGGAGAGATTAGCGACCTCCAGTACAGTTTGTTCAATATCACCGATGCCATCAATGGTCATCTGAAAAGCCGTTTTATCGTCCTTGCCCTCTGCTTTAAGTTCACGAAAGCGTTCCTGCAAATCCAAGAATAGATCTGTCTTTAGCTCATCGGCGCTTTTTACTCCGTTGTATGGTGCAAAAATGCCATTTAAATAGCCTAATAGTTTTTCATTCATATAATTGTTAGTTAATTTTATTAATATATAATCCATTTATAATAGCTTATCGAGTACACGCTTTGCATATCCCCAATTGCCTTTGTTACTAGCATAGCTGGCTTTACCTTTTTTAGTAATCCGGAAATACTTGCGTCTTCCGCCTTGTGATTCGTCGCCCCAATACCATTCAATATCCCCTTCCGCCTCAAGTCGTCGGACGCTAGAGTACATTGTGGCTTCATTTAATTCATACCTGCCACCTGAGCGCTCAGTAATCAACTTAACAATCTCGTACCCATAGCGATCCGCTTCGGACAGAAGCCTTAAAATCATTGTGTCTGTATGTCCGCGCAATATATCAGATGTAATTTTGTTTTCATTCATATATTGATATTATTGGATGAAATTTTGTTCCCGCTCTATTATTATCTTACACTTATATTATACATCACATTACTATGTCTGTCAAGGTAGTGTAATAATATTTATTCCCTCACAAAAAAACCTAACAAAAAATAGGCTTTTGGCCTATTTTTCAAGTGTAGTCTTAAAGTCTGAAATTTCTCAAAATTTTAATGAGATTGTTGGGGAAATTGAGAGATGGGTGGAAATTTTAGACAAAAAATAACCAGAAAAATAAAAGCCCCCGCATTTTGCAGGGGCAGTAATCATCAATGTTGAATCTTCACAAAAACACTCTTGAATATCAACCTCATTTCCATTAGACATACCTGAAATAAAAAATTGAAGAAAGTGCCGACAATAATTACAAATAATACTATAAATAGCGCGATAAGCCAAAGTAATAGGAAAATACCAAAGCCATAAATTATCGGCAATCTCGGCCAAGAATTAAAGACATCAAAATTAAAATTATCAATAATACAAGTCAATCTAAATGCCAATACTACTAAAAGTACAACAGTAATCCATAGGGCAAGCTCCGCGCATTTTCTTCTTTGAGTATCGGAGAGGATAATCTTAAGCTTGCGGGAGATGGTTTTAATCCGACAAAAAATGGCTCTGAACAGGCGATAGTTTTCTAGCTTCTTTGATCTATCAATCTTTAGAGATTTCTTTTCTGTTTTCGGCAACAAGTAAGACCGTTCCTCGGCTATCTTCGGCCATATAAAAAAAATAAAAATAGTTAAAACTATCATTAATAAGCATAAGTCTGGGCTACCAATGGGGTTCAGGGCCAGTTCTGAACCTAATAAGCACATAATGAAGAAGCTTATTAGATATAGCAGGGCTAATACATCCAGGGCTTTTCTTAAGCGCATTACCCTTAACCAAATAGAAGCCATTCCTAAGTGCAGAAACCCGATAACGGCCACAACAAAATTTATGCCCATTATCAATGCAAGAGTCTTTTCTAAATTTTCCATGATTTTATCATTTTTATGTCCATATTCTAGGACAGTTATTAATTTATTAATGAACTTATTTTATTAATAACTTGATAATACAACGAAAATGTGTTATTGTTAATAGTGTCGGCGAACTGCGACAAATGATTAATATTTAAATTTATGTTGGATAAAATTTTTGAAAAACTTGGCTTGAAGAAGGAACACGCTGATATCTACTCAGCTTTATTGGAGGGGGGTACTATGCCGGCCGGAAGCTTAGCAAAACGATTAAGTATTCCTCGCTCAACTTTGTATGGCCTATTAAATGATCTAGCTCTGAGCGGACTAGTTCTTCAAAATGAAAAAGAAAATGTGAAACTCTGGCAGGCAGTTAATCCGGAAAATATTAAAAATATTTTAAATGATCAAATAAATTCCTTAGAAAACACTAGAAATAGCTTTGATGGCCTTTTAGAAAAATTAAAATTGTCGCAAAAAACAGACTTTTCTAGCCCAAAGTTTAATTATTTTGAAGGGGCTGAAGAAATGAAAACAATGTTAAAGAATGTTTTGTTATATGATAATTTACACACCGAACTTTGTTGGCCGGTTAAAGATATAATTAAAGTTGTTGGCGAAGAATTTTTACACGAGTTTAATAAAAAAAGAGTCCGCAATAATATTTATATTCGTGTTATTTGGCCGATGGATAAAACTAGCGATATTACTAAAGATACATTTTTAGCCCCCGGTAAAGAGGTTAAGCGCGAAGTAAGGATTGCGCCCGAAGGAGTAGATTTCTCTATGGGTTATTGGGCTTATGGAAATAAAGTGATTTTTATGTCTTCTAAAAAAGAAAACTTTGGCTTTATTGTCGAGAGTAAAGAATTAAGACAGCTGCTAAAAACACAATTTGAAATACTTTGGAATATTTCTAAACCGCTGAAAGATGACGTGGAATCCTCAAGAAAATTCTTAGATGATATGATGAAGCCGCAACAAATTAGCTAAAAGTAAAAAACATCCAGTGTATACTAGATGTTTTTTAGTTAGTAGTCCCTAGGGGAATCGAACCCCTGTTATCAGGATGAAAACCTGGTGTCCTAACCACTAGACGAAGGGACCGATAATATAAATAAGATTAAGGACATCCCTTAATCGCAAGACTATTTTATATATTTTTTAAAATCTTGTCAATCCATTTTTTTGACCAAGATTTGGCCCGCCAAATCCCTAATTTAATGCTATAATATATCTTAGCCGCAATCTTGATTTAAATTATAAAAACGATTAGGATTATTACGATGAAAACAAAAAAACTACCCATAATTTTAGCCATAGAATCCAGCTGCGACGAAAGCGCGGCTTCCGTGATAACGCCCGATCCGAAGAGCGGTCATCTTTTAGTTTTAGCCAATATAATCTCATCGCAAATAGACATCCATAAAAAATACGGGGGCGTTGTGCCGGAAATAGCCGCGCGCGAACATGTCTTAAATATGCTGCCGGTAGTAAATGAAGCGCTGTTAAAAGCCAAAATTAATCCCAAAGACTTAACAGCCATAGCCGTTACCAAGGGCCCGGGGCTTATCACTTCCCTAATAGCCGGCATAGAAACGGCCAGAACCCTGGCTTTCGCATGGAATAAGCCGATTATAGAGATTAATCATATTGAGGGACATATTTACTCAAATTTCATCAATCCCAAAACTCCGATAAATTTCCCGGCCCTTATTCTGACGGTTTCCGGGGGACATACAACTCTGCTACTCATGAATAAGGCCGGAAAGATAAAGATAATCGGAGAAACCCGCGACGATGCCGCCGGCGAAGCCTATGATAAAGCCGCAAAAATGATGGATTTGGGATATCCTGGCGGACCGATTATATCTAAGTTAGCCGCCGAGCACGGATCAAAACCGACTAAAATCATGCTTCCCCGTCCAATGTTAAACTCGCCGAACTTTGATTTTTCTTTTTCCGGGCTCAAAACAGCCCTGCTCTATGAGCTGAAAAAAGACAAAGCCTGGAAAAAAAGAATCCCAGAGTATTGCGCCGAATACCAGCAAGCGATCATAGATATTTTAATCCATAAAACCCTAAAAGCCGCCTTAAAATTCCAAGTAAAAACAGTCATGCTAGCCGGCGGAGTCAGTGCCAACCAAGCGCTGCGCGCCCAAATGTCCGAAGCGGTAGAAAATAAATCAAAGCAGGTAAACTTTCTTATTCCCGAGCATGAATATACGACCGACAATGCCGCCATGATTGCGGCCGCCGCTTTTTATAAACTGAAAAGACAAAGGCTCAGTAATTTTAAAAAGTTGCGGGTTGACGCCAGCCTGCAACTAAAATAGAGTTTACAAGCTCCAAGAGATAAGCTAAAATTCAAATATTGCCAAGCCGGCTTGGTGGCGAAGTGGTCTAACGCTGCAGTTTGCAAAACTGCCATTCGTGGGTTCAAATCCCACCCAAGCCTCAAATGATAATATCCATTAAACGGATATTATTTTTTATTTATCTATATATACTAAAAACTGTGGATAACTTGTGTTTTTTGTGTATAAACTATCAATTTAAGTCTAAAATATCGTGGACTTAAAATTTAAAAATAAGCTAAAAATAATAATATTTTATTTAATATTAAATAAAATAACTAAAATATAATAATTTAAGTCCAAGATATTTGACCCTTATATTTTAAAGTGCTATAATAAAGATAGGTTCTTTAACTAGCTTCATTTCTTAAAGTCAACGCTAACGTGGCTAAGAAAAAATTAACCGAGCAAATTAGCAAGCGCTAATCAAAATCAATAAAGTTTAATAAAAATCAAAAAAGAAATTTTTACTAAATCTTATTAAAAATTAGCAAAAATAATTAAAATAACCTTTAGTTTGCTAGGAGCTGGTAAGAATATGCTCTTTAAGTTAGCAAAGATGCTTCAAATCCTCGATACAAAAAATCCGAAAAGGATTACAAATTGGGGATAGAGCTCATCCGACGCCTATTATTTATTATCACTTTATTTTATATAAAGAGGGGCCCGAGATGGGCTCTTTTTTTTGGAAAAATCAGCCTATTTGGCAAAATCTAAAATTATCGCTATACTCGGAGCATATATAACTATTATGTCATTATCAATCGGAATAGTCGGACTGCCGAACGTCGGCAAGTCCACTTTATTCAATATTCTAACCAAAAAAGGAGTGGAGGCGGCTAATTACCCCTTTTGCACCATTGATCCCAATGTCGGAGTCGTCAAAGTCCCCGATTTTCGCTTAGACAAACTGGCCGCCATTTCCAAACCGGCTAAAATCATCCCGACCACCATCGAATTTGTGGATATTGCCGGCCTGGTGGCCGGCGCTTCCAAGGGCGAGGGCCTTGGCAACCAATTTTTAGCTCATATTAGGGAATGCGACGCTATCTGCGAAGTGGTTCGAGATTTTAAAGATGAAAACGTTATTCATGTTGATGGACAGGTCAATCCGGCGGCCGATAAAGAAACCATCAACGTTGAGCTAATCTTAGCCGATTTGGCCACAGTCGAAAAACGCTTGGATAAAGTCCGCCGCGAAGTTAAAAGCGGTGATAAGGAAGCCATAGCGAACACTAAAGTTTTAGAGCAGATATACCAACAATTAGCTGACGGGCGGGCGGTGCGCGATTTAACTTTTAACGAAGAAGATCTGGCTTTCGTTAAGACCTTGAATCTCTTAACCATTAAGCCGATGATTTATCTTCTTAACATAGATGAAAACCATGCCGGAGATTTATTGCCTGATATTAAAGAACAAATTATCAAAATTAATGTAAAATTAGAAGAAGAAATCGCCAATCTTCCCGAGGAAGAACAGGCGGAATACATAAAGGAGCTGGGGCTGGAACAGAGCGGCTTGGACAAACTTATCCAAAGCGCTTATAAAACCCTGGGGCTAGAAACATTTTTTACGACCGGAGCCGATGAAAGCAGAGCTTGGACCATTAAAACCGGCACAAAGGCACCGCAGGCGGCCGGCGTCATCCACACCGACTTTATTAAAGGATTTATTAGAGCAGAAGTCATCAACTGGGAAAAATTTGTGGACTGTGGCGGGGAGGCTAAAGCCAAAGAATTGGGGCTAATTCGCACCGAAGGCAAAGAATATATCTTCCAAGACGGCGATGTCGCCAATTTCTTGATTAACAAATAATCTTAATAAATTTTAATAATATTAATAAAAATAGGCTATTATAGGCCTATTTTTTATTGATATTGACTAAATAAGAATATTATTGTAATATAAAGAGTCAATTAGAACTTTAAAAATAAACCAAAAAACAGATAAACAATGAAAAACATTTTCCTCATTCCAATGATTGCGGTTTTAATGATATCTTGCGTATCGCAAGATGTAGCCAAAAAAAGCCCGAATAATTCAACTATCCAATTATATTTCAAGGATAGAGAAGTTGAGACTGTCAAAAGGTACGACATTGAGCGCGCCGAAGAAATTATGGGCAAATTCCGAGAGTACTTAAATAAAAAAGGTATCTCAAAATTGGATATCGCTGCGCCCACGATTGACATGGATTCCGTAACCAAGGCAAATTTCGCATACTATGCCGAATTGGCCGGATATTCAAAAATTATAATTCATAAATCAGAGCCCGAAACCGGTTATGAATTCATAAACATGAGAGGTGAGGATGATCTCAACACTATTGTTCATTCTCAATATGAAACTTTCATTACTCTTCATAACGGCGGGCTGATGGAAATTATGATTGGCTGTGATTTAAAATCCAAAAAATCAAATCAATGGGTGCGAGTAGTCATAGACCGAGAAACGGGCGGGATAATTCTATACGAGAAACCAGAAAACCGGTTTCGCCGTATTGAATTAAAACTAACAAAAAAAGGCGAACTAAAAGTTACGCCTCCGGAAATGAGCGCCAACAGTTTAATAAATGAAGGCACAATCGAGTTCTATACCGCCCTGGAGCTGTTGGAACAGATTGATAGAAAAATGACCGGAAAATAAAAGAGTCGCAAAAGGGTTCTAACCAAGAACCCTTTTTTATTTTATTATTTAAATTTTTTCTAAGACGACTACCTCCCGATAAACCTTTTGACCGGGACGGCCATAGATAATAGTGTCGCGATTATGTTTCTTTATAAACTCGCTATCTCTCAGGGCTTCAGGAATCATATTTAACAATTTAAAGCCGGAGTAATCGGGACTGATAGGGCGCTGGCCGTAAAACATCGGCCAAATCATTACCACCCTGGCGCCGGCCTGAAGAACCTTATTAAATTCTTTCAATGACTCCGAATATAGTTCTTCCAAATTAGCAATAACGCTTTTAAAGGCGATTAAACCGCGTTGCGGCCCCAGATACGGTTCGGTGACGATAGCCGCCACCGAATCACCTTTGATAAACTTAGATAAATCCATGGCATTCTTCACAAACAATTTCAGTTTAACATCAGTAACTTTATACAATTCCTTGGTCCAATTGATATTGCGGCGGGTATCTTCTACCGCCTTAGCGGAAATGTCGGAGCCGAACAAATATTTATAGCCCATCAGCATCGCTTCACTTAAAACCGTGCCGGAACCGCAGAAGGGATCGACCAAAACGGCCTCAAAATGATTAACCTGCGCCAAATTAATCATAATCTGCGCCAGTTTTGGCGGCAGCATGCCGCTCATATCATCGCGCGCCGGGCGGCCGAAGTCGCGCAAAGATAAATCTTTAAACGGCTGAACCGCCAAAGTCGCTCCGATAAGAATATTATCTCCCTGCCCGGCCAAAATTATTTCCACCCCATTTTTTAAAAGTTTATTTTGGGCGACAACGACGCTGGACAAAGTCTTCTCCCGGCTGATGACAAAACGAGAGCTGATTTTTTCTTCACTAAAATATTTTTTTAACTTCAAGCCTAAATCTTTCTTATTAAAATTCCGGTGGCCATAATCGGAAAATCCAAAGTTAAATTTACTGCCGGTGCCGGCCGCCTGCCGCTCTGAGGCTATCTGCCTAATTTCCTTCTCCAGGTTTTTATCGTCTCCGGATTTTATTTCTGCCTCGATCCTGCCTATCTTAACCATGCCCCCCAGGCGCTTAATGAGGTTTTCCGCGTTAATTTCCCTGGGGGAATCAATAACCAAAAAATCCGGCGCCAATAGACGCGGATCCTTAAAATCAATCACGGCCGCCAATTCAGCGGCTGAAAGAGAGGCGTTGGTTCCCAAAACGAAAAAATATTTCATAATATAACAATATAATAGTTTTTAAAATAAGTATAGATATATCCATAAATCTGCCCGAACGGAGACTCTTGTAATTTTTGTAACTTTATGATAAATTACAAATACTAAGTTAATATTTACTAATATCTTTCCCATATCTTGGCCTTGAGCCTAGATAATTCCGCTAATAATAGACGGGATTAAAGGTATTCTTCTTAACCCAAGTTACGAAAGAATACTTGGGATTTTGTTTAATAAGGGCATAAAAAGATTTTTTAGAAAAAATTTAAATAATTTTCAGTGCCCGCAGACTATAATAAATATGTCAAAGACCAAAACAACTGGAATGACCCATTACGAGATGCTCTTCATTATTCCGAATAGATTTACTGACGATGAAGCTAAAACCGTCAGCGCCAACGTAGAAAAAATCATCGTTGACGGCGGCGGTGCCATTACCCTAAGAGAATACTGGGGTAAGAAACGTTTAGCCTACGAAATCAAGCATAATGCCTTCGGGTATTACAGTTTATTTGAATTTGATCTAGAAGGGAAAAATCTGGCTAAAATCGATACGACCCTTCGCTTGTCAACTGATGTTTTACGCCACCAGATTGTCGTAAAAAAAGCGAAGTCAGAAGAAGCTCTCGCCAAGGAAGCAAAAATCCGCGCTAAAATCGATTCTAAAAAAGCCGCCGACAGGAAGCAAGAAGAAAAGGTAAAAAGCTCTAAATCTTTAGCTTCTGCCAAGATTGGCGATAAGAGCGACAAAAGGGCCGAGCTGAAAGATTTGGACGAAAAATTAGAAGGCATCTTAAATGCCAAAGATTTAATTTAATAATTTAGTTCCATCGCGGGACTAGTCCAAAAATATGAATTTAAACAAAGCCATGATTATCGGGAATCTAACCAGAGATCCGGAATTACGCAGCACTCCGTCCGGACAAAACGTCGCTTCTTTTTCAGTGGCGACCAACCTGGTCTGGACCGACCAAAGCGGCCAGCAGCAAAAGAAAACAGAATTTCACAATGTCATTGCTTGGCGCAAATTGGCGGAAATATGCTCAAAATATCTACGCAAAGGCTCTAAGGTCTATATCGAGGGCCGTTTGCAGACCACCGATTGGACCGGGCAAGACGGAGTCAAGCGCTATCGGACAGAAATTGTCACCGATAATATGATTATGCTGGATTCTAAAGGCGGATCAGCTGAAGGAAATTTCAGTTCTCCGAGAACTGGCGGCGCCGCCAATGAACCGGTAATAGAAATACCGGAAGAACCGATGGACGACGAAGAAATTCGCGTAGAAAATATTCCCTTCTAAATAAACTATAAAACTATGACAAACAAGAAAACCAAAGAATGCTATTTTTGCGTTAATAACTTAGAAGTTGATTACAAAGATACCCGCACCTTGCGCCGTTTCGTCAATTTCTATATGAAAATATTGCCCGGTTCCCGAACCGGCGTCTGCGCCTGGCACCAGAGAAAATTATCTGACGCCATCAAGCGCTCCCGTGTTATGGCTCTTTTGTCCGCGACCCATAAATAATTAAGCTTATCCCTATGCTGAATTTCAATGAAATCAAAACCGGGCGCGTCATCAAAGTCAACAACGAACCGTTTATAATCATCAAGACCGATCACCATAAGATGGGACGCGGCGGAGCGGTGTTAAAGATAAAATGCCGCAATCTTATCAACGGCAATATCCTGGAAAGAACCTACCAGGGAGCGGAAAAGGCCGAAGAGGCCGAAACGGAGACAAAAAAAGCCAACTTCATGTACAAAGACAAGGATGAAGCTTATTTTATGGATAACGGCAACTACGAACAATTCAATTTGTCCATAGAAGATATCGGCGAAGCGTCCAAGTTCCTAAAGGAAGGCGTTGACGTCGATGTCCTATACTTTGAAAATCGTCCGGTCTCTATCAGCTTGCCGATTAAAATGGATTTTAAAGTTGTCAGCGCTCCTCCGGGAGTTAAAGGCAATTCCGCCGGCAACGTCAATAAACAGGTGGAATTGGAAACCGGAGCTAAAATTAATGTCCCGATGTTTATCAATGAAGGCGATGTGATCAGAATAAATACCGACACCGGCGAATACGTAGAAAGAGCTAACTAAATCCCGACTGAAACTGCTCCCATCAGGGAGCAGTTTTTTAGTCAAAAATCTTTTGTTTGTTTAAACGCCTAATGATATAATAATGATATGAATATCATAATCGCCATCGCCGCCGTTTTGTTCTTATTGCTGGCCTTAATCCGGTTGGATTGGGCGATTTTAACGATTATAGCGGCTCTGCCCGCCTATCTTATCCGTTTCCGGCTTTTTGGTCTGCCCCTGACGTTCTTGGAAATAATGATTCTGATAGCTTTCGCCGTTTGGTTTTTTAACAACTTTCTGCCCAATCTAAAAAAACGCCTGAGAGACAGAGGGGCGAAAACAAAATACCTCTACTCCATAGAAATAATAACTACGTTGGCGGTTTCTCTGAGCGCTGTCGGTATAGCCGGCTGGGATACCGGCGCCCTCGGCATTTGGAAGGCTTATTTTTTTGAACCGATACTATTATTCATTCTCCTCTTCAATATTTTCAAAACGAAAAAAGACTGGCTGAAAATTTTCGGGGCTTTGGCCGTTTCCGCCGCCGCCGTTTCCCTGTTCGCCGTTTTTCAACGAATCACCGGTTTATTTATCTCCAATCCTTTCTGGGCAAACGAGGCCTCGCGGCGCGTCGTTTCTTTCTTCGGTTATCCCAATGCCGTCGGATTGTATCTGGCCCCCTTGATTATTATCATAAGCAGCTGGCTGGCATCCCTGAACTGGCAGGACGGAATTTTATTCCATGATAAATTCAAAAAAATCGCTCTCAGCTTAATTATCATTCTTTCAGTCTTGGCGATTTATTTCGCCCAATCGGAAGGCGCTTTAATCGGCTTGGCGGGCGGTTTCCTAATTTTCGGATTTTTCGCCGGCCGCAAATCAAGAATAATGATTATAGGGCTGGTAATTATAGCCGGCGCGGGTATTTATTCCTACGCTCCGGCGCGAGAGTTGTTCATAAAAAAAGCGACTCTCAGCGATTTGTCCGGCAACATTCGCCGGCAACAGTGGAAAGAGACGATAACTATGCTTAAAGACGGACGCTTAATCAGGGGCGCCGGCTTAAGCAATTACCAAACAGCCATAAAGCCCTACCATCAAGATGGGATTTTCTATAACAGCGATAATCTGCCTAATTTCGGAGCTCTCACCTATGGCAGCGCGGAATTGCGCGCCAAATATTGGCAGCCGGTAGAAATATATTTGTATCCGCACAACATATTATTAAATTTCTGGAGTGAACTAGGCCTGGTCGGCGCGCTATTATTCGTTTGGATAATCGGCAAATATATATATGTTGCCTTGACTCTGGGATTAAGGTTGAAGCGGGAAAAAAATACCGACAAATACCTGGCCTTTGGGCTGATGGCGGCTATGGCGGCCATAGTTATCCACGGTCTAGTGGATGTCCCCTATTTCAAAAACGACCTGGCTTTAATGTTTTGGATAATAATCGCTTTGGGAGCGGCTTTAAATTTAATTTATCGGACGAACAAAAAATAATATGCAAATGATTCTGCAAAAAGCGATTGCCGCGAGCGGTTACTGCTCCAGGCGCAAAGCCGACGAACTTATCAGGGCCGGATATGTGCGGATCAATGGAGAAATGGCGACTATCGGCGATCAGGCCGATCCGGAAAAAGACATTATCAGCGTTAAAGGGAAAAATATGCCCGGGCCCGAAAAGAAAATCTATATCAAGCTCAACAAACCGCTGGACTATACCTGCACCAACAAAAAATTTAAGAACGAAAAAAATATTTTCGACCTGGTTGATATACCGGAACGCTTATTCGCCGTCGGACGGCTGGATAAGGACAGCCACGGCTTGGTATTATTAACCAACGACGGAGATATGGCTCAGCGCTTGGCCCACCCCCGCTTCCAGCACGAAAAGATGTATGAGGTGAAAGTCCGTGAAGAAGTGAGAAACCCCCAAGCGGTTATGAACAAGCTCCTGCAAGGGATAGATATCGGCGAGGGCGACGGTACGGGCAGGATTAAAAGCGTTAAATATTTACAAAATCGCGTTTTTATAATAACCTTAACCGAGGGCAAGAAACGCCAGATTAGAAGAATGTTCGCCTGGCTCGGACTTAAAGTCATTGATCTGCAAAGAATCGGTTTGGCCGGCCTGGGTATCGGGATTCTGAAAGAAGGCACCTGGGTTTATTTGACGCCGGAAGAAATAATTAAACTCAAACGGCTGACCGCGGACGAAAAACCAATTAAAAAGCCAGTCTCTAAAAAGACAAAATAACAACTAAAAAATATGAAAAAATCAAAACTCATCACATTAGCGGCCGCTAACTCCCTGGGAACGGCGGCATATATCTATTTGATATCTTTGATTATGAATAACGGGGAAAGAATTTTTGGTTCGGTTGACAATAAGATGGTTGCCCCGGTCGCTTTCTTATTGCTCTTTGTTTTCTCGGCCTTAGTTACCGGCGCGCTTATTCTCGGTAAACCGGTTATGATGTACTTAGACGGTCAAAAGAAAGAAAGCTTAAAGCTTTTATTTTATACGGGCGGCGGCCTGCTGATTTTAATGGTTCTGATGTTTGTGATCCTAATTATAACTAAGTAATTCACATAAGGAGACGTGGCAGAGTTGGTTGAATGCGCCGCACTCGAAATGCGGTATACCCGAAAGGGTATCAGGGGTTCGAATCCTCTCGTCTCCGCCAATATAGATAGACATTATCATTATGAAAACTAAAAATCCCGTTATTTTAATAATAAGGGACGGCTGGGGCTACCGAGCCGACAAGAATAAAAACTATATCGCTCAAGCCGACACTCCGGATGACGATTATTACCGGATGAACTATCCCCACGGCCTGTTAGCCTGCAGCGGGCCGGCCGTCGGCCTGCCGGCCGGCTATCAAGGCAATTCGGAAGTCGGTCATCTTACTATCGGCAGCGGGCGGATAATCTTTCAGACTATGATGCGGATAGACCAAGCGATTAAAACCGGACAATTTTTTAGTAATCCGGCTTTTCTTGGGGCTATCGGCCACTGCCGACAAAAAAAATCCTCCCTGCATATCATAGGATTGCTGCAAGACCAGGGCGTTCATAGCCATATTAAGCACCTGCTCGCTTTAATAGACTTATGCGCCAAGAAAAAATTTAGGGATGTCATCATCCACGTCATTACCGACGGTCGCGACGCTCCGACCACGGAAAGTCTCAAGCATCTTAAAGCTTTAGAAAAAAAATTGCGTATTGTCGGTTTCGGAGAAATAGCCACCGTTAGCGGGCGTTATTATGCCATGGACCGTGACAAGCGCTGGAATCGTACCAAATTGGCTTATGACTGTCTGGTTGAAGCGAAAGGGCAAACATTTTCTCAAGCCGCTACCTATATAAAAAGCTCACATTCTCAGGGCGTCGGGGATGAATTTATCAAACCGGGTCATGTAGCCGGATATCGCGGCTTTGATCGAGATGACAGCGTAATCTTCTTTAATTTCCGAACCGATCGGCCGCGGCAACTAACGCAGGCGATAGTAGAAAATAAATTTTCCGGCTTTAAACGAAAAAGAATTCCGGTTAAATTCGTAGCCATGACTGAATACTACCGGCCGATGAAAGCCACAGTGGCCTTTCCTGATGTGCCTCTCAAAAATCTACTCGGTGAAATCATATCAAAACATAAATACCGCCAATTGCGTATCAGCGAAACCGAAAAATACGCCCACGTAACTTTCTTTTTCAACGGCCAGCGAGAAAAAGCTTATCCGGGAGAAAGCCGAATACTCATTCCCTCGCCTCATGTCGCGACTTATGATTTGAAACCGGAAATGAGCGCGCCTAAAATAGCCGCTAAATTAGCGGGGGAGTTAAAAAAGAAAAAATACGATTTCGCGGTAGTGAATCTGGTAAACGGCGACATGGTCGGACATACCGGAAACACAAAAGCTATTATCAAAGGGTTGGAGGCGGTTGACAAGGCAATGGGAAAAATTGTCAGCACCGGCCTAGAGAACGGCTATACCAGCCTAATCTTTGCCGATCATGGGAATGCGGAAGACAAGACGCCCAAATTTGCCACCAGCCATACAACCAATCCGGTTCCGCTGACCATAGTTTCCGAAGATAAAAACCTCATCCGAATAAAAATCAAAAAAAATATTGGACTGAGTGATATTGCTCCGACCGTATTGAAAATAATGAATATTAAAAAACCGAAAGAAATGACCGGCCAAGCTGTTTTCTAAAAACGGCTTAATGGTCTCCATAGTTCAACGGATAGAACGTGAGCTTCCGGAGCTCAAGATGAGGGTTCGATTCCCCCTGGGGGCACAACAAAAAAAACAACTCAATAAGAATTGGGTTGTTTTTAAATTCGGCGGAATGGACGGGGGTCGAACCCGCGACCTTCTGCGTGACAGGCAGACGCTCTAACCAACTGAGCTACCACTCCAGGGTCTTAAAAATGGCTATTTTCACTTAGCCACAGCAAAATCATAGCAAAAAGATTTTATCTTGTCAAAACCTCGGGATAAAGCGACAAATAGCTTAAAACCTTGCCATAGTTAGCAATATTAGCTATAATTAAATCAGTCAAAATAGCTATAGTTGGCTTTTTTAATTTATACTCATATGGACAAAGAAATAGACGCTAAGACCGTGAAAGAAATAGAGCAGCAGCTCTTGGCTAAGAAAAAACAAGTCATGTACGACTTGAGTCTTTTGTCGCGCCAAGACCCGCATGAAGCGGATGACAGAACCGCCAAGTTCCCGGAATACGGAGACAAGCCTGATGAAAACGCTCAAGAAATAACTGATTATTCCACGGAGATTATGACCGAAAAAGTCTTGGAAAAAAGCCTGGAAGATATTGAAAAAACTCTAAAACGCATTAAAGACGGCACTTACGGAACTTGCAAATACTGCGGCAATCCTATCGCCGCCAAACGTTTATTGGCTCGTCCGACCGCCAATTCGTGCGTCAGCTGTAAGACCGAGCTTCAAGAGAATGAATAAAACGATTATTAAAATTAGACTTCAGAATATAGCTATCACCTTTGGGGTAGCTATATTTTTTATGGCCGACCGTTATCTCAAGATATTGGCCCATAACCTCAACCCTGGAGCCTATTTTCGCTTGCTAGGCGATTGGCTTGTCTTTCGCTTCACCGGTAACCCCTATATCTCGTTTTCCCTACCTGTAAGCGGAGTTTTATTAAATATTACTATAATTTTAATAATAATCGGCTTAATATATTATATTTTTTATTTAATATTAAATAAAAATAAACAAAATTTAGGCCTGCATGAACAAAAAATAGCTATATTATTATTGACAATTATTGTATTTGGTGCTATAAGTAATATACAAGATCGTTTAGCTTATGGCTATGTTATTGATTATCTGGAGCTTAAGCATTTTACGGTTTTTAATATAGCCGATATAATGATAAGCGCAGGAACGATAATTTTAATCATCAAAACATTAACGGCTAAGAAATAATATGTTTAACGCTTTTACCGCTGAAAAAATAGAAAAAGGGCGTTCTTCCCTGGAAAATACCGGGACTCGCCTAGAGGCTGAGTTTCTTGGTGAAGTCGATAAAACAAAATATAGGGAATTAGCCTATGCCTTCTTGCATAAAACTGAAATTGCTCAAGCCGATACGCCGGAAAAAAAATTTGAACAAATGCTTAAAATAAAAGACGCGGCTCGCAAAGAATTTGAAAACGCCCTAGACTTGGCGGACAAAAGTAAATATATAGATTTCAAAAATTCTGTTAAACTGGTGGAACAATCCCAACTCGGCAATCCGGAAAAACCCAGTAAATTTTTTAGCGGCGCTCTATATAACTATATTAAAAACCGCTTTGAAGACAAATATATCTTGAAATTTTTTACCGCTACCGGCGGCACTCACCTTGATGTCGTCCATGGTGTTGATAGTTTTTTCAAGCTATATGATAAAGAGAGCGGACAAGAACTGGCAATGGCTACATTTGACCTGACAAAAAATACCAGCAAAGACAGGGCTAGGGCCGATGTTCTAGTGAATATAGACGGCGATGATATTGAAAAATACGACCCTAGCAACAATAATCAGGAATTTGATAAAAAATTTTTTGATGAAAAAGTAGAAAAATTTTCCGAAATGATTATCCAGGCTTTAATAGAAAATTACCAAAGTAGATAATATTTACAACTTAAAAAAACAAAATTGAAAAAATCGCAAAAAGCTTGTTCAATTGAACCAGCACTCTTGGCTCCGTTAATACTAATAACGAGTGTGAGCCGATATAAATGCCAATGCGGCCATATATCGGAAATACCTCTGGCTAGCGCACAAAAACTTCTGAGCGCCATGGAGACATTAGGTTGCCTGCCGGAAATTTCCATAATCGATGATAACGATTTTAAAAAATATTATTTTGAAATCAGCTATTGTCCGAAATGCCGCAAAATAAATCCGGAAAAGGAAGTAAAAATTGAATTAAAATTACTTAAAAGGAGTTGAAATTATTCAGCTCCTTCTTTATTTTCTAAAATTATTATTTTTGACTTTTAAGCTAGTGAGATACTCCTCCTGTTTTGGTCTAGAGGCACGATATTGATAATCTTAGCGCCGACTGGCCAAATTTCTTTAACCTTGTCGCCCCATTCAATCGCGGTAACCGTTTGCGGATCGGTAAAAAACTCTTTGATTCCTAAAGAAACCAAGTCTTGGGCGGAACGTAAACGGTAAGCATCAATATGACAGAAGGTATTAACCCCTTTGCTGGCCGCCACCCCTTTAATCTTATAAACTTTCATGATATTAAAAGTCGGGCTATTCACCTTAGCCTTGATACCCAATCCTTGCGCCAGCCCCTGAATCAATTTAGTCTTTCCGGCGCCGAGATCACCATTGAGAATAAAAACTTCCCCGCCGCGACAATCGGCCCCGAGATTTTGACCGAGGTTGAAAGTTTCTGTTTCATTTTTAGAAACTAGTTTCTTCATATTTAAAAGTCTAGAGGATTCTGAAGGAAAAATAAAGGGGCTATTCGAATCCCGCCCTCTCCCTGGGTTAACAAAAAGAGACCCACGTCGTGAGTCTCTTTTTATTTTCGTGGGCGCACAAGGATTCGAACCCTGGACCCCTTCGGTGTAAACGAAGTGCTCTAACCAGCTGAGCTATGCGCCCTCTTGGCGCTAAGCGCCACTTTATTAAAGCGTCTGGTGGGCGAAAGAGGACTTGAACCTCCACAGCCTTGCGGCCACAAGCACCTCAAGCTTGCGTGTATACCAATTTCACCATTCGCCCAACGGAAAAAGCCGTTAATTATTTAACGACCTTCTCTTTTAATTTTTTCTTATAACCGTCACGGAGATAATAAAGCTTGGCGCGTTTAACGGCGGCCTCTTTTTTGATATCAATCTTGGTTATAGTCGGGAGATTTAACGGAAAAATTTTCTCTACACCGACACCTTCAGAAATCTTTCTGACAGTGATAGTCGATCCGGCTTCCTTGTTGTGCTTGCGCGCAATAATCATGCCTTCAAAATATTGGATTCTCTCTTTTTCCTCTCCTTTGGAATTCAATTCTTTGATCTTTTGATGAACTCTGACCGTCATCCCGGGTTTTAATTCTAATTTAGTCTCAACCATATGGTTTATAATTATATAAACGAGATCGGTTGAATCTCGTTTGTTGAATGCTTATTAATAAGGCAAATCTTGTCTAATATTATAATTAATTTTTCTTATTGTCAAGCCTTTCTTGAACCGACTTAAGCACGGCCGCAAAAGCTTGATCCGGAGTCAGATTACTGGTATCCAGATAAAAATCATAGTTATTCTTATCATAGACATCAATATTATAATATTGACGATAACGACGCGTATCACTAGCAATTCTTTCGCTAGTACTAGCCAAAACATCTGCTAAAGTCTTTATATTACTATCTTCGTTGCGATCATTTTTATGCTGCAGGCTGCCTAAAATACGCTTAGCCCCCTCCTCTTTGGAAACATCCAAATAGATTTTCCAGGAATGGGGGATAAAATACCAGGAAGTCCGGCCTTCAATCACAAAATTGTCTTCTTTTTCCCCTAATTCATGCTGATATTCGTCTACTTCTTTGTCCGTGCTGATATCGCTTTCTCCCAACTTATTATACTCGGCCAGGCTTAAACCCCGTTTTCTGGCGGCTTCGCGGCGTAATCCGCCTATATAATAACGAGGCCAGCCTAATTTGGCGGCCAGCATTTGCGCGATGGTGCTCTTGCCGGAACCGGGGGCGCCGCTTAAAGAAATAATCATAAAATAATTTTTTTACTTTTTCCTTATTATTGTCTATTATATATAGTATACAAAATTAATATAAGAAAATATACATGTATCTCGAAAAACTGGAAGTCCAAGGTTTTAAATCTTTTGCCCATAAAAACAAGCTTATCTTCTCCGGCCTGATTGACGGCCAGAAACGCGGCTTAACGGCCATTGTCGGACCTAACGGCTCGGGAAAATCAAATGTCGCCGATTCTATCCGCTGGGCCTTAGGCGAACAGAGCCTGAAAACCCTGCGCGGAAAAAAAAGCGAAGATATCATTTTCTCCGGGTCGGACCAAAAAAGCCAACTCAGCTTAGCTGAGGTGTCTTTATATTTGAACAATGCCGAGGCCCTGGCAAACAAAGCCGAGATGCCCGAGACGATTGAAAAAGAAAGTGATTTGGATCAATTAATCCATAGTTGCGGAGAAATTATTATCACCAGACGTCTATACAGAAACGGCGAAAGCGAATATCTGTTAAATAACAATCGCGTTCGTCTGGCCGATATTCAGATGCTCTTAGCCAAGGCCAACTTCGGACAGAAAACATATAGCGTTATCGGGCAAGGCATGGTAGAAAATTTCCTCAGTGCTTCCGCCGCCGACAGAAAAGACTTTTTTGACGAAGCCACCGGAGTCAAACAATTTCAAATTAAACGCGATTCCGCTTTGAACAAATTGGAAAGTAGCTATGAGAATTTACAACAGGTAGATATGCTACTGGCGGAAATAAAACCGCGCCTCAAAAGCCTGACTCGCCAAGTAGAAAAATTAAAACGCCGCGGCGAAATAGAAACGGAATTAAAAAGCGATCAATTAAACTACTACGGCTACCTCTGGCAAGATATCAATAAAAAACTGGATTCTTTCAACAGCCGCTTCCTGGCAAGCGAGCGCCTGAAGCTGGAAAGAGAAAACAAACTGGATAAACTCAATGAAGAACTTAATAAAATCAGGAATACCGACAATTTCCGAGAAATAAACGAACTCATGCCGCGCCTGAAGGATTTAGAAGTTAAAAAAAATCAATACTTGAAAAAATTGGCCAAACTCCAGGCCGAACTTGAAGTCCAGCTTGAATCCCAAGGGCAGTTTGATGTTTCCTGGCTAAATAATAAACAAGGAGAACTAAGCGCCGAATTGAAAAATATCAACTCGGAAATCTCCGCCTATGAAAAAAATGATACCGGCCGGGAAGAAAACGCTTTGCATGATGAATTGACTTTCATTAATAAAGAGATAGAAAAATCCGATGAGATAAAAAGAAAAATCAATCAATTAAACGGCGAGAAAGACCAATATCTACGGCAAATATCCAAACTGGAAGCGATTTTAGAAGCTAATTTGGAAGTCCAGGGTCAATTTGATATTTCCTGGCTTAGCAATAAGCATGAAGAATTGGCTAATGAATTAAAGATCCTCTCCCAAGACATTGAACATTTGCGCTCGGCCAATAATCAGGATGAAAAGACGGATCTAGAAAATCAATTAAGCTCCATCCAAGAAAAACTGAATCGCTTGAATAACGAAATTGAACAGATTAATCAGGAATTGAAAAAAGCGAAGTCGGCCGGAAACAGCAATGAAGAAATAAGTCTGGTCATCGATGAATTCCTGGCACAGCTGGATGTTATCGGCAAAGAAAAAGATTTGGACAAAATCAAGGCCATGATAATGGCGGCGAAAAAAGATTTTCAAAATAAAATCCAGGCTTTGATTTCCGGCGGGCACGGAGACGAGCTTCAAAGGATCAAAGACATCCAAACGGAAATAATAAGCCTGACGGAAGCCAGACAATCCGCTAATAACCGCCTCAGCGAAGAACGCTTGCGCCTCGCCTCGGTTAACGAACGCCTTCGACTCCTGGAAGATAAGGAAAAACAGATTAACAGAGAAATGGCCGATATCAGGGCCAAGCTTGATAAAGCTCAAATAAAATTTGACGCCTCCAAAATTGAAAACGAGAAGACGGAAATCAACCAGCGCATTACCGTCATAGATAAAGAAATTTCCAACTTGGCCAAAAATGACCGTTGGACGGAACTTAATGAAAAGAAGCAGGTGGTCCTGTCTAAAATTCAAGAATATCGCCTTAAATCTTCCGCTCTGAACGAGCGTCTACGGCTTCTCAACGCCGCGAAAATCCAGAATGAGAAAGAAATTGAAGATATCAAGCTTAAGATATCCAAGAGCCAAACTAAATTTGACGCCAGCGGCATTGAAATTGAAAAAAAAGAAATTGACGAAAAAATCAAAGAACTGGACGCAGAAATACAAAATTTAGAAAATAGTCTGGAGGCGCTCAACCGAGAAAAAGATAAAGAAAAAAACCAGATGTTTGAATATCAAAAAAATATTCAAACTTTGCAACTGGAATTGAACGGCATCTCCGACGAACTCAACGGGCTTAAAATAGAAGCGACCCGGCAAGAGACCAGATTGGAGGATTTGGAAGCGAATATAAGGACCGAGGAAATCAATATTTCAGAAATAAAAGACTATCAGGCCGAAACGGAAAATATCGACATTAATTTATTGCAAAAACGCTTGTCCGCCAATAAAAGCCAATTGGAGCAAATTGGCGGCATCGACCCGGAAGCGGAAAAGGAGTATCAAGAAACCAAAGAACGCTATGATTTCTTAAGCGGCCAAGTCAATGACCTAGATAACGCCATCAAATCCCTAGAGGAAATAATTTATGAGCTGGATGTAAATATCAAAAATCGTTTTGATGCGGAATTCAAGGTAATTTCCGAAAAATTCAACGAATACTTCAAAATCTTGTTCAATGGCGGCAATGCCAAAATTTTCAAGCTGATGACCGAGGATCTGGAAAAGGAAGAGGCGAAAAACGGCGGCGCGGCTAAGCCGGAAATTAGCGGTCTGACTCCGGCGGAAGCGGAAATAAAGAGCCAGGCGGATGAAAAATTAAAGAAGATAAAATTTCTCAGAAAACATAATGCCGTCGGTTTGGCCGGGATTGAAATTCAGGCTACGCCTCCGGGCAAAAAAATCCAAACCGTCACGATGCTTTCCGGCGGCGAGCGCGCCTTAACGGCTATCGCTCTCATCTGCGCGATCATCAGCGCCAATCCTTCTCCTTTTGTCGTCTTGGATGAAGTCGACGCCGCCCTAGACGAAGCCAATTCCGAACGCCTAGCCAGCATTCTTGACGATCTATCCAATAAAACCCAGTTCATCGTCATTACCCATAATCGCGCCTGCATGCGCAAAGCCAGCATACTTTACGGCGTCACCATGGAGGCCGATGGCATCAGCAAGCTGTTGAGCGTCAAGCTGGATGAACTCAAAAATACCGGGCGTTAAAATACAAACCATTTTTATATATTATAAAGCCGTTTCTGATAGAAACGGTTTTATTTATCTAAAATTCATGCTCATAAAACCATATGGCTTCCAATTAGCCCGGAGGTTGAGATAACTACAAGGCGGTTCGATTCTGACATCGGCACATTGGAAGATGCGCCGGTTTTTGCTATAATAGAACTATAAATAAATTTAGTCATATGCTTAAAAAGATAACAATTCTTTCTCTCTTGGCGGCCTTCCTCCTCAACGCCGGTTTCGGCTGCAAACTGACCGACTCCGCCACCAAAGCGGCCATGCAGCCGATTACCCTGACCTATTGGCGGGTCTTTGACGACAGCGATGCTTTTCAAGACATTATTGCCAAATATAAAACCCTGCATCCTTATATCACCATTGAATATAAAAAACTACGTTACGAAGAATATGAAAAAGAGCTTCTGAACGCGCTGGCCGAAGACAGGGGTCCGGATATCTTTTCTATCCATAACACCTGGATTGAAGCCTATAAACCCAAGATAGTCCCCATGCCGGCCACCGTTACTATGGCTTACCCGGTTGTGACCGGAACCCTAAAAAAAGAGGTAACAACGGAACTTCGTACTGCCGACAGTCTGACCCTCAAAGAAATAAAAGATAACTTTGTGGATGCGGTCAGCTATGACGTTATCGGGCAAGACGGCAAGGTTTATGGCTTGCCCTTATCGGTAGACAATATCGCGATGTATTACAATAAAGACTTGTTTAATAATGCCGGCATCAGCCAAGTGCCCCAATACTGGAATAAAGAATTCCTGCAAGACATAAAAAAACTGACTAAACAGGACGCCAAAAAAGAAATAGTCCAGTCGGGAGTAGCCTTGGGCGGATCTTCAAACATAAACCGCTTCAGCGATATCCTCTCGGTTCTGATGATGCAGAATGGAGCGACTATGATGGATAACAACCAAGTCTTGTTCAATCTAGTCCCGGCCGCGTCTAAGGATACCGGCTATAATCCCGGCCTGGAAGCCCTCCGTTTTTACACCGACTTCAGCAATGCGGGCAAAGAATCTTACACCTGGAACAGCGGCCTGCCTAACTCTTTAGATATGTTTATCAGCGGCAAGCTGGCCATATACTTCGGTTACGCCTATGATTTGTCTACCATAAAGACTCAAGCTCCGAAGCTAAATTTCTCAATCGCCAAGCTGCCGCAAATAGAAGGAGTGCCTCCGACCAATGTAAACTTCGCTAACTACTGGGTAGAGGTGGTGTCCAAAAAAAGCGCCCACCAAGATGAAGCCTGGGATTTTATCCAATTCGTCACCAAGGAAGAACAAGCAAAAAGCTACTTGGAAAAAACTAAAAAGCCAACCGCTCTCCGCTCTTTAGTCGCCTCCCAGCGCACTGACGATGAAATCGGAGTCTTCGCCGATCAGGTTCTGACCGCAAAAAGCTGGTACAAAGGAAAAAACGCCCAAGCGGCCGAGGACGCTTTCAAGGAGATGATTGACGCCATGGTTCAAAATACCGGCGAGAAGGTCCAAAATATAATAGATAACGCCGCTTCCAAAATACAGCAGACAATTAACTAACAGGCTAGCCTAAACAAAAAAAATTATGCGCAAAAAAAATCTTTTAATCCTTATTTTCTTAGGCCTGTTTATCTTTAACGTCTCCTGGGTTTACGGACAAGGACTGGTTCCCGATGCCAGCGGAGATCCCTGCGCGGCCGGAAGCGCTACCTATTGCGGCAATTACGAACTGAACGATTTTATGGTTCTAGCCATCAATATCTCCAAATGGATACTGGGCATGGTCGGCTCCTTATCGCTGATTATGTTTATCTACGGCGGTTTTATATTCTTAATCTCCGCCGGCGGAAGCGAAAAAGTTGGCCAAGCCAAAAAAATAATAGTGGCCGCCGTCATCGGCTTAATTATAGTCTTCACCAGTTATTTGATTATAAAATTTGTTTTGGGGTCATTAGGATTAACCTGGAACGGAAAGGTGGCGGTTCCGACCATTACTCCAACCGCCAATATCCAGACAACGCCATAATCATAAACTAATGTCTCCTTTTACCCCAAAAAAATTGGCGCTGGAAGACACAGTTGGAGAACGGCTCCGACAAGTCAGGCATCAACGCCAATTGGATATAGAACACATAGCCGCCAAATTGAAAATCCGGGTTGAATACTTGACGGCCATGGAAAATGAGCGTTTTGACAAATTGCCGGCCGGTTTATACGGAAAAAATTTTTTAAAAAAATATGCCATCTTTTTGGGCTTGAAGCCGACTGAACTATTGAAGACTTTAGACGATTCGCAATTCGGAGAAGAAAACGAAAATCCCTTTTCACAAAAAATCTTAAAAAGCCGGAAGCTGATAGTTTGGCCCAAAGTAATTAAAAACGTGCTCATTGCCGGAGCGATTCTAATTTGCTTCCTCTACTTGATTTTCTATTTTAAAAATATCGTTACCGCCCCTGAATTGATTATCACGCAACCGGATAAAAATATCCTGACGCCAGACGCTTCCATAACTATCAGCGGCCGAACCGAACCGGAAGCGGAAGTAAGAATCAATGGCGCCGTCGTATTAAATAACAACAAAGGAATGTTTTCCCAAACAGTTAACTTGAAAAAAGGCCTGAACAGCATAATTATCAGCGCCCAAAAAAAATACAGCCGCGAACAATCAATTACTCGCCAAATATTAGTAGAATAAATCAAACCATATGCCGGAAATAAAAAGAAGCGCCCTATTTGACATCAATAATATTTTGAGTAAAATAGGCATAGACGAAAGACAGCAAGTGGCGGAATTAGGCTGCGGCAATTTCGGCTTTTTCGTCTTTCCTCTGGCTCGCTTGGTCGGGCGCCAAGGCAGGGTCTACGCCGTCGACATTTTGAAATCAACTTTAGAAGAAATACGGAAAGAAACCAAAAAAAATAACCTGCCGCAAGTCATTACTGTCTGGAGCAACCTGGAAATATTTAAAGCCGCTAAAATTGAAACGAGCAGCTTAGACAGGGCTTTGCTCGTCAATGTCCTGCATCAATCCGAAAAGAAAATAGAAATCCTGCGCGAAGCCATCCGCTTGTTGAAACGGGGCGGGAAATTGATGATTATTGAATGGAAAAATATTGACACGCCTTTTGGCCCTCCGCCCGATAAACGCGTTAAACTGGACTCCCTAAAATCGGCCATACCTAAAATCGGCTTGAATCTGACGGAAGAATTTGAAGCCGGCCCCTTCCATTACGGATTAATCTTAACTAAATTATAAATATGAAAAACTTATTAACCTGGGATTATTGGTTTAATCTAGCCCCCGAGCCTTTTATCCCGACAGCTCAAAAATTATTCATTGTCTTCGTCATCGCCCTGGCGCTAGCCGCCCTGCTGATCGCCATTATAAAAAATAAGGGCGGAATATACCGGGGCTTCTTCAAGCGCCTCTATGCTTTCTGTCTGGCCAATGCGGTCATCGGCCTGCTCCTATTATTCTTTGATTATGAATCGGTTCCGTTTTTATCGGCCCGCTTTTGGCTGGGTCTATGGGGACTAACAATGATTGTCTGGATAATCCCGATTTTAAAGAGTTTAAGACTGATACCGCAAAAGAAAAAAGAAAAAGAGAGAGAAAACGAACTCAAGAAATATATTCCTTAGCGGCATAAGCGGCATACCGCAAGAATATAATATTAAAATAACCCCTGCCTGAGGGGTTATTTTTTATTGGCCGTCAAAAAATTTTTTAATGATTTAAGCCTGTGCCTGAACATAACCAAGTCTCTAATAAAGAACAGGCTGTCTTGAAAAATTTTGACCGTGCTGGAACGCTTCTGATACCTATTCTCCTGCCAATCAACCGGGATCTGTCTAACTCTTAAACTTAATATCAATGCCAAAATAACCAACTCCGTATCAAAAAACCAATAATCGTCTCGAAGGTGAGGATAGACTTGCAGGAAAGCCTCGCGGCGAATAGCCTTGAAGCCGCACTGCAAATCATCAATCCGATGCTTTAAAATAAGGCGGGAAAACAGCTTATAGGACCGGGAAAAAAATTCCCTGAATAACGAACGCTTAATGGCCGACCCGGCCGACAAACGGGAGCCGATGACAACATCGGCCTCATTATTTATCAAAGGAGCGACTAACGCCTCTAGATTATCTAGCGATACCGCCAAATCGGCATCCATATAGCTTAGCACATCGGCTGAACTTAACAGCCAATATTTTTTTAAGGCCCGGCCGCGGCCCGGCTCGGATATTTCCATCCAATCTATCTTATCGGGAAGACGTCTTTTAAATTCGCGCAAAATATCGGTTGAGGCGTCGTTAGAGCCGTTCACGACCCCGATAATCCGCCAAGAAAAATCAAAATTGGCGGCTTCGCAATAAGACAAGAGCCTATTCAAGCTGTTTTCTAGAATTAAAGATTCGTTTTTTATCGGCAAACAAAAATCAACCAACATACTATTTGATACGCTTATAAATTATCGCTGTCGTGTCATAATAGACGGCCTGCCAATTTCCGGATGACTCCAAATAATCGCGCAGATAATTATGGCTGGCAAGATTATGGCCGCTAATGCCAAAAATTACCTGTTCCCACGGCCTGGCTATTATTTTCATGTCTGTACGCGGCAGCAAGACTAAGCCGATATTATAATCGGATAATTTCTGGGCGGTAGCGGTATTTTTTTGAAAAAAATCAAAATATTCTTCCAAAAAAGTATGCTCTCCATAGGCCACTTGCGGCAGACGTCCATCTATGAAAATCCGCCTCTCCGGCATAGTCCAAATCAAATATCCGCCCCAGCCATAATCGTTAAATAGACGCATGGAGTCATATTCTGGATGAGCCTTCAAATAATCAACAGCTCCGACCGGATAATCGTAGCGGGAAGTGACGAAAGGATTGCGGCTGAAATCGGTAGCGATAAATTGCGCCAGAGCGGCCAGGAACAGGCAAATCAATAGATACCAGCGCAACCATTTCTTTGGTAATTTCTCGACCGTAACGGACGATTCGCCGCCGACTTTTAACAAACGGCTGAAAATACCGATTAGAAAAACAAAGGTGGCCGCAAACATTAAAGGAAAATGGCGTCGGGATGAAAAACTGAGAAAGACAAAAAATAGAACCGACCCTAGAGTCCATAAATCAAGGCGCCAATACCTTTTCGGACCGCGGCTGTAATAGATATAAAAAAGTATTCCCAGCAAGATTAAAGACAGATATAATAATTGCTCATATTGAAACGGGTAGCTAAATTGCGACAGCCACTCCTGAATATGCCGTTGATAAAACGTATCTTTATATCCGCTCAAAAAAGAATATAATTCCAGTTTATAGGGCGTAAACAGGGTGGCGGCCGCGGAGAGCCCCGCCGCTCCGACAAAAATAATTATCTCCCGCCAAGCCAGAACTCCGGAAAAATCCAACCAGTCTTTTCTATAGTATCGGAAAACAATCTTCTCCGCAATCTTAACGCCCGACCAGGCGAAAAGTATAGTCAAGCCGATGAGAAAGCTCCCGTGCAAACAGGCCCAAAGATAGACAATCGGTATTAAAAGTACCAATAGGCGCCAATTCCGGCGGCGGTTATACAGATAAATTATAAACAAACTTAAACTTAGAAATAATAATCCGCTTTCTTGCATTCTGACGCCTAAATGGGGCAAAGAGGCGACAACTCCAAAAAGTTGAAAAAACATGATGAAAAACGGGGATATTCCCGGACAGGCTCGGCGCGCCCAAAAATTTAAGATCAACAAAACTCCGATGATCAGCAACGCGAATATCGCGGATAAGGAAATATAGCCCCAATGGCCGTAACCGTCGTAAGCCAAGACATTGCTTAGCCATTCATGGTCCACCCAATCTCCGGTAAAAGTATAATTATAGTGATTGGCCCTAGGGACATCTCCGGCTACAGTAATTTCCTCGCCGACTTTTAAGTGCCAACCCAAATCCGGATCCAAATAGCTGAAAGAGTTCTTTAAAAGCAAGGAAAAGACAAAAACATAAAAAAACACCCATAAAACCAAGAAAAATCGATTTTTCGTAGAAATTTTACCCATAAACTAGGCTAAGATAAGCTAAGCTATTCTTATTTTAACATGCCCGAATTTATTTGTCTTGTCATACATAATATGCTAAAATTAAAGATGTAAAATTTAAATAATGCAAAAAACTAGAAAGGTGGTGAATTTATGAAAAATATTTCCAAACATTTAATCTCCTTAGCTATTATAGCTTTCTTGGTAGTACCGGCTTTTGCCTTAACGGCTCATGCCCAGTTCGACCCGGGATTAAACCAAGTTAGCACCGGTTTAAACAATTCTTTATCGCAGACCGATCCGAGAACTGTTATCGGCCGTATCATCAACATGGCCTTAGGTTTCTTGGGAGTTTTAGCGGTTGGCATCGTCTTATTAGGAGGCTTCAAGTGGATGACTGCCGGAGGCAATGAAGAAAAAACCGGAGAAGCGAAGAAGTTGTTGGGCGCGGGCGTTATCGGCTTAGTTATCATCTTATCCTCATGGGCAATCGCCAATTTCATTATCAACTCTCTTAACACTGCCGTAAACTAGTTACAAAATATGTGATTCTCATCATTGATGGGAGTCACTGTTCTGCGCCGAAAAATGTTTTCGGTTTGGAACAGTGAATAAACTAACTTTTTTATGATAAAAAAAATATTTTTTATTTTTAGTTTAGCTCTTATTTCTTTTTCGTTTTCTCTTCACCAGACTACAGCTCAAATAATAAGCGACCCGGTGGCCGGTTTGGACGCTACCGCCAATACCGTAACAGCCTTTCAAGATCAAGTTAAATCTTATGATTCTAATGCCAATTTTCTGGCCACTAAAGCCGGAGTCATTATCAGCGTCGTCTTATCGCTAGTCGGCGTTATTTTCTTAATTTTAATGATTTATGCCGGCATTCTCTGGATGACGGCCAGCGGCAACGAACAGCAAATATCAAAAGCCAAAAGTTTACTAATTAATACGATAATCGGCATAATTATTGTCTTTTCGGCCTACGCCCTGACGACTTTCATAGGTAATAATCTTTTGCAATAATGTACAAGACGATTCACAAGAATATTATTCTGACTCTTATAGTAATGTTTTTGCTATTGGGCGGTCTAAGCCCCGTAATGGCTCAAACAAGCGGAACCTATAAATTCAACAGCCAAAGCGGTTTAAATTTAACCGCTTTTGTTTCGGGATATGAGACGGGCGCAATAACCGCCACTCCGCTGGAAACAGTCATCGGCCGCAGCATAACTATTCTTCTCAGTTTGGTCGGAGTAATTTTCTTAATTCTCATTATTTTCGGCTCTTTTACTTGGATGACAGCCGGCGGCAACGAAGAAAAGGTCAAAAAAGCCATGAGCACGATTATGAGCTCCCTGATAGGCCTTATAATAACGTTATCGGCATACGTAATAAGTTATTTCCTGATAAAATTCTTCATGTAGCAGTCATATATGATAAAATACGGTTTAAAATTATTACTTTCGTTCATCTTCCTTTTTTCTGTATCCTTTGCGCCGGCGCACGCGGCATTATTAAAAACCAACGCCGTTAAAGACTTTAACGATAATATAAATACCTTGGCCGCCCAGACAGAATATGACACTACCGTAACCTTGGAGGCTCGCATCAGCACCATAATCAGAATAGCTTTATCGGTTCTCGGCATGATTTTCTTGCTGCTCGCTTTCTTGGCCGGTAACAATTGGATGCAAGCTGCCGGCAATGAAGAAAAGGTCAAAAAAGCGCAAACTAGCATCAGAAATCTTGTTATCGGCATAATCTTCGTTCTAGTGGCCTATGCTCTCAGTTCAGCCTTCAGTGGAATACTCGTCAAAACCCTCCTAAAATAAAAATATGAAAACAAAAATTAAATCAATCGCCATCGCCGTGTTACTGGGACTGTTCCTGATTGCGCCGGCGCTGGCACTGGCCCAAATAAACCCGATCTCACCCACAGTCAGCGAATCTTCGAATACTAAAACCAAGCCATCTTTAATTACCACTTTAGAAAATGTTGGTAAGGCGGGTGGTTATCAGACTGACAGCAATATCGCTTCAACTCCAAGAATCGTCGGCGTCGTCATCGGGGCTTTCGTCGGGTTTCTCGGGTTGACGTTCTTGGTGCTTATGATTATTGCCGGTTACGGCTGGATGACCGCCAACGGGAACGAGGAACAAATCAGTAAATCCAAAAAAACGATTAAAAATGCAATCATCGGATTAATTGTTGCGGCTTCAGCCTGGAGCATCTGGAACTTCATTTTCCAAAAATTTATACTATTACAATAATATGAAAAAAATTATTGCCACTTCCTTGGTTTTAATCATGGCACCGCTTTTATTTTTAAAAGTCGCTTCCGCCCAGTTACTGACTAACACGGAAGATCCGAACGGATTAACTCAAATCACCGACACTGTGGCCGCCCAAGCCAATCTCGGACAAGTAGACGCCGGGGTTTTGGTGGCCAAAATAATCCAGGTTTTTTTGGGGCTGCTGGCGATAATATTTCTGATTCTAATGGTTGTGGCCGGATTCAGATGGATGACGGCGGTCGGCAATGAGGAATTGATCAAGAAGGCTCAAGGCACGATAAAAACAGCTATCATAGGGCTTCTTGTCGTCTTGGTCTCTTATTCAATCACATACTTCGTCTTAAGATATTTGCCTTTCGGGGGTGGGGTAATGCCCAATCCAGTCTAAAAAACTAACAAATAACAAACAAAAAAGGGGGTTGTTAATTCAACTCCCTTTTGTTTTTTTTAATTGCGCGGCAATGTCGTTTTATAAGCATAAACGACATTGCCGTCGTAGTAAATTATATTCGGCATTACCTGTTTGGTAATCATTTTTCTCTGATTGCCGAAAATAAAAGTAGTAGTATATTCGCCAACTACCGGAATGGAAAATTCGGGGCTTTTTTTATTTGGTTTTATATTGAATTCCCTAAAAAAATTTCCCGGACCAGTTACCTGGGCGATGACCTCATAATACCAATTGTTAACAACGATGCCTTTCAAACCAACGCTATCGACGCTTTCTTTAACATAATTTCCGTTTCCGTGTTGATCCAAATTATCCGCATACTTCATAAGTAAATAGGCTTCGGCAGATTTTCTGGGGTCACGGCTCTTCAGCTTGGTATGCTGTTTTGTATCTTTTCCAATTATGGCAACAGACGCATCGTCGAGCTGGTCTTCCAAAAAATTTATTTTTTGATAATAACTGGCGATTAGTACACTATCTTCGCCATCCCGATACTCAGCGCGATGCTGGCTGATTGACCTGATAATCAATCTGTAATTAGTGATTCGCTTATTAATTAACCGCACGGCTTTTTTTTGTTCCCGGATTGTTTTATCGCCATGATAAATTTCCGATTGAGCATAAATACTCGTTGATATGACGCCAAGCGTCATAATCACCAATACCAATAATCTTTTCATTTCTATCGTTTTTTGAGGTTAGACAAATTTTTAAAGAGCTTTAAGCTCGCTTTTTAGTAGTTATGCTTAATTTAACTACTAAATTAGTATAGCACAAATAATAAAATAAGTCAATAGTTATCCCCAGTGATATCTTGACTTTTTTTTATAGCCGTGCTAAAGTAATTGGTCAAGAAAATCCCTGCTTTCATATGATTCATATGATATAGTAGGGGTTTTTTAATTTGACTAATATTAAATAAATATGAAAATACTACAAAAATTAGGCGATGAAATAGTCCCTCTGAGTAGAAAGCAGCATGTAATTCTCGTAGTAATAATTGCCTGCGTCTTTCAATTCGCTCTTTTCTTTGCTCCGGCGTTAGCTGACGAGGCTGTAAACAAGGCCAATGCTCAAACTAATGATGCAGATATCATCATTTCTAACGATTCTTTGACCAAGGAGGCTCAAATGAGTGCGGAGGCGGCTAAATTGACCACCCCGATCACTATGATTGAGGAAATAGCCACTACCACCCCGGCTGCCGCCACGGCTTCATCTACCGCCGTTAAAGTCATTAAAACTAGCGTGCACACCATCACTGCCTATAATTCTGAGGCGGGCCAAACCGATGATTCTCCTTGTATAACCGCCAACGGCTATAATGTCTGCCAAAGCGGCGTGGAGGATACCATTGCCGCCAACTTCCTTAAATTTGGAACTAAGGTCCAAATTCCGGAATTATTCGGCGACAGAATCTTCGTGGTCCGTGATCGGATGAACAAGAAACATCCCAACCGCGTGGATATCTGGATGGTAGACAAATCCGATGCTCTGCAATTCGGGGTCAAAGTCGCTAAAATCCAAGTAGTTGAAGTAATTGAATAATTTTCAAATTAACATAACAAAAAATACTCCGAGAATTCGGAGTATTTTTTGTTAATTGAAGGCTATCTGTATATTATATAAATTACAAAAATAAACTCAGGAAACCCCGACTGCGGCGTATTTCTTTTTCTCGCTTGGTTATGGCCATGGTGGTAGCAATAACAGTATCCGGATTTAAAGAAATACTATCAATTCCTTCCTCCACCAAAAATTCGGCAAAATCAGGGAAGTCGCTCGGTCCCTGGCCGCAAATTCCGACCTTGCGACGATACTTTTTAGCCGTTTTAATCAGCTGACGAATTAAAAGCTTAACCGCTTCGTTCTTTTCGTTGGCTACTCCGGCTACATGGAGGCTGTCTCCGGAATCTCTATCTATGCCTAGGGTCAATTGGGTCAGATCATTGGAGCCGATAGAAAATCCGTCAAAAATATGACAAAATTTTTCCGCTAAAATAATATTGGCCGGGATTTCCGCCATTACATATATTTCCAATCCGTTTTGACCGCGACGCAAGCCATTGTCCGCCATAACTTCCTGAACGCGCTTACCTTCTTCCACTGTTCGGCAGAAAGGCACCATTACTTTTAAATTTTTTAAACCCATTTCATCTCTGACTTTCTTTATTGCTTGGCATTCTAAACGGAAAGCCGGCAGAAATAGCGGAGAATAATAGCGGCTGGCCCCGCGAAAACCAATCATCGGGTTGGATTCCAGCGGTTCGTAAGCCGCACCGCCGATAAGATTGGCATACTCATTGGTTTTAAAATCGCTTAAACGGACGATCACATCTTTCGGATAATAGGCGGCGCAAATAGTGGCGACCCCTTGGGCCAACCGGTCCACGAAATATTGCGCTTTATCGGTATACCCGACCGTTAAATCATCAATTTTCTTCTTTAATGTCTTGTCCTTAAGTTTCTTATAATCTATCAGGGCCGAGGGATGGATCTTAATATAATTGTTAATGATAAACTCCAAACGAGCCAAACCGACGCCGTCGTTAGGGATAAACGAATTGGTGAAGGCCATATCCGGCTCACCGACATTCATCATAATCTTAGTCTTCGGACGCTTTAAATCTTTAATGTCAGTAGTATTAACTTTAAAAGGCAATTTGCCGTCATAGACAAACCCGGCTTCTCCCTCCGCGCAATCCACCGTTACCGGCCGGCCGCTTTTAATTTTCATGGAAGCATTGCCAGTACCAACAACGCAAGGAATGCCCAATTCTCGAGAAACGATAGCGGCATGACAGGTGCGTCCGCCCTTATCGGTCACGATAGCGGAAGCGATTTTCATAATCGGCTCCCAATCAGGGTCGGTCATGTCGGTTACTAGAACCTGGCCTGGCTTGAATTTATTAATATCTTTTACATCCATCATCCGATTGACAATGCCCGCGCCGATTTTGTTGCCGACGCTCTGGCCGGACGCTATCACATGTCCTTTTTTGGATAATTTATAATTTTCTATGATATTAACCGACTTCAAGCTTTGCACCGTTTCCGGACGAGCCTGGGTTATATAAGTCTGACCGGTCTGACCGTCAACCGCGAATTCCATATCCATCGGACGCTTATAATGTTCCTCAATCAACATGCCCCATTTGGCTAACTGCTTGACTTGCTTATCAGACAAGGAAGCTTTCCTTTGATCGGCCGTGGGGATAGGCACGTTCTTAACCGGATTTTTCCCCTTCAAATCATAAATCATTTTTATGTTTTTCCTGCTTAAATTTCTGGAAATAATCGCTCCGGTCGGTTTAAACACATAGAATTCATCGGGAGTGACATGGCCCTGGACGATATTTTCTCCTAAACCGAAGATAGAATTTATCAATACCGCGTTTCTAAATCCGGACTCGGTATCAATAGTGAACATCACTCCGGATGAGGCCAGGTCGGAACGAACCATTTTCTGTACTCCGACCGAGAGGGCAATGGAAAAATGATCAAATTTCTTATCGACGCGATAAGAAATAGCTCGATTGGTAAACAAAGAAGCGATGCATTTTCTGACCGCCAATAATAAATCTTTCTCGCCGGTTACATTCAAATATGTTTCTTGCTGGCCGGCGAAGGAAGCGTCGGGCAAGTCTTCGGCGGTCGCGCTAGAACGAACGGCCACATCAACATTTTTGGTTTTATATTCCGCTGACAAAGCGCGGTAGGCTTCCGTGATTGCTTCTTTAAAATCCTTCGGCATCTCCGTGGCGATAATCAATTTTCTGATAGCCGCGCCGCGTTTCATTAAATCTCTAACATCCTCAGTGTTCAGGTCTTTGAGAATTTCCTTAATCTTATCTTTCAAACCGGTGGAGTTTAAAAAATAATTATAAGCTGAAGCCGTAGTCGCGAAACCGTTAGGGATTCTGACGCCTTTTTTAGATAAACGGCTGTACATTTCGCCCAAAGAGGCGTTCTTGCCTCCGACCGTCGGGACATCTTTAATGGTCAGTTCTTTAAAAAAATGAACGAATTTATTTTTTAACATATTGATAGCTTAATTTATTTTTATGCTTCCATTATAACACAAACTTTACTTTATAAGAATAATCATTTAAGATAAAAATGATTGAAATGGACGCGGACGTGGCGAAACTGGTAGACGCACTTGGCTTAGGACCAAGCGGGGCGACCCTTGAGAGTTCGAGTCTCTCCGTCCGCACCAATAAAACAGGCTAGAGCCTGTTTTTTTAATATTTAACCAGTTGCGAGCCCGGCCTAAAATTGCTAAAATCTAATCATGATTAATTTTCTCCACTCCTTCCGGCCCTCAGCCCTATTGCTCGACGCCGGACCGATCAATATCCATTGGTACGGCCTTTGCTTGGTTCTGGGAATAATAGCGGCTCTGTTGGTCAGTTTTTATCTGGGCAGATATTATAATATTTCCCGCGATGATATTTTTGATTTATCTTTCTGGCTTATTATCGGCGGCCTGTTAGGCGCGCGCATTTATGACGTTCTATTGGAACTTCCTTATTATATAGGGCATCCTCAATACATCTTAGCGGTTTGGCGGGGAGGCCTAGCCATACATGGCGGGATTATAGCGGGAATTATCATAATTTGGCTGTTTGCGCGTCGAAGAAAAATAAGTTTTTTTAAGCTATCGGCTCTGATCCTGCCAGGTTTAGCTATTGGCCAAGCTATCGGCCGCTGGGGCAACTATTTTAATCAAGAGCTTTTTGGGCGGCCGACTAATCTGCCTTGGGGCATACCGATTGATATTTTAAACCGGCCCGCCGACTATGTTTCATTCTCTTATTTCCACCCCACCTTTTTATATGAAAGTCTGGGCTGTTTGATAATCTTCCTGATTCTCCTGTTTCTTAACTTATGGGCCGCCAAACGACAGAAATTTTCCCAGATATTTTATGTTTGGCTGCTCAGTCTTTACATGGTATTATATTCAATATTAAGATTCAGCTTAGAAACCATCAAAATAGACGCCACTCCCCATATCTTGGGCCTGCGCTGGCCGCAATTCATGAGCCTGATAATCATGGCGTTAGCGTTTGCCCTATCATTATCTTATCATGCCCGCCCCACAAACAAGCTCTAAAAAAAATCGCAAGCGCCTGACTATCCTATATTTTTTAGGCCTGCTTTTAGCTGTCTCCAGCGCCCTACCGGCCTATATCCAATCAAATTTCCTCAGGCAATTCCTGTCGCTTAATACCGTCAGTCTCTTCATGATTATCGCTAACATCGCCAGCGTGATTGCCGTTCTGAATTTTCCCAAATATATTAAAAAGTTGACCAACTATTTTCTGACCAAAGTAGTCCTAATCATATATGCCAGCTCTCTATTCGGTCTTGCCTTGTCCTCAACCGCCAGCCTGGCCCTGATTTCTGTCATTCTGTTCTCAGTTACCTCTAATTTAATTTGGATAAATATGGATGTCCTGGTGGAAAGCTTCTCGGCCGACGCTTCTACCGGCCGGACCAGAACGATTTATTTTACTTTTATAAATACCGGCTGGATATTGTCGCCGCTCTTGACCACTTATCTGATAGGTCGAGGCGAATATTCTCTATCATTTCTGATGGCCGGGCTCATAATCATACCATTCCTCCTGATTTTTCTCGGCCAAGCCAAAAATCTAGAAGATAAGATTAAATACCAGGAAGACGGAATAGTTAAATCACTCAAAAAAATCTGGACCAAAAAAAATACCAGAGGGATATTCTTCGTCGCCTTTCTGCTGCAATTATTCTACAGTACGGCCGTCATCTATGTGCCGATATATCTTTTTAGAAATCTGGGAATGGGCTGGAATCTTCTCGGCCCGATATTTTCCGTCATGCTTATTCCCTTCCTAATATTTGAAATTCCCGCCGGAATAATCGCCGATAAATACATCGGAGAAAAAGAAATCATGTCCGCCGGTTTCATCATCCTGATAATTTCCTTATTTTTATTCTACTACATCAGCGTGCCCAGTTTTTGGATTTGGATGGCTGTCCTGTTCTTATCTCGAGTCGGCGCCTCTCTGGTGGAGTCTATGAGAGAGACTTATTTTTTCAAGACAGTTGACGCTAAAGATATCTCTTATATTAATATTTTTCGAGCCACCGGCCCCCTGGCCTATATTATCGGACCGGGCATATCTATTTTAGTCCTGATGTTCTGGCCTCTAAATTATCTTTTCCTGGTCATGTCTATAATAATGCTATCCGGGCTATTATTTACCTTGTCTCTTAAAGATACCAAATAAACTGGCCGATTGACTTAGGTCGGTTTTTTTTATAAGATACTCTAGCAGGCGGGTATCGTATAATGGTTTTTATGTCAGCCTTCCAAGCTGAAGATAGGGGTTCGATTCCCCTTACCCGCTCCAATATATGACCTATTTATTCTTTGTCCAAGGCGAAGGACGCGGCCACTTGACCCAAGCCTTGACTATGAAGGCCCGGCTAGAATCACGCGGCCACAAAATAGCCGCCGTTATCGCCGGTCCGAGCCCAGACTATAAACTCCCAGCCTTTTTTGAAGACCAATTCAAAGATAAGCTTATTAGGACCCATAGTCCTAATTTTGTAGTTGATAAAAAAGGAGAGGGTATTAATATGCCGGCCAGCGTTATCAAGACCATCAAAGAATTTCGTCTCTACGGCGCTTCAATAAAAGAAATAAGAAAAATTGTCTCAGAGAAAAATCCTGATATCATAATTAACTTCTACGATCCCTTGGCCGGAATATATTACCGTCTCTATAATGGGCGCGTGCCTCTATTCTGTGTCGGCCACCAATACTTTATCCAGCATCCCGCTTTCAGATTTCCCCGGGGACGGCTGGGTGATAGGGTAGGATTGAAATTTTATAATTGGCTGACCGCTCCCCGCCAAGGGAAAAAAATCGCCCTTTCTTTTACCGAAGCAAATGATTTAAAAACCAAAAGATTGCATGTCTGTCCGCCGCTGATACGCCAGAATTTAAAAGACCAAACTCCAAACGATGAAGATTTTGTGCTGGTATACATGTTAAATTCCGGATACAGCAGACAGATAATAAATTGGAGTGAAAAAAATCCCCATATAAAAATTGAAGCATTTTGGAACAGACCGCATACCGAAACGACCGTCTTAAACGATAACCTGTTGTTCCATAATCTTCACGGCGATAAATTTATAAACCGCTTGGCCAACTGCAGCGCTTATATCAGCACGGCCGGGTTTGAGTCAATCGCCGAGGCCGCTTATTTACAAAAAAAAATAATGGTTGTCCCAACCAAACGTCATTTTGAACAAAGATGCAACGCTAAAGACGCCGAGCGCGCCGGCATCGCCATTAGATCAAAAAGGTTTGACTTGTCTCCGATGATATCTGGACCCAAAACAAAAACCCAATCTAACCCGGCGCTCCGCGCCTTCAAAGACTGGGTTGATCAATATAACGATAAGATTATCAACATTATAGAATTAAAATAAGGCTGAGCCTGGCCGCAGGAACAAGCCTCTAGTTGAATATCTCTTCGGCAATTCGCCAATATTCGGGGTTGCCGTATTTTTTTTGAAAATACCACCACTCCACCCCCCAAATATAAGTACGCTGAAAATTAAGATTGATGGCATACTGGAGATTGGCCTTAAACTGATTAACGCTCATGCTGCGGTTAATTTCCTGCTCGCTTTGATATATGATCTTGCCTTTAGGCACCCAGGGTTCAGCCTGTAATTCCATGACCATCAGGCGTTCCGGAGACAAACCGGCAATTTTGGCTTTCAAGCGGTAATAAGCCGTCGGCAAAGGATATTTTACGAATCCGAGCCAGGAGTCATATACAACCCGATAGAGAGTGCTACCAAAAATATCGCCGATTTTGGCTTGGCGACGCCAAGAGCCGAGCTCGCCCGAACCGGTGATTATTATCTGACGGCTATCTAGAGATCTTACCAACTCAAATTCTTGCTTTAAAAAGTCTGGGTCTAAGGCCGGACAAACTCCAAATGTGCTCAAAAACGGTTCATTTTCCACTTGCCAATATTCAATATTATCGTAAGAATGATATCTTTCCACGACAGTGCGCACTTCATCCAAAGTATCTGCCCGAGCGCTTGTATCATCCTCGCGGTTGAGCCAAGACGGACTATGGCATTCCGGCCAGCGCGGCACTCGGCGCCCGACAGCCACAATAATCTTGGCGCCGCGCTTAGCGCCCTCATTAATCAGATAATCATACTTGGAAAAATCATAAACACCTTTTTCCGCTTCAATTTCGTCCCAATAGACCGGGATGCGTATATATTTAACGTTCAAGTCATCCAATATGGCCGCATAGGTTTCCTTCCAATCCAATCCCAGGTCATCGCAGAACTTGGTTGAAAAAGTAACGCCAAAAAAATCAGGACGATGTTGTAGATCTATTTTCCAGGGATAATAATTGGCAATCTTAAAAAAATAAAATATTAAAGCGGCCGACAAGATTAAAGCCGCCCGCCACACTCTCCGATGCTTCCGATACCAACTGCCTGATGCCTGAGTATCTTTTTCCCAAGTGTTCATAATTAAAAAGCGATAAAATAAAGGCCGGTGGCGATAGCGGCAACGGCGGCCACTTTCTGTAAAAATATTTTCCAAACAAAAGTTTCCTTTAACAAACGCGGAGCGCTTAAAGCTAAAATTGTGCTGATAATCAATAAAAAAGCATACTGCGCTCCCTGCAAAGCATTAATTAAAACGACCGAGCCTAGGTAGATAGCGTAATTTTGCAGGATAAATCCGGCGGCGCCCAGCATCTGGTTAGAAACGACTAAAAATTTATTTTTTCTCGGGCTGGATTTATGCCAAAAAGATATAATCGCCTGCCGGTCGGAACGTTTTATCAAAAAGAACAAAACGAAGAGAGCGGCGCCTAAGCGAGTCCAGATGAAAGCGCTGGCAAAATCTTGATAAGCATAAGCCTGCTTGGTGCTGAGAAAGTAAACAGAATAAGCTAGGGCCGATAAGGCCGCAAAGACTAACCCGCCGGTTTTGACGTCCTGTCTGAGTCTTAATTTTTTAAACACGCGCGCCAGATAGCTGCGTGCGGTTGGCAATAAAATTATAATAACCACTCCGACCAAAATGCAAAACATTCCCCGCCATTGATTGGCGGTGAAATGTTCCTTAAAGAATAGCAAAGAAAAAATAAGAGAAAAAACCGGAGTCAGTCCTCCGATAAAAACTAAAATTCTGGCCGCTTCGCCGCGGCGGAGCCCCTCATAAAGCATCCATAAGGCAACCGCGAAAATAAAACCGTTTAGAATATTAAAGGAAAACAAAATCCATCCGGGCCAAGATAAAAACCAAGGAGAGACTAAAAAAATAACGGCCCCGAGCAGGCAGGCCGCAAAAGCATAAGCTTTGCTATTCCGTAAAACATTATCAACTAAAAACTTATCCAATAAATTGGCGACCGCTAACAACAAATAGGCGGATAAGGCCACAACGATCCAATTCATAGTTATATTATTGCTTATTTAACAGCTTTTCGATATTATAGGCCCCCATTTGCTCTGCATTCAGGAACCCGTCCACGGCCGCGCGCGCCAAACGTCCCGAAACTAAAAAATCGGGCAGCCATTCATCAACATACTCAGGGTCTAGACTATCTATTCCCGCCCCCACTGATAATAGCCAATCACGATTCCAGTCTTCCTGGCTGCCGACCGGAGCCGACATTATTATTGGCAGACCTAAAGCGGCATAGAAAGATAATTCCGACGGCTTGGTCCACAATATATCGGTCCGATGCAAATATTTATTGAATATCTTAAAATATTCAACCTTATCGGGGGCAAAAATTATATCGACGCCGTCCCCGATCTTCAAACCGCACGCTCCGGCCGCTGTTTCAAAATACTCTTTGACTTCCGGCCGATTGCCGGCCACTAAATTAACGGCGAATCGCTTACCTCTTATCCCGGCCGCTAATTTTTTTATAATCATCGCGCCCCATTCTTTCTGCGCGCCGGCGCCGCCGACCGCAAAGGTAATCGCTAAAGGACGGGCGGCACTTTTTAGAGAATCCGGCGCTAAAGTTTTCAATAAGGATTTATAACTATCTCGATACTTGCCTTCCGGATCTAGCGCCGATACTCGGCGCCCCAAATCATCAATTAAAACTTCTCTATTCTCCCCGATATTTTCTTTAGGCAACGGGAACCCGGTCACAATGATATTATCCGCTCTGACGCCGTACATTAAGAATCTCTCCTTGACCTTTTCGCTCGGAACCAAAAATTTGGTCCGGCTGGCTTTCGGGGCTAATGGCGCCCAAGCGCGCGAGGCGTCGGTATCGCAAATTACGCAATAAATATCGCCTTTATAACCATGATACTCGGCTATATAAGCGGCGACAAAAAAAGTGGTGACGAAAGGAAGCGCTTCTTTGTTCAATTTCTCAATTAAATTTTTGCCCAAACCTTTTTTTACAAAACGAAAAAAATATCTTTGCTGAGTAGTCGGCCGAGATAGGTCTCGGAAAGGATAAAGAGGACGAATTTTTTGAAAAGCATCCATCGCCTCAAAAACTAAAGACCCCAATAGAGGAATTTTCTTCAGTCGGGAAATATGCTCATAAGATTTGAGGCTGTTAATCCAGTATTCCTTTTCCCAATCCGCTATACCGGGATAATCATTAATGGTAATAATTTCACCGCCGCTCATATCCAAAAGCGGGTAAGCCGCTCGTTGATGCCCGTATCCCATATCGGCGGCGACTAGATTGATTTTTTTTTCTGACATATTTTGAGAATTTCCAAATATCAGCTTGGACCGTCTTCCCTTTCTATTATAGCAAACTATTAATAATTTTTCTTGGCAAAATGAGTATTGCCTTTAAGCTGAAGGTACTGATAAGCGCTCAAAGTAGCGATAGTCGCCTGACCGACAGCCACGGTAATCTGTTTGGTTTCGCAAGTCGTGACATCGCCGGCCGCATATAGGCCCGGGGTCTTGGTTTCTCCTTTTTCGCTGATAATAATTTGATTCTGCTCATTGCGATCCACCAAATCAGCCACTAAATCGGTGCTGGCGATTCGACCGACTTCAACAAAGACACCGTCCGTTTTAATTTCTCTCAAGCTGTTATCTTGATTGTTCCCCACCTTAATGAGTTCCACCTTATTGTCGCCGAAAATTTCTTTAACTTCCGAGTTAAACAAAATTTCTATGTTGGGCCGGGCCTTAACCTCGTCTATCAGAGTTTCAAAGGCTCTAAAATTGGCACCTCGATGTATCAAATAAACCTGTGACGCAATCTTAGACATGAGTTCAGCCGCATCCAGAGCTGAATTGCCGCCGCCGATAACCGCTACGGTCTTATTCTTAAAAAAGGGGCCGTCGCAATTAGCACAATAAGAAACGCCCTTGCCATTTAGCTCCACTTCTCCGGGAACAGCCAGACGACGAGGCGACAGTCCCATAGCAATGACAACCGCCTGGGCTTCAAACGAATCGCGACTGGTATAAATCATAAAATGACCATTATCTAGGCGTTCTATTTTTTTGACCTCGTCAACCTTAATTTCGGCTCCGGAATCAATAGTCTGTTTCCTCATGTTCTCAATCAGGTCAAAACTGCTAATACTTGAAAATCCCGGATAATTTTCAATTTCACTCGCCCAGACCATTTGACCTCCAACTTCCATGCCAATAACCAAAGTTTTCATTTCTCGTCTAGCGGCATAGACGCCGGCCGTCATGCCGGCCGGACCGGCCCCGATAATAATCAAATCATACATAATTTTGTATAAAAAAAAATAAAAAAATATATATTCATTATATTGTTTTTATCCTTTTTGTGCAACTAAAAAGATACCTCTCAATTAATATTCTAAAAACATGCTATATATCAAATAATCTTAGCTAAAAAAATACTATAAACACAACTTATACACATTTTTATATTTAATTATTTTATTTAATATTAGCTAAATTATCTAGAAAAGTCCATAATTGTCTAGACTTATCCCTCTTCCCTTCTGCTAAAAAATAAAAACCCCATAAATCTATGGGGTTTTAACTAAAATGTGGACCATAAGGGACTTGAACCCTTGACCTCTTCCATGCCATGGAAGCGCTCTAGCCAACTGAGCTAATGGCCCGATACATTGTTCCTCAAGGAACATTATTTTAACTTTTCTTTAGAATGTTCCTTGAGGAACATTCTTTGCTCCAAATTGTTCCTCAAGGAACAATTCTAGCAAAACTTTAATAGATAAATAATATTTATATAATACTAAATCATATATAAAAGTCAAGACATGATGAATTACTGAAAATAAAAAACTCGGATTAAGGAATTCAGCTTAAAACTGAGTCCAAATAATCCGAGCAACAAATAAATAATTACTCGCTGGCAGACCAAAAACCTATGCGGCTAAAGGCATACGTGGGTAAACAACGCGTAGCTTGTAGATACCAAGCCAATTACGAATGTTTTTCAAGTGAGTCACAAGGACAATCAAACCATCATCAATGCGTACACGAACAACGAAATACTCCCCATCCATTTCAGTCAGGAAGAAAGTGGTGTAGCCTTCCTGACGAAGCCAAGTAGGATGTTTTTCGCAGAAGCGAATGATTTGAGCCTGTGTCATGACAATTTTGTCAAGGTCAGAATTAATACCAGTAAAAATTTGTGTAGAATTTCCGTCGCGGACCACTTCGTCCACATCGCATAATATTTTAGCGGTAGCCGGGCCAGGTTTATTCAGTTTCCAATTTGTAAAATCTTTTGATATGAACGAACTGAATACTTTTTTGGCGTCAGAAATGTACGCTTTGCCGTCTAGAGCTTCGATCATTAATTGTTCATTGCCAGAAATATTCCTCACAATGCAACTAACAGAATTATTTTCTTTCATGATGAATAAATTTTCGTTAATTTTAATCCAGTTGCCAATTAAAATTTCATTGAATTATAAAATCATAATCGATAACCGAATCATTATAATTAAATTGTAAAAGATCTTTGATAGAGCAATATTTAATTTATCTTATCTGAATAAATTTGTCAATAATAAATATTAGAATATATTTAGCTAATATTAAACAAATATGTGTCCTCGCCCGGAGTCGAACCGGGATTTAGAACTTAGGAGATTCTCGTTCTATCCATTGAACTACAAGGACTATTTTTATAACCGATATTAAGACGCTTTTATTCTATAACAATAATCTTGTTTTTACAATAAAATTATCAAATCCGCTTTGACAAAGATGGATCGTTAAATTACAATAAGAATAGGGCAATATCCATCTTTACCATCTGGCGGAAATTGCCAAATTTATTTATTTTTTACTTAACATAAATAATATGTTCAGCAAAGACAACAGACAAGAAAAATTCAAAGATGCCGAAACTATCATCGGCGGATCAATTAAGGTAAAGGGGAACTTCCAAGGGCAGGGAAATATTATTATTGAAGGCTTCCTGGAAGGATCTCTGAAAACCGCTTCCGATATATTTATCGGGGATAAGGCCAAGGTAGTCGCCAATATTGAATCAAAGGGGATTATTATCAACGGGGAAGTCCGCGGCAATGTTAGGGCTAAGGGATATCTTGCTATCGGAGAAACGGCCAAAATCTATGGCGACATCCAATATGGAGAAATTTCCATTGATAAAGGGGCTTCAATCAACGGCCAAGTCATAATGTTGTCCGAAGAACATAAGCGCGCGGAAAAAACTAAAGAAGAACCTGATAATCAATCCTAACAATAGTCGAACAAGAGAAACATTATGCATGTTTACGTTTACGACGACTATCTGAATAAAAGCAAATATAATCGTATCATCAACCGAGTGGAAATTCGGCTGACTGATTTAGGTTTGAACGGAAAAATATTGCGTTTGGCCGGCATTAAAAATATCAAGGCGGCTATTCAGAACGAAATCAGAATCGGCGCCAAAACCATCGTCGCCGTCGGAAACAATCAAACGGTCAACAAGATTATCGGGGCCATCATAAATGACGATATTTATGGAGATTTTCAGAAAAAAACCCTATTGGGCATCATTCCGATTGGAAATGATAATTCTATCGCCACCTCTTTCGGCATCAAGAATACGGAAGAGGCCTGCAATATCTTGCTGGCGCGCCGGGTAGAAAAGATAGACCTAGGTTTGGCAGGGAAGAACTATTTCCTAAATGAGGTCTCCATCCAGAGCCAAGGGGCAACCTTGGAATTCGATGATTACTCCATCGAGACAATGGAGAAAGGGGAAATAAAAATAATAAATCTGCTGAAAGACAAGGATGAAGATATAAAATCAAATCCTCATGACGGGATGTTGGACATAATTATCAAAACCAAAAAAAAAGATCGGACTTATTTTAATTCTAAAAAATTTAAAATTGTTAATCCAAGCGAAAAATTAATCGTGGACGGAATCGTGGAAATAGATACGCCGGCCGAAATAGGGGTCCTGAAAGACCGAGTAAATATAATCGTCGGCAAAGACAGATTATTTGAATAAATAAAAAGACCGACTTAAACGGGTAGGCAAGAAAATTTCTTTTAGGCACTTTCGAGCATAAAGCCGGAAAAATCCTAACAAGAAAATCCCCATGCTTGTCGTGCCTGACCCGTTTAAAGCGGTCTTTTCTAAATATGTCTTTTCAAACGACTTATTACTATATCATATAATAAAGGTGATGTCAAGACTTTTTTCCACAATTTAGCCACAAAAAAGACCAAACTGGAATTTGGTCTTTTTTTACTTAATATAAGCTAAATAATTAAACTTTAATAATAACCGGCAAGACCATGGGACGACGTTTAGTCGCGCCGAATAAGAACTGGCCGATTTCGTTCCTAATCTTATTCTTTATATAATCATCATCGGCCGGCGTCATCGGATTCTTATCTTTAACAATATTCTTGACTTTAGTCCTTGTCTTCTCGATTAAATCACGATTCTCTTTCATATAAACAAAGCCACGAGAGATTAAATCGGGGTTACCGATAATCGCTCCGGTCTTGGCGTCTATGGTGGCAATCACGACAATCATGCCGTCATCGGCCATCATGCGGCGATCGCGAAGCACAACCTCGGACACATCACCGACGCCCAAGCCGTCAACCATAACATAATCGGTGTTCACTTTCTCTTTGGGCAAAAATGGCTTTTTACCGTTTTGGAATCTGATAATCTGTCCATTGTCTAAGACGTAGACTTGATCATCGCGAAAACCTTCGCGTAGAGCCAATTTCTTAGCTTCCACCAGCATATAGTGATTGGCATAAACCGGCAAGAAATAATCGGGTTTTATCTGGCGTAAAACTTTCTTGATATCCTCGGCGTTAGCGTGCCCGCCCGAATGGACATCCATAATGCTGCTATGGATGACATTGTCGCTTAAGCGATAGACCTGATCCTTTACTTTCTGGACCGAACGTTCATTCCCGGGGATTACTGAAGAAGAAAAGATAACTACATCCGATTTCTTAATGGTAATATAGCGATGATTATTATTCACAATCCTGGAAAAGACGGCATTAGATTCTCCCTGGGCTCCGGTGCAAATAATCAAAATCTGATTTTCCGGATATTTATGGATATCTTCCACCGGAATCAGCGTGTATTTATGAGCGGGGATATAACCCAATTCTTGAGCAATCTTCACGTTCATTTTCATGCTATAGCCATCCAAAGCGACTTTCTTACCGATTTTCTCAGCATAAGCCAATAGATGGGTAATGCGTTCCAATTGGGAGGCGAAGGTACCAATAATAACACGACCGGAAGCCCCGTTGATAATCTTCTCCAAATTAGCCATTGTTGTCTTAACCGGAACTCGTTCGGCCGAATAAGCCACGCCCAGGCTCTCCAGCATCAAGATGCGAGGGGAGGGAAACTTTGATAAGTGTTCGTAGCTGACAGCCGCGCCTTCTATTGGGTCATCCTCGATCATCCAGTCGCCGGGATGGATAACCGTCCCGTGCGGAGTATGGATAATGACTCCGACAGCATCAACGATGGAATGTTCCACTCGAAAAAAACTGATTTGGAACTTGCCAAGAGAAATTTTCTGATCGATGGAATTAATGGTAATTGTCTTTAAATTCTTGGTAGTACCGCGCTTATAGTCCTCCTGGCGATGTTTAATCATCGCCAAGGTGAGCTTTCTGCCCACGATTGGCGGGTTACCCAATTGTTCTAAAAGAATCGGGGCGGCTCCGATATGATCAAGGTGGCCATGGCTAAAGACAACGCCACGGATATTTTTTTCTTTGCCGCGAAGCGAAGAAACGTTGGGCACTATATAATCAATGCCGGGCATGTCTTCGTCGGAAAATTGCAAACCCATGTCTAAGATAATGATATCATGATCATACTCAAAAACGGTGCAATTTCGTCCGACCTCTTCTTGCCCGCCAAGCGGGTATATCTTAAGACCGGGCTCGTTATCCATAGCCCTCTCCATAGCCTTTGGCGCCGAACCGGAGAAAGTCGGCCGATGCAAAGGCAAACGCCCGGCCGACTTAGGTTTATTAACGCCGGAGCGCCGAGACGGCACCTGGCTTGATTTGGCGCGAACGCCAGAGGCGCCGGCCGCTTGGGCCGGCGAAACTTGTTTAAAATTCATATTTAGTTTGATGAGACGGAGCGGTTGCTCCTTATAATATACAACAGAAGTTTAAACGGCAGGTAAAATCCTGCTACCAGTTTATTTTCTTCTTAGTTTTTAAATACCAGCGGCTGATGCCGTCGAAGCGATCGGCCGGTTCAATGATAGCGGCGCCGGTGAAGCCTTTAAGCTTATTCTCTTGGACATAAGTATAGGTCGGGGAATAAAGCCAAATAACCGGCAAATCATCGGTTATTATTTCTTGAAACTTTTTATATTTTTCAATTCTATCGGCGGCACTCGTGGCCGTTCGGCCGTCAACCAGAAGCTGATCGACAGTCGCATTATTATAAGCGGCTAAATTCAAACCCTTAGCCCCAATCTGGCTAGAATGCCAGAAGGCATACACGTCGGGATCACCGCCGACAGATTCTCCGTAAAGAATAATTTCAAAATCACGTTCTTTAATGATACTAACGGCCTGTTCTCCAGAAATAGATTTGATGGAAACAGCCGCTCCGATCGCTTCCCAATAAGCTTTAATCTTTTCGGCCACCGCCATGTTAGGTCCAGAATCGACTACCGTCAACGTTGCGGTCAACGGTTTGCTCTTCATAGCGGCTGCCGCCGTATCCGGCGCATAGTTATATTTGGTAACAGCTTCGTTATAAGCAAAATTCTCCGGCAGGATGGGTCCGTCGGCTATTTGATAGGCTCCGGAAAAAATTTCATTGACAATGCCGCCTTTATCCAAGGCGGAAGCTAAGGCAACGCGCGTTTCTTTATCTGCCAAAGCCTTGTTCTTATCGGAATTAAAGAATAATGACACTATGCGCGGCTGGACTAGCTCATGGAGATTTAAAGAGTCTTGAGCTAATAATTCCTGACGATAATTGAAAGGCAGATAGCTTAACCCCGCTACCTGATTATCATTCAGGGCTTTAATGGCGGTGGGGTAATCTACAAAAAATTTAAAACTGACATCCTTGATATAAGGCTGGGAGCCATAATAATCCTGATTAGCGATCAACTTATACTCCTTGAGTTCGCCATTCTTATTTTTTGTCAGAGACTTAAATCTATACGGACCAGATCCAACCGGGCGCAGATTAAGATCAGCCAGAACGGCCGAGGCGGGATTAATATTTTCCCATAAACTTTTGGGCAGAATGCCAAAGGTTAATATTTCCCTAAAAGGGGCGTACGCATCAGACAAGACAAACTTAATTGTTTGGTCATCTACTTTCTCAGCGTTAACATTGACCAGCGCCGGCCGTAACGGCGAGCGATAGGCCGAATCTTTGATTGCGTTAAAAGTAAACAGAACGTCATCAACTGTCAAATCGGTGCCATCTTGCCATTTAACGTCTCTTTTTATTTGAATAGTATATTCTTTACCGTCATCGCTAACAGTAACATTGTCAGCTAAGTCAGCGCCTAAATTTCCGTTCTGATCATATTTGAACAAGCTGGAATAGATAAGGCGGCTTAAATCCCCATCAATATCGTTATTAACGGCATAAAGAGGGTTAATATTCTTGGGATAACCGACCACTCCTTCTATATACTCTCCGCCGACTACCGGTATATATTCCAAATGTTTTTTGATAAAGACAACCCCCAAATAAATAACATTTGCCAAAATGACTAAAGCGCAAATCTTAACTATTAAAAATTCACGGGGATTTAAAAATTTCTTGACATGCTTCATCTGGTTGCCGGTCGGAATTTTACGCGGCGATAAAGAATAGACCAGCTTTTTGTCCATATCCTCTTGGCTGAGCTTACGCTTTTGGAAAATACCAAAAAAAGACCAAGATGTTCTTGCCCGCCGCCAATTTGCTATAATTTTATTTTTGAATAAATCCACAAGTCTTATTCTTCTAACACGTCTTTTGTTGCTATAAGATAAAAGCACTTAAAGATAAGAGTATAAAAACGGCGGCTAAAACAATAGTCGCGATGAAAAGTTTTTTTTCTAAGCCTCTTTTGGTCATATAAACGCCGCCACTACCGCCAAAGACGCCACCGAGACCGGCGCCTCTATTCTGTAGGAGGATGGAGATCATCAAAAGTATAGAAACGACAATTTGAGCGATTTTGAGCCAAAATATCATATTATTTCTTGATTTGATTAATCAAGGCCGTTAAGGCTTCTTTATTATTAACCGCTAAATCGGCTAAAATTTTACGATCAACCTCAATCTTATTAGCCTTTAATAATCCAATGAATTTGGAATAGGACAAATCATATTCGCGAACGAAGGCATTGATTTTTATTTGCCACAAACCGCGCATATCTCTCTTTTTCTTCCGGCGATCAGTATAAGCATGGGCGCCCGCTTTAGTCCGAGCGGTCTTAGCCACTTTAATTAAATTCTTGCGTCCCCATTTATAGCCCTTAACAGCCTGCAAAAGCTTGCGTCTCTTCTTAACATGGGTCATTCCGCGTTTTACTCTAGGCATATGATCAATTAGAAATATTAATAAGGATTAGTTATAAGGGGTCAGTGTTTTAACGGTTTTAACAAAACAGCTGTTGACGGAAATATCTTTTCTTTTATTCCGAGTGGCGTTTCCTGATTCGCGGGCATTAAAATGATCCTGGCCCTGCTTGCGCTGAGTCAGATTATCCTTACCGGTTCTCTTAAAACGTTTAACCGTAGCTTTGTGAGTCTTAATTTTTGGCATATATTTACCGATTAAAAAACAGGCAGACACCTGGTTTAACGGTTATTACTTTTTATTTATCAATATTATAGTAAATCTTCCGCCTTGATTTGTCAATGGTTGTTCGATTTCTACCAATAATTCGGGATTTGTTTGTAATTTAGCCACAAAACCCCTGATAATCTCCGAGGCTTTTTGGGGATATTGGCGCTCTCTCCCTCTTAAAATAAGCTCAACTTTCAGTTTATTCTCTTTAGACAGAAATTTCTCGGCTTGAGCTAATCTCATTGCCAAATCATGCTCGCTGATACGGAAAGACAGACGGATATTCTTAGTTTCAGTCTTTTTTTGCTGCATTTTCTGCTTATGAGCCAATTTCTCCCGTTCGTATTTCAATTGGCCGAGATTAACAATCTTAACTACCGGCGGGCTAGCTTTAGGATTCACCTCAACTAAATCAAAACCGGCGTCTTGAGCTTTGGCTATCGCCTCCTCGGTAGGCATTTTCCCCAGGGCTTCATTATTTTCATCAATTACAAAAACCTCAGGAGCCTTAATCTGAGTATTGGCCATAAAACTGGGGACCTCTTTTCTTTCAACCCGATGGAATTTAATGCGCATTGTTTTATTATTTGGTATTTTTAACTAAATTATACTCTATTTATATCGCAAAATATGCTAAAAGTCAAACAAAAACCAGGTCGTAACGACGGGGCTTGACAGCCATATTTAATTAGTATAAAATAAGGTTATTAAAAATAAAATAGAATATTTAAATAAAAACAAGATATGTTTTAATATCTCTGTTTTTTTCTGTCTATTTGTGAACCTTAAAAATTTTATAATAAACAATCATGGTGATGGTTTATTTTGATGCTAATTAGCATCAATTCAAAACAAAAAATTTTATCCGTTTTAAAAACGGAATCATATACGAAAACGCAAGTTTTCAACAGAGTCAATCAAATTTTAGAGAGTTTGATCCTGGCTCAGGATGAACGCTGGCGGCGTGTCTAAGGCATGCAAGTTGAATGTCTGTAGCAATACAGGCATGGCAAACGGGAGAGTAACACATTGGCAATCTACCTCTAAGACGAGGATAACCTTGCGAAAGCGAGAATAATACTCGATAGTATTAAAGGACATAAGTCTTTTAATTAAAGTTCCGGCGCTTAGAGAGGAGCCTATGGCCTATCAGCTAGTTGGTGAGGTAACGGCTCACCAAGGCTACGACGGGTATGGGGTGCGAGAGCATGGCCCCACTCACTGGGACTGAGACACTGCCCAGACTCCTACGGGAGGCTGCAGTCAAGAATCTTCCTCAATGGGCGAAAGCCTGAAGGAGCGACGCCGCGTGTATGAAGAAGCCCTTCGGGGTGTAAAATACTTTTATCAGGGACGAACACATGACGGTACCTGATGAATAAGGGGCTGCTAACCTCGTGCCAGCAGCAGCGGTAATACGAGGGCCCCAAGCGTTATCCGGATTTATTGGGCGTAAAGCGTCCGTAGGTGGTTTATCGCATCTCCTGTTAAATCTCGAGGCTCAACCTCGAGTCAGCGGGAGAGATGGACAAACTAGAGACTGGAAGAGGCAAACGGAATTGCTGGTGTAGGGGTTAAATCCATTAATATCAGCAAGAACACCAAATGCGAAGGCAGTTTGCTAGGACAGTTCTGACACTCAGTGGACGAAAGCGTGGGGAGCGAATGGGATTAGATACCCCAGTAGTCCACGCTGTAAACGATGGATACTAAGCATTGGCAGTATCGACCCTGCCAGAGCTGCTATTTTAAGTTAACACGTTAAGTATCCCGCCTGGGGAGTACGGCCGCAAGGCTAAAACTCAAAGGAATAGACGGGGACCCGCACAAGCGGTGGAGCATGTGGTTTAATTCGACGGTAAACGAGGAACCTCACCAAGGCTTGACATCTAGCTGCAAGGTCTGGAAACAGACCCGCCTTCGAGGGTGCTAGACAGATGCTGCATGGTTGTCGTCAGCTCGTGTCGTGAGATGTACCGTTAAGTCGGGAAACGAGCGCAACCCTGATCCTATGTTTTAAATGTCATGGGAGACTGCCCGTTTTAAATGGGAGGAAGGTGGGATGACGTCAAATCAGCATGGTTCTTACGCCTTGGGCAACACACGTGCTACAATGGGAAGTACAGAGGGACGCCAAACCGCGAGGTGGAGCTAATCCCTTAAAACTTTTCTCAGTTCGGATTGGAGGCTGAAATTCGCCTCCATGAAGCTGGAATCGCTAGTAATCGTGGATCAGAATGCCACGGTGAATACGTTCTCGGGTCTTGTACTCACCGCCCGTCACGTCAAGGGAGTTGGTAGTGCCCGAAGGCTCACATTAGTGGGACGAAGGCAAGACTGATGACAGGGACGAAGTCGTAACAAGGCATCCGTAGCGGAAGCTGTGGATGGATCACCTCCTTTCTAGGGAGAAAATTCTTCTTTTCCACGTGGAAAGAAGAGTTAGTCGCCCCCGATATGATGTCGGGGTGGCTACCTTCACGGTAGCAACTGAATTGATGCTAATTAGACTCAAAATCTCAACATGATTACATACAAAAAACCGCTTTGATAGCGGTTTTTTGGTTAATTAATTTAATTATTTACTATTTATCTCACTCCAATCAGTTTGCGAACAGACTCCAATTTCTCGTTTGCAATCTTTTCAGCCCGCTGGCGACCGTCATCCAAAATTTTAATAACCTCATCATCGGATATCTTATTGTACTTAGCCTGAAAATTGTCTAAAAATTTTGCGACCACCTCGGCCAAATCCTTTTTGAAATCTCCATAGCCTCGGCCGATATTATCTTTAACCAATCTTTTTATTTCTCTAGTTCCCAGTCGCGCATAAATAGTCAGTAAATTGGCGATAGCCGGCTTGGTTGCGGGATTATATTCAATTTCCGAACCGGAATCGGTCACGGCGCGCATAATTTTCTTCTTGGCTAACTCGGGGGAGTCCAACAAAGCGATACAATTATTCTGATTGGCGTCGCTCTTGCTCATTTTCTTAGAAGGATCCAGCAGGGACATAATTCTTGCCCCCTCCTTGCGTACTACTGATTGTGGAATCTTAAAAGTTTCGCCGAATTCATTATTAAAACGGCGAGCGATATCGCGAGCTAATTCTACATGCTGTTTTTGGTCTTCACCGACCGGAACGATGTCGGTATTATATAATAGTATGTCGGCGGCCATAAGAACGGGATAATCAAAAAGACCGACACTGACCGATTCTTGATTCTGGCCCGACTTATCCTTGAACTGAGTCATCTTATTCAAATCTGCCATCCTAGCTCCATAACAATTAAAAATCCAGGTCAGTTCAGTATGGGCCGGAATAGCCGACTGCTGGAAAATAATGGATTTTTTAGGATCAATGCCGGCCGCCAGATAAACTTTAGTCGTCTCAATAATGCGCCGGCGCAACTCTTCCGGCTGTTGCTTGACCGTAATGGCATGATAGTCAACGACCGAAAAAATGCAATCATATTCTTTTTGCATCTCTACCCATTGAGAAATAGCCCCGATATAATGGCCGATATGCATCTGGCCGCTGGGTTGAATGCCGGAAAAAATAATTTTTTGTTTATTCATATTAATCATTTAGATACTATAATTTTAGTTTAATCCGCTATTTTAAGCAAATTATTATAAAAATCTTAGGTAATAAAAAAGGCTGAAGCTCAAAAACGCTCCAGCCTAACCTACCCTTAAAACAACAACCCAACCACTAATTTCTAAAAGAACGAACACTCTACGCTCGGTGAGAAGGGCTCGAACCTCCGATCTTAGCAGCACGAGTGCTACGCTCTATCCGACTGAGCTACCACCGAAACTGAATACATATTAACAAAATCCCATTATTTGTCAATACTATCGTAATCAAACCGCCCCCAGCTTGAAAAAGTAATTCTTTATGGTAATATGAGATAAAGGGTCGTAACCTTTTTTTGGTTTACCCGGGCTGTAGTATAATGGTAGTACGCGTGCATGGGGTGCATGTGGCCCCGGTCCGATTCCGGGCAGCCCGACCATATAAATCGGGCTTGTAGCTCATCTGGTAGAGCGCTGCATTCGCATTGCAGAGGTAAGGGGTTCGAGTCCCCTCAAGTCCACAAAAGCCGGAACCGTCCGGCGATAATTCAAGTACGGGCTGTGGTATAACGGTATTACGCACGCTTCGGGTGCGTGTAATCCCGGTTCAATTCCGGGCAGCCCGACAATTTTATGATTGATTTCAAGAAACAATTAGAAGAAGAGGAAAAGCGCGCCCGACGCTTAACCGGCGAACCGGAGGAAATTATCATTCCCGATAAAAAAAGAAAGAGGATTGTAACTTATCTGATTGCGATTATCGCTATTGCCTTGATATTCTCAGGAAAGATTCTGATATCCAGCCAAAACGGCACCAACTGGCTAGCCGGAACCAGCTTCTTCGATAAACTGAAACATCTGGTACCGAGTTCTGACAAAGCCCTCAAAGGAGAAGAGGATGATCGTATAAATATTTTACTCCTCGGCATGGGCGGCGAAGGCCATGACGGCGCTTATCTGACAGACACTATCATGATAGCCAGTTTCCAGCCCTCCACCAAAAAAATCGCCTTAATTTCCATCCCGCGCGACTTAGTATCTCCCGTCAGTAATTGGCAGAAAGTAAATAGTATTAACGCTTATGCCGAACAAGCCAACCCCGGTAGCGGCGGAGAAGCAACCGCTCAGGCTTTTACGGGATTATTACAAATGCCGATTGACTATCATATAAGAGTTGATTTTAATGGTTTCGCCGATATAATAAACGAACTGGGCGGCATACAGATAAATGTAGAAAATACTTTGGATGATTATTCTTATCCGATTTTAGGGCAAGAAGATAATTCCGACTACTACGCCCGTTTTGAACATTTATATATTGAAAAGGGCCTACACACCATGGACGGGTCGCTGGCTTTAAAATATGCCCGCAGCCGGCACTCGCTAGGAATAGAAGGGTCGGATTTCGCCCGCGCCCGGCGGCAGCAATTGGTCTTGGAGGCCGTAAAAGACAAATTGCTATCCAGCAAGACACTCTTGAATCCAGTCATGATCACCAAGCTAGCCAATGAATTCAGCAAGGATATCTCTACCAACCTAAACGCTTGGGAAGTCTTGCGTTTATGGGAAATATTCAAAGACGTCGATCGTTCGCAAATCATCAATAAGGTCTTAAGTGACGCGCCGGATGGATTATTGGTATCCGGCAAAGGCGAAAATGGCGCCTATATTCTTACCCCCAGCTCAGGAAACTTTGCCGAAGTCAGAAATATGTTTAGAAATATTTTTGATACCGCCGACTCCGCCACGACTGCGGCCGCCAAGACAATCATCAATGACGGAGCCCAAGTCATGATTCTAAACGGAACCTGGATAAACGGATTAGCCGGCAAGACGGCCGTAATCTTAGAACAAGCCGGATTCATGGTCTTAAAAACAGGCAATTCTCCGCAAAGAGATTATTCTCAAACTACTGTATATAACTTAGCGACAACCACTAAAGAAGCTTCTCTTAAGGCTTTAAAAAAATTAACAGGCGCGGCGACGTCTACCGATTTCCCGGAATGGATTAATGACTACCGCCAGGCCACTTCAACCCCGGATTTCCTACTGATTATCGGAACCGACGCTAACAAAGCCGAATAAATAAGAATGATATGGAAAAGATCAATAAATCTCTGCCGCTAGTCGTCATTTGCGGCCGGACTAATGTCGGCAAATCAACTCTTTTTAATTGCTTGATTGAAAAAAGACAAGCAATGGTTTCGGATATCGCCGGCACGACCCGAGACAGCAACTTGGGCGCCGTAGAATGGTCAAATAGCGCCTTTGATCTCGTGGACACGGCCGGGATAATCGATTCGCGCGCCCTAAGCAATCAAAAAATATCGGAGAACGACATTGACAGTCAGACGCAGAAGCAAGCCAGATACTATCTCGACCACGCCGACTTGATTATTTTTTTAGTGGACGCTAAGGCGGGGTTGTTGCCGGAAGATAAAAGCTTGGCCGTCGGACTTAAAAAAAGCGATAAATATAAAAAAAAGACCGTTGTCGTCGCCAATAAAATAGACAACTTTAAAAACGCCTCCGAAGCGGCGCAATTCAATCGGCTGGGGTTGGGAGAACCCCAGGTTATTTCCGCGGCCAGCGGCATGGGCACCGGCGATCTATTGGATATGATCGTCGACAAGCTGGATAAACGAAGAAAAAATAAAAAAACCGCCGAAACAAAACTGGAAAGAATAAGCGCTTGCATTATCGGAAAACCAAATGTCGGCAAATCATCCCTATTAAACGCCATCCTAGGTTATGAAAGAGTAATCGTCAGCCCGGTTGCCCACACAACGCGCGAACCTCAAGACACCAAAATCATCTACCGAGAACACTCCATTAATTTAATTGATACGGCCGGAATCGCCCGCCACAGCCGGAATGCCGAAGGCTTTGAAAAATATGGCGTCCAGAAATCTCTCAAAACCTTGGAAAGGGCTGATATCGCCTTGCTAGTCATGGATATCAGCGAACCGATGACTCACCAAGACGCTAAACTTGTCCAAGAAATTAAAGATCGGGGGAAAAGCCTGATTTTTATCGCCAATAAATGGGATAAGGTAGAAGAACATAATACCAAGAAATGGGCAGATATTATCTATGACAAGCTGCCTTTTGCTACTTGGGCCCCAATCCAATTCATTTCCGCCAAAACCGGAGAAAAGGTAAACAAGATATTAGATTTAATAATCACTGTCGCCACTCAAAGAAAGCTGGAGCTAAGCGAATCGCAATGCGAAAAATTCATGAAAGCGGTCGTTAAAATACATAAACCGGCTAAAGGCAAGGGGCTGAAAGCGCCGCGCATCTATGAATTTCGCCAGCAGGATTATAATCCGCCTCATTTTGTTGTCAGAATCGGGCCGAATGACGACTTGCATTTCTCCTACGTAAGATTTATGGAAAATCGCCTTCGGGAACGCTATGGTTTCATCGGCACCCCCATAAGTCTCCATGTTACAAAAAATAAAAAATCGCATACGACTTATAACGAGAGGCCGGAAGGGGATTGGTCCAATAATTTAAACGATAATAACGAATAATACTATGAAAATTATCGTCGGCTTAGGCAATCCCGGAGAACAATATAAAAATACCCGCCATAATGCCGGCTGGCTGGTTTTAGATAATCTTCTTGGCGATATTAAATGGTCGGAAAATAAAAAATTTAACGCTCTGGTCCACGAAGACGGCGATATCTTGTTCGTCAAACCCCTGACTTTTATGAATGAATCGGGAACCAGCGTCCGCAAGATACTGGATTATTATGGCCTCTTGCCTAGAAACTTCGGCTTTATTACAAAGAAAGACGCTGGCTTGCAGAATATCCTAACCGTCATCCACGACGAACTGGACCTCAACTTTGGTGAATATAAAATTGCCACCGACTCCGGCAGCGCCGGCCATCGCGGCGTCCAGTCAATCATTGACCATTTAAAAACTAAGAAATTTACGCGCGTCCGCTTGGGAATCAAAAACAATCTGCTCCGAACTTACATTCCACCCGATAAATTCGTGCTTGATAACTTTAGCCGAGAAGAAAAAGAAAAACTAAAAGAATTATCCGGACAAATCAATATACAAAATATCAAATAAATATAAAATCCTCCTAAAAAATTTAGGGGGATTTTATTTATAATAACGGGCGTTAAAAACGATATGAAACAAAATAAAAATCCCTCGTAATCAATTGGATTTAGTTTAATTTAAAACTAAATTCAAAGGATACGAGGGACAAAGTGACAAATATCTTAAGGAACTATCCGGCCAAAGGTATAAATTGCGGGTAGACAACATAATGATGCTCACCACTCCGGACATCATCATCAAGGAGATACACGCGGGCACACAGACCGTTCAGATATACATTCACTACGAATACGTAGTAATGTTCTGACGTTCCTTTACTAAATAGTGCCAAAATTTTTCTAAAGATTCCCAGATTTTTTTTGATTAAAAAAAATATCCTTAAACCTTCTTGGAGAAGCCAACTAGGATGACCTTCGAATAATGCGATAATCTGCGATATGGTCAAGACGCTTTTTCCCAGATCAGGATTAATATCCATAAAAATCTGGAGAAATGTTCTACCAGTCACTTCACCAGCGATAACATTCATTTTTTTGGTAGGCTGACTCGATTTATCTAACCCAAATTTTTTAAAATCAGAATCAATCCACTTGAACACATGCCTAGCCTGGAAAATAGTCGTTTTCCCGTTTAATTTTCTAATTGGCCATTCGTGTCTCGCAGAAATTACTCTAATGATTTCAGCTGTTTCCATTTTTATATATTTTAATTATTTTAAAGAACAATTGATATTAACAAATAATTTTACTACATAATCACATAATAGTCAAGGGTAATAAAATATTTTTACTAAAATTAAATCAATTAATTAAAAATATGAACAACGATTACAATAGCCACCATTACTATTTAGCTTTCAGCTTCTTTCAAAAAATCGAACCGGCAAATATAAAAAAGTTGAAAATTTTTTTTTCGAATATGCGCCAGGCCTTCTTCGCCAGTCCTTCCGAACTAGAACGCGCCGGGTTAAAGCCATCTTTAGCGGCGGATTTTATTATTTGGAGAGATTCTCCGGCGGCGTCTATTAAAACCATGTTGGAGATATTAAACAGAGAAAAAATATCTTTCATTACCTGGGATGATCCCGAATATCCCAGCCTACTCAAGGAAATATTTGCTCCGCCTCCGGTTTTATATTATAAAGGCCGGCTTGATAATACAATAAAAAACAATCTATCCGTTGTCGGCTCCAGAAAACATAGCTCATACGGGCAACGGGCCATTTCCGAATTGCTGCCAACGGTGGTGCGACACAATATCAATATAGTCAGCGGTCTAGCTCTGGGCATAGACGCCTTGGCTCACCAAGTCGCTTTAAATAACGGAGGCGTAACTTGGGCCGTTCTGGGGTCGGGATTGGATTATAGGAATATCTATCCGCCCGCCCACCTACAACTGGCGCAAGCTATAATTGATAGCGGCGGGGCTTTAATTTCTGAATTTCCTCCCGGCGCTCCTCCCTATAGACAAAATTTTCCGCAACGAAATAGGATTGTGGCCGGATTGTCTCAAGCTACTCTGGTGATTGAATCAAAAATAAGATCCGGGGCGCTAATTACCGCCCATTATGCCTTGGACGCTAATAGAGAAGTCCTCGCCGTTCCCGGAAATATCTGTTCAGAATTTTCCGCCGGACCGAATCGACTAATTAAATCCGGCGCCAAAACGATAAGCAGTCCTGACGATATTTTGGAAATATATGGATTATAATGCGAAACGCGATAACATCATATTCAAATAATCAATACCTAGCCATTTTTTACTAATAATAAAGAATAAATAATTCTCCTCCCAATACCAAAAGAGGTCCCGGCGCAAACGCAAAAAATTGATATTCATTAGATTGCTTCAAAAACTAAACTTGACACACTGGTCATAAATAGTACACTAAGTATATTAGAACTTCCGGGAATTGCTAAAAATACCGAATCCGGCTATGATTTAAACTAAATTATTTCCTCTTATGACTCTAATAATCGTGGAATCGCCAACTAAAGCCAAGACGATCAGCAAATTCTTGGGCAAAAATTATCAAGTCGAATCTTCATTCGGCCATATTCGCGATTTGCCGAAAAGCGAAATGGGAGTTGATATAGAAAACGGCTTTACCCCTAAATATGTTATTCCCACTAAAGCCAGAAAAACCGTGACCGGTCTCAAGGCTAACGCCAAAAAGGCAACGGAGGTTATTTTAGCGTCTGATGAAGACCGCGAAGGAGAGGCCATTTCCTGGCATCTGATTCAAGCCCTGGGACTGGACGAAAAGAAAACCAAGAGAATCGCCTTTCATGAAATCACCAAAAACGCCATTCTAGAAGCTTTGGAAAAACCGCGGCAGTTGGATTTAAATATGGTAGACGCCCAACAAGCCCGACGCGTGCTGGATCGCCTTGTCGGCTACGAACTCTCGCCTTTCCTCTGGAAAAAAGTAGCTAAAGGCCTGTCGGCCGGGCGGGTCCAAAGCGTGGCCACCAGATTGATAGTCGAGAGGGAAAAAGAAATCCAAGCGTTTGTCGCCGAGGAATACTGGAGCCTGTCGGCTGATTTCAGCGGCGGAAATAAAAAAGAAAAATTTACGGCCGATCTCTATAAAATAAGGAATAAGACCTTTGATAAGTTAAAAATCAAAAAAAGCGAAGCGGAGGAATTAAAAAAAATCCTGCATACAGCCGACTACAACATTGATAAGATAGAGAAAAAGGAGGTTAACAAGAATCCGGGCGCGCCTTTTACCACCTCAACTCTACAGCAATCGGCCAACCGTCATCTCGGTTTTAGCGCCAAACAAACGATGGCCGTCGCTCAAAAATTATATGAAGAAGGCTATATAACCTACATGCGTACCGATTCCTTAAATTTATCGCCAAAATTCTTAAAAGACGCGGAAGAATGGCTCAATAAAAACCTAGGGGCGGAATATACAACTAAGGGCGGACGCATTTTCAAGAATAAAAGCAAAAACGCTCAAGAGGCTCACGAAGCCATCCGTCCGACCGAGGCGGCTAATACTCCGGAAATATTGGCTTCTAAATTAGACAAAAACCAAGAACGGCTCTATCGCCTCATTTGGCAAAGGGCTGTAGCTAGCCAAATGACCGCCGCCAAATTAGCCGCCACCGCGATTGACGTCAAAGCGGTTGATAACAAAGAAATCTATATATTCAGGGCCAACGGACAAACTTTAATATTCCCGGGCTATCTAAAAATCTGGCCGGAAAACACCAAAGAACAGAGTCTGCCCGCTTTAACGGAGAAACAATCAGTCGTCTTGATTGATTTGCGCAGCGACCAGCACTCCACCAATCCGCCAGCCAGATTCTCGGATGCCAGCCTGGTTAAAGAATTGGAAAAATATGGCATTGGCCGACCGTCCACTTATGCGCCGACCATCAATACCATCATCGTCCGCAACTATGTGGAGCGCGATGATAACAAGAAGCTAAAACCGACCAGCATCGCTTTTGTCGTCACCGACCTATTAATCAAGCATTTTCCTAAAATAGTTGATTATAAATTTACGGCTGATATGGAAAATGATTTGGATCTGATCGCGGATGGCAAAAAGGGCTGGCAGCCGGTAATCGGTGATTTTTATCATGATTTTCATGAAAATTTACAAACAAAATATACGGAAATTAATAAGAATGATATTATGCCTGAAGAAAAATCAACGGAAGTCTGCGACAAGTGCGGCGCGCCCATGATAATAAAAACCGGGCGTTACGGCAAATTTTTAGCCTGCGGCGCCTTTCCGGAATGCCGCAACATTAAAAAGATGCCCGGCGAACAAGGCGGAGCCGCCAAAGAACCGGACGCCAAAACTTTAGAACTGGAAAAAAAATATGCCGGCGAAGTCTGCGACAAGTGCGGCGCGCCCATGAAAGTCAGGGTAGGGAAATATGGCCCATTCTTAGCTTGTTCCGCCTATCCAAAATGTAAAAACATAAAAAACATTGATCAGCCCGGCGATGGCAAAGAAATTCCTTGTCCGGTTTGCGGCGATGGAAAAATTGTCAAAAAATTCAGCCGGCGAGGCGCTTTTTACGCTTGCAATAATTATCCAAAATGTAAAAATGCTTATTGGGGGCAACCGACCGGAGATAAATGCCCGGATTGCGAAGCCTTGCTGGTTACCGATAAAAATGGAGAAATAAAATGCAGCAATCGCGGTTGCGGCTATAAAAAATAACTGCTCAAACTTGATTAATAAAAGAGCCTCGCTAACAAACGAGGCTCTTTTGTATTTCTAAAAAGTGTTTAACCGGCTGCTCTTATTTCTTCTTAGACGTGCTCTTTTTCTCTCTTTTCTCCTGGACAAACTCCATGGCTTTTTTGGCAATCTCTCCCAGAATCATGAAATAGGTAGCGCTATTCTTTAATTTATCTTTAGCCATATCAATAACCTCCTCAACTTTGGTAACGCCGCTGTCGGCTCTTTTGATCAAGTGGTGGATTTTTCTGATGCTGGCCACAAAATAATAAATGGCCCAGCTGAGAAAAAATGTCAGCAGAATCAAACAAATAGCCAGAACTAAATTCAAAATGTCGCCTGAAGTAGAAAACATATGGTTATATTAATAATTTAAAAATTTCTTAAAGTCGCCTTGAATTTATCAGATAAATCGGCCACTAAATCAGTTTGAATTTTATCCACCTCACCGGCGGTCAAAGTCCGGTCATCCGCTTGATAAGACAAATGAAAAGCCAAGCTCTTTTTTCCTCCTTCCAATTTATTGCCGATATAGACATCAAACAATTCCACCGACCTGATAAGGGGATTAAAATCCATTATTTCCTTCCTTAAATCATTATACAGTATTTTATTCTCTACGACAAAAGCCAAATCGCGCGTCACCGGAGGATATTTAGGCGGTTCAGCGAAACGGAACGCCGGCCGATCAAAGACCATTTCCGCCAATTTATTAAAATTCAATTCGGCCAAAGCTACTCCGCGTTTTAAATTCATATTTTCTCCGGCCTCGTTACCAAGTAAAGCGATAACGCCAAGCTCTTGACCCAAAACTGATACTTTAGCGCTGGAATTATTATCAGCCCAGCCGGGAATATTATCCAAGACCGCAAATTCGGCTTCAACCGTCTGATCCAAGATATTTTTTAATAAATTATCGACAACGCCCTTCAAACGGATAAACAAATCGTCCTCTCCGGTAATAACCAGCCCCAGGCGTTTCTCCTGATAAGGAAGAAACTCTTCTCCCGCCTTATCTCTCTTCAGGCTGCCGGGAGCTTTAAAAAATACCCGGCCGATTTCAAAAAATCCAAAATCATCGCTCTTAAATTGGTTGGTCTTGATATTACTGGCCAAGCCGGGAACGAGAGATTGCCGCAAGAGATTATGGATTCCCGACAAAGGGTTGGCTAATTTAAGATGATTAAAAAAATCAATATTCATCTTTTTCAACTGCTCTTCGCCGACGAAAGAATAATTATAAGCCTCATTCAAAGAATTCTTTAAATATAAGATATTCTTTATTTGCCTTTCCAAGCGTCGCTCTTTATTAACTTCCGGCAGGGCCATTTCTAAAACCGGCATCTGCGAAACAATTTTGTCATAACCATACAATCTGAGAACCTCTTCGGCCAGATCTTCTTTGGTGGCGATATCTTTAGTGGCGCGCCAAGAGGGAACAATCGCTTTTAATTTGCCGTCCGACTTACCGTCCAAAACAAAGCCTAATTTTTCTAAAATATTAACAACATCTTCTCGGGGGATTTCCTGGCCAATTTTATTTCTTAGCCATTCCAAGTCAAGCTCGACGGATATTTGATTCAAATCAGCATGATTAACATCTATTAAGGCGCTTTCAATTTTCATTTTCGGACAAACTTCTTTAAGAAGCGTTAAAAAACGAAAGATCGCTATTTCCGGCAATGACGGATCAAGAGACTTCTCAAAACGCAAAGACGATTCGGTTCGCAGCCCTAGGCGCTGAGAAGTTTTGCGAATGATTCCGGCGTTAAAATTAGCCGACTCTAACAATAACGCCGTGGTTTCCGGAGATATTTCGCTATTATGTCCGCCCATAATACCGGCCAAGGCAATCGCTTCCCGGCCATCAGTAATCACTAAATCTTCCGGCGACAAAGTCCTTTCCTTCTCATCCAAAGTCTCTATAGTTTCTCCTTTGTCCGCATACCGCACAGCTATTTTTTTAATTTTAGCGGCATCAAAAGCATGCATCGGCTGTCCGCAATCAAACATCACATAGTTGGTAAGGTCCACAATATTATTAATCGGCCGCTGGTTAATGGCGACCAACCTCTCTTTCAACCAAGCCGGAGATTCCTTGATTTCTATCTGGCCGACTTTAACGGCCAAATAGCGCGGACAGGCTTCAGGCGCGGCTACTTTTACCTCCAGCTTATTTTCCTTAATTCCTAAAAAATCATATTTGCGATTAAAACTTTTATCATAGGGCTTGAGCGGCAAGTTAAAAATCGCCGAGACTTCGCGGGCGATTCCGTAGTGGTTCAATAAGTCCGGACGGTTAGACAGAGACTTATTGTCTATTTCTAAAATAATATCGTCCGCTTTCAAATATTTAGCGAAAGATTCGCCGATCTTAGCCTTATCCTTTAAAACCATAATGCCCTCATGATTCTTGCCCAGCCCCAGTTCGTCTTCGGCGCAAATCATGCCTTCGGACTTTTCGCCCCGAATTAAAGATTCCTTAATTTCCAAACCGTTGGGCAGAGAAGCTCCGACCCTGGCTACCGGCACTAATTGCCCGGCGGCCACATTGGAGGCGCCGCAGACAATATTCAGCTTCTTGTCTTTGACATCAACAACGGTTACCCGCAGACGATCGGCGTTGGGATGCTTGCCGACTTCTAAAACGCGGCCGACGACGACATGATTAAATTGGTCGGTTAAATTTACCAAGCCCTCGACTTCAACCGTATGTCTGGTCAACTCTTCGGCAATATTCTCCGGCTTTATCTTTGCCGGTATCTTAAGGTAATCTTTTAACCAGTTAAGCGATATATACATATGATTAAAATTGCTCTAAGAATTTAAGGTCGCCGCTATTAAACAGGCGGACATCGCCGATATTATATTTCAACATCGCCAGACGGTTTAAGCCAAAGCCGAAAGCCAAACCGGAATATTCTTCCGGGTTTATGCCGCCGGCGCGCAAAACTTCCGGATGGATTAAACCGGCCCCGACTATCTCCAGCCAGCCGGTATTTTTACAAACCCGGCAGCCCTTGCCCTGGCATAAAAAACAAGTATATTCGCCATTATTACCCGGCTCTACAAATGGAAAAAACTTCGGGCGCATTCTTAATTTGGTATTCGGCCCGAACAAGCGCTGGCCGACTATTTCCAAGAAGCTCTTTAAATTGGCAAAATTTATATTTTTCCCGACCAGAATTCCCTCAACCTGATAAAAAGTATGTTCGTGGCGGGCATCGGTCGCTTCGTTGCGGAAACAGCGTCCGGGAATAATGGCTTTCAGGGGCGCGCCATATTTCTGCATGGCTCTTACCTGAACCGGGGAAGTCTGGGTGCGCATCAGCAAATCATACTGGTTATCTTTATTCTTATAATCAACATAGAAAGTGTCCTGCATGTCTCTGGCCGGATGGGCCGGCGGAACGTTAAGGGCGGTAAAGTTATAGTAATCGCTCTCCAGTTCCGGACCGTCAAGAATCATAAAACCGAGAGAAGAAAAAATATCCTCTATCTCATTCTGAACCAAAGTAATCGGATTCAAATGCCCTTGCGCCAGTTTATCTCCAGGCAAAGTTGCGTCCACCTTGATATTGCTAGCTCCCAAACCGTTAATAGATTGGCTGACTTCGCTAAACTTGGCCTGCAATTCTTTCTTGACGCTATTGGCCAATTCTCCGACCTCTTGCCTCAAATCAAGGCTCAGATCTTTGAGGCCCCCCATAATCTCGCTGAGACGGCCTTTGCGCGATAAAAATTTAAGCTCCAGCTCTCTCAAGTGTTCATTATTCTGCGCCCGATCCAGCCGTTCCAAAAACTCGGCTCTTAATTGATTAAGTTTATTTTTCATATATTTTTATCGACTTTGTCTATAATTAACCAAAAATAATTCCAAAATTGAAAAAATTATTACCAACAAGAGCAAATTAAGCCAATTAAATAAATCGGCGGCTTGTAACATCAGCAATAAAATTATAAAAGCCGAAAACAAAAAAGAACGGCGGAAGGCTACTTTGACAGAATTAAAGGCCAATTCCTTCTTGATGATTATAAAACGAAAGACAAAACCCAATAAAGCGATAGTTCCGCTCAAAGAGGCGAAAAGAGCCAAATAGAATAATAGGAACCCCAGCCAGTTAGTGGCTGTCGGGTCCACTAAGTCGGCGACGAAGAAAAAAATACCCCAGCAAACCGCCGTGAGGACCGACATGACCGATAAATATTTTTTTAAAGTCATAAATTCTGGATTATTTGTATTATTTTTTCCAATTCTGTTTTATAAGAAGCGAGCTTGTCTTTTTCGGCGGACACAACCTGGGCGGGAGCTCGGCCGACAAATTCCTTATTTCCCAGCTTGATTTCTTGCGAGCCGATCATTTTTTCTAAATTAGCCCTTTCTTTCAAGAGACGCTCTTTTTCTTTTTCCTTATCGACTCCGCCGAGCAAATAAATCTCAACGTGGCCGACAACCGCCGCCATCGCCTGGTCTATCTTATCCCCGCCTTCCTTGATGTCCAAAGACTGCAGACCGGTCTTGAGATTAATGATTATCTCCCGCTGTTCCTGCAGCAGCTTAATGTCATCGTGCCCGTAAATAATCGCGGATAATTTTTTTGACGGTTCAACCTTGTTTTCGCTGCGGGCGTTCCTAATGGCGATAACCACATCCTTTATCTTCTGGAAGCTATCATCCGCCTCGTCAGCAGGCGTCTCCTGCATGCTGAGTTTAGGCCACTTAGCTACCAATAACAGATCACTATTGAAGCTTGACCATATCTGTTCGGTCACAAAAGGAATAAAAGGATGCCATAACACAAGCAGATTCTTCAAAATATATACTAGAATCGCATCTTTATTTTTTTCTATCTTGGAGATTTCCAAATACCAATCGGCCAATTTATTCCAAGTAAAATCATTAAGCTCTTCGGCCGCTAAAGAAAAATTAAAATTTTCCAAATGCGCGGTGACAACATTCGCGCTAGCGCTTAAGCTCTTTAGAATCCACTTATCGGATAACGTGGCGGCAGCCGGAGCGGACTGGTAGCCGGTGGCATAAAATTTCTCGTCAACTGCCGACAGGATAAACCGGGAAATATTCCATAACTTATTAATAAAATTACGCTTGGCTTCAATTTTGTCATCGCTGTATCGAGAGTCGTTGCCGGGAGTAGACCCCATCAATAAGGCTAATCTGACCGCGTCCGCCCCATATTTTTCTATAACTTCTATCGGATCGACGCCGTTGCCTTTTGATTTGGACATCTTCTTGCCGTTCTTATCAAGGATAATGCCATGCAAATAAACTTTCTTAAAAGGCACTTCGCCCAAAGCGAACAACGACATCATAATCATGCGCGATACCCAGAGAGTAATAATCTCATAACCGGTCTCTAACACCTGGGTCGGATGGAAGCGGGCCAGATCGCCGCTTTTAATCCCGTCTTGAAAATTATCAGGCCAGCCCAAAGTCGAAAACGTCCACATGCCGGAAGAAAACCAGGTATCTAAAGTATCCGGATCTTTGGTCCAGCCGGCCTCTGATGGCGCCTCGCTGCCGACCAATATTTCATTACCTTTATACCAGACTGGGATTTGATGACCGAACCAAATCTGGCGAGAAATGCACCAATCATGAAGATTGCTCATCCAATCGGAATAGCCCTTATTAAATCTTTCCGGAATAAAAATTATTTCTTTATCCTTGGCCGCTTCCAAAGCCTTGTCTTTCAAAGATTTTCCGCCTAAGCGGTCCAGCTTCTTATCAACGCTGACAAACCATTGCTTAGACGGCAGCGGTTCAATCGCCGTTTCACAGCGATAACAGACGGACAGATTATTATTGATATCTTCTTCTTTCTCCAAGAGGCCGCTGTCTTTAAGTTTAGCAACAATCAGCGCCCGCGCTTCACCGGCTTTCAACTTTGAGTAAGCGCCAAAACCTTCTTTAATCAAACCGTCTTCATCAATCACTTTAATCATCGGCAAGTCATTAGCCTGAGCCATTTGCCAATCAGCCATAGAATGAGCCGGCGTCACTCCGACCGCGCCTGTCCCGAAGTCTGATTCTACGTTATAGTCGGAAATAACCTTAATATTCAGATCTTGTCCGCAAAAATTTACTTTATATTGTTTACCAATATATTGGCGATAGCGCTTATCTTTAGGATTAACGGCTACGGCCGTATCGCCCAATTTAGTCTCTGGGCGAGTGGTGGAAATAGCTATGGGAAAATCTTGAGAGTATTTAAAAGTATATAGCTTGGCAACCTGTTCTTTATGCTCCACTTCATCGTCCGCTAAGGTAGAGTGGCAGCGCGGGCACCAATTAACTATCCTTTCGCCCCGATAAATAATACCCTCATTATACATATTAACAAACATCTGAGTAACCGCTTTTTGCCTGGATTCGTCTAAAGTAAAAGCTAGGCGCGACCAATCTAAGGAAGACCCCATCTTCTTGGTTTGATGCAAAATAGTTGCTTGTGTTTCATTGACAAATCTCCAAACCTCTGTTAAAAAAGCGTCTTTACCCAATTCATGCCTGGTTTTACCCTGTTCTTTTAAAATCTTCTTCTCCACCACGCTCTGAGTGGCAATGGCGGCATGATCGGTGCCTGGCAGCCATAGAGTCCTGAAACCGGATAAGCGCCGGAATCTGATCAATAAATCCTCCACGGCTAACATGGCGCTATGGCCGATATGCAGTTTGGCGGTAATATTAGGGGGCGGGAGGATGATAGTATAACTAGGAGCCTCTGCCGGCAGAACTAAATTATCAGGATTAAAAAAACCTGACTCCTCCCATTTTTTATAAATAATATCTTCAGTCCCGGAGGGATTGTATGTTTTGTCTAATTCTTGTTTCATGATTTAAAATTACCAAAAAAACGAGCTTAAGTCAAACAAATTTTACCTTGACTTTAGGGTTAAATGATTATATATTAGAAAGTTAAGTAAGGGCGGTCTTACGCCTTTTTAAGCCTACCGAATGTTAAATCTAGAACAACAAATTTTTAAACAGATAGAGAAATCCAAGAGCATTCTGATAGTTTTCCCAGTGTCAAAAGACGGAGATGCCTTAGCGTCGGCCCTGGCACTTTTTTTATTTTTTAAAAAAATGGGGTTAACGGTGGAAATCGCCGGTTCCAACAGCAGACAAGAGAATGAACCGCTATCGTTTCTGCCGGCCTACTCGGAAATTAAAAGACAGTTGACTAATCTTCGGCGCTTCATCGTCTCTTTGGATATCAGACAGGCAAAAGTCAGCCAAATCAAATATTCGGTAGACCGCGATCAATTAAATTTTATAATCTCCCCCAAGGACGGATGGTTTAAGCCGGAAGACGTCACCACGAAAAGCGGGGAATTCAAATATGATTTGGTATTCACCGTCGGCGCCAGCGATTTAGAACTATTAGGAGACCTTTATGACAACAACGTGGAATTCTTCTATAAGACGACGATCATCAATCTAGACCACCAAGCGTCTAACGAGGATTTCGGTCAGATAAACTTTATTGATCTCAATACCGTCGCGACTTCGGAAATAGTTTTTTATCTCCTGAAAAACTATAAGCCGGAATTAATTTCTGAAGATATCGCTACCTGCCTATTGACCGGCATCATCCAACAGACAAAAAATTTTAAAACCGCTAATCTCACTCCCCGAGTACTTCTGACTACTTCCGAGCTTATTACTTTAGGGGCTAGGCGGGAAGAAATAGTCGACCGCCTCTACCGGACCAGAGATATGTCTTCGTTAAAGCTATGGGGCAAACTTCTGAATAATCTGCGGGCGGAAAATAAAGAAGAGCTCCTTTGGTCCAGATTGAGCAAGAACGACTTCAGAGAAACGGGCACGAGCGAAAACGATTTGAATGATATTATAGATGAACTGATTGCCACTATCCCTAGCGCTAAAATTATTCTCATATTCTGCGAAGAGACCAACAATCAGACAAAACTGCTGCTATATTCTCTAAAAAATATAAATGCGCTTGATTTTATCAGCCATTACCAAGCCACAGGGAACAGCCGGGAGGCGCAAGCTCTGATAAATATGGGTTTAAAAGCGGCCAGCGAACAGCTGGTCTCCGAACTCAGAACTAAGCTTGAAAAATTAAGCTTATAATGGTATAAAATAACTGCTAAACTTCGGAGCCGGACAGGCTTGCATTCTTTCTGCCCGGCTATTATAATAGGGCATATAGCTCAGCTGGTTAGAGCACCGCTCTTATAAAGCGGGGGTCGATGGTTCAAGTCCATCTATGCCCACAACTAAACAAATAAAGGGCTCGTAGCTCAGTTGGTTAGAGCGCTACGTTGACATCGTAGAGGTCACAGGTTCGAATCCTGTCGGGCCCACTTCTGCCGAATACGCCGTTTGATACGGCGTATTTTATTTTACTTATTTACAATTCGCTAAAAAATTGGTAAATTATAGATGAAATAAAATATATGTTTCTAAATAAAAAAAATCTTCAAACGAAAATTACCAGTACCGATAATGAGCCCCAATGGCTGGATTACGATGCGCCAGAAACCGAGGGCCAATTGGCCATAGACGTCTATCAGACCGGCAAACAGATAATTATCAAATCAACTATCGCCGGAGTCAAACCGGAAAATTTACAAATATCCCTGCACCACGACTTATTAACCATTAAAGGCACCCGCTCCGCCGGCACGGAAATAAACGAACAAGATTATCTTTACCGGGAATGTTATTGGGGATCTTTCTCGCGCTCCATTATCCTGCCGACCGAAGTGGATGGAAAAAAAGTGGCGGCTGAGCTGGAAAATGGCGTTCTAACGGTTACTCTTAATAAAATCTCGCCAAATAAAATTGAAATCAAGCTAAAAGATTGAAAACTTTGGCTGATCTATTTCACATATGAAAGCGTCGCGCAAATACACGATAATTGTTGCTACCTCACTTTTATCGCTGCTAATTATATTTTTGGCGGTCAATTATTTTATTTGGCACAAGAACTATCGCGGAAGATTTTATCCTCAAGAATTTATCGGCAATTTGGCTGTCGGCGGAAAAACTAAAGACGAGGCCAAGGGCCTCCTGGAAGGGATCTTCCAAAAAATAAACCAAACCGGCTTGACCTTCCAATACAACCAAGAAGTCAAAAGGCTTGATTTGGATATAGTTTCTTTTGATTCTGATTTGGCTAGGCCGACCCTAATTCTGGATGCCAGCCAGACCATAACCGACATTTTTAATTCCAAGAACCATAATAGTTTTTTCTCCTATCTCTGGTCAAAATTTGTCATAGGAGAACAAAAATTTTCGCCGTCATATTCTTTAGATGAAACAGCGGTTAAATCATTCCTAGAGGACAGTTTCAGCGAATTGAATATCCCGCCGGAAAACGCTTATTTCTCGCTGACATCATCGCAGGGAAGCGGGCAAATAATCGCTAACCAAGAAAAAATAGGCAAGGGCATAGATTATGATAAGGTTTTTAACGATGTCAAAAATAATTTAGCCAATCTGGACGACCCGACAGTTCTAATCAGAACTATTTCCCTGTACCCGGAGATAAAACAAGCGGACCTCAGCCATCTAACCGCGGAAGCGGAAAAAATGGTCGGGCAAGGAGGGCTGACCATAAGCTTTAATGAATCGGAGGCCAATAACTCCACTATCAAATACTGGAAGATAGGACCGGATAAGCTGGCTACCTGGATCAGTTTGATAAAAACCTTGGACGGGACCTCAATCTACCTCGATCAAGAGAAAATTAAAAAATATTTAGAGGCGGAGGCGTCGCCTGAAATCAATAAAGCGGCAGTATTGCCCCGCTTTGAAATCAAGGACGATAAAGTTTCCAGTTGGCAAACCGGTAAAGACGGCCGCGAAGTTGACTTAGATGCCAGCGCCCAAGCGATTACACAGAATATCATCAACGGACAGACCGAGACCAATCTAATCATGAAAAACATTTCCGCCCAGGATGAATCGCCGGACAACAATCTCCAAATAAAAGAAATAATCGGGACGGGACATTCCAGTTTTACCGGCTCTCCGTCCAACCGAAGAAAGAATATCCAAACCGGGGCCAACGCCCTGCAAGGGATATTAATCAAGCCGAACGAGGAGTTTTCTTTGATCAAGACTTTAGGGGCAATCGATGCGAGCGCCGGATATCTGCCGGAGTTGGTTATCAAGGACAACAAAACCGTGCCGGAATTCGGGGGCGGTTTATGCCAAATAGGGACGACGATTTTCAGGACCGCTCTCAGCTCGGGATTGCCTATCACGATGCGTCAAAACCACTCTTATCGGGTGTCTTATTATGAACCCGCCGGAACCGATGCCACCATCTATGATCCTTTGCCGGATTTTCGTTTTATCAACGACACCGGCAACTATATCTTAATCCAAGCGCGCATTGAAAATAATGATCTATATTTTGATTTTTGGGGAACGAAAGACGGGCGCGTGGCCACGACCACTTATCCCACGATATATAATATCGTAAAACCGGCCCCAACTAAAATCGTGGAAACCACCGAGCTGGCTCCGGGACAAAAAAAATGCACCGAAAGTTCCCACAACGGAGCGGACGCTTTCTTCGACTACACGGTAATATATCCGGAAGGAGCTACAACTACCCCCGTCCAAGAAAGGCGCTTCTCATCTCACTATGTCCCCTGGCAAGGCGTTTGCTTGGTAGGCGTAGCCGCCAGTTCCACATCGGAAATAGTCGAGTCTGCCTCCGATCCAATCGCGACTAGCAGCGACCAGACAAGAATCGCGGAATAAGCCCGCATTGTTGGTTTCTATCCGGGACGTAAAAACAAATAATTACTCTTCGGCCCCATAAAAAAATAAGGCTAATAGCCTTATTTTTTTATATGCAGACAGATTAAATTATTTTACGACAGAACCTTCTATTGTTTTGCTTTCAGTTGCAGCCGGTTTGCTCTTGCGGAAAGTTATCAATTGTTGCAAAGCAGTGGCTACAGTCAAAACAAACCAATACAGTGTCAATCCTCCGGGAAGCGATATGCCGATAAAAATAGTAATGGCTGGCATAAAATATAACATCTGTTTATTCATGATGGCGGACATACTCTCATCCTTGGAGCCGGGAGTTTTTATCGCCGGCTGTTTAGTAACCATCATCTTAGCTTGCCAAAATTGGGCCAACCCGGCCAACACTGCTAAGGCAATATTAGGCTTGCCTAAATCCAAAAAACCGAAAGAAACCAGATTGATTGTTTCCGGTTTCGCGATAAAACCGTAAACATAGTCTAATTTATTATTGACTCCGTCACGGAAAACGCGATACACGGCGATTAAAAACGGCAATTGGATCAAAAGAGGGAGACAGGAAGAAAAAGGATTAACCTTGTTCTCCTTATACAAATCCATGGTGGCCCGGCTCAACTCGGCCTTATTATCGCTATATTTCTTTTTAAGTTCATCCAGCTTGGGTTGCAGGTCTTGGAGAGATTTTTGCGATTTGATAGCCGATCTTCCCAGGGGCCAGAGCAAGATTTTAAGGATAATAGTCAGAAAAACAATGGCCAGGCCGAAATCATGGAAAGAAATGGTATTATACAAATAAATTAACAGGTTTAAAATCGGTTGATAGAAAATGGTGGTGAAAAAATTAGCCATAGTTATTATTGATTAATCGTAATTATTATTTTTTCTAGTCGTCATTTGACCGGGTCGTTACCTCCCTTATTCCAAGGATTGCAGCGGATAATCCTCCAGCTGGTCATCAGTCCGCCTTTTATAATACCATATTTTCCTATTGCCTCAACCCCGTATTGAGAGCAGGTCGGGTTAAAACGGCAAAAGCCGTGCGGATACATCGCCTTCATCGGGCCATGATCAAAAGATAAAGTTCTCTGATAAAGTCTTATTAATCTGACGACCAGACGCCGCGGGGAATGAATAATCGTTTCATACATAAAATATCCGATATTAGCTTACCTATATAATTTCAATTTTCTAAAAGACAAAATTAATATGTTTTTAATGTCTTGGAAATCTTTATCTAATATTTGAGAAAATACTATAACCACCAGATCTTTTCCGTCTTTCAGTTGCGGCGATTCTTTTTTGACTATCTCTCTTATCTGCCGCTTCAGCTTATTTCTCACAACAGCTTTTTTGCTAACTTTAGTGCTAATTAATATCCCCAGTCTGAGCACTGACAGACCATTATTAACCGCTTTAATTCCTAAATCTTTCGTATAAAAAGATTGACCGGTCTTAAAAGCTCGGTCAAACTCTTTGTCCTTGGTTATTCTGTTAACTTTAGCCTTAATCAACATTTAATGTTTTAATGACATTTTAATGCTTATTTTGTCAATTTTTTACGTCCTTTATCACGACGACGTTTCAAAACGGCCCGACCATCTTTAGTGCTCATTCTTTCAATAAACCCATGTTTCGTCTTGGCCCGCTTCTTATTAGGCTGATAAGTCCTTTTCGGCATAAAATCAAATTTAATTTATTATTCTTATAGTAAGATAACACTTTTATTTATTCAAGTCAATGAAGACGTAAAAATATTTTATTTAACTTATCCACCCATTATCAACATATCATAAACAACAGGCAAACTTGTGGTAAACCGGTTTATCTAATATAATAAAGTTGATATAAATCCTCACGATTATCTTTATCCTAGAATAATAAATATTACTATGACCAGCGAACAAATTTGGCAATCTGTTTTAGGAGAAATAGAACTAAGTCTCTCGCGAGCCAATTTTGTGACATGGTTTAAAGATACTTTTATCTCCTCTTTTGAAAATGACCGCGTAATTGTCTGCGTGCCGAATGCCTTTGTCAAGAAATGGCTGGAAGAAAAATATCATAAGAATATCCTAAGCGCCATCGAAAGCGTCACCAAACAAAAAATCCAAGAAATTATCTATAAAATAGAACTAAGGCGCGGTCCGGCATCAACCTTGGTTATAGACAAACCGGATAATAATATTGACAACCGGCCCGCTGTTCATGCTGGTGATAATAAAACCGCGAAAGAGACTAATAATCAGTCCGTTGAGAGTAATGTGACCCAACATGGTCTGAACCCTCGTTATGTCTTTGATAATTTCATCGTCGGCCGCGGGAATGAACTGGCCCACGCGGCTTGCCTGGCGGTGGTAGAAAACTTAGGCAAGTCATACAACCCTTTATTCATCTACGGCGGTGTCGGCCTAGGTAAAACTCATTTATTACAGGCGATTGGAAACGCGGTTTCCAAAAAAACCGACAAAATCCTATACGCTACCAGTGAAAAATTCACCAATAATTACATACAGGCGGTAAAAAGCGGAAAAGCCAAAGAATTCAAGAATCTATACAGAAACGTTGATTTATTATTAGTCGACGATATTCAATTCATGGGCGGTAAAGACGGAACTCAAGAAGAATTTTTTCACACTTTCAACGAGTTGCAACAGAACAACAAACAAATAGTTCTAACCTCCGACCGTCCGCCCAAATCAATCCCCGCCATAGAGAGTCGATTAATCTCTAGATTTGAATCTGGAATGGTCGCTGATGTCGGCAAACCTGACATTGAAACAAAAATCGCCATTTTAGAAAAAAAAGCGATTGAGAAAGGTTGTCCATTGGACAGAGAAATCTTGACTTACATAGGCGAACACGTCCAAAATAATATCCGCGAACTGGAGGGGGCTCTTATCAAAGTCATTGCGTCCCACCAATTTAAAGGACTGACCCCGAGTCTGAAAAGTGTCAAAGAGGTCCTCAATGATTACATTTCCAACATAAAATTAAAGTCCCTAACCCCTAAAGAAATAATAGAAACGACGGCTAAATTCTACAATACCAGCTATAAAGACCTAATCGGGAAAAGTAGGAAGAAGGAGTTGGTCTGGCCTAGACAGATAGCTATTTTTCTGATCAGGGAAGAGATAGGAACCTCCTATCCAAGTATCGGAGCCGAGTTAGGGGGGCGTGATCATACCACCGCCATGCATTCATACGCCAAAATATATCACGAGACCGCGGAATTGGGAAATGAGAAGATAAAACAGGAATTGAATTCAATCAGGCAACTATTCAATTCTTCTTACTAGAATCACCTGTGGAATATTATGTTAATAAGCTGTTAGTTCCTTGGAGAAAAAAAATGATAACTTGTTTATAAAAATCGGTTATCCATAATTAACCACAAATGACGGGAAAAAATAAACAATTAAAACATAAATTTCTCCACAGATAAATCAACGAAAAAGCTACTAAAGATCCAAATAAGTCTATAAATATAAAGTTATCCACGCCCTTGTTATTATTATTAATTTAATACATATAAATTAATAATATAATAACCGTTAAACAATATGCGTATAATTTGTTTGCAAGAAAATTTGAAAAGGGGGTTGAATACAGTTGGACACATAACCACTAAGAATATTAATTTGCCGATTCTCAATAATATTCTGATTAAGGCGGAAAAGGGGAATATTGAACTTGTCAGTACTAATTTAGAAATAGGGGTAGTCCACCAACTTCGCGGTAAAGCCGAATCGGACGGAGAATTTACTGTCGACTCTAAATTGATCACCGAATATGTTAATTTATTGAAAGGTAATGAGAAAATCAAATTAGAAGAGAAAGATGGTGAATTAAAACTGGAATGTGGCAGCTATAAAACAAAAATAAAAGGAGAACCGGCCAAGGATTTTCCCTTAATTCCGGTTATCGCCAAGGATAATTATTTCAGCTGCCAAATAGAAGATTTCAGGAAAGCGCTAACCGGCGTAATCTTCTCGGTATCCACAAGCGAAAACAGGGTTGAATTGACAGGGGTGCTGTTTTCTTTTTTAAAGAATAAATTAAGCCTAGCCGCTACTGACAGCTATCGTTTAGCGGAGAGCTCGATCGAAGTTATCAATAAAGGCTGCGACGAAGATATTAAAATTATCGTTCCGGCGAAAACCGTCCAAGAATTCTTGAGAATATTGAACAATCTTGATATAAATTCTCTGGAGACAGGAACGGAGGTTAAGATATATATCGCAGATAATCAAATACTTTTGACGGTCGATTCGGTTGATTTGATTTCCCGTCTTATCAATGGTCATTATCCCGATTACAAGCAGATTATCCCTACTCAGAGTCAAACGGAGATATTAGTGGAAAGGCAAGAACTTATCAGGGCGGTCAAAGCCTCGGCTTTGTTTTCAAAAACAGGAATAAATGATGTCTCTTTAAAGTTCTCTAAAAATAAAATTATCGTTTCAGCTTTTTCGGGCGCCAGCGGGGAAAGCCGAGTGGAGATAGAAGCGGATACTAGTGATGGTGAGAACGAAATTACCGTCAATTATCGCTATCTTATTGACGGTCTGAATAATATCGACGGAGAGTTAGTGAAAATAAAAGTATTAAACAGTAATACGCCCTGTGTTTTAAAAACCGCGCAGGAGAGCGGTTATTTATATATCATAATGCCGATTAGGCAATAACCCATAAACAAAAAAACAGTCTCCCTGTAAGAGGCTGTTTTTTTATTTTACATTTAATTCCACTTCATTGCTTTTTATCTTATCCCCATTCCAATCGTTTAGCTGAGCATATAGTATATATTTGCCAGCCGGGGGGATGTTGTCCCAAGATGTTTCCGGAGAAGATGAAATCGGCACGGCTTCTTTGATGGTAATTAGGTTTCCGTTAGTTTCGTTTTTGATGAAAAGATTTATTGAGGCCGTTCTTTCCGGTCTTGAAACGCTTAGTCGTATCGGCAAAGGGAAGCTACTAGCGCTTAAGTTTATCCCCGATGCCGGCAGATTTATTTTTATTGAACCTTTCTCTAAACCGATTAAGCTGTCTTTAATATTTAGATTAAAATTAGTGGAGGCTTCTCCGCAGTTTTCCGATACATCGCAGACCACCACTTTCAGGGAATGGAAACCGTTATTTAAGAAATCTATCGGCTGATTGACTGGTCCGGCGTCCGGTCTGGTTTGCCAGAAATTCCCGTTTATATAGTATTCCGTCCGACCCATTCCTTTCGGTACGGCGGCGGTTATTTGGACATTTAAATTCTGTGAAGAAATCGGTTGGTCGGGGAGAGGGGAGATTATCTGAACTGTCGGTTTATTGCCGGTTTGATTATTTGAGATGATTGAGGTTGAAGTGGCGTTATTATCGGCCCAATCTCTAATAGATTTTTCCCAAAGGCTGAATTGGGGATCAAGAGACGGGTCTTCCGGAGCCGGACCGAGCGGGTCGTTTTTGTCGATATAATACAGAATACTGTGGTAAGCCGGGCCGGTTTTCTCTCCGATTAATTCAAATGGAGTTGAACTGCTGGCCGGTAGTCCGGTACCGATATCAACTAAAGTTGTTTCCGTCGGGATGATACCATCAATAATATCTTTGCCGGTTTTATAATTATCGGGCGCTTTGAATGTCTCTACGGGAGTATCTCCTAGAACCTTGGCCATAAAATCGTGCCAGATCGGAGCGGCTAGAATGCTACCGTCGGCCTTGCCTTTCATAGCCTTATTATCGCTATTTCCCACCCAGACGCCGGCCACCAGAGAAGGGGTATAACCGATTGTCCAAGCGTCATGGAAATCATTGGTGGTTCCGGTTTTAGCCGCTACCGGACGATCACCGAGAGTTAAATAATTATTAGTCCCAAAAACATATGATCGGGCGTCATTGTCCGACAAGATATCGTTAACCATTCTGGCTATATTGGAATTCAAGGCTTTTTTTGTGGTTGGTTTATATTCTTCTAAAACGCGGCCGTTCTTGTCTTCGACTTTGAGTATGCTGACGATGGGGCTGATTTGCCCGTCACGGGCAAAAGCGCTGTAAGCGTTAATATGTTCCAAAAGCTTTACTTCGCCGCCGCCTAAGACCAGAGAGAGGCCAAAGCGGCTGCGTGGGTAGAGGGTTGTGTATCCTAGATTTTCTGCGAGATCAATAACGTTGTTTATGTCAGCCAGGTAAATCGCTTTAACCGCCGGGATATTCAATGAACCGGCTAGAGCCTTGCGGATAGTGACCGGTCCGAGATCTTTGCCACTGTAGTCGTGCGGTTCATACGGTTGAGATGGGTCGGTAGAAAAATTTGTCAGGACATCATAGAGGATCGTGTCTGGCGTATAACCTTTTTCAAATAGAGCGGCATAGACGATAGGCTTCATAGATGATCCCGGCTGTCTCGGCCTGGTGGCGACATTGACCTGACCGTCGATAGAATCATTAAAGTAGTCACGACTGCCGACCATCGCCAGTATTTGTCCTGTTTTGGGGTCGATTGCTGCCATGGCGGCGTTGTTGGCTCCGTATTTCTCCGGATAATCTTCGGTCCGGTTGGTGATAGCCTCTTCGGCGGCCTGTTGTTTATATAAATCAAGGGTGGTATAGATTTTAAGACCCTCTTGTTCTACCATTTTTTCCCCGTATTTATCAGCCAAGAGATCTTTTATATACATGACGAAATGCGGGGCGGTGATATTCGTCTCCGGCCCCTTGAATTTTATCTCTTCGGCTTTGGCGACGTCGCGTTCCGTTTCGGAGATGTAACTTTGCTCAGCCATTAAATCTAGAACATAGTTTTTCCGGCCCAGTAGTAAATCCTTGTTGGGGCCATACGGAGAATATCTGCTGGGAACCTGGACTATGGCTGCCAGGACAGCTGCCTCAGCCAAAGAAACATTTTGGATGTCTTTGCCAAAATATTTTTGGCTGGCCGCCTCCACGCCATAGGCGTTGGAACCGTAGGGTATTTCATTGAGATACATCTGTAGAATTTCATCTTTAGAGAATTTTTTTTCCAGTTTGTAAGACAGAACTAATTCTTTGACTTTGCGAGTGATAGTCTTTTCGTTGGTTAAAACGGCGTTTTTAATGAATTGTTGGGTTAGGGTTGATCCGCCGGCGCTGCGCCTGAAGATGATATTAGTGATAACCGTCCTGAACATTGACCATACGCTGAAAGCGCCATGCTTATAGAAATTTTTGTCCTCTATCGCAATGGTCGCCTGCTTGACGTAGTCAGGTATTTCGTCCAGAGTCACCAAGGTTCTTTTCTCGTCGCCGCTTATCTCATAAAGGACGTGTTCGCCGGTGCGATCGTATATTTTAGTGCTTTGAGCTATCTCCCTGGTCATCAGTTGGTTGGGATTGGGCAGATTCCGAGAGACAATGAGCACGTATGTAGTGGCGGATATTACACCGAAGAATCCTAAAACCAGGATCGGCTTTATTAATCTCTTTAAATTTTTTATCTTCTTTTTCTTGGTGTAAGTTTTTCTGCCGCCGTATTGTTTGTTCTCTTTCCAGGTTGAAGTAGCGCGGGGGATAGGTCTTTTAAGCTGGGGAATAGGCATAGAAATAGTATGATTATATGGTTATTATATCATAGACTGAAGATAATAAATAAGGCCTTGATTTATTTCAGATAATGTGTTATCATATATTTATTAAAAGATAATCCTAACTTGATTATTTATGACAAATTTCGAACATTCGACCGCCGGTGTCGCGGAGAAACCAAAAACAGAAAAGATTAATGAACAGAATTTGGCATCTCAGGACATAAAACCAGAAATCGTCACCGAGATTAAAAAGGAAGACGCCGGCAATTTAGAAGCCGCTAAGATTGAGCTGCAGAATTTTGTCGCCGAAAATAAAGAATCTAATGAATCTAAAGAAAATAAAGAATTTTTTGATTTAGCCGCCCAGAAACTTGATGAAATGCAGGCGAAGATAGATGAAAAAAAGACGGGGTTTATTAATAAGGTTTTCTACAAAAACGACATAAAACACGCCGAAGATATTATTAGAATTGCCAGGAAAAGATTAAATAATGGGGAGTCTGTAGATATGGCCACTGTTAAAGAAAAAGTAAAAATAGCTGATGTTGATGTAAGCGGATTTCCGGAAAGAAAGGGCAAGAGACATGCCGGCCCGACCAGGTTAGGGGTATAACATTAAAATAATATTTATTTTATTTAGAAACCCCCGCTTTTCCAAGTGGGGGTTTTGTTGATATAATGAAGACGATAATAGTTAAGCATTTATGATTACCAGTACAGCCAATAAAACAATTAAAGAGGTTGTGTCTTTGAAGAAATCCGGCGAGCGCAAGAAACGGGGGCTAATTTTAATTGACGGCCACCGTGAAATTGAAATGGCTCTAAGGGCACAGACAGAAATTATTTCTTTATTTTATTGCCTTGATTTTATTGATCAAGAGACTTCTCTTTTCAATGAAATAGAAGCGGAGAAGAGAATAGAGGTGTCTGAGCCGGTATTTAGGAAAATGTGCTATAAAGAAAATCCGGATGGTTTTTTGGCGGTCGCTGAGCCAAGAAAAATAGAGCTGCAGGATTTAGAGTTAAATGACTCGGTGTTGGTGGCGGTTTTGGAAAAAGTTGAAAAACCGGGGAACCTTGGAGGAATTATTAGGACAGCCTACGCAGCTGGAGCGGACGCGGTAATTATCAATGACGCGCAGACGGATATATATAATCCCAATGTCATCAGAGCCAGCGAGGGTTATGTCTTCAAGGAAAAAATAGTTGAAGCCTCTGTTAGCGACACCGTAGTTTGGTTGAAAAAAAATATGATTAAGAGCTTCGGAGCGGCTACCACCGGAAACCAATATTATACCGACGCAGATTTAGGCAAAAGAGCGGCGATAATTGTCGGATCGGAAGCCGATGGTTTGAGCGATGAGTGGTTGAAATCAGCCGATCAACTGGTTAAAATACCGATGACTCCGGGCGTGGATTCTCTTAATGTTTCAGTTTCGGCCGCTATTATTATTTATGAAGCCAAGCGGCAGATGTCGGCAGAGTAAGCTAAATTATTCATTTTTTGTATTTGACAATAATTAATATTTTTATTAATATTAACCTAAATTATTCTTAGGGATAATTTATTTATTTGCGCCCGTAGTTCAGCGGATAGAACGGGAGCCTTCTAAGCTCTAGACGAGGGTTCGACTCCCCCCGGGCGTACGTTTCAATAGAAAAAGAAACAAGCATGGTGCCTATGGTTTAATGGTAGAACGGCGGGTTGTGGTCCCGTTAGCCTGGGTTCGATTCCCAGTAGGCACCCTAGGAAAGAAACAGCCCTTGTTTAGAGGTTGTTTTTTTGTATGCTATAATTTGATTATGATAAAAAATAATTCTCAAGTTGAGCCCTTGGTTGCTTATATCAGTATGGAGATGGCTCTGGAAAATAAGATTAAAACATACGCCGGCGGATTAGGCGTTCTGGCCGGTGATATCTTGCGTGCGGCGGCGGAATTAAAATTTCCGATGGTCGGGATTACTCTTTTTAATCGCTCCGGATATTTTAAACAAGATTTAGATAAGGATGGCGGCCAGAAAGAGTTGAAAGACAAATCCGACTTTCTTCGTTTGGAAAAATTGCCCCAAGTGGTAGGAGTTAATATTGGTAAAGAAAAAATAGCGGTCGGAGTATGGCGCTATTTAATGACCGGGGAAAAAGGTTCTAAGATTTTTGTCTATTTCTTGGATACTGATTTGCCGGAGAATTCTCCGGTCAATCGTGAGCTGAGCGGATCTTTATATGGCGGGAATGAGGAGTATCGTTTAAAACAGGAAATTATTCTCGGCCGCGGCGCCATTAAAATTTTGAAAGCCTTGGGCCATAATGATATCCAGAAAATTCATCTTAACGAGGGTCATGGCGCCTTGGCGGCCGTGGAATTGTTCTTGACCTCTAAGCAAGACACGGAGAAGAGCAAACTCAAAGAAGTAAGAAAAAAATGCGTCTTTACTACTCATACGCCGATACCGAAAGCGCAAGATATTTTTTCACTTCCATATTTATTGAGCCATCAGCCGGATTTTCCCGGGCATTTGCCGGAGCTGGTGAAGAACAACGAAATAAATATGACTCAGACCGGATTATATTTTTCTTCTTCTGTTAATGCGGTTTCGGTAGCTCATAAGAAAAAAGCCAGGTCAATCTATCAAGATAGCCGCATCATCTCGGTAACTAACGGAGTTGATTCTCTCTTTTGGACTTCGCCCGAATTCAAAATACTTTATGATAAGCATATCCCCGGTTGGAGGAATGATAATTCGTTATTAAAAAAAGTGGCTAAGATTTCAGCCACCGAGGTTTGGGCGGCTCATCAACAAGCCAAAAATCGTCTGCTTGATTATATCAACAAAGAAAAGAAGGTTAAATTTGATCAGAATATTTTTACTATCGTTTTCGCTCGCCGTTTCGCTGTTTATAAGCGGCCGGAATTTTTATTTAAAGATTTGAGCCGTCTGTTAAAAATTAACAAAGCCAGGCCGTTCCAATTGATTTATGCCGGCAAGGCGCACCCCCAAGACTTGGAAGGAAAAAATTTAGTGAAAAAAATAAATTCTTTATCTAAAGAACTCAGTCAAAATCTGAAATTGGTGTTTCTGGAAGATTATAATCTTGATAAAGCCCATTTGTTAACAGCCGGAGCGGACTTATGGCTGAATAATCCTTTGCCGCCCAATGAGGCTTCCGGTACCAGCGGCATGAAAGCGGCTCACAATGGCGTTCCTCAGGCCAGTACTTTGGACGGCTGGTGGGGAGAGGGTTATAAAAAGAATAAAACCGGCTGGCTGATAAAAGAAGATGATGATGACAGTATCTATGACTTATTGGAGAACGAAATTTTACCGGCTTATTATGACACTCCCGAAAAGTGGCGGGAAGTCATGGTTTCGGTTATTAGTATCAATGCTTCCAAATTTAACGCCCAACGCGCGCTTAGGGAATATATTAAGAAAGCGTATAAGATGAAGCTCGGGAAATGACAGTTTATAGAAAAAACATAAAAAAGAAGGACCAAATTATTTGGTCCTTTTTGTTATACGGAAAAACTTACCGTCGTCCCTAATGATGAACTTTCTATGAAAAGTTGTCCTCCGGATTTCTCAATCATTTCTTTACAGAACAACAAACCGAATCCGGTGCCGGTTTCATTGTTAGTGCCGGGGGTAGAGTGGAATTCTGTGCTGAAAATCCGCTTGAGATTTTCTGGTGAGATACCGATACCGGTATCAGCGACGGACACGCGGGTAACACCACCGGATGTTGTCGCAGAAAGAGTGATGCTACCGGTTTTTGTGAATTTTATACTATTCGATATGATGTTTCTCAACGCCATATGAATAATATTTTGATCCGCCTCTATGATAAGATCATCGGGTACTAGATTAATTAATTCTAATCCTTTTTTCTTAGCCTCGGGGCCGAGAAGATCAAAATTAATATCGCCGACCTCTCTTAAAGACATTTTGACCGGCTTAAGCGCATGTCTGCCAAACCGCGACCACTCTAATAAATTAATTAGAAGCCCATGAGCAGGCTTTAATTGTCCTAAACCGGCTTTTAAATAATTTTTTCGTTTTTCTTCTGGCAGGTCGTCATATTTGGAATCTATGAGTTCCAGCCAATTTAATGATCCGCTTATAGGTCCTTTAAGATCATGAGCGATAGTAACCATCATTTTCTCCAATTCCGCTACTTTATCGGTTAATACAGAATTTTCATTAACCAGATCGGCATTTTTTTTCAGTAATTCCGGATATTGGCAATTAGTGCGCCAATTCCTAATATTAACGAAAAAATTACAAAACATCGACAATTTCCTCTTCATTTTATAGTGTTTTTGATTGTTAAATAACATTGTTGGATAACAATAACATATTTTTTATTTTTTTGCAAGAGTATAGGTATCCGGCTATATTTTTGAGTTTGACCGTAAAAGAGTTATAATGGTTATATTAAATAACATTTAAATATATGCCGCAGAAAAAACAACAAAAAACATCAACCGGGAAGACGGAGCAGTTTAGAGTTTACGGCCACGAAGCTTTAAAAAAGATTAAGGAATTGATAAAAGAGGGGAATATCAGGCGGATTATTATTAAAAACGAGAAAGGTAGGATCTTAATGGAAATACCGGTAACCTTCGCCGTTGTTGGCGCTGTTTTCGCTCCGGTTTTGGCCGCTGTCGGAGCCTTGGCCGCGGTTTTGAACAAATGCACGATTGAGGTGGAGAGAGTAAAATAATTTATGATTTAAAAAGACTCCGGCTATCCGGAGCCTTTTTTGGTTTATATAGTCGGCGTCAGGTGGCTATCTAATCAGGCCTAAAATTTCATCCCTTTTTTCTTTCATTTTTTTCTGGTCGATAGCTTCCAAATTAAGACGTATTTTCGGTTCAGTGTTGGACGCGCGGACATTAAACCAAAAGTCGGGATACTCTATCGTCAACCCGTCCAATTTAATGATATTCGCGTCTTTATATTTGGCCAGAATGTTCTTGAAAACCGATTCCTTGTCATCTACCACACGGTTGATTTCTCCGGAATTAAAGTATTTTTTATAGGGAGCAACATAGTCGGCCAAGCCGTCGGGCACAGACGAAGCTAAAGTTAATATTTTTAAGATGGCGACGCCGGGATATTCAAAACAACCGGCCTCGCCGCGCAGATAGAAGTGTCCGGAAGATTCTCCGGCAAAGTAGATATCTTCTTTAAGCATCTGTTCTTTTATCAAAGAGTGCCCTACTCTTGTCATTACGGGAATTCCGCCGTTTTCTTTGATAAGGTCAACCGTAATGCGCCCCGGACGGACATCATAGCCGATTTTCGCGCCCGGTTTTATTTCCAAGAATAATTTGGCCAATAAGCCTCTGATTATGGACTGGTCAATAACTTCGCCGCGATTATCAATAAAAAACATCCTATCGCCGTCGCCGTCGGTGGCGATGCCTAAATCAGCTCCCTGAGTCTTGACAGCTGTTTTTATCTGAACAAGGTTTTCATCCTTAATCGGATCGGCTTCGTGGGCCGGAAAGGAGCCGTCAAGGGTAAAGTTGAGGGGAATAAGTTCGCAAGGAAGTTCGTCAAATAAAGCCTTAATATAAGTGGCGGCCATGCCGTTAGCCGTATCTACGGCTACTTTCAGCGGTTTGATTTCTGTTTTATCGACTAAAGACAGAGCGTACTTAACTTCATCGCCGATAGCCCGGTCGTTTTCTATAATCTGCCCCGGCGCGGGCGCCGGAACGAAATCATTTTTTAACACTCTATCTTTCAAGAACTCTATTCCGGTTTCGCCACTGATGGGGACTCCTTGAGCGCGTACTAATTTGAAACCGTTCCATTCTTTTGGATTGTGGGAAGCGGAAACGGTTATTCCGCCGTCATAGCCGTAATGGCCGACCGCGAAATACATAGTCGGAGTAGAAACAATGCCTAAGTCAATAACGTCGGCGCCGGCTTCAATCACACCTCTAATCAAGTTCTCTTTCAGGCGGGGCGAAGATAGGCGCATATCGGCGGAAACGGCGATTTTCATTTTTTGATTCGCCCGATAGTCGGAATCATTTTTTCTCAGCTCTACATAAGCCAGTCCTAAAAGGCGGGCTAATTCGTCGTCAAAATCGCGGCCATAGACGCCGCGGATATCATAAGCTTTAAAGATTTCCGGATTTATTGGCAACATAAAACCAAAGGCCCCCTAAACCGAGCCAAGCGGCCGTCAAGCCGAAGATCCAGCCGGCAAAAGGAACTGAAAATAAGAGCCAGCAGATAATTACTCCCGGCACCAGAGACCAAGCCAAGGGCAAGTTCTCTTTTTTTAGTATTTTTTTAATAAGTAAATTTCCTAACCAGATAGCCGTCAGTATCTTGGCGATATAGACAGCCGTCAACCAAAGTGTTCCCATGATTAAGGCTAAAGGAATGCCGACAACCGTTAACACCAAGACTAAAGCGGCCGGGGGAACGACAAAAAATATAATCAAGCCGGGGCCAAGGATGCGCCCTTTCTTTTCATCTATGAAATTTATGATTTTGTTGAGGGGATTTTTACAGATTGTAGTCATTACCAAACCGACCGCAATCGCCGCGAAGATGGCGAATAACCGACCCCATATCCAGGACCAGGCCAGGTTTTTAGTTTTTATCGGCGGTGCCGTTTTTTGGACATTGCCGGCGATGCTGGCATCGGCGGAAATATCGGCATTATTTTCTGCGGTATAATTAATGTCTCCGTTAACAATTGCTCCCGACGCTATGCTTAATTTTTCCGAATTGCCGCCGTTCAAATTGAGATCAATGTTTTTACCGATTTTGCCGGTAACAAGCGCCTGATTGGTGCGTCCACTCAAACCGCCGTCAATAATTCCCCTAATTGTGAGGTTATTGCCGGCCGCATAGACATCCCAGCCGGTCCTTGATTCCGGCCCTAAGATAATATTGGCGCCAAAAGCGGTAATATTTCTGGCGACGACTCCGTTAACGGTTAAGTCATTGCCAATCGCCCTGATATTGCCGCCCACTTCTCCATTAATCGTGATGTCCTGGCCGGCACCGATCACATCGCCTTCTATCCGGCCGTTGATGATGATAGATTGAGCCACGGCAATTAAATCTCCGCTGATAGTGCCATCGACCGTAATGGTCCCTCCGGCGGCGTAAAGGGTGCCGCTGACAATCTCCCCCTCAGGGACATAGACGGTTTCTCCGGTTTTGGTGCCGGCCGCGTGCAGCGAAGCGGCGGGCGTCAAGAACAAGGCTAATAAGATAAATAGCTGGGTAATTCTTTTAATCATAACAATATTGTTAAATTTTAAAAAATGTTATAGTATAAGATGCTCGGACTGAGACAGAATACTTTGATTATAGCCCAAATATATGGGAGAAGCAACAAAAGATTTAATCATTAATCATGCCCCCGGCTTTAAAAATCGCGATGATTTAGAAGCCGGAAAAAGACTGATTTGTAAAAAATACAGTTTGGCGGCTATTCCTAATTCTGATATTTTAAAAGAATATCGTCTTTTGCTTTCTCAGGCGAAGATTCATAAGATCAAAGCTTTAGAGAGAATTTTACGGAAGCGAGCCGTCCGGACACTGTCGGGAATCGCGCCGGTGGCGGTTTTGACCAAACCTTATCCGTGTCCGGGCGAATGTGCCTATTGTCCGCATGAACAGGACGTCCCGACCAGCTACCTGTCCAATGAACCGGCCGTTATGCGCGCCATCCGTTGCGGCTATGATCCTTATAAGCAAGTTGCGCTGCGCCTCAAAGCGCTGGAAAGCAACGGCCATGAGCCGACTAAGATAGAATTGATAGTTATCGGCGGAACTTGGAGTTATTTGCCCACCAAATATAAATATTGGTATGTCGTTAATTGTTTTCGGGCGGCTAATGATTTCGCTAAGATAAGAAAACTGGTTTTTAAGCGCCCCGAAGGAGAAAAGAAGTTTGATATTGGATTAAAATCTCCTTATTCTAAGGGATTGTCCTTAAAAGATTTAAAAGCCGCTCTGATTAAGGAACAAAAAAAGAACGAGCAAGCCGGTTATCGCTTCATCGGGCTGACTTTGGAGACGCGGCCTGATTATATTAATGAGTTAGAGGTTAAAGAAATGCGTATTTTGGGAGCGACACGGGTGGAAATCGGAGTCCAGGCGGTAGATGATAAGATTTTAAAATTAAATAAGCGCGGCCACGGCGTCAAAGAAATTGCTGATGCAACGCGGTTATTAAAAGAGTATGGGTTTAAAGTAACCTATCATCTGATGCCGGCTTTGCCGGGAGCAACTCCCAAAAAAGATTTGGAATCATTTAAAAAATTATTCTCTGACGAGCGCTTCCAGCCCGACCAGATAAAATTTTATCCGACCGTGGTTACGGCCGGCAGCTTATTATACCGTTGGTATAAGCAGGGAAAATATAAGCCCTATTCCGACAAGCAGCTCCAGGAATTAATTGTGGCTTGCAAGGCCGCGGTTCCGACTTACGTCCGTATTATCCGGTTAATCCGGGATATTCCGGGCGAGTCTATCATTGCCGGCAATAAGATTACCAATTTGCGCCAGATCATGAGAGATCGGGGAGTGAAATGCGATTGTATCCGTTGCCGCGAAGCTAAAGAACAGACGGTAGATTTGGATTATAAAATTGGGGTGCTGGAATATCCGTCTTCGGGCGGCCGCGAGTATTTCATCAGCGCCGATAGCGCCGACGGACGGACGCTTTATGGCTTCGGCCGCTTGAGAATAGACACTAACAGCCCGGTTGCTCCGGCCATTGTTAGAGAACTTCATGTTTACGGTGAACTAGTGTCTATCGGCGGGGATAAAAAGGTCCAGCATAGCGGTTTGGGCAGAAAGCTGTTGCAACTGGCGGAAAAGATAGCCGTTGAGCAAAGAGTCGCTAAAATAGCCATTATTTCCGGAGTCGGCGTGAGGGGATATTATAGGAAATTCGGCTATAAGGAAAAAGATAGCTATATGATTAAGAGGCTGTAAATATTTTTGCCTTTTATGCCCAATCCATGCTATTATTGTCATGTTATGTTGATTACTAAAAATATTACAACTTGGTCCGGATTTAACTCGGGCGCAATCTTACTCTAGTCGCCAAAGAGCTTTATTTATTGATTTAAAGCGCTCTTTGGGGCGCTTTTATCTTTGACAAAAGAGGTGGGCTAACCTAAGATTAAAATATAATAATAATCATATGAAGTACGACCATTTAAAACAGCAGGATCCGGCCGTTTGGGCCGTGATTGAGAAAGAAGAAAAACGGCAGAACGAGGAAATAGAGCTGATTGCTTCGGAAAACTATGTTTCCCCGGCCGTTTTAGAGGCCATGGCCACTGTTTTAACCAATAAATACAGCGAAGGATATGTCGGTCATCGCTATTATGGCGGCAATGCCGTTATTGATGAGGTGGAGGCTTTGGCCATAGACCGGGCTAAAAAATTATTTGATGCCGAGCATGTCAATGTGCAGCCTTTATCCGGATCTCCGGCTAACGCGGCTGTCTATATGGCTTTTTTAAACCCGGGCGATAAAGTTTTGGGGCTCAAATTGGATCATGGCGGACATTTGTCGCACGGACATAAGGTTAATTTTTCTGGACGGCTGTATGACTTTGTCCAATATGGCGTTAATGCGGAAACCGGCATGATTGATATGGATGAAGTTCGGGAAATCGCTTGGCGCGAAAAACCGAAAATGATTGTCGCCGGTTTCAGCGCGTATTCCCGAGAAATTGATTGGCAGAAGTTTAAAGATATAGCCGATGAAATCGGGGCGTATACTTTCGCGGATATCGCTCATATCGCCGGCTTGGTAGCCGCCAAACAGATAAAGAATCCGGTGCCGATATTTGATGTTGTTTCCACTACGACTCATAAGACTTTGAGGGGTCCGCGCGGCGCCATTATCATGTGCAAGGAAAAATATGCCAAGCAGATAAATAGCGCGGTTTTTCCGGGTATGCAGGGCGGGCCGCACGACCATATTACGGCTGCCAAGGCCGTCGCCTTCGGCGAAGCTCTGAAGCCGGAATTTACCGAGTATGCCAAGCAGGTTATCAAAAACGCTCAGGCGATGGCCAAAGAATTTTCCGCCTTAGGCTACAAAGTCGTATCCGGCGGCACCGACAATCATTTGATGGTTTTAGATTTGACCAGCAAGAATACTGTCGGCAAAGAAGCGGAGGTGGCTTTGGAAAAAATCGGCATTTCTGTCTCTCGCTCCACTATTCCTAATGATCAGAATCCGCCGATGAATCCGTCCGGCATTAGAGTCGGCACCCCGGCAGTGACCACCAGAGGGATGGAGGAGGAAGAGATGAAGATAATTGTTCAATTTATCAACGAGGCGATAGAAAACAGGGAGAATGATTTAAAACTGGCCAGCTTGAAGGAACAAGTTAAAGCTTTGTGCGAACAGTTCCCGATTCCTACCAAATAACACGGAAATATGGTTAAAAAAATTGATGGAACGGCCATTGCCGAAAAAATAAAAGATGAAATTACTCAAAACATTTTTAAGCTTAAAGGCCCGCGGCCCAATCTGGCTATTGTTTTGGTGGGCGAACGCGCCGATTCCCAGCTCTATGTTTCTCTGAAGGAGAAAGAAGGCGTGAAAGTCGGCGTTGATACGCATACGTATAGGTTACCGGAGGATATTTCCGAACGAGAGCTTTTGGATGCGCTCGGTTTTCTGAATAATGACTCCTCTATCGATGGGATTTTAGTGCAGATGCCGCTTCCGGAAAAATTGAACGCCGATAAAGTGATTGCGGCCATCAATCCTCTCAAGGATGTGGACGGTTTTCATCCGCAGCATCCGGAATATCTGCTCTCTCCGGTTTTAGCTTCTGTTATCGCCTGTTTGGAAGAAATTAGATTTTCTTATGCCGGCAAGACCGCTTGTATTTTATATAATTCTGAAGTATTCGGACAGAGTATTAAAGCTGTGCTGGAGAAAAAAGGCCTGACTGTATTTTTAAAAGACAATCCCGAGCAAGCCGATGTGCTGGTGACCGCGCTCGGCGAGCCCCATAAAATAAAAAGGGAAATGGTTAAGGACGGCGCCGTGATTATTGATATCGGAATCACTAAAAAAGACGAGAAGGTTCTAGGGGATGTTGATTATGAAGATATTAAGAACAAGGCCGGTTATATTACTCCCGTTCCTGGCGGCATCGGCCCGATGACCATCGCGTTTTTATTTAAAAATGTTTGGGAGATCTTTAAGCGGCGGAAATAAAAAACCGCCTCTTTATGATAGAAGCGGTACTGAGTTTAACAGGGTTATTGGAAGTTATTGGAATTTTATTTTTTTCTGTCTAGCCAGAATTAAGGCGACGAGTCCGAACATAATACCTGTTGCTGCCATAGCTATGATAATAATGGTATCCATGGCCTGCGGCAATTCCTGTATTTTTTGTACGGTAGCAGCTATAGCCAACCCTATTGTGCCGATAGAGGCACTTGCGAAAAGAACTACGATTGATTTCATTTTACATTGTTTTAGTGTGTTAATATTATATAATGTTTTTATTATAATGTCAATAGCAATAAGATAATTTAGTTAATATTAGACAATGATAAGCCATAAGAAGCAACAGATAAGAGAGCTTTTAAAGATTCATTTCGGATATGAATCTTTTTTGCCTGGGCAGGAAAAAGCGATTGATAATATTTTGGCCGGGCAAGATACGCTGGTAGTTTTGCCGACCGGCGGCGGCAAATCCTTGATTTATCAACTCCCGGCTTTAGTTTTAGAGGGGGTAACAATTGTTATTTCGCCTTTGATAGCCCTGATGAAAGATCAGGTCGATTCTTTGGAGCGTGTCGGCATACCGGCGACTTTTATCAATTCTTCCATTTCTCCCGATGAAACGGCGGCTCGCTTAGACGGTATCCGCCGCGACGCCTATAAGATAATTTATATCGCGCCGGAGCGTTTCTATAATCAAGCGTTTTTGGCGGAGTTAAAAAAAATAAGGGTATCTTTATTCGCGATTGACGAAGCGCATTGTATCAGCCAATGGGGCCACGACTTCAGGCCTAGCTATATGCGCCTTAAGGAGGCCATTAAATTCGTCGGTTCCCCAACCGTAGTCGCTCTGACGGCGACCGCCACTCCGGAAGTGCGCGATGATATCATTAAGCAGCTAAACATCTCTGACGCCGACACGGTCATTACCGGATTCGCTCGGCCGAATTTGCAATTTGCGGTTGCCACGACCGGCAACGGACAGAAGATAGAGAACATCATCAATCTTTTAACGGGCAATTCGGAATTGGGTTCGGGCATAATCTATGTCGGCACCAGATCCAAAGCCGATGAATTAGTGGGAGCTTTAACCGATAATAATATCAAGGCGGTGGTTTACCACGCCGGCATGGATGCCGGCAGCCGTGATTGGGTTCAGGATCAATTTATGCGGGGAGAAGCGCAGGTGGTGGTGGCTACGAACGCTTTCGGCCTGGGTATCAATAAAAAAGACATCCGTTTTGTCATTCATCATGATTTGCCGGGTACGGTTGAAGCTTATTATCAGGAGGCGGGACGCGCCGGACGCGACGGCCAGCCGAGCTTCTGTTTATTATTCTATCATCAGCAGGACAGATATCTGCGGGAATTTTTCATTAAGGGAGACAATCCCAGTCCGGAAATGATTTTGGAAATTTATGATTTCTTGATAAGCCGCGCTGGCATGGAAATAGATGAACAGGCGTCAATTCTGGTTACTTACGCGGAGATCGCGCAGAGCCTGTCGGAGCCGGTTCCGGAAATGGCTATCGGCACGGCTTTGAAAATTTTGGAAAAAGAAGGCTATTTGGCTCGCCCGAATGAAAAGACTTCCAATTCGTTTCTAAAAGCGAAAAGAGATTGGGCGGAGATTGCCGCCTCTTTAAGCCCGCGTGCCAAGAGCCAAATTGAAATTGTGGCCGCCTTGGGCTTAAAATATCGGGAAGAGCTGGTCGCCGGCTGGGAGTTTAATCCGGAGGAGGTAGCCGTGGTTTTAAAAGTGAAAAAAGATTCTCTGCTTCGAACCGTCAAAAAACTGGCGGAGAAAGATTTGTTGGAATATCGTCCGCCGTTCCGCGGCACGGAAATTAAGATTATCAAAATCGTAGAGCCCGAAGATTTGAATTTGGATTTCAAAGCTTTAAAATTAAAATCGGAGCGGGCTTATGAAAAATTGAACGAGATGGAAAACTATGTCTATCATCTCGGTTGCCGCCAGTCGTATATCCTTAATTACTTCGGTGACAGCCATTCTCAACCCTGCGGGAAATGCGATAGTTGCCTTAAGCTGCAGAGACACAAAAAACGGGGCGGCGATGATTATCAGTATAAGGAATATTTAAGTTAAACGAGCCAATCAACCAAATGAATAAAGAAGAGGCCGACAAGCTGCTGGATTTAGTGAAAAATAGCTATAACAAGATTGCCGTTAGCTTTGATGTGAGCCGGAAAAAAGAGCTTTGGCCGGCGATGAGAGACCTGGCCGAAGCGGTCAAAGACGGCGATAAGATTCTAGACGCCGGTTGCGGCAACGGGCGTTTGCTGGAAGCTTTTAAGGATAAAGATATAATTTATTTGGGCTTGGACAACAGCCGCGAGCTCCTGGAAGCGGCCCGCGGTAATTATCCCGGCCGAGATTTCAGGGAAGCGGATATTCTGGATTTGACCGGCGTTTTAGAACATGATTTTGATTATATTTTTTGTTTGGCGGTTCTGCAGCATATTCCCACGCCTGAATCGCGCTTGGTATTTTTAAAAAATTTAGCCGCTAAACTCGCGCCCACGGGGCAACTGATTATCAGTTCTTGGAATTTGCGCCGTTCGCCCAAGTATCGCCGGATGATTTTGAAAAACCATTGGCTGAAAATAACGGGTCGCCGCTGTTTGGCCGCCCGCGATCTTGTTTTTCCCTGGCGCGACCAGTCCGGCCGAGAAGTCAGCGATCGCTATTATCACGCTTTCCGCTCGTCGGAATTGCGGCGCTTGAGCCGACAGGCGGGATTATCGGTCCACCGCTTTGTGGCCGATAGGTATAACTTTTGGTTGGTTTTATCCCGTCTCTCTTGACACCCCCTGGGGGTATGGTATAATATGCTTATTGAGCTATAAAGATTATGAAAACCCTGGAAAATAGATTAAATACCATTATTGGGCAATTGAACGGCACCAAGAAGATGATGGCCGATAAAGAACGGGATTGTTTTTCTTTGGTGATCCAGTTAAAAGCGGCTCGTTCGGCCATTTCTTCTTTGATGGAAAAATTGGTGGCGGAAGAATTCGATCATTGTCTGCTGAATTCCAAGAAGTATAGCAAAGATAAAATTGAGCGGATATTCAAAGAAGTGATTAACAAATAAATTTACTAAAATATTAATTAACACATAAATTTATGTCTAAAGTTTTAGAACTGACAAAAGCAAACTTCGGCACCGAAGTTTTAAATAGCGATGTGCCGGTATTGGTGGATTTTTGGGCCCCTTGGTGCATGCCTTGCCGCATGATGGCTCCTATCCTAGACGAGCTGTCCCTGGAAATGGACGGCAAGGTCAAAATTGCCAAAGTTGACACGGAGCAGCCTGAGAACCAGTCATTGGCCATGGAATACCAGATCCAGAGCATCCCGAACATGAAGCTGTTCAAAGGCGGGAAAGTTATCGGAGAGTTTATCGGTTTGAGGAATAAAGATTCTCTGAAAGGGGAAATTGAAGGCTTAATCTAATAATGAGAGTAGCAGCCAATAAAAAAGACGGGAGTTGCTCCCGTCTTTTTGTCTTATGTTTTGTCCGCAAATCGGATTATCGGATTATTGTACGCAACCAGCGGCGGCCGAGCCGGCAGCTGCTGTTCCAGAACCGAAACCGGTAGCAGGAGAGGCGCTGGAAAGAACGGTTTCGCACTCCTTCGGCGGATTATTGAAGGCGCTACAGATCGTCTTTAATAAAGAGGAGGAGTCGCGATTGCTGGAAATTTCCTGGCCGTTGATAACTAAAGTCGGAGAACCGCCGACATTGTATTTGTCGTTATCGGCTTTATTAACATCAAATCCCGGGTAGCTTCCCTGGAAGCCGATGTTATTGGTGAAGTTGCTGGTGACCTTATAGGTATTATCTGTCTTGGAGACGCAAGCGGCCAGCTTGGTTTTATCCACCTTAGTGGAAGCTAAACAAGCATCGGACGAGCCGGATTCCAAGAAGCAGGTCAGGTAGGCGTCAAACTTGCTGTCTTGTTCCTTCTGGATACAATATTGAGTCAGATTTTCGTTCAATTCTTTTTGGCCATGCATCGCGTAGCTGCAGAACTTCAATTGGAAATCAATTTTATTTCCCAAGACCGATAAAACCGGCAAGATTCCCTTTTCAATTTGAGTGCCGTAAGGGCAGTAGCTCATGACGAATAATTCCACGATCGGCTTGTCGCTTTTTACGGATACGGTCGCGACCGGACCGGCGCTGGCGGCGGCGTTGCCATTAGCGGCTTCCGCTACTTTTTTGGCGGTTTCTTCAATATCCAAAGCTTGAGGGAAGAATAATTTTCCGTCTTTGGTGATGTAAGACTCTACGACATCGCTGACGATATCTATCTTTAATTTATACAAGCCATATTCGGTCGTAATATCTTTGATGGTCGCCTTGCTGCCGCTCTGCATCAAATAGGTATTGATGAAGGTTTCGGCTTTAGTTTTGGCGTCCTCCAGGCTGAGATTTTTTGCTGTCGGCCTATTGAAAGAAAACAAGCCGATAACCACTAATGCGATTACAAGAATAATCGGCAGGACTATCCTCATAAAGACTTCTTTAGAGAAGAGCTTTCTTATAGCTTTTGTCATAATGTTTTATGATTATTATTAGATTATTTATTATTCTATTATAGTAAAAATAGGGAAGTCCGTCAAAGCCCGTTTTTAATTGCGGGGCAGAGATTCTTTTAGCTCCGGCGGCAGGTCGATTTTGAAGTTTTGGACAGTTCCTTCCAGGTCGGAGAAGCTGAGATGGTTGGCTACCAGCCAGACGCGGTTTAAATTGAATTTTTTGTTTTTTATATCGGTTTTTTTTCTGTGGTATAAGGTATCACCGACTAAAGGATGCCCTAAGGCGAAAAAGTGGACGCGGATTTGGTGGGTCCGTCCGGTCTTAATTTTGACTTTTAGCAAGGTGTAGTTTACAAATTTTTGGAGAACCTCAAACTCCGTCAGGGCAGCGCGTGATTTTAGCCAGCTTTCAATATTGCCTTGGTCGCGTCCTTTGGGATGGCGGCGCAGCAATAATTCTTCCGAACCGGAAGGTAGCGCGGCCATCTTATAGCCGTCTTTAGAACGAGTGATAGGGAAATTAATCGTTCCGACATCATGGCTGACTTGGCCGTGCACCAGCGCGACGTATTCTTTGGTGACCAGGCGTTCTTTAAATTGATTCTTAAGATTATCAAAACTGGCTTGAGTTTTGGCAATTACCATTAAACCGCTGACTTCTTTATCAAGACGATGCACCAAGCCCGGTCTAATCGGATCATCGCCGACATCTTTTATTTTTTTATAGTTGGCCAACAGCCAGTCGGCTAGAGTCGGTTCGTTTAAATTGCCGCCGGCGTGTACGGCCAAGCCGGCCGGCTTATTGATAACCAAATATTCGGGGGTATCGGCGATAATTTCCGGAGTCAGTTCCGGCGCTAGGACCTTTTTAGACATAGTTTAAAAATTAGGATTGTTATAAGCCGGGCTGCCGCCTTTTTTCTGGCGTTTGAAAATTGTTTCCAAATCAGAGCGTTTGATGCCGCCCAGCAAGCAGAGAGCGATAAAATAAATCAGGCTGGCGATAATCAAAACCATAATCAGGCCGCCGACGCCGGTCCGGCTTAAGGCGGATAGCCAATGGAGGCTCAGGCCCATCGCGGCCGCGCTGACTAGCGATTTCCAACTTATTTTTAAATTCGGGCGGAAGCGGCTATATTTAAATACGCAAACCGCCGAAAAAATTGCGATTAAAGTTTCGCTATAGATAGTGACGCCGGCCGCGCCGAAATAGGAGTATTTGGGAATGAGTATCAGGTAGGCGAAGGCGGCGCTCAGGCTGGTAAAGATATAGTAGCCGATCATTCTTTTTTGGCAGTCTAAAGCGATGACCGCGTGAGAAAACATTGTCCCCAAGAAGATTGCCGCCACCGCGAAGATGAGCATTTGCAAAATTATTCCGGCGGCGGCGAAATCCGGTCCGGCTACGGCGGTCATTATCTGTCGGCTGAGAAATTGCGCCCCGACAATCAGAGGAATGGCCAGCATGGCCATGACATCGAATGATTTCTGCAAGACGCGCTTAAAATAGTCATGAGACTTGTCGGACCAGGCGGCGGTCAGAATCGGCAGGATAAGTCCGGCGAACATAAAGGGAATGGTCGTTAAGACATCTATTATCTTATAGGTTGCGCCATATAAACCAACTTCGTCCACGCCTTTAAATACAGACAGAAGCAAGATGTCGGCGCGCAAGTAAATAAGATTCAAGACAATGGTAATCGCCAACGGCCAGGATTTGGTAAATATTTGTTTCCAGATTATCCAATCAAACGCCGGTTTGATGACGGTAAATTTAACGGCCAATAAATAATGTCCTAGGAAGCCGGCGGTCGCCGAAGCGACTGTCGCCCATAAGATTCCGTTCAGGCCGCCGCCGAGACGTTTAGAAACGATGATGCCGGCGACTAAGACAACGCGGCTAATCACTTCGGCGATAACATCGCGACCCATGCTTAGTTTCTTTTGGAAGAGGCCGATGATGATTTGGTTGAGAGCCGGAAAGATAAAAGAAGCCAAAGCGATAACTATGCCCAATTTGACGGCCGGGCTGTAAGGAAAGAAAGAAACTATCAACGGGGCTAATAAGAGGATGGTAACAATAGATACTAGTCTTAAGCCGAAAATGTTGTTTAGTATTTTATTCTCGTCGCTGCCGCGGACGCTAATCATCTGGACGGTTACCAAAGTCAAGCCAAAATCGGCGATAACCGCGAAGAAGGTTAAGAAAGTCAGGACTGTCGTGTACTCGCCGAAACCGCCGCGCCCCAGATAGCGGGCGATAAGGGCTAAAGCCAAAAGACCTAAAATCGTGGAGATTATTTTGCCGGCAATCTGGATTATCGTGTTATGGGCGATTTTTTTTGCTAAACTCATTTTCTTGTCTTTTAAGCGTTATTTTTATATAATATTAAAGTCTAGATTAATTATATCATATTTACCATACCTTTATGAAAATCACCAGAAAACAAGTTTTGTCCTTTGTTTTCTTAGTCGTCTGCGGTTTCATCGGCTTTAACGCCATTTTGCCGGCTCAAGCCGATCAAAGCTTGATAGACAGCCAAATCGGATTCACCGATGCCGGACGAGTCTTCGGCAACAGCAGCGAGCCGACCGATATCCGCATTACCGTAGCCAGGATTATTAATATCGCTCTGGAGTTTTTGGGCGTGATTTTCGTCGCTTTGACCATCGTGGCCGGATTTCAATATATGACCGCCGGCGGCAACGAGGAACGGACTAAAAAAGCCTTGGGTTTAATCAAAAATGCGGTTATCGGCTTGGTCATAATTTTAATGGCTTGGGGTATCACCAGATTCACGATTAGACAATTGAGCCGGGCCGCTAACGGAGCGGTGGATTATCAAACTTACTCCCCTTATTAATTTGACAATTTTTTGATTTATGGTATTATTGTCGGTAGAAAGCTAGTTGTTTATCACAATTAGCTTTTTCTCTTAATAATTTAAATTTAACCTCATTATATGTCCGACATCAGCAGCGCTATCAAGCAACTATGCGAAGAAAAAAATCTGGACTACCAAGCCGTTATTTCGGCGGTGGAATTGGCTTTGGCGGCCGCCTATCGTAAAGACTATGGCGAACGCAACCAGAATATCCGCGTCAAATTCGATCCGAACACCGGCGCTTCGGAAATTTTTGACGTGAAAACAGTGGTAGAGAATTTACCGGAAGAAGAAGAAGCGGAAATGCTGCAGAATCTCTATAACCCGAATCTCAAAGAATTGAGCAAAGAAGAATTCCGCAACGAATTCAAGAATGATTTTCATGCGGAAGCTAAAGGCGACGAAACGCCGGGCGAAGGTGAAAAGAAAAAATTTAATCCCAAAACCGATATTCAATTAAAAGAAGCGATGATATTGAAGCATGACGCCAAGGTAGGTGATGAAATTATGACTGATTTGCCGGTGCCGGAAAGCTACGGCCGCATGGCCGCGCAAACCGCCAAGCAGGTTATTATCCAAAAATTTAGAGAGATGGAGCGCGATACTATTTTCGGCGAATTCAAAGGTAAAGAAAAAGAAGTGGTCTCCGGTATCGTCCAAAGACGCGAAGGCCGATTCGTTTTTGTCGATTTGGGCAAAGCTATCGGTGTTTTGCCGGCCGAAGAACAAATTTACGGCGAACACTATAATCCTAACGATCGCATCAAGGTTTTCATCAAAGAAGTGAGGGAGGGTCATAAAGGTCCGGAAATTGTTTTGTCCCGTCGTAGCGAAGAAATTCTGCGCAAGATTTTTTATTTGGAGATTCCCGAAGTGGCGAACGGTCTGGTGGAGATAAAATCAGTGGCCAGAGAAGCCGGTTCCCGTTCCAAGGTGGCGATTTGGTCGGACGCGGAGAATGTCGATCCGGTCGGTTCCTGCGTCGGCCAGCGCGGTTCTCGCGTACAGACGATCATCAGCGAATTGGGCGGCGAGAAAATAGATATTATTGAATATGATGAAGACGATGCTAAATTTATCGCCAATGCCTTAGCTCCGGCCAAGGTGGTTTCCATAGATTTGGATGAAGCGGAGCATAAAGCGGTGGTTAAGGTCAGTTCCGACAAATTGTCTCTAGCTATCGGCAAATCCGGGCAGAATGTCCGCTTGGCGGCTCGTCTGACCGGATGGAAGATAGATATTATTGAAGCGACCGAAGACGGCGAAGAAAAGAAGGTGTTAGCCGTTGATGAAAATAGCGAAGAACTGGAAGTAGCCAATGAAGTTATCGCCGCGGCGGTTGCAAGCGAAACTCTCAACGAGGGGACGGAAGAAACTATGGCCGCTGAAGCTGGCTCCGAAGAGGCCGCCCCGCAAAAAGAAAAGGCCGCGCCTAAAGCCAAAGCGAAGAAGAGCGTTAAAAAAACTAAAAAAGAATAATAAAATAAATAAACCAATACGTTTATGCTAACCAACCTATTTATTATCGGTAGCGCCATCATAGCGCTCGTCTATGGCGGAATCGTTATCGCCTCTATTCTGAGAATGCCCGATGGCAACGACAAGATGAAAGAAATCGCGGCCGCTATTCAGGCCGGCGCCAAGGCTTTCTTAAATCGCCAGTACCGTTCGGTCGCTTTAGTGGCGGCAGGCTTGTTTTTAATTATCGGTTTCGTTCCGGCCCTAGGCTGGCTGACCGCTTTAGCTTTTTTAAGCGGCGCGGTTTTATCGGCTTTGACCGGTTATATCGGCATGTATGTGAGCGTGCGCGCCAATGTCCGGACAACCGAAGCGGCTCGCGGCGGTTTAGCCAAAGCGCTTAACGTCGCCGTTAAAGGTGGCAGCGTTACCGGCATGCTGGTCGTAGCTTTAGCTTTATTAGGTACGGCCGGTTTTTATTTTTTAACTCATGATTTGCACGCGCTGATCGGCTTTGCTTTCGGCGGTTCCTTAATTTCTATTTTTGCTCGCTTAGGCGGAGGCATCTATACCAAAGCCGCGGACGTGGGCGCTGACTTGGTCGGTAAAGTTGAATCCAATATTCCGGAAGACGATCCTCGCAATCCGGCGGTGATTGCCGATAATGTCGGCGATAATGTCGGCGACTGCGCCGGTATGGCGGCCGATTTGTTTGAAACTTACGCCGTGACTTCAATTGCCGCCATGGTTTTAGGCAGTCTGACTTTTGTCGGCGATACTAATATTATTTTATATCCGCTGGTCTTGGGAGCGGCTTCCATTATCGCCTCCATCCTTGGAATTTTCTTTATCCGTTTGGGCAAGAAAAATAATATCATGCGCGCTTTGTATAAAGGCTTAATCGCGGCCGGAGTTTTGGCGGCCATCGCTTTCTATCCGATTACCAAATATATGATTGCGGCCGAGCTTAGCGTCAAGATTTATTTGGCCGCTTTAATCGGTCTATTGGTGACCGGCCTGTTGGTTATCATCACCGAATATTATACTTCAACCGCTTTCGGCCCGGTTAAAGGCATCGCCGAAGCTTCCCGCACCGGCAGCGGCACCAATGTTATCGCCGGTTTGGCCGTGTCCATGAAATCTACCGCCCTGCCGGTTATCGTTATTTGTCTGGCTATCTTGGGCGCTTACTCTTTGGCCGGTTTATATGGCATCGCGGTGGCGGCCATGGCCATGTTATCCATGGCGGGCATTATCGTGACGATTGACGCTTACGGCCCTATTACTGATAACGCCGGCGGTATCGCGGAAATGGCGGAACTGGGAGACGATGTCAGAAATATCACCGACCCCTTAGACGCGGTCGGAAATACCACTAAAGCGGTCACCAAAGGTTATGCCATCGGCTCGGCCGCTTTGGCGGCCTTGGTGCTGTTCGCCGATTTTACCTATAAGATTAAAGCCGGCGGCGGCAACGCTCAGTTTATGATTGATAATCCTTATGTGTTGGTTGGCTTATTCATCGGCGGCCTGTTGCCGTTCCTGTTCGGAGCCATGGCGATGAAAGCAGTCGGACGCGCGGCCGGTTCGGTCGTGGAAGATGTCCGCGCGCAGTTTAAAGAAAAGACCGGCATCATGAGCGGCACGGAAAAACCGGATTATGGACGGACCGTTGATATCGTCACCAAAGCGGCCATCAAAGAAATGATTATTCCGGCGCTTATCCCGGTCGTCGCTCCTATTGTTGTCGGCTTCGCTTTCCGCTCTCATGGCCTAGAAGCTTTAGGTGGTTTATTGGTAGGTTCAATCGTCACCGGTATCTTTGTGGCTGTTTCCATGACTTCCGGCGGCGGCGCTTGGGACAATGCCAAGAAATATATTGAGTCCGGACATTTCGGCGGCAAAGGCTCCGACGCCCATAAGGCGGCGGTGACCGGCGACACGGTCGGCGATCCTTATAAGGATACGGCCGGGCCGGCCATTAATCCGATGATTAAGGTTCTCAATATTGTTGCTTTGCTTATCGTCGGTCTGTTGCTTTAATCGTTATCATCAACCGTAAAAATAGAAGACACCCCTTAGCCGGGGTGTTTTTTTACCTTGATTTTTCTCTAAAAAATGCTACAATGAGATAGTTAAACTATAATAAAGCGGGCTTCTGACCCGCTTCTACTAAATATAAGATTTTATGCAAGTTACTAAAAAAGATTTAGAAAAATCGCAAGTTGAGTTGACCGTGGAACTATCTAATGAAGATTTCGCGCCCTATATTGAAAAGGGGGCGGAAAAAGTTTCCAAGGAAGTAAAAATTGAAGGCTTCCGTCCCGGCAAGGTGCCGGTTGACGTTTTGAAGCAAAAAATCGGCGAAATGACCATTTTGGAAGAAGCCGCCCATATCGCCATTCATAAAACTATTGATGAGGTGATTGAGAAAAATACCATGGGCCGCCAAGCGGTCGGCCAACCGCAAGTCAATGTTACTAAATTGGCACCGAACAATCCGCTAGAGTATAAAATTATTGTTTCTTTAATTCCGGAAATCTCTTTAGGAAAATATAAAGACCTGGACCTTAAGCCAGAAGAAGCTAAACTAGACGATAAAGAGCTAGACCGTGCGCTCAACGATTTAAGAGAAATGCGCGCCCAGGAAGTTATCGCCGACAGAGAAGTGAAGATGGGAGATAAGGCGGTCGTGGATATCCAGATGTTTTTGGATAAAGTGCCGCTGGAAGACGGCCAGCATAAAGAGCTCGGTCTTTTGCTCGGCAAGGATTACTTCGTCCCCGGCTTTGACAAGCAGTTGGTCGGCGCCAAAAAAGGCGACAAGAGAAAATTTGAACTCCCCTATCCCGATAATCATCATCAGAAAAATTTGGCCGGCAAGATGGTCAGTTTTGAAGTGGATGTTAAAGAAGTATATGACCGCGTTCTGCCGGAATTCAACGATGAGTTCGCTTCTTTCTTCCAGCTCAAGAACATGGAGGAATTAAAAAAGAATCTGGAAGAGAGCTTGCTCCATGAAAAGAAGCACCGGGTTGACCTGAAAAACGAATCGGAACTGTTGAGCAAAATAATTGAAGATACCAAGTTCGGCGACTTGCCGGAAGAAATTATCCAAAGCGAATTAAAGAATATGCTGGCCGAATTGGAACAAAGCGTTGTCCGCCAAGGCGGTAAGTTTGAAGATTATTTGGCGAGCATTAAGAAAGACCGGGCCGCCTTGATGATTGAGATGTCGCCTAACGCCGTTAAACGGATTAAATCCGCTTTGGTTATCCGAGAATTGGCGGTCGTGGAGAAAATCGCGCCGACGGAAAAAGAAATCCACGAGAAGATAGACGAATTGAAAAAACAGTATGCGAGCAACAAAGAAGTAATAAAGATGATAGAAGAGCCGGGCTACCACACTTATTTAAGCAATATTTTGACCAACGAAAAAGTGATTGCCAAGTTAAAAGAATGGAATTATGTCCGACCTGGCGCAAAATAAAAAGGCGAGATTCGATTATGAGATACTGGATAAATATGAGGCCGGCCTTGTTCTGCGTGGCCACGAAGTCAAAGCGGTTCGCGCCGGCCAGGTAAGCCTCAAGGGCAGCTTCATCTCGGTCCGCACCAAGAACGGCAAGAGCGAATTATACTTGGTAGGAGCCCAGATTTCGCCCTATAAATCGGCCGGGCCGCTGCCGGAGTATAATCAGACCCGGGAACGGAAATTGCTCTTGAAAAAGGGAGAAATTAACCAATTATTAGGTAAGAAGCAGACCGAGGGCTTGACACTTATCCCCCTCAAAATATATACTAATCATAGTTTTCTGAAGCTGGAATTCGCCGTTGCCCGCGGTAAGAAGAAGTATGACAAACGCGAGGCTATCAAGCGGCGGGAAGTAGATAGAAATCTGAGGTCATTAACAAAAAGGCGCTAGCGCCTTTTCAATGATTACCGGGGGATGAAAGGCATCGACAGCCGGACTTTCTCTAAATATTCAAAACGCGCTTAGCTATTCGCGTTAAACTGGCTAAAAAAACACAAATGCCAAAACGGCAAGAGCATTCACTTGGTTAACTCCGAGCTATGCTCCAGTTATGGCCTAATAAATAAAGCCATAGCCATCGGACACGGCCAGTCTTCATAACCGTCTCTCCGGTGTCATCAACATGAAGATAGGATCCAGCCGCTCTTTCCGGCCGGACACCGAAACAATAGAAAGATCGTTTCAATCGCTTTTGTCCGGTTTACGATGATTGGAATCAAACAAAAAAATCGGTCTACTTTTGTAAATGTATTTAGATAAACCGACTGGACATGGGTTCAACTCCCATCATCTCCACGTAAATAGCGCCGCGGTGGCGGAACTGGTAGACGCGCTGGACTTAAAATCCAGTTGTGGCGACACAGTGCGGGTTCGATTCCCGCCCGCGGCACCAGGTAAAATAAAATATTGCGGGTATAGTATAGTGGTTATTATACGTGCTTGCCAAGCACGATAGACGGGTTCGATTCCCGTTACCCGCTCACTACAGAAGACAGTCCGAAAGGGCTGTTTTTTGTTTGTAATCAGGATAATTTTTGAGATTTAACAAGAGTCAAATCCGTCTCGTTTTTTTGCATTGTGTCGTAATTGTGTCGTAAGTCCACCTGTAGCACCGGTCTGTTCTCCAAAGTGCGTATTGATTCGCGCAAAGTTATCGGAGAAAGATGGGCATAACGCATGGTGGTTGTAATATCGGCGTGTCCCAGAAGTTCTTGGATGACTTTCATGGAAACGCCGTTATTGGCGAGATGCGAGGCGAAGGTATGCCGGAAAACATGCCAGCCTATTTTTCGCATTTTTAGTTTTTTGCAGATTCTCATTAAATTTTTGACGCAATAAATTTGCTTCATCGGCAGGCTATTGCCGAGAGTAAAAATATAATGATCTTTCTGCGGTCGGCCTCTTAACATTTCGCAAACGGAATCAATCAAGGGCACGTATCTGATCTTGTTGCTTTTTGGGCTCCCCAGTATTCCGCGAACGATAGAATGTCTGACCGTGAGAAGCTGATTCTTAAAATCTATATCTTCCCAGCTCAAGGCGATTATTTCTCCGAAGCGCAAACCGGTTCTCATGGCCAAAAGGAACATATCGTGCCATAAACCATCGGTTTGCGTCAATAGGTAATCGCTTTCCTCGGTGGTTAAATAATCGAATTTTTGCGGCGCCACCTTTAGAAGTCTTATCTTTGGCACGGCACCCAGTAAATTCCACTCCTGGGCCGTATTGAGGGCTTTCCTGAGGGCGGAAAGGAAGTTGTTGATGGTCTTTGCGCTCAGGTCGGTTTTTAGCTTTGCCGCTTTAAACTCCTCTATCCGGTAGGCGGTAATCTGGTCGAGCCTTTGTCTGCCGAAGAAGGGCAGTAAATGGACATTAAAAGCGCTTACTTTGCTTTTATACTCCGACGGCTTGTTGTTCGACTTAACATAAGTCGAAAACCATTTTTCCGTAAAATCCTTGAAATAGGGAACCGCTTCCGGGGGATTTAAAACGTCCTCTCCGTTCAAGAGACGACGTCTTAACACGGCTTCATAGTTTTTGGCTCCGGCTACCGAATTTTCCGGACTTGGCAGACGGAATCTTTGTCCTCTGAAACCGAAATCGACCCAATATTTGTTTCCACGTTTAGTGATACTCATACTTCATATTGATCAAGAGTTCGATCTGATGCAATTTTTGTCCAAATATTCCAAAACATCCGCTTTCTTGAAACGAATATTGTGGCCGAGTTTATAAAACGGGATTTTCCGTCCGCTTATAAGACGATATACGGAAGTCTTCGATAAGCCCAGAAATTCCGCCAATTGCTCGGTGGTTAGGAATTCAATTGTCGTCAGATCAATTGACATATTAATTGTTAATGAGCAATATCGGGGCGCAAACGGGATGCGCCGGTCACGGTATTACTCTAACATCAATTATTATTTTTTGTCTATCCGGCACAACTCATAATCAATAAGTCCGTAATAGCTTTTATAAGTGCCTTTTTGGACCGGTTTAAGGCGATTGGATTCCAAAAATATTTTTACATCGCGAGCCGATGTCATCTCAATCGGCTTATTCAAGTTTCGGGAACAAAAATATTTTTTATTGTTAAAATATCTTTGGTCTTCCAAGTCTTTGCCGATATATTTTGAAACATAAAATCCGACATTGGTTCCTTCTTTAATCTTTTTGATTTTAACGAATCCGTGCCCCCATAAATCGGCAACCAATTTTTGTTCGATTTCATCCAAATTTATCAAAATATGATAATGAACGGCGCCGCGTTTTTGAAATTCGGGCACGAGCAAATATTTTATCTCTTTTTTTATTCTCTTTAACTTCTTGACGAATATTTTTATTTTTTTGTTGCAGTCTTGGAGATCCGTAAGATTTTCCGCGAAAGTGAGAGTCAAGAATCTCTGCATGTCGGGGTTTGAATTTATAATTCGTTTGATATTGCGGCGCGCCCTGTATACGGCGTAGGGGTTTGGTATTTTCGGTTCATTATTTTTTTTCTTTCGTTTTATTCTTTTATGTTTTCTTTTTCCGATTTTTATTCCGACTTTATTTTTGTATATCTCGACGTTATTTCCGGATATTATCAGCTTCGTTCGATATTCCATAAATTTCGGACAGATCCGCGTACGCCTGTTTGTATGAAGCCAGCTTTCTTTTTAGCAACTCGATATCGTTCGTATGGTCCAAGGTCAGATTATTTTCGATAGCTTCTTCGAGAGCTTTAATTCTGACTTTCAACCAGGCGTGATAGCGATGATCTTTGAATAAATTTTTAAGTTCGTAAAACATATGGTTCTTGAGTGTGCATATAATCAAGTTAATTATGTAATATCTTATTTTCTAAAATCTCATTTACCGGCCGCCCATTTTTATTTGGCGGCTCGTTAGCAGAACTCGCCGCCAAAATAAAAAAATCGGGTGCGGCCGGTCAACTATTTATTTTCTTTAAATCCGATTATTTCCTGAAAAGTATCGTAGCAGGCGGCCAGTTTTTTGCTGAACAAAAATAGGTTGATTTTATACGGCTTGCGCTTTTCTTTATCAATGTCTTCGATGTCGTATAAGCAAGCCCGAAACAACGGCCCGACTTTTTTGAGAGAATAGATGTTGTTAACCAGTTCGCGAACCACGGTATCAATGCGTTTGACGTTCTGAACCGCGCCCCAAATGTTCAAAGCCATAAACGAACCGTCCCCATTCTTCCTGATGTGTTTGCGGTGCTGCTGCAGTTTGTATTGCAGGCGGAAAGGAAGCTTTTTCCAGGAGCGCGAATTGAAATATATCTGGCATTCGTCTATCAAAATTTCGCCGCCCCTTATTTCGAGCAAGTCCTCGAGCTCGTTCCAGAAATAAAGTTTTCCGACTTTTCTATTTTTATTATGAAATAGTTTAGCGCGAATATCCCTAACGAGAGGAAGATTATAAAACCTATCCAAACAACGATTAAAAGGTTTTTTTCTTGTTTCTTCGTCATACGATTTGAAGTCTATGAAAAAATTAGAATAGACATCGCGGCCTTGCCGCAGAAATCTATAAGCTTTCCTGACCAGATAATATGTTTTGCCGGAGCCGGGTTTGCCGACGACGATATTTATCATATGTTTAGTGGCCGCCGCGCAGCAGGCCGATAATGAAAATCGTAATCTTGAAAAACAGAAGCACCGTTTCAAAAACGAGCATAAACGACATTATCAGAAACAGGGTGTCGAACGGGAAAACGATATTGAAATAACTGATTGTGTCGGCTATTCTTTGTGTGGCGTAATCCAGTTTCTCGGTGTCGATGTTTATCCAGCCGGCGAAAGTTTCGTTCGAGGGAAGAAAAGAAAAGACGAACGCCAGCATGGAGTCGAAGAATTCTCCGCAGAATTTTATGAAGGCGTTAATCGCCCAGTCGAAAGGGTATCCGGTCATATGATTAATTTTTATCGTTGGGGCTGAAAGCGCCCAAGATTCTAAAAAACACGTAAACTATAAAGCCGAGCCACAGCAGACCGTCGCCCATCGGCCTTAAATGCTGCGCGAAATATTTGACGGGCGCGCTTTCAAAATCAAGAGCCGGAATGCTCAAATTGAATTGGTTGTTTCCGGTCATGAATTTCATCGGAAATTGCGGCACGACCTCGGGAATAATTTTGGTGAAATTGGCGAGCAGAATATCGTAGGCCTGAAAGAATTGATGGAAGATAAATTTTTCCGAAAGAGCGCTTTTCATTCGCGGAAATATGCTGCCGAAATCTATCGGCGGCGTGGGGTAATAAAAAGGATGGTAAGTGATAAACAAATTTACACCCTGGAAAATTCTCGTTGTTCCGGTCGCGCTTGAAATGGAGGCGTATAAAGTCCGCTTGTTCAAAATGGACAAGTCTCTTTCGTAGCCGATTTGCCTGAATTCGTTGAGATTCAAATCGGCGACAGTCGACGAAGCGATGACTTGCGGCGAGGTGGTGCTGACGGTATAGTCTTCCAGCTTGAAAACATAAGTCGACGAAGCGTTATAGACGTCTTCCGAAAAAGTGAAATAAAGCGGCACGGCACTTTGATTTATGCCTTGCGTGTCGTATATGTCCATCGATGATTGCTGAAATTTAGCTTGCGCTCCCGAATCGAAAGACCATTGGAAATAAGGATAAAAAGCGATGGTGGTCGCGTTGTAATCGGTGAAGCCCATTTGCAGACAATCGATGTTGTTGTAGTCTTTCGTGTCTATAACGCAGACGTTGACGTCCCCGACCGTCCTAGCCGTATACCAGCAGGAAAAAGTCCCCCAGGTGAAATCGTTTTCGCTCGGCGTGCAGGTGCAGGAGGGAGCCACGGGCGGAAGCGACGAGCCGGCCTGGATGGTGAGCGTATTGGGAACGGCGTCTTCTTTGTCCAAGCCGCCGCTGTAATAAGGTTCGCAGTAGCCGACGAATTCCTGGGTTCGGCCTCGCTTGGTGAAGCTGGCCTCCGGATACATTATTTCTATTTTTGATTCCGGCCGGTTCCTGGTTTCCGTAAAGCTTGCGCGGTTGACGGTGGCGTTATTAAGGGCGTCTATAACGTAAATCGTCGATGTGCCGTAATCCATTCCCGGATATACCGCTGAAAAAGAATCGCTTATACAGTCGACGACAAACAATTTCGGATCGCCCAAAGAATTAGCGTAAATATCAAGCTGGTTCTGTCCGGTTCCGATAGTGTCGCAGGTTCCGGCCATGGAAACGTTGCCGTTGGCGTGGTTTACGCTGTGCGAAGCTATGGTTATGTTAGAAGTCGGAGTGGCCGCGTTTAAAACAAAAATATCCAGGGAACGGGCCCAGTCCGTATCCGTTCCGCCGACGTAGTAATAATCGGTCGCCGTCTTTTTATCCACTATCGCCGTGAAGAAATTATAAATTTGCTGCCCGGCGTAATCATAAGCGTTCAAAGAAGATTGGGTATAGCCGGCCGTTCCGGAAACAGTTCCGCCAGTCGCCAATATGTAGTTGAACAAAACCAAACTGTCGTTGTTGGTGATGTTGAAATAGCCGCTGCCGATTCCGTTGCCGCTGTAATTGCTTAAACCGCCTCGGACGAAATCAAGCGGCGTCGTTTGATCGACGTTGCAAAACGTTTTTAAAACTATCGTCGCCGGATCGGAATATTGGCCGCGCGTGTTTCTGACGTGAAAGTTTTGCGTTCCGACCGGTGGATTAACAAGAATAAAAGTTTGCCAACGCATATGACGAACTTGTCCGACATAAGCCTGGCTTCCGATTCCGCTGTCCGTCATCGCGAATCCTCCATAAGCGACGTCTCCCCAACCGGCGCCGTCGGTGTAAGTGGAAACAAAAGCCATTAGAAGACGGTTATTGCAAGACGTTCCGATGGTATTGGAAAAAGTGAAGTTTCCGTTTCCGTCGTCGGAATTCTTTTTAAAAACATATCCGGTGCTGTCCAGATAAATTCCACTCGAAGCCTCGGCTGTTTTGATTATCGAAAACGTTCCGGATAAAATGACGGCCAGCAGTCCGAAGATTATACTCAACTTTTTCATATAGGTTTATTTAAGGGGCTTAATATCCCGGTAAGCCGCCCGAGAGGAAGAGCTCGGACGGCCTGAGGGCTATTTAGCGAAGCGGCGGAACAATCTCCAAATGAACCCGATGGCCAAAACGGCCACGCCGACAATGACGATGGTCGGCAAGTTAGCGATTAGCACGCCCATCAAGTTATCCTTGACGGTTGTTGCCATTCCGTTCGTGGTGGAAGCGATATCCGCGTCCATAGCCGCGAAGGCGGAACCGGCACTGAAACCGATAACCCCCAGCAAAGCCATTAAGCCGACTTTAATTTTCTTCGTGATGTTCTTGAACATAGAAGTAAAGTTAAATTATTTTTTAAGAAATAATAAAATTATGCCGACCGTTGCTCCGAGAAACGCGCCCATAACCAAGCACGCGGACAGAGAGTGTGTAATATTGACCCAGTTGTCCAGGTAGCAAGAGTTTGAGGCTAGTATTGCTGCGGAGCACATAAAATTATTATCTGCTAATTCTTATGAATAATTTGGCTATCAAGGCGATTGCCAGGACGGGAATGACGATGTTCCCGAGAGACTCAAAGAAATTTATAATCGCTGCATGCATATCAGTCGAAAATGTTAAGGACTAAAAATATCACGGCAAAGCCCAGGACGACGCAGACGACGAAAGTCCAAAACTGATAATTGAAGTTAAGTAGATTTAAAGCCTCGTCGGTCAGGCGATAAATGGTCGAAGTCGCGGTGGTGGTGGCGATTATAAAGTCCATATGATTTATTGTTTCTTGTCGTCTTCTTCCGGAACATAAACCGAAAGAAACGCTTTCTGTCTTTCCTTATTGACGAAACAGAACGGATAAACCCTGACTTCAATCTCAACTTTGGCGCCGATCTTGCCGTAATCCTTGCCGATAGGGACGTTTACGGTTATCGGGTAAATGCTGTTTAACGGTTCGACATAAAGCAGCCGTTTTTGTCCCGGAGTCCCGTCCTTGCGAGTGAAGTTTTCTATCTTGTCGTCTTTTATTGTTCCCTTGATGTAAAACATAGAAGCTTTTTTAATCTTATTAATTAGTTTTTGCGCCTCGACCTTTATGCGGCGATAGCGGTTTTGGGGCTTAATAAAAAAAGCCTCATAAATCGTTATGAGGCTAGTTTATAAAAATTGGTTTGGACAAAGTTTAGCTAAACGTTTAGTCCAAGTTTTTTAATTTTTTGCCAATGAATCATAGATATTCGGGGTTTATTTTTAAGCACCCTCTTTTTCCCGAATTGAATATTAAAAAGTTTTGCACAGCGTTTTTGGTACCTATGATTATTTTTTCATTTATTTTTTTGCATGTATCATAATATTTTTGCCAAGAATTTCTATCAATTTTATATTCCAAATCCTCAAAAACATCTTCTGCGATTTCTGAATAAAAGAAATTATCTCTCAGGTCGTCTTTATGGTCTTTAAAAATATATTTAAGTATCTTATGGGCGTTAGTCTCTTTATCCTGTTTGGCTATGCAAACTTTTAGGCCTTTTATATATAGCACGCTTCGCTTGGTGTCAAACCAAGTGAGCCCGGTCTTGTCGGCCCATTTTAAAAATTCCTCCTGTTCCATTTTTTCTAAAACACAACCGCCGACCACCTGAAAAGCCGCGTGGAACAAATTTGCCGAATAAGGCTGGCAAATTATATTGTCCAATTTTTTTAAACCGCGGCGATCTTTGTCTCGCCGCATTTTTTTCATGATCGAATGCACGGCGTCCAAGTCAGCATAATGACGCCAAAAGCGGCTGCCGCAGCAGAGCTTTGTTTTTAAGATGTTTTCTTCGTTTCCTGTCTCCGCGGAAGTTATTTCTTCGGCGGCCTCGGCAACGAGAGAGTCGAACGACTTTTTCGCTTCCTTATTTTTTAAAATCGTCTCGACAAAATTAAAGACGATTACCGATTTGCGAAAAACATTTTCTTCTTCAAAAAAAGAAGAAGATAAATTCTTCAGTTCGGCCCTCAATTCTTTGACGTTGGAGGGCATATTGTTTATGTAAATTTGTGAACGGCCTTTTTATTCTATTATAGCAAAAGAGGCATTAAGAAAATTTAAACTTTTTCTAAAGAAAAAATAAAGTCAGACTATTATTCTTGAAACGAATCATACAGATGAACAAGAGATTTCAAATAGCTTTCCGCCTCGTCTTCGCTGACTTCTCGTTTATAAAGCTTGGAAAAATAGATTTTGGCCTCATTTAATAATTCGGGGCTCAGATCGGACATATTAATTTTATATTTTATTTAAATCTCTGATTATTTTTATCGCGATTCCTCTGATTTCGACATTTTTTCTGAATATCGGTTCAAAAACTGGATTCGCCGGTTGGAGCCTTATTCGCCCTTTCTCTTTATAAAACTTTTTAAGGGTGGCCTCGTTATCGTCGATGATCGCCACGGCGGTATCGCCGTTATCGGCCCACTCCTGTTTTTTTATGATGGCGATGTCGCCGTCGAATATGCCGTCTCCGATCATAGAATTGCCTTTAACTCGCAAAGCGTAAAGTTCACCGTTTTGAAAACGCCTGTCTTTGGCGATTTCCACGACGTCTTCGGGGACATCTATGGCTTCGATAGGCTTGCCGGCCGTTATAGTCCCCATGAGAGGAATGGATATAAGTCCGTCAGATAACCCGCGGTAAGGCAACTCCAACCCCCTGATAATTCCTTTCGTGCGCTTTAGGGCGCCTTTTCGGACTAAACTTGAGATGTGTTCGTGAACCGTAGAAATGGCTGATATGCCCAATTCGTCTCTTATTTCCGTCAAAGAGGGAGAATAGCCGTTCTTTTTGATGTAATTTGCTATAAAATCTCTTATTTTTGCTTGTTTCTTGGTAAGTGTGGACATAGGTTTTAATTATTGCTATATTAGTAGTATACCCGAATGAAACCCGAATAGCAAGAATCAGGCAAAATTTAGACAGTTTTAAATAAAAAGTGTAAAATATTACTATAAGAATAACATCTACTTATGAAATCAAAAACAAAAGAAAGGAAGTATAGAACCCTTGATCTTTTTGCAGGCATTGGCGGAATAAGAATGGGTTTTGAGAAGGCTGGTTTTAAAACAATGTTTGGCAATGATTTTGACCATTTCTGTAAAGCCACATACGATCTTAACTTTAAAGACGTTCCCTTGACGGTTGCTGATATTCAAAAAATAAAAAGCAGTGATTTGCCTGATTTCGACATTCTTTTAGGCGGTTTTCCTTGCCAGCCATTTTCGATTGCGGGGTATAGACGGGGATTTCTTGATACAGGAAGAGGAGATTTATTTTTTGAAATAGTAAGAATTCTCAGAGATAAAAAACCGCGTGCGGTTTTGCTCGAAAACGTAAAAAATTTAAAGTCTCACGATGGCGGAAAGACATTTAAAATAATTTCTGATGCCTTAGAGGATTTAGGGTATCATGTTCAAGTAAAAATTTTGAACAGCATGAAATATGGCAATGTTCCCCAAAACAGGGAGAGGGTTTATATAGTCGGGTTTAAATCTAAAAAAGCAGCAGAAGCATTTAAGTTTCCGGCGGAAGTAAAATTGACGAAGTCGATCGCAGATATACTTGAAAATTCCGTTGATGAAAAATATTACTATAACAATCATCCGTTGTATGCTGAATTGCAGAAGACAATGAATAAAAAGAACACGGTCTATCAGTGGCGAAGAATTTATGTTAGAGAAAATAAGAGTGGAGTATGTCCAACGCTTACGGCTAATATGGGCATGGGCGGGCATAATGTGCCTCTTATTAAAGACAACAAAGGGATACGCAAGCTTACGCCCAGAGAATGCGCAAGAATACAAGGTTTTCCGGACAGTTATAAGTTGCCCGAAGTTTTGCCTGACACAAAATTATATAAGCAGTTCGGCAATTCGGTAACAGTTACGGTGGTTGAAAGAGTCGCTAAAGAAATAAAAAAAGTTTTAGATTTAGCATAATATGTTTCTTGAAAGACAGTCCGCGGAAAAATTAGATTACTACAAAAGATTATTAAACGCGGTCGGGTCTTTATCCAGTCTGTTTTCTGAGGCTCCTGAGCCATATTTAGCATCCAGAGTGACAGAAAATCTATTTTGTAAAGTTTTTGACGCGGATAATCTTTCAAGATCAGATGTTTCTGCTGATGCCTCAAAAGATAAAGTCGGATTTGGCATAAAAACTTTTATAAACGGGAATGGCAGAACTATGCAGAAAGTCGCTGAATTCAACAGCGATCATTTGTCGTTTAGCGGTTTGAATCCAGAAGACAAAATAAAAAAAATCGCCACGCTAAGAAACGAAAGAATTGAAACTACTAAAAGAATTTTTGCTCTCAACGATCTTATCTATCATTGCATTACAAGACAGGTTGGAAAAATCATTGTTTTTGAATCGCCGGCGCCTCTTATTGATATAAATAGAATCACAAATATTAAAGCAAAAGGGAAAACAATTTCATTCTCTGACCCTTCCGCGGAATATTCTTTCTATATATCAAAAAGCACGCTCTATAAAAGATTTATTACGGAGAATATTCTTTTGGAGGTTCCTGTTAAAATAATATCAGACCCCTTTACTGCCGTTGAAAAGCTAATTTCTGAGGCTGGACTTATATTTTCTCCGGTTAAATCTCAGCCCCATATATTTTTGCCTTTATATTCCACCAGGGGAGGGGAGAAAAAAGTTCCGGAAAAATCAGGACTTAATCAATGGCATGCTGCCGGCCGGCCTCGCGATCCGAACGAAATTTACATACCGATACCGTCGTGGATTGTTAATGATAAATTTAAAGGGTTTTTCCCTCCGCGGGACAAAGATTTTGAGCTGACATTGCCCGATCGGACCACTATGCGAGCCAAGATATGCCAGGATAATTCTAAGGCTCTTATGAGCAAACATAACGCCGATCTTGGAAAATGGCTCTTGAGAGATGTTATGAACTTGCAGGAAGGAGAATTGCTCACTTATGAAAAATTGAGCAATATAGGGCTTGATTCGGTTGTTGTCTATAAAATAGATAACGAGCATTACGATATTGATTTTACGAAAATTGGTTCGTATGAAAATTTTGCTTTAGAAAACGGAGAAAAGGCCGAAGAGACGCCAGAACAGGAGGAGGAATAGCTATGGACAAAGTGAGCAAAAAACAACGAAGCAAGAACATGGCAGCCGTTAAAAGCAAAGGAAATAAAACAACAGAAATTAAATTTGTAAAATTGTTGCGTGAAAATAAAATAACAGGATGGAGAAGGCATGTTAAAAAATTTGGTTCGCCAGATTTTATTTTTCCTCAATTAAAAATTGTGGTATTTATTGATGGATGTTTTTGGCATGGATGCAAGCATCATTGCATTATGCCAAAAAGCCGCATAGATTACTGGGATAATAAAATCGAACGGAATAAAAAAAGAGATAAAGATGTCAATAAATATTATAGAAAACTAGGGTGGCGCGTTATACGTTTATGGGAACACCGGTTAGCAAAAATTAGTGGCAAATATTTTAAAAGTTTAGTTTATAGGTTGCCAAAATATTAATATTAAAAATATGGCAAAACAAAGTAGTGAAAAAATAAAAAATATTAAGAAAACCGAAGAAGAACTTCAGTTTGAAGAAACCCCAACTGAAGTTCCGCCTAAAGAAGTTTTTACTTTTAATGAGCTTCGATCATGCTCTGATCTTTTTAGAATGTATGAGAAAAAAATATTAGAAATTCAACCAGTTTATCAAAGGGATATAGTTTGGAGTAATCGTGATAGAACAAGGTTTGTTGATTCCTTATTAAAAAGATTGCCTATTCCATCTCTGTGTTTTAGTCAAGATTCTAATTCTAATAAAATGCAAGTTATTGATGGTTTGCAACGAATTGATACAATTCGTCAGTTTTTTGATGACGATGAATGGCAACTCTCTTCCCTTGAAGACGTGGACGGACGCTTGAGCGGTAAGACGGTTGGAGAAATAAAACATACTTATCCTGACGTTATAAACGATATAGAAAATTTTGCCTTGCCGGTTACGTTACTACGTTGTGATTATTCTAAAACAAGCCATATAGAATATGTCTTTACTATTTTTAAAAGACTTAATACCGGCGGGCTTAAATTAACGAATCAAGAAATAAGAAATGCAATATTTAGCGGATTATTTAATGATTTTTTGAAGGAATGTAATAATACAAAAGATTGGGAGTTATTGCTTAAAAAGACTACAGGTCAAAAAAATAAAGACGATAGGTTCAAAAGTATTGAGACAATTTTAAAGTTTTTTGCTTTTTATGATAGATTGTCCAAATATAAAACCGGTTTATCTGGTTATCTTAATGAATACATGAAGGATATCCGTCATTCTTCTGACAGTGAAATAAGCAAGAAACGAGATATTTTTAATAGAACAGTTTCTTTTTCCCTAAAGTATATTTATCATAAAAAGCCAGCCGTTAAATTAAATAGTGCAACCTTTGAAGCTGTTATCTATGGCATCGCAAAAAATATTGATTATTTGGAAAAAGAAGTTTTGAAGTCAAGACAGGCAACTATTGTAAGAAATTATAAAAAACTTCTTAAAGCTGATGCTTTCAGTACTGAAAATTTAAGTGAAGGTCTGTATAAAAAGCAGAAAGTAATGGAGAGATTTTCTCTGTCAGAAATGGCCTTTTCTAAACAATTATGACACCGAAACGCCCCCTTATTAATCAGCTTAAGAATCTTGACAGATTATATCGAAATGCTGTTTTAGGAGCTGACCCCAATCTTCCAAAATACTATTCGCGTTTAGCAGTTTTAGAACTTGGTAGCTGGATTGAAGAATGCATGAAAGAAATCGTTTTTAGTTATCCTAAAAGAAAGAGAATAAAGGAAAGGTCAAATTTGGATTATGTCGCGTCTATACTGCATTGTAATTATGGATTTGATTATAAAAAAAATTTTAGAAAAATGATTAAATCCGTGTCCGGAATAGTTGTTCTGGAAAAAACAGAGCAAATGATGGATCAAACGTTAAAACAAGGTTTAAAGTCAGCTTTAACGTTGCTTTATCCGGAAAGAAATAACCATGCTCATAAACCGATTCGTTTAACTCCTGGATTTACAGCGCCGTCAGTTTGTCTGGCTCAATTCGAAGTTATTTATAAGGGATTATTAGAATACGAAAAATTTTTTAAAAAAGTATAAATGTATTGTGAAATTTTTTGATAAAACAAAAAGAGGCTTCTAACTAGCCTCTTTTTGTAATTTTTACTGATTATCTCTTTTTACTAACTTGTAATTCCAGTAAATTTTAATTAAATCGTTTCTTATATCTTTTAAGACCTTTATCTTTGCCTCGCGATCTAGATGCTCGTCCGGCAGCTCAAAATCTATCCGTATTTCGTTAAGCGCTTGAGCCATGTTTAAAATGGTCTCGGTTCTGAATGCGGAAGATTTTTTGGCCCCGGTGTCATTTTTAGCCATACTTTTGGTATTAGTTAATTAATGACACTTTTCCCTATATTGCCGCGTCAAAAATGAAATTGTGACGCTATTGTGACCGAAAGGTGGTAAATTGTGAAAATTTCGGGTGAAAACTGATTAATTAAAAAGTCAAAATAATATTTAATATTAAATAAATTTTGCTACTTTTACAAAAATCTGTAAAAACCCGCTTTTCGTTTCGATTCCCGTTACCCGCTCCAATAACAAAAAACAGACATAAAATGTCTGTTTTTTGTTATTGGAAAGAGAAGTTCGGGAATCGAACAGGTCAGAAGCGAGGCGCGAGTTGAGGCGGAAGCCGAAACGAGTAGCTGAGCGTCGTTAAAGCTCCGGTGGAGCTTTAACGCTGACCCTGGACAAGCGAGCCGGCCGCATTATGGCGGCCGGCGAGGGCGATGCTTATTTTTGCCGATTTAAAATTGGATAACTTGTTGGAGCCATCCTGGAACAAAAAATGTTCCCATATGATTATTACACCATTTCGGATATACACCTACCCAGTAAAAACCGGTCAGAAGACCATTTCTACTATCTAGGACTTGTAGCCATGCCCCAAAATGAGGTTTAGGTTTTATTATTACTATATTCAGTTATTTGTGCTAAAATTGTAATATAAACTAAGTAATTAGTCAAAAATTATGAAATGGACAGAGGTCAAATTTTCTAAAAATCAAATAAATTGGGCCGGTAATATTCTCTGTAATAGGATAGAAGAAGATAAATTTAATTTAAATGATGCATACAAGGCTCTAGAAATCTTAGATAATTGGCGCTCTGCCCATGCATTTCCCTTGCATATATTTAAAAATAGGTTAAAAAAAATATCGAGGAAATTAGATAAAAACTCTTTGGTGGTGCAACGTCTCAAGAGAGCTCCATCAGTTGTTAAAAAATTAAAACGAGAATATGGTGGTAAAAAAGCGACGATGAAATTGTCACAAATGCAGGATTTAGGTGGTTGTCGTTCAATTTTGTCAAATATATCTTTAGTCAAAAAACTTAGTGAAGAATATTATCATATTGATTCAAATAATAAAGGGTATAGCTGTGGAATCAAACATGAATTTAAGCAGAAAAAGGATTATATAACATTTCCGAAAAGTGATGGTTATAGGGGGATACATTTAATATATAAGTATAAGAGTGATAAGTCAGATAAATATAGCGGCCTTTTAATAGAGATACAAATAAGAACAGAGTTGCAACATTATTGGGCGACTGCTGTAGAAACCGTGGGCTATTTTACTGGCCAAGCAATTAAGTCTAATGAAGGAGAAGAAGACTGGAAAAGATTTTTCTCTTTGATGAGTTCTGTATTAGCAAGTTTTGAAAAATGTCATCTCGTGCCCGGTACACCGGTTGATAAAAAAGATTTATTTAAAGAAATAAATAGCTTGTCTCTAAAACTGAAAGTTATAGAAAAAATGGAGACGTGGACAAAATTTTTACAATTTATGGAAAGATTAGACAAAGAGAAGCAACATAAGTCCCATTTTTATTTATTGAATTTAGATCTTATTTCTGGTAAATTAACAATTACCCCTTTCGAAAAAAATGAGGAAGAGAGGGCAAACGAAGAATACTCTAAGGCCGAAAGAAACGCACTTGATAAAGATAATAATATTGATGTTGTGTTAGTGGAAGCGGATACTTCTAAAGATTTAAAAAAGGCATATCCAAATTATTTTTTGGATACGAAAGAGTTTGTTAATATTTTAAAAGAATATATTAAAAAGGGGTCAAATTAATTCTACTACATTATCTACATTTCCGGCCCTACAAAATTGTGACGCTATTGTGCTGTAAAAAGTTGTAGGATTTAATAATTTTGAATCAAAATAATGCTAAAAAATGAAAAAAGCCGTTTTTATATGAAATTACTTAATATTATTTTTGCCTTTATTATCCTTTGTGTTGTTATAGTTTTTATCATATATGGGACAATAAACCCATGCGGTATACTCAAAAAAGAAATTGCAAGTCAAGTCCGCGCGAAAGGAGAGCAAGGATTATATTTATTGCTTGGTGGTTTTATCGAGAGAGGTGTTGACACCCTAACCCCACTTCAATGTATAGCCGGGGTATATAAGATAAAAACCGAAGGGGTTGATGAAACAATGAATGATTTTCTTCGCTAGTAATAAGGGCTGACTTATTTATTATCGAATTTATCAATAGTTGGAAATTTGCAAGCGATTTAATAAATAAAAAAACATATGTCGATTCCAAAATTTCAAGAAACATTTATACCAATTTTAACAGTTCTGGATGAGAATAAAATAATTTCAACAGCTGATTTAAAGCGTGGCGTGTTTGATAAATATTATAAAAATTTACCAGGAGTCCTTGAGGAAAAGACTAAAAGTGGTGATCCACTAGTATTTAATCGTATTGCTTGGGGTAAAACTTATTTAAAACAAGCTGGATTATTAAATCAGCCAGAAAGAGCTTTTGTCCAAATAACAGACAAGGGGCGCATGGTATTAAAAAGAGGGGAATTAAGATTAAAAGATCTAATTAAGGATGAAGAATTCCTGGCAAATCGTAATGCTTACAAGGCAAACAAGGAAACGGAAGACATGGTAAGCGATGAAACGCCACAAGATTCAATTGATAAAGGATTTCACTCTATTGAAAACCAAGTAAAAACAGATTTGTTACTAAAATTGCAAGAAAGTGATCCTTACGACTTTGAAAGGATTGTGTTAAAGCTTTTTGGAAAAATGGGATATGGCGATTTTGTCGAGACGCCGAAGTCGGGAGACGGGGGTATAGACGGGATTATAAAAGAAGACAAATTGGGCTTAGATAAGATATATATTCAAGCCAAGCGTTATTCAAATGGCAATAAAGTGCGGGAATTAGAAATAAGAAATTTTATAGGTGCTATAAATAGAGACACCAACAAAGGTATCTTTGTTACAACTTCATCCTTTGATGAAAAAGCTATTAGAAAAGCCAGTGATGCCAATCAAAAGATAATTTTGATAGATGGTCAGAGTTTAGTTGATCTGATGTATAAATATAATGTCGGCGTTCAAACAAAAGATATATACGAGATAAAAGAAATGGACTTAGATTTTTTTGATGAAAACTAAAATTTGCAATTTTACGCCTCTCCCTATATCGCCGCCTCACTAAAAATTGTGACGCTGTTGTGACCAAGATAAGATAAATTGTGACTTGTTCTAGTAAAAAAGATTAAATATTTTTTGTTGTGTTAATTAAAAATAATATGCCTTTATTAAAAAATGATGAAGATTTTAAAAGTAGCATAGAATTATTAAAATTTTATTTGGAGCAATTTGAATTGGGCAACCATTTAGTTTATTTACCGATAGCCGTGGAGTTAAGGAAATTATTATGTGATAGAAACCCACTTCTTCCTAAAATATTGCCAGAGTTTAGTTTGCCAAAATTACGCTTAACTGAAATGATTGAAACGATGCCATGGATCTTAGATAGTTTAGAAAATTTTGTACCAGGAAGGATGGATTTTATTGATGGGCGAGTTGTTAAATTTAGTCTTTCTCTGTCAAGTAAAAATGAACATCTTAAAATAATAGATTGGATAAATCAGATGTTTTTTAAGGAGAATATAACAGTAAGAGAGCTAATAAAATCCGTGGCTGATAGACAGGGGGCTCATTCTGATGAAACATATAACTCAACACTTGAACATAGCATTGCATGGAAATATGGTGATATATCCTCGCATGTTTGGGGAATTTATGGGATTGCTCGTTTGTTGTGCGATAACCTACAATAATAAATTTATTATATTTAAACCTCTCCCTATATCGTCGCGTCACAGAAATTGTGACACTATTGTGACCGAGAGGTGATAAAATGTGATTTTTTCAGGTAAAAACCGATTACTTAAAAAGTGTTAAAAAAATTCTAATCTTAGAATAATTTTTCTACTTTTAGAGCAATAGTCAAAATCCTATTTAGCCATTCAATTAATAAATAATATTTATTTTGGCTTTAGCTGATCTGTCCCAACGTCCATACTTTTTAGCAAATTGTTTGAGGTTCTTCGTAAATATATAACCTGCATAGTAAGATTGACGAAAATAATACCTCTATGGTATTATTTTTTATTACATTAACAACTTATAAACCTAAAATAGGAGATCGGAAAATGAGAAATTCAGAAACAAAGCACATTATAGCGAGTATCGCTTTTTGTGTTATCGGTACGATGTTATTAGCTTTCGCCGATCTTGGCGGTATTATAATGCCTTCGGAGATTTTACCGGCCCCAACTGCCGGTGAAGTTTTTATGGGGTTGATTGGCCTACTTTTCTTCTTTACTGGAGGCTTTTATGCTTTTATCCGTTTGGGGGTAATTTATTATGAAAACTTAGAAAATAAGCAGATAACTTAAGGGGGATATCAGGTGATGAAAGAAGAACTGATGTCGATATTGTTATTTAGCTTGGTTAAGAGTCATAAGCGGTTTTGAGAGTTAACTCGAGGCCGCTTTTAATTACCCGAACTAAAAATACGCAATCCGCAGAGTTTTATTGACAAAAAGTATTAAGTATGATACTATCACATGATTCTTTAAAAACTTATATTAATCAAAATTATGTAATCATGGAAGCATTAATAGTTATTTTATCTATCGCCCTTTGCTCTTGTGTTAGTTACTTGGTAATAAAACGTAGGTTAATACCATGGGGCGGGGGAGTTATGTTGGTACTTGAAAGTGGCGAGATGATTCCGATAGATTTTTCTAAGTTTCGCCATTCGTTGAACACCGATGATGTAATTAAAGGAATTTTTCTCCCGGGAGCCAAAGAATATAATATGCCCCATGTTAGTTTCAGGACTAACTTGGGTGTATATTATCAGCATATTAGCGAAGATGGAGGGGTATATATCATATTAAACAGAACCCTTTGTTTGAGCGAATATACTATTTTATTGGATGTCTCGTCTGCTCACCCATGGGCAGGAAAAAGAAACCGTGGTGACGATGATTGTTACTACGCGTATGTTGATTTAATTTTAAAGGACGCTGACATTTTAATTAATGTTTTGTGTAAAACGCCCCTTACTAAGGAGCGTTTTTTATTTTCTTAAGAGCTTTTTTTATTCTTAAAAATTATGCTAAACTTAAATTGATGCGTCAACCAAGCGGTAAGGCAGTTGTCCGCAAGACAGCCATGCGTAGGCACGATCCCTGCCCGCTCCATGATGTTTATTCGTAAGTATTAAAGAGACGGTCATATTATCATCTGATAATAATTATTGATAAATAATGTGATTTTATAATTTTAATTTTATGACGAAAATATTTCTTACATCTTCGGTCCATCTCGTCGCACGTGATATAGCCAAGAAACTTGGTGGAGCCAAGAACAAAAAACTTCTCTATGTTTATACGGCCAGTGAACTCAAACTAGGTGAGCCTTGGCAAAAGACCGACAGACAATCTCTAGTCAAGGCCGGTTTTGAGGTTATTGATTATACTATAACCGGAAAGTCAGCCGCTACTATTAAGAAAGACGTAAAATCAATTGATATCATTTATTTTTGTGGTGGCAACACTTTTTATCTCCTTCAACAAATTCAACTCACGAAATCAGCTTCTGTGTTTCGCAATGCCGTTAAAGCCGGTAAAATATATATTGGTACGAGCGCCGGCTCTATAGTCGCCGGACCGGATATTTATCCTTCTTATCGGCTGGATAACGCTAAGCAAGCCCCGAAGATTAAAGGATATAAGGGTCTGTCAATTGTTGATTTTGTTATTTTCCCCCACTGGGGGAGCCTTCATTTTAAAAGTCGTTACTTAAATCATCGTTTAGCTTTTAATTATCATACTAAAAATAAATTCATTCTACTTCTACTTAATGATTATCAATATATACAAGTTGAAGACGATTGGTCCCGAATGGTTGATATACGGAAGAAGACCAAATAATTTTGAGTATCATCTCAAATCATTTTATTATATGTATTGACACATCCCAATTATTCCGATATCTTTAAATGGTTCTTTAATAACAAAATAACAAAATTAATTAGAAACAAAATCCGTCTTTATGAGAGCAAATTACTTGATTTTGAAATTAAAGAAAAAGAAGCCGAACGCCAAGCGTTATCGCCTTGCTAATGAACTGGGGTTCTTTTCTTTAGTTATTTTTTTACTTTCTTTGTTTTTTTCCTTCGGCTATATTTCCGCCGGAACCATTTTTATCGGTTCTATTTGTCTGCTAACCATGTATCGAAATTCCGGTAGGTCCGCCAGAAATGGCAAGCAGTTATTGGCGGCAGTTATTTTATTGCTAGCCACCGCTCTATATCTATTGCAGCTGTTAAACATAATCCAACTGCCCTAGATACTTTATAAAAAATAGGCCGTTTCCTCAGGAACGGCTTTTTTATTGTTTTTTATATATTGACATTTTACAATATAAATTGTAATATAATCTGTTAATCAAAGATCTTTTAAAATAGTGGTATTAACTAAAATCAGGAGTATGGCAACAGCTATGAAGCCTGTGCGAGTAGATACTTTGAAGTATCTTATTGCCCATCTACCGGGTAATCAGACCAAAGTGCAGGAAATTTGTTTAAAATTGGTAGATTCAAGTCTTTTTTCCTAGACCACTATTATGATATAATATAAAAACAGTTAATAATTAAGATTAATTATAAATTTATGAACATGGAAAGCGCTTTGATCCCAGAATCCAAGGCTATGGCTCCAGAAAAGTCAGCCGAGGAATTGGAGATGGCGAACGTCAGAAGGTTTGCGGAACAAGAAGTGGAGGCTAAGTTAAATGGTAATCATCCTCAAGAAAAATATCATCCCATGAATAAAGTGACGGAAAATGATTTTAATTATATTGAGAGATTCACTGATGAAGTTAATAAGATAATGGCTGATCCTAAACGTATTGCCGAAATAAAAGCTTATTTGGCTAATGTTAATCGTCCCGACAGACGCTGGAATTAATTTTCCGTTATTTTTGGAGATGGAAAGCTTTTTTAAAAAAAGATTTTTGTTCTCGGACAGTATTTCCGGGAAGAACCTTAAAGAAAGCATATTCACTGGCTTGCCGGTCAAGTTTAATCGGTCCTTTGGAAATTATTTCCACCGCATAGGCTAAGCTAATCGGCCAGCCGTTATAGTTTTTGATTCGGTATTCAATCGGCCCCAGCATTATCCCCACTTTTACTTTTACGCCTAATTCCTCTTCAGCCACCCGCTTTACGGCTTGCTCTAGCCCCTCTCCCTTATAGACTGTTCCGCCCGGCGTATGCCATTGTCCTTTAACCGGCTCAATCGCCCGCTTAGTCAGGAGGATCCCATTCTTGGTCTTGATAATTACCTCTACGCATAAGCGCGGAACCCGGCTATAGATGTAGTGGAAATCTTGAGAACTTATTTTTTTTATTTTCATATATTATAAAGATTGATTAAATTGTAATACAAGGACAATAATCGGTCAAAATTTATTGGTTTAAATTAAAAATAATATGCCTAAATTTGAAAACTTTAACAATGACGGTGAATCCAAAGATGAAATGCAACGGCTTTATGGCAATGACATCAGTCCCAAGGTGTTCTCGGCCGGTCGAGCATATAAAAATCTTGATGATTTTCCCAATGATACTGGTTTGTATGGAGAGAACGGGAATAGCGAACTTGAATTGGCGCGGGATATTAGCGAGGAGTTGAAAGAAAAACTTGACTATAAGATTGACGACGGAGCTTTGTTGGCTTTGGGCAAAGAGTGTGATGACTATCTTAATAATAAAGGCCGGTTGCCTGCTAATGTTAATGAAGATGAAGCTCGTAAATTGGCTTTGATGTATAGGGAATCATCGGAGTATGTGGAACCGAAAGAAAAACGCGAACCGGTTACTCCGGTAAGAAGAACAAAGCTGGTAAATTTATTCGGCCGCGTTGCCCGGGCTTTTCCTGATGATAAATCGGAAGTAGAACTAGATCGCAAGAGTCATCAGGCGCATCAAGCTAATAATCATAAAAAAAGCGCTTAATATAGAACACATGAAGAAGATATTAATTATTGTTTTTTTGCTTTTTCTCGCCATCGCCGCCGCCGTATTCTATGTGTTCTCTAAGAACCGCCAAGCCTTCATGGTACCGTCCAGCCCTGAGCAAATCATGGAAGATGCCGGTTTCAGTTCCTAGATTTATCTAATATTATTAGAATTTTGAGTGATATAAAAATGTTAAGGTTTAGGCCTTGACATTTTTTTATATATATGATAATATATGCTCATCAGTTAATTCACAATTAGTATGAAACATCTAAGACAGCTTGTCTCCCGTATGGCTCTATTCCTATATTGAGGAGACAATAAGCCAAATTACTAACAGGCAACGTCCTGCAAAAACGTCGGGGCTCTAAATTGATTAGGGCCTTTTTTATTGACATAACTATAAAATAGTTGTATAGTTAAGTATTACCTTAAAAATTTAAAGATGAAAAAAGGATCTGTTATCGCGGTCTCTAAACAAGACTTTGAAAAATTCGGCTGCACAGAGTGCGGCGAACATCAGGGTTTTGACAGCCCGATTTCTTACGCGCCCGGGCACCATGGCCCAAATGGTGAATGGATATGCAAGCTTCATACTTGTGCGGCCTGCAAGTCTAGAACAATTATTCTCAATGGCATTGATCGCTCCATTGTCTTAGTGGGTGACAATTACCCAACAGTGCAGAAGCATCCCCGGGATGATTCAAAATCGTAGTTTCATAAAGCCCCCCTAAACAGAGGGCTTTTTTATTTTCAGGGACGCGCGTCATCCGTATTGAGTAATATCGCTATTTTTTGTATAATTGATAATCAAAGTTTTATTCAATTAATTTACATAGTTTATGACTCTGAATTCCCGAGCGCTGCGACGCCTTGATGATGCCGCGTCAGATAATATAAAAGACGCCCATGAAAGGCGTCCTCTCTATATAATTTTGGAAGATGTTTTGGACACTTACAATATAGGCGGATTTTTCCGTTTGGCCGACGCGGTTGGAGCGAAGAAGATCTATCTTTGTGGCGGCTGCGCCACTCCGCCCGATCCGAAAATTATGAAAGCCTCGGTCGGGACTTATCGTCTGGTTCCCTGGGAATACGCGCCGGACGCGGCGGCAGTCATTAAAAAATTAAAGAAATCGGTCGGTCTCGCGACGATAGCCGTGGAGCAAAGCGCTTCCTCCTTTGATTATCGGGATATTATGTATGATTATCCAATCGCCTTTCTATTCGGCAATGAAAGCACGGGGCTGAGCGCTGCCGTTTTAGATTTGGCCGACAAGACCGTGGAAGTGCCGATGTACGGTTTTAACAAGTCGCTTAATGTTATGGTCGCGGCCGGCATTGTTATTTATCGCTCTTTGGAGAATCGTCCTCGTTGCCGGGCTAATACGGTTATTTGAGAATATAGTCCAAAACTTTAACCGCCATTTTTTTCAGATTTGCCTTAGTGGCATCTGTCAGTTTTCTGGCCGAGCCCACGCAGAAGCCTTTAGTCTTGATGCCGGAGAAGTTGAGGATGTCTTTGGTCAGGACTCGGAGGGATTGGTCGCGTTTAAAGAGGCTGGTGTAAAGGCGCGGTCCGCCGGTGGCTGTAAACGCCGCCGCTTTCTTTCCTTTCAATAATCCGACCGGCAGACCGGATTCATAGACAAAAGCGAAACCGCTAACAAACACCCTGTCCATGAAGCCTTTTAAGATGGCGGGCATATTCTGCCACCAGGTCGGGTAGATGAAGAGCAGGCGTTCGGCCGCTTTGATTTTTTCTTGGAAAATAATATTTTCCGGACTGACCGCTTTGCGGCCGGCGCTGTATAATTCCGAATTATCCAGGACCGGATTGTATTTCAAGGCATATAGATCCAATAATTCGTAATCCGAAAAATTGTCAGCTTTCAGCTTATTCAGAATTTGATCCAAGAAATAAGCGTGGCAGCCGTCGCGGCCGGGATGGGCGTATATAATGAGTAATTTTGGCATATGATTTATTATAACATGATATTCAGGTGTCCGCACTTGAGTCAACGGGTCGCTTAAGCTATAATGAGTTTACCTTATAATTAATTGTCAGCCGTCTTATCACTAATACGCCGGCTGAAGATAAAAATATGAAAAAACTAGTGTTCGCGTTAATTTTAGGTTTAGGCCTGGTGTCTCTCAGCGCCTGCAGCGTCCCCGGCAGAACGAATTTTGGCGCGGGCAGCGTGCAAGCGCCCGTGTCCAATAATAAGACCGATGATACTTCATCCGTGTTCACGGATGGAGCCTATCAAATTGATGCCGCGTCTAGCGCTTTATCTTGGGAAGCTTCCAAGGTTGTCGCCACTCATACCGGAACTGTTAGGGTGAAATCCGGCTCGGTCCAAGTGTCCGGCGGAGCTTTGGCTGGCGCCACCGTGGTCATGGACATGTCCAGCATCGCCAGCGATCAGGGCATTGAAGCCTTAGTGACTCATTTGAAAAACGCGGATTTTTTTGATGCCGCTAATTACCCTGAAGCTAGATTGGTAATTACATCGGTTAACCCTGGCGCCAATGAAGGCGAGTATGCGTTGACCGGAGATTTGACTATCAAGAATGTGACCGCGCCGATTACTTTTACCGCTAAAGTAAAAACCAGCGGCAACGAGTTGGAGGCGCAGTCGCAATTGAGCATCGATCGAACCAAGTGGGGCATAAAGTATGGCTCCGGCCAATTCTTTAAGGACTTGGGCGATAATATGATTGGCGACGATATTAAATTCAGCGTTCTTATCAAAGCGACGCGCCAGCTTTAATATTTAGCAATTCTAAAATAACTCAAAGCCGCCTTTTCCCGAGGCGGCTTTTGTATTTTCGGGCCCCTCTTTACTTTTTGGGGCTTTTAAACTATAATAGGTTTACTTATAGTTAAGGCGTCCGGCGCCGAGCGACCAAAAATCGTTTAATATTTATTATTATGTTCCAAATCAAGACGCGCGTTGATTATGGTTTGATGATTATGCTGGAATTGGCCCGCCAGCCCAAAAAAACTTTGTCCCTATCCGGTTTGGCTCAGCGGCTGAATATTTCCTCGGCCTATTTGATTCAAATTTCTCAGTCGCTGACTAAGGCCGGGCTGATTAAGAGTCGGGAAGGCGTCCAAGGCGGGTATATATTGGCTCGTCCGGCTGGGCAGATTTCATTATTGTCTATTATTGAAGCTTTGGAGGGCGCTATCAGCACCCGTTGCTTGTCGGGTGAGAAGCACTGCCCCGGTTTTTCCGGCTGCCGCGTACGCGGCGTCTGGGATTTCATCATTGCCGATATCAAAACGGTCTTGAAGAAAAGGACGCTCGCATCGCTATTAAAAAAATCTTTATGAATATATTGGAAGTAAAAAATTTACACGTTTCCGTCGGCGGCAAAAAAATTCTCAAAGGCGTCAGCCTAAAGATTGAAGCCGGTGAGACAACGGTTATCATGGGGCCGAACGGTTCCGGCAAGAGCACCTTGTCCAATGTCCTTATGGGCCACCCGGCCTATCAAGTAGATTCTGGCCAAATTATTTTTAACGGCCGGGACATTACCGCGAGTAAACCGGAAGAGCGGGCCGCCTTGGGGTTATTTTTGACTTGGCAGCAGCCGCGGGAAATAGCCGGTCTGGATCTTTTTCCTTTTTTGTTTGATTCTCATAAGGCTTTGCGGGCGGCGCGCCGGAAAACCGTGCCAACCGTGTTTGCTTTCAAGAAAAAATTGGATAAAGAAATCGCCAATCTGCATATCCAAGAAGATTGGAGCCAGCGTTACCTTAATCAAGGATTTTCCGGCGGCGAAAAGAAAAAAGCGGAAATGCTTCAGCTGGCTTTGTCCGATCCGCGCTTGGCTATCTTTGATGAAATTGATTCCGGTTTGGATGTTGACGCTCTGAAAGTCGTCGGCCAGGCCATGGCGCGTTTTAAAACCGAGAAAAAAAGTATTTTGGTCGTGACGCATTATTTGCGAATCTTAAAATATCTTAAACCGGATAAAGTCATTGTTATGGCTAAGGGGCGCGTGGCCGCTTCCGGCGGTCCGGAATTGGCGCTGCGTTTGGAAAAAGAGGGTTTTGCCGGTTTAACCGGAAAAGATAAAGATTAATTCGGATTTATTATGTCTATGATATTGGAATTGGAAAATAATAAGTTGGAAGCCGGAGAGAAAGAAGCGCCGGCGGAAGCGCATGACTCCATGTGGGATTCTTATAACCAATCGGCTTATATGTCCGGGACCCGGGTCGGTTTGGATGAAGAGTTGGTGCGTTTTATTTCTCATGAGAAAAGAGAACCGGCTTGGATGTTGGAAAAACGTCTGGCGTCTTTAAAAATATATCACGACACGCCTTTGCCGAAATGGGGTCCGGATTTAAGCCGTTTGGATTTGGATAAAATTACTTATTACGCGCGGGCGACCGACAAGCAATCGCAAACCTGGGATGACGTGCCCGAAGATATCAAAGCCACTTTTAATAAGCTGGGCATTCCGCAAGCCGAGCAGGAAGCCTTGGCCGGGGTCGGCGCTCAGTATGAATCAACGGTCATTTATCATAGCCTCAAAGAGCAATTTAAAAAGCAGGGTGTTATTTTTGAAGATTTGGATGTCGCTTTAAAAAAGCATGAAGCTCTGGTCAAAAAATATTTTATGGCCGCCGTTCCTCCGTCTCTGCATAAATTTGCCGCCTTGCACGGCGCGGTTTGGAGCGGGGGCACATTTTTGTATATTCCTAAAGGAGTTAAAGTTGATTTGCCTCTTCAAGCTTATTTCCGCATGAACGCCAAGGGCATGGGGCAATTTGAACACACCTTGATCGTCGTTGAAGAAGGCGCGCAAGCCCATTATATTGAAGGCTGCAGCGCTCCGCGTTATGGCGTAGACTCTCTCCATGCCGGCTGCGTGGAAGTTTTTGTGGCTCCCGGCGCCCGTTTCCGTTATAGCAGCGTCGAGAGTTGGAGCAAGGACGCTTATAATTTAAATACCAAGAGAGCGTTGGTGCAGAAAGACGCGCACATGGAATGGGTGGGCGGAAATTTCGGCAGCAATGTCACTATGCTGTATCCTTGTTCCGTCTTGATGGGCGAACACGCGACCGCCGATCATCTCGGCGTCGCTTTCGCCAACCGCGGCCAGATTCAAGACACCGGCGCCAAAGTTATCCATCTGGCTCCGAACACCAGTTCCAATATCGTGATGAAGAGCATCAGCAAGAACGGCGGGCGCGCTATTTATCGCGGCTTGGTGGAGATCGGTCCGGCCGCAGAGAACGCCGCCGCCAATATCAAATGCGACGCTTTGATCCTTGATCCCGAGTCGGCTTCGGACACCATCCCGCTGATTAAGATAAAAAATCCCAGCGCAGTGTTGGCGCACGAAGCCAGTGCCGGGAAATTGAACGAGGACGACATTTTTTATTTGCGCAGCCGCGGCTTGGATGAAAATACGGCCAGCGCCATGATCGTCAACGGATTTATTGAACCGATTGTCAAAGAATTACCGCTGGAATACGCGGTGGAAATGAACAGAATGGTGGAGCTGGAAATGGAAAATAGCGTCGGTTAATTTATATAATACCAGTTGAATGAAAACTATCGTTATCAAACCAAATGAAACTGAAATCTCCGTGCCCGATAAGAGCCGGCTTATTTTAGTGGACAATTTTTCCGGCCCGCGCCGGCCGGAAGCCGTCAAAGAACGGAATTTACGTTTGGTTATCGGTCGGGATTGCGATGTCCGTTATGTTGCCATCAGGACCGGCGCCGTTAACGCCGCCGCCGTAGAAAAAAGGGAAATAATTTTAGGCGACCGGTCCCGGCTTGTTTCTTATTTCGCCTATTTCGGAGCGGGAGCCGGCAAGCTTGACCTGACGAGCCGTTTGGGCGATAAATCGGATCTGGAGAGCCGCGTCTTTTTTTATCAATCCGGCCAAGATGTCTTGGAAGCGGTCGATAATTATATTTTTCAAAGTCCGGACAGCCGGGGACGTTTTTCCGTCGTCGGTTTATTGGGCGGGCGAGCGAGCGCCCAATACTACTCCGATATCGTCATTGATCCGATAGCGCAAGGCACGGATTCGCGCATTGATATGAAGCTTTTTCTTTTGGATAAAGACGCTCGGGGCGTCATTTTACCCGGCTTGAAGATTAAAGCCAATGAAGTTAAAGCGGGGCATGGCGCCAGCACCTTCCAATTGTCGCCGGACGATTTGTTTTATTTGCAGACTCGCGGTTTAAATGAGGCGCAAGCCAAGGAATTGCTGATTAATTCTTTGGCCGGACATTTCCTGACCGGCTTGAACGGCTCAAAGTTGAAGAAAATAATTTTAGGGCAGATTGCCAAGAAAAAATCAGCCTCATTTTTATAATTATGATTAAGCGTTCCGATTTTCCAATCTTAAAAAGAAAAATTAACGGCCGCCCGCTGGTTTATTTTGATAATGCTTCAACCGTCCAGAAACCAGGGGCAGTCATCAAGTCGCTGGTTGATTATTATGAGCGTCATAACGCCAATGTCCATCGCGGCATGAGCCCTTTGGCCGCGGAGGTGACGCGCCTTTATGAAGAGTCTCGGCAGACAGTCGCCGCTTTCATCGGCGCCGCGCCGGCGGAGATTATTTTTACGCGCGGGACAACCGAGTCCATTAATCTGGTGGCTAGAACTTGGGGTGATCGAGAATTGCGGGCCGGCGATATCGTTATTCTCAGCTTAGCCGAACATCACGCCAATATTATTCCTTGGCTGCAGCTGCGCGACCGGATCGGCATTCGCCTGGAATATATCCCGCTTCACGCCGACGGTACCTGGAACATGGCCGCGGCCAAGAAATTATTGGATCATAAGCGAGCCAAGCTATTGGCGGTTTCTCAGGTTTCCAATGTTTTAGGAATTATTAATCCGCTCGCGGAATTATTGAAATTGGCTCGCTGTCGCGGTCTGGTAACTTTAGTGGATGCGGCGCAAAGCATCGCTCATTTGCAAATTAATGTCCAAGAACTGGCCTGTGATTTCTTGGTTTTTTCCGGACATAAGATCGGGGGCCCGACCGGCATCGGAGTTCTTTTCGGACGCCGAGAAATTTTAGCCGCCCTGCCTCCATTTTTGGGCGGGGGCGAGATGATTATGGAGGTGACGACTAAATCTTTCAGCGTTAAGGAGGCGCCTTTTAGATTTGAAGCGGGCACGCCCAATATCGCCGGCGCCATCGGTTTGGGAGCCGCCTGCCGCTATCTAAATAAGCTGGATAATAGAATTATCCGAGCGCGGGAAAGGGAGCTGACCGCTTATTTTTTGAAAAAAATCAGAACATTGCGGTTTATAAAAATTTTAGGAACAGCTAAAGGCAAAGTGCCGATTTTTTCTTTGGTTATAAAAAATATGCATGCTCATGACGCCGCGGACCTCTTGGGTCAAGAGGGGATTATCCTGCGCTCCGGCCATCACTGCGCCCAGCCCCTCCATGATTTTTTTCAAGTACCGGCCAGCCTGCGCGCCAGTTTAAGTTTTTATAATACTTTTCAAGAAATTGATTTTTTTGTCGCTCGTCTGCGGGAGCTATATCAAGCTTTCGCGATTAAGCCGGTCAAGGCTTTCAAAAAACGCGCCGGCTTTTAAGCATATGGATATTTACGCTCAAAATATCATGGATCATTATAAGCACCCGCGCCATAACGGTCCGTTGGCTAAGGCTGACGCGAAGCATCGCGCCCTAAACCAGTCTTGCGGCGATGATATCACGGTCTTTCTAAAGTTTTCCGGAGATAAGATTAAACAAATAAAATTCATCGGCCAGGGATGCGCTATTTCTCAGGCCGGCATTTCCATCCTCAGCGAGGAATTGCCGGGTAAAACAAAAAAAGAAGTTTTGGCTTACGGTTTTGACGAGATTAAGAAAATTTTCGGCATCGCCATCAGCGAGCGCCGTTATAATTGCGCGATGCTGGGATTGCAGGCTATCCAGCGGGCCATTATTGACAAGGGCTGATTTTTTTTGTAAACTAGGATTACCAATAAAATATTCACCTTTTAGAAAACCCGCGGATTTTATAGCTTTTTAAAAAGCTGGAGGTGGCCTCGGGGCTCGATTAAATTATCGGGTTAAGCAAGCTTTTTTTATTAATATTAGTCTAAAAAGTAAGCTCATATATATGGAAGACAAAAAACAGGAAGAACAAAGCGAATTTGCGCGTCTGTTTGAGAAAGACACTACTAAAATCCCTCAGGTCGGAGAGATTGTTAAAGGCGTTGTCGTAGCCGCCTCCAAAGCGGAGGTCAAATTGGATATAGACGGCGTCTTGATGGGCATCGTCCGCGGTCCGGAGCTTTATAACGAAGTCGCGGAATTTTCTAGCTTGAAACCGGGCGATGAGATTGAGGCCGCGGTTATTGATGCTGAAAATGAAAATGGCGAATTGGAATTATCTTTCCGCTTGGTCGGCCAAGAAAAGGCCTGGATGCAGTTGCATCAGGCCATTAAAGACAAAACTACCGTTAAAGTCAAAATTGTTGACGCTAATAAGGGCGGTTTGTTAAGCCGTTATTGTCAGATTGACGGTTTCTTGCCGGTATCGCAATTGGCGCCGGAAAATTATCCGCGCATCTCCGGAGGCGATAAGAGCAAGATCTTGGAGAAATTGAAATCTTTTGTCGGTCAGGAATTCGAAGTGACCGTGATTACCCTTAATGAAGAGGACAATAAGATCATTTTCAGCGAAAAGGACGTTTGGAACAAGAAGCAGAAACCGGCGCTTGATAAATACAAAATCGGCATGGCCGTTGAGGGCCGCATTACCGCGATTACCAATTTCGGCGTGTTTGTTTCTTTCGGTGAAAATATTGAAGGCTTAATCCATATTTCCGAATTGGCTTGGCAGAGAATTGATTCTCCGAGCGAGATGTATAAAGTCGGCGATAAGATCAAGGCGGAAATAATTTCCATTGACGGCGCCAAAGTTTTCTTAAGCGCGAAGAAATTATTAAAAGATCCTTGGATGGAAGCGAGCGCCAAATATCAAATCGGTCAGGTTGTCCCCGGCACTATTTTGAAGGTCAATCCGTTTGGTTTATTCGTCAAGCTTGATGATGAAATCCATGGTTTGGCCCACGTCAGCCAATTGAGTCTCGACGGCAAAGACAAAATTACCGATTTGTTTAAATCGGACGAAGTCAAGGATTTTGAAATTGTCAGTATCTCCCCGAGCGAACATCGCTTGGGTTTGAAGTTAGCCGAAGCCGGCGCCAAGGCTAAAAAAACCAAGAAAGCCGGAACCGCCAAAGACGAAACGGGCACGGAGGAAGAAAAATCGGACAAACCAGCGAAGGCCAAAAAAGTTAAAGACGAAACGAAAGTTAAAGATGACGGCGCCGATAAGAAAGAAAAAAAAGCCAAGACCGTTAAGAAAGCCAAATAAATCAAATAAAAATGCCCGTGAAAACGGGCGTTTTTATATTGCCAAAAACGTCTTTTGCGTATAAAATGAGAGTAGTAAAACTTGTTTATTAATTTTTTAACGAACATGAAAAAACTCATTAAGAATTTTTTGTTATTTTTTATAGTCTTTTTGCTGGTGGCCGGCATTTTTAGTTCGTTTGCCAGCCGATCGGCGACCAAGCCGGAGACTGTCGGCATTGAAGCGTTGATCAATCAGATTAATTCCGACGCCGTTTCCGAATTAGTCGTTTCCGGCGATAAGGTTGAAGTAACTCTGAAAGATAATAAGCGGGAAACCGTGATGAAAGAGCCTGCCGAATCTCTATCCACTTTATTAAGCAACTTCCAGATTGAACCGGCGAAGTTGGCGGCCGTTAAAATATCCGTCAAAGAAGTCAGCGGTTGGGATTATTGGTTGATGAATATCATTCCGGTCGTTTTGCCCTTTTTGCTGATCGGCGTTTTTTTATTTTTCATGCTGCGCGGCGTCCAAGGCGCAAATTCGCGGGCAATGAGCTTTGGCCAGACTATCGGCAAAGATTTCAAGCCGGATGAAAAAAATCGCCGGACCTTTAAGGACGTAGCCGGCGCTAAAGAGGCTAAAGAGGAGCTTCAGGAAATAGTGGAATTTTTGAAATTTCCTAAAAAATTCCATGAGTTGGGAGCTAAGATTCCGCGCGGTGTCCTGTTGTTAGGCGCTCCCGGTACCGGCAAGACCTTATTGGCCCGTTCCGTGGCCGGCGAAGCTCAAGTGCCGTTTTTCCATATGTCCGGTTCGGAATTTGTGGAAATGTTTGTCGGCGTCGGCGCTTCTCGCGTGCGTTCTTTGTTTGATAAAGCCAAAAAGAACGCTCCCTGTATTTTGTTTATTGATGAAATTGACGCTGTCGGCCGCCGCCGCGGCGCCGGTTTGGGCGGTAGCCATGATGAAAGAGAACAGACCCTGAACCAAATCTTGGTAGAAATGGACGGTTTTGAGCCGACTCAAAATATTATTGTTATCGCGGCTACCAACCGTCCCGATGTTTTAGATCCGGCCTTGCTTCGTCCCGGCCGCTTTGACAGGCGCGTGATGATCGATTTGCCTGATTTAAAAGATAGGGAAGCTATCCTCAAAGTCCATTCCCAGAAAAAGCCTTTGGCCAAGGACGCCGATTTAAAAATTATCGCGGAGAGAACGGCTGGGTTTTCCGGAGCGGATTTGGCTAATATATTAAATGAGGCCGCTATTTTGGCGGCGCGCGGCAATCAGAAAGAAATTAAGAATGAAGATTTGTTTGAAGCGATAGAAAAAGTGATGATTGGCCCGGAGCGCAAAAGCCGGATTATCACTGACAAGGAAAAAAAGATTACCGCCTATCATGAAGCCGGGCACGCTATTGTCGCCCACTTCCTGCCGGATACCGATCCGGTGCATAAAGTTTCCATTATCGCCCGCGGCAATGCCGGCGGCTATACTTTGAAAGTTCCGTCCGAGGACCGCCATATGCATGCCAAATCGGAATTTATTTCCGAAATCGCGGTTTTATTAGCCGGACATTTGGTTGAAAAGTCAGTCTTCGGCGAAGTAACGACCGGAGCGACTTCCGATTTGCGTCGCGCCACCGCGGTGGCCAGAAGCTTGGTGACTGATTATGGCATGAGCGATCATTTGGGTCCGCGCACTTATGGCGCCAAGGAAGAGATGATCTTCTTGGGACGCGAAATCCATGAACAGCGCGATTATAGCGAGAGCGTCGCCGAGAAGATTGATACGGAAATTTCCGGTTTTATCGCCCAAGGCGAGGTTAAAGCTTCGGAGATAATTAATAAAGAAAAAGCTCAGCTGGAGAAAATCGTCGCCGTCTTGTTAGAAAAGGAAACTATTGAAAAAGCCGAATTTGAAGCGATTGTCGGGCCTAAACCGGCGCTCTAGATTGACTAATATTAGTTTTAAGTTATACTGAAAATAGTTATTAAGCATAAAAATTATAAAAATATATGGCTAATCCTAAAAAACAAAAGACCCATGCCGCTACTCATAGGGGGCGCGCTCATTTGGCTCTTAAGAAAGTCGTTTTGAATAAATGCCCGAAATGCGGCAAGGCGGTTAAACCTCACACCGCTTGCGCTGCTTGCGGTTCTTATAAAGGCAGAGAAGTCCGAACCGTGAAAGTCAAAGCCGCCAGTAAGAAGAAATAATTATGTCTAACCGGCATTTAGCGCGGACAATTGCTTTGCAAACCCTGTTTGCCTGGGACTTCAATGGCCAGAAAGACGGGGACATAGAGCGGCTGATAGCCGATAATTTTGCCAACTTCGCCCCGAATTTTGATGACGGCGGTTTTGTTAAAGATTTAGTGCTGGGGGTAAGGGATAATCTAGAGGAAATCAATAAACTGATTGTCAAATATGCGACCGAATGGCCGCTGGATCAGATTACTACCATTGACCGCAATATTTTGCGTTTGGGTATTTATGAGCTGCTTCATTCCGATATTCCGCCCCGAGTGGCCATCAATGAGGCGATTGAAGTCGCAAAGAGCTTCGGCGGCGACGCCTCCGGCAAGTTTGTCAATGGCGTCTTAGGCGCTTTATACAGCGACGAACCGGGAATACAGCAGCGGGACAATAAGGCGGAGGCGGAGGCGGCCAAGCAAGCATCCAGCGATAAGACAGAAAATACAGACGCCGTTATTTCGTAGGCGTCTGTCTTGTTAATATGATGAATAATGATTTGTTAAAATTACAAAAAAGGCTGGGCGTTAAATTCAAGGACGACAGCTTCTTGAAACAGGCTCTGGTCCATCGTTCTTATTTGAACGAACATCCGGATTTCAAGATGGGCCATAATGAACGCTTGGAATTTTTAGGCGACGCCGTTTTGGAAATAGTCGTGACCGAATATCTATATTTGAATTTCACAAATACGCCGGAAGGCGATTTGACTAATTGGCGCGCCTCCTTAGTTAACGCCAAGATGCTATATGAAGTCGCCAGCGAGCTGGAGATTGAAAGTTGCTTGTATCTGTCCAAAGGCGAATCGCGCGACAAGAATAAAAAATCGCGGCAGTTTATTTTAGCCAATGCCGTAGAAGCGATTATCGGCGCCATGTATCTTGATCAGGGAATCGCCGCCGCCAAAAAATTTATTTTAAAAAATGTCGTGTCTAAGTTGGATGATATTTTAAAAAATCAAACTTATCTTGATCCGAAGTCTAATTTCCAGGAAAAAGCTCAAGAGCATAAAGGCATAACTCCCCATTATGAAATTTTAGACGAACAGGGGCCCGATCATGCCAAGATATTTACCGTCGGTTTATATCTGAATGAAGATATGGTTACCTCCGGCAAAGGGTCTTCCAAACAAGAAGCCCAGGTTGACGCCGCCGCCAAGGGGTTGAAAAAAATGGGTTGGTAATAATCTAATAGCTAATAGCGCGTCTATGGATATTAATAGTCTTTTGAAATTGGCCGCCGCCAATAAGGCGTCGGACATCCATCTGCTGTATGGCCAGCCGCCGATTTTAAGAATTGACGGCGAGTTGCTTGATATCAATCAGGCGGTTCGGGAGGGAAATTTTGCGGCTTTGACGGCGATTGATTTGGAATCTTTTTTAGATACGATGCTGACCAAAGAACAGAAGGCCCGGTTTTTGGATAAGCGAGATTTGGATTTGGGTTACCAAGTGGAAAATTTTAGGTATCGGATGAACTTTGCTTTTGAAAAAAACAATATTAGTATTGTCGCTCGGGTCATTGATAATAAACAGCCGACGCTCCAAGAGCTCGGCGTGCCATTGGTTGTGGAAGACTTAATGAATATGACGCAAGGTTTTATTTTGGTTACCGGCCCAACCGGTTGCGGCAAATCTACCACCTTAGCGGCCATGGTTAATCACATTAATTCTACGCGCCGCGCCAATATTGTAACGCTGGAAGATCCGATTGAGTTTATGTTTAAGCCGGAGAAAAGCATTATTTCTCAACGCCAGCTCGGTACGGATATGCTGACTTTTGCGAACGGCTTGAAATATGTCCTGCGCCAGGACCCCAATGTCATTATGGTGGGAGAAATGCGCGATTTGGAAACTATCGCCGCCGCCGTTACTCTGGCCGAAACTGGGCATCTGGTTTTAGCGACCCTGCATACTTACAGCGCCGCTCAAACGATTGATAGAATTATTGATATTTTTCCTCCTCATCAACAGGGCCAGATAAAATCACAATTATCGTCGGTTTTGACGGCCGTAATTTCTCAGCGTTTATTGCCGCGTATCGGCGGCGGACGCGTGGCCGCTCGGGAAATTTTGCTTAATAATGAGGCAGTAGCTAATCTTATCAGAGAAGGGAAGGTTGCTCAGATAAAAAGCACGATTGAGACTAATTCTTCCACCGGCATGATGACTTTAGACAGACATATTCAGCAGTTATATCAAGCCGGCACTGTCAGTCGCGAAAACGCCCTGAAGCAGATGGAAGATCCGCGTCTATTGGAAGAATAATTTAATATCTAAATTTTGGATAAGAAAAAAGAGCCCTGATTTTATTGGGCTCTTTTTGTTTAAATCATTTTTTTAACTTCTAATATAGATATCACTTTGAATAGATTATCTATCCGATTTTTTTCGGCTTTTATCCTCCAGTCGTACATTGCCTGACTGGAGTCGTGGTATAGTTGCCAGGCTTCAGCCGTGTCAGTTTCTTCGATGGCTTGTTTGATCGTGGGCCAGACTAAACTGTCAAGCGTAGGCATTGATAAGGGACATTTGACGCCTTTGGCCAGAGGATCAAAAAGAAGTCTTTGGTCCAGCGTCTTGATGATTCTGTGAATTTTTCTGATTTGAGGTCTGCCCATTTTATAATTTTTTATGGACAAATTTTCTTGGGCCGCGGTTATTTCCGCCATCAGCCTAGAAATAAGTTTGTTGTGTTTTTCCCGACTGGCTTTCTGGCCCTCGGCACTGAGTAGCATTCTTACCTCAGCCAAGAGCGCGTTGGTAGCTTTTTCATGCGCGCGCTTAGGCATCAATGGTTTTTTGGAGGCTATTTTCTCCACAATCACTTCAATCATTTGAGTCATCTTTCTATGAATTTAGGGTTTATAAAGAACTTCTATATTAAAATATTAATTTTAATCTTCGTATAATATAATTAAAAATAAGGTTTGTCAATATGTGTAAAACCTAGAGTTTTTGTTTAATTTTTCCACCATTTTACGGGGATTTTGACCCCTTGACATTATTTTTAAAAAAGCTATAATAAGTATCAGTTTTAAAAGGGCATAAAAAGCTAAAAATAATATGAGTAAATTGGTAAGAAATCATGTTAATAAGCGATTCTAGATAATCAGCTATTTTGCGATTACTTAGAACCGCCGAAAGCGGTTTTTTTGCGCCCTCGGACCTTAACAATTCATGTTAGAGTAAAGACATCAAAAAAAAAGTAAGACTGGCGTCTTATCCCTTGTCTCAAATTTTTCGTCCGAGATTAAGGGGCTGTAGTAAGATGCCAAAAAACACGCTTTTGTAGCTTTGAAAATGAAAGCGTGGGAAAATCTCAGTAAGAGTATACGGTGGATGCCTTGACATAAGAAGACGATGAAGGACGTAGCAGCCTGCGATAAGCTGCGGTGAGGTGGCAAGCAACCCTTGACCCGCAGATCTCCGAATGGGGAAACCCCCTCTCTTGAAGAGAGAGGAAGCTCAGCCTTTTAGGCGAGCTGGAACACCCGGCGAACTGAAACATCTTAGTAGCTGGAGGAAAATAAAATAACAATCATTCCCTGAGTAGTGGCGAGCGAAAGGGGAGGAGTCTAAACCCAAATAACTGAGAAGCGATCTTGGTTCGCCAAGATTGCTTCAGAAGGCTCTGGAGCCATATGTTTTTTCGGTGTTGCAAGATATTAGCGCTTGTTGCCAGATCAACAGGGCGAAGTCAAAAAAGATATTTCTTAATTGAATGAGCTGGAAAGCTCGGCCAGAGACGGTGATAGCCCGGTAAGTGAAAAGAAATAACTCTTCGTGGCTAGTGTTCTTAAGTAGGGCGGGACTCGTGAAATCCCGTCTGAAGCCAGGTCGACTATGACCTAAGACTAAATACTTCTTATGATCGATAGTGAACAAGTACCGTGAGGGAAAGGTGAAAAGCATCCCGATTAGGGAGGTGAAATAGTACCTGAAACCATATACTTACAAAGAGTCGGAGCCCCGCAAGGGGTGACGGCGTGCCTATTGAAGAATGAGCCAACGAGTTTGTTCTATGTGGCTTGCATAATCTCCTCTGGAGAGCATGCAGAGTGAAAGCGAGGGTTAATAGCCCGCATTGTGCTTCACTTTTACGCATTAATTAACTTTAGTGCGTTAAAGTGAAGTACACGTCGCATAGACAAGACCCGAAGCCGGGTGATCTAACCATGAGCAGGTTGAAGTTCGTCGAAAGACGGATGGAGGACCGAACCCATTAGCCGTGCAACACTATGGGATGACTTGTGGTTAGCGCAGAAATTGTAATCGAACTCGGCAATAGCTGGTTCTCCTCGAAATAGCTTTTGGGCTAGCCTCGAACGTTTACCTCAGGGGGTAGAGCACTGGATGAGGGCGGGTCGCAAGATACCGTCTTCAATCAAACTCCGAATACTTGAGGGTACAGTTCGGGAGTCAGACTATGGGCGCTAAGGTCCATCAGTCAAAAGGGAAACAGCCCGGATCACAATCTAAGGTCCCTAAATCTATACTAAGTGTAAAAGGTGGTGTTGTGACTACGACAGTTAGGAGGTTGGCTTAGAAGCAGCCATCCTTTAAAGATAGCGTAATAGCTCACTAATCAAGTTGTTTCGCGCCGAAAATTTATCGGGGCTCAAGTATAGTACCGAAGATGTGAACTTTCTGGATTTATTCAGGGAGTGGTAGAGGAGCATTCTCTTCAGCGTTGAAGCCGTGTCGTGAGGCGCGGTGGAGCGGAGAGAAGGGAGAATGTTGGCATGAGTAGCAAAAAGGCGGGTAAAAACCCCGCCCATCGAAAACCCAAGGTTTCCTGGGCAACGAAAATCGACCCAGGGTTAGTCGATCCTAAGGCGCAGCTCGTGTAGTGCGAGTGCCAGCCGATGGAAGAGCCGGTTAATATTCCGGCACTACTATTATTTTCCGAAGGGGGGACGCAGGTCCAAGGTTTAAGCGTGCTATGGTATGTACGTTTGCGGTCTCAAGAAATGGCTTAGGCAAATCCGGGCCAATAATTTCAAGGGATTGTGAAGAGATGAAGTCGCAAGATGGAATCAATTTAAGCGGAGGATCTGACAAGAAAAACCTCTAGGGCTAAGGTAATAGTAATCGTACCGTAAACCGACACAGGTAGGTGAGGCGAGAAGCCTCAGATGTACGAGAGAAACTTCGTTAAGGAACTCGGCAAAACAGCGGCCGTAATTTAGAGATAAGGCCTGCCCTGCGCAAGCAGGGCCGCAGCTAAAGAGCCCAAGGGACTGTTTATCAAAAACATAGCTCTCTGCTAACTCGCAAGAGGATGTATAGAGGGTGATGCCTGGCCAGTGTCCGAACGTTAAGAGGAGAGGTTAATCGCAAGATGAAGCCTTGAATCCAAGCGCGGATGAACGCCGGCGATAACTATAATCGTCCTAAGGTTTTGCAATTTATCATATAGATTGCAAAAGGACTGGGACGATTATAAGATAAAACAGTTAAATAAAATGTTATTAAGTCATAAAAAATTCGCTGCCTAGCCATAGTGAAAGCTATGGTGTGTCAATAAATATTTGGCTATATGCTGGAAAATCTGTGGGTAAAACCCTGTAGTATTGAGCGCTACTTAGTACTATAATGACAAAGGATAATTATTCCTTGTCTATTATGTCAAAAAGTAAAAATGCGTCTCATGCAGACAATCAGCAGGAAAGACTAGAGAGACTGGTAAAAACCGGATGGATAGTCGGTTTCGTTGATGGTGAAGGTTGTTTTTCTATCAGCATCTTTAAACAGATTGATAGAAAAGAAAAAACCAGAATTCGACGAGGCTATATCACCGGCTATCAAGTGTTTCATGAATTTTCCGTAACGCAAGGTGAAAAAAGTAAATCCTCCCTAGAAGAATTGCAAAATTTTTTTGGAGTTGGAAGATTGTATATCAATAAGCGTTATGATAATCATAAAGAACACTTGTGGAGATATGTGGTTAGAAAAAAAGAAGATTTACTGGAAGTAATTATACCATTTTTCCAAAATTACCCTTTACGAACTTCAAAAAATTTAGATTTTTTAAAATTTGTAAAGTGTGTGGAAATGATAGATAATAAAGATCATTTATCAAGAAAAGGCATAATAAAGATTGCGAAAATTGCTACAACCATGAATCGACAAAAACCGCGAGCAAGTCTCATTAGAATCCTCAGAGACCATACGCCAAAACCCCTTGTTAAGGGATAAGAAATGGTCCGGACTGCATAGCGATATGCAGGTTCTGATTAAATCAGAACGCCAATAAGTATTATTGGTAACGACTCAAGCGAAATTCCTTGTCGGGTAAGTTCCGACCTGCACGAATGGCTTAACCACTTGGGCACTGTCTCAACGAAGTACTCGGTGAAATTGCAATGTGAGTAAAGATGCTCACTAACCACAGTTGGACGAAAAGACCCCGTGAAGCTTTACTACAACTTGATATTGAATTAGGGATATACATGTTCAGAATAGGTGGGAGCCTTCGGGCGCCAGTGAGATACCACCCTTGTCTATTTTTAATTCTCACCCTGAGATTCAGGGGACAGTGTCTGGTGGGTAGTTTGTCTGGGGCGGATGCCTCCCAAAAAGTAACGGAGGCGTTTACAAAGGTCGGCTATCCCGGAATGGAAACCCGGGAGATAGTGTAAAGGCATAAGCCGGCTTTACTGCGAGACCTACAAGTCAAGCAGTCGCGAAAGCGGAACTTAGTGATCCGACCATTCAATATAGGATGGTGGAAGCTCATCGGATAAAAGCTACTCCGGGGATAACAGGCTAGTCAGGTCCAAGAGTCCACATCGACGACCTGGTTCGGCACCTCGATGTCGGCTCGTCGCATCCTGGGGGTGGAGAAGCTCCCAAGGGTTGGGCTGTTCGCCCATTAAAGCGGCACGCGAGCTGGGTTCAGACCGTCGTAAGACAGGTCGGTCTCCTATCCACTGTGGTCGTGGAAACTTGAAGAGGCCCTTCCTTAGTACGAGAGGACCGGGAAGGACGAAGCTCTAGTGTACCTGCTGTTCTACCAAGGGCATTGCAGGGTAGCTACCTTCGGTTAAGATAAGCGCTGAAAGCATCTAAGTGCGAAGCTGTCTCTAAGATTAGGTTTCATAGACTGGTTAGAGAATATAACCTTGATAGGCCGTACGTGTAAGCCCAGTAATGGGTTGAGCGGAGCGGTACTAATAAGTCATTTGATTTTCCCACACTTTTATTTTTACAAGCAACTGGTTTTTACTCTTTCAAGAATTGACAATGGTAAAACTATATAAAAGACACCATTGTTCTGGTGGTTTGAGCGGAAGGGTCATACCTGATCCCATCCCGAACTCAGAAGTCAAGCCTTCCAGCGCCGATGATACTTGGGCCTGAGCCCTGGGAAAGTAGGTCGCCGCCAGAACAATGGTGTTTTTTTGTTGG